>Ga0209101_1003187_pt1 | contig 10137 bp, 5 predicted proteins | sample ConPoolayeCmetaG_FD_185481 | JGI IMG/M metagenome (GOLD analysis project Ga0209101, IMG submission 185481) | Hot spring microbial mat communities from California, USA to study Microbial Dark Matter (Phase II) - Cone Pool mat layer C metaG... ... | reverse complement strand
GCCGGCGTGGCGGGGACGGGCATGGGAAATGGCGGTGCGGCTGGGGCGGCGGCCGGTTGGGAGGGGGTGGAAGAGCCCGCCAGGTAGCCGAGGGCGCGCAGCTTGGCGATTTCCTCTTCGCGCGCCGCGGCGGGAAGTCCCAGGGGCTCTGGCGCTTTGCGCGGCACCAGGGCGGCGTAGTTGACCCGCCCCGGGGCCCGCGCCGCCTCGGGCAGCAACTCCTCGGGCACCCGGCCGGGCATCTCCTCGGCCCGCGGCAGGCCGGCGAGGGCCATCAGGCTGGGGGCGACGTCGAGAATGCCCATGGTGTGGCGCCGGCGCGACGGAGGGATCCAAGGCCCGGCGGCCAGAAACGCCCCCTGGGGGCGGTGCCACATCTCGGCGGTGGCGGTGTGGGCGCCGGAGGGCACACGAGGGCGGTCGTCGCCCCAGGTGAAGCCGTGGTCGGAGACCAGCACGATGGTGTCGTCCTTGGTGAGGGAAGCCACCACCTCTCCCACCCAGCGATCGGCCCAGGCGTAGTAGCGATCAATGACCGGTCCAAAGCGGCGCGCCACTGGGCCGTCGAAGCCGGGCAGCACCGGTGGCCGGTAGGGGCCGTAGAGGTGCCCCACCGTGTCAGTCCCTTCCAGGTACGAGAGGATGACCTCGGTCTTGCGGTCCAACTCCAGAGCGGTGAGGCGCTCCACGGTGAGGCTGGCCGCCACCAACTTGGCGAGGCCCCCGAGAGGGTCTTCCCAGGCGTCGGGCCGGGCTACCGCCGCCGTCAGTTCCTCCGGGGAAACCTTTAGGAACGGTTCTAGCATCGTTGGAGTCACGTCGCTGGCGCGCAGCAACAACTCCTTGGCCCGCAGCGCCGCCTGGGGGGGGTCGGCCATGCCGGGAACGTCGGCAGCGAGCCCCAGCAGTTGCTCGGTGAGGCGGTCGGAGTACACCGTGCCGCCCGGCGGGGCTTGGGCAGGGAAGGTTGCCCACCAGCCAATCACCGCCGTGGAGCGGCCAGCCGCGGCCATCATCTCCCAAATTGCCGTGGCCTTGCGCGACGCCGCCGTGACCGGGCGAGGAGGGCCGCCCGCCGGGTCGCTTTCCAAAAAGTCCAGCACGCCGTGGACCTCCGGCGGTACGCCAGTGCCGATGGTGGTCCACACCACCGGCGAGATGAGGGGGCGAGGGACCTCCAGTACCGCGTGGAACCCGCGGCGCATCAGCGCCGCGGTGTGGGGCATCAAACCGCGGGCGATCAACTCGTCGACCAGCGTCCAATCGAGGGCGTCGAGCCCCAGCACCACCAGTCGGCCCCGCGGGCGGGTCATGTCAGCCAGTTCGCGCCGCGCCCAGGCGCGCACAAGGTCGTCCGAGCCCTCGAGGGTTACTTCCACCCCCTCAAGGCGCACGCCCGGCAGCGCCGGGGCCAGGCGCGCCGTGAGGTCGGGTGGCGTCATGGCTGGTGAGTCGGGAAATATCGTGCGCCAGAGCGGGCTGGACTTCAGGAGGCGGGTCAGGTCCTCGCCGCGCAGGGGTTCCTGCCGCCCCAGCCACTGGGACCAGGCTTCCTCCCACCCCAGGCTACGGACGCTGTCCGCCTGGACGGGCAGCACGCCTGCGCCTGCGATGCGGATCCTGTAGCGCACCGGCACGCTGGCACCTCCAGGCAGCGCGGCGTCGGCCCGGATCTCCAACACGGCCGCACCATTCCGGCGCTCCAGCAGGACCCTTTTCGCCAAGGGTAAGGGCGAAACCGCGAGGCGCTGGGGGAGCAGGCGTACGCCGTCGCCGAAGCGGCTGACCACCACCACGGCACGCTCGGGGCTCGGCGGCACGATGGTGAGGGCACCGGTGAGGACGCCCAGCAGCAGAGCGGCGGTGAAGAAAAGACTGCGGCGGGCGAAATTCGTCATGGCGGCATTCTAGCGGGTTCGCTGGTAGCGCACGGGCGATAGCCGTCGGGCCCGCCGAGTGAGTCGCCGGCCGTGCCGATGCGCTGGCCGTGACCGGTGACCGCGTCGGTGACCGTGACCCGTACCCGTGACAGCGCCCGTGCCTGTGTTGTTGACCGCGACCCCTGCCCGTGACCGGCGCCATTGACCGGGATGCTAATTGCGATCGGGGTCGACGACCGTGGCTGACCGTGACGGTGATTCCAAAAGCTGTGGCAAAGTCAACGCGCTCGAGGGATGGGCCTGCGGGCTTGCCCCCCGGGGGGCCGATGACCGTAGCGGTGCACGTGTCTGACTGTGACTATGAAGGCCACCGTGGCGGCGTTCAAACGCGACAAAAAGAAACCCGGGGGCGAGGCCGCCCCCGGGGTGGAGTGAAAAGGTGCGTGAGAGCTAGTACTCGATCTTGAAGCCCAGCTGCACCGAACGCGGCGCCTGCCACGCCGTGGGCAGCCGGAACGACGAGGCCACCGCCGAGTTGGAGCCACGCGCGGTGGGCTGCTGGTTGTTGAACATGTTGAACACGTTGGCGTACGCCGCCAGGGTGACGGGGCCGATCTTGAACGGCTGCTCGAGGTAGAAGTCGGACTCCCAGTTGCTGCCGACTTTGGAGGAGCCCCGCTTCTCCAGCGGCACGCTGCTGATCTCGCCGGTGCCCGGCGGGCGGGTGGCGGTGTAGAGGTTGCCCTCGTCCCAGTACCCGTTGATCCCAACCACCATCTTCCACGGGAACGTGTACGAGCCGGCGATCTTGAATAGCTTCTTGGAGTTGATGCGCCCGTACCAGAGGGAGTTCATGCTCTCTGGGGTGGTGAATACGAAGGGGCCCACCGATCGCCAGTTCGCCGCCCAGGTGTTGTCCTTAAAGGCGTACGTGAAGTTGGTGAGGAACTGGAACCCGTCGGGGCCGAAACGCTTGCGCAGCTCCAGGGTGAGCGCCTGATACTCCATGTACTTGTTGGGGATGTTGTAGCCGTCGGCGCGCGCTTGCCGGATGGGGTTGGTGATGTAGTAGTAGCCGGTGTACTCGGGGTCGTACCAGTCGATGATGTCGTCCTGCTTCCGGTAGACGAAATTGATGCTGGCGGCGTACAGGTTGGACAGGCGCTTCTCAAAGCCGAGGGTGAACTCGTCCATGTACGCCGGGTCGAGCTTGGGATCGAGCTCGGCGCTGGAACCCACCTCAAAGGAGAACTGCAGCCGGTAGCAAGAGGCCGGGTAGGTCCAGATATCGCGGCCGTCCACGGTGCAGGAACCGTTCCAAACGTACCGGGAGAGGATGTTCTGCCCCGGCGTTTTCTGGAAGTAGTCGGAGATGTAGTTGGAGGGCATCTCATAAAAACGCCCCACCGATCCGCGGATGACGTCGCCGTTGAGGTCGTAGGCAAAGCCCAAACGCGGCGCGATGGTATCGCCGAAGGAGAACTTCACGATGGACTCGTCCAGGTTGTTGAACACCTCGTGCTGCTCGGCGCGGATGCCCAGGTTCAAGGTCAACTTGCCCAGCCGCCACTGGTCCTGGACGTAGAGGGCGTAGTAGTCCTGGGGCTTCTTGGTGGCACCCGACTGGTTCGTAAAGATATCGTAGTACCACGGGGTGGTAACCCCCCCGACCACGCGCTCCCGGTAGTAGCCGAGGGAGTTGTAGACGGTCCCGGTCTTGGGCTTCAGGCCGAGGTACTCCGCGCCGGCCTTGAACTGGTGGGAGCTGGCACCGGCGTCCAGGTAGTAGTTGCCGGTGAGCAGCAACCCATCGCGGTCACGGGCGGAGGTGTAGTGGTAGTACGGGCCGCCCCGGTAGTACGCGTAGGTGGCGTTGTAGATGTAAGGCTGTTGGTTCCAGAACGGGGTGTCGGGAGCCACGTTGAGCTCCTGCTTGTGGAGCTGGTACTTGGCCTCCATGAAGAACGAGGGCGATAGCACCCCGGTCCACTGCAGCGAGGAGTTGTTACCGCCCTGGAACTGGTACTGCTCGATGGATTCGGCGTACGATGAACCGTACCAGCCGCCCCGCAGGGGCCGCAGTTCGATGGGGTCCTCGTTGTAATGGCCGATGACGTTGTGGCTGGGGTTGATCTGCCAGGTGAGCTTACCGGAGAAGTAGTGGCCCACGTAGCTGGTGCGCCCCTGGGTCAACTTGCCGTCGATTTTGTCCTGGATTGACAGGTAGCGAGAGTAGCCGCGGCTGTTGTCGCGCTCTTCATAGGTGGTGTAAAACCACAGTGCGTCCTTGAGAATCGGCCCGCCGAGGGTGGCAATGGGGCGGGCCTCGTCGGTGGCGCCGCCGCCGGTTTTGGGGCGGTTGGTCTCGCTCTCGATGCCGCGCTTGGCCGACCAGTCGGCGTCCTGCTTGACGTAGCGACCGGTGAAGGAGAACTTGTTCCCGCCCGACTTGGTCACCAGGTTCAAAATGCCGCCGGTGGCGCGACCGTACTCCGCGGTGAACGCGGCGGTCTGGAGCTGAATTTCGGCGATGGCATCGAAATTGAGCGCCGTGCCCCAGGTCTGGGTACGCGGGTCACCGGTGTCCACGCCGTCGATCATGTACACGTTGGACGAGTTGGAACCACCGGCCACGTAGGGGTTGTTGCCCGGCCGGACCGCCGGAGCCAGCTGCATGATGGTCTGGAAGTTGCGGTTCACCGGCAGGTTGTCCATGAACTCCCAGTCCACCGTGGTGTCCACGGTCGACTTGGTGGTGTCCACGACCAGGCGATCGGCGGTGACGGTCACGGTTTCCGCGAACTCGGACAGCGTCATCTCGCCGAGGATGGCGGTGTCGCGGCCCAGGTTGACGGTAATGCCCGTCTTCTCCACGGTGTTGAAACCCGCCAGCTCGAGCTTGATGGTGTAGTCAGAACCCGGAGGCACCGGCATGAAGCGGAACTTGCCCGCGGTGTCGGTGACGGCGGTGCGGGTGCCCTGCATGGTCGGACCCCCCAGGGTCACCACCACGCCCGGGAGCGGCTGGCCCTGGTTGTCCACCACCGTGCCGCTCACGGAACCGTACTGCACCTGCGCCATCACCGGCATGGCAGCCAGGGTGACGGCGGCAAACAGAAGCACGACTTTCCTCATTCTTCCTCCTCCTTTGGGTTGGTGTAGGTGTGTGCCTCGAAATATCGTCAAGATCCCCACGTCGCTTTGCTTTCCTCCTTTCTCGCGGCGCATGCCGGCGTCCGCCACCCGAAAGTCATCAGACGCCCTCGCAGCCGCGCGTTCGACTCCGGCGGATGCCAGGCAGGTAAACCTGGTCCCGCGAGGCACGGCACATCCTACCACGTACGGGATCCCGCACGTGGCGCGGCCGGCGCCGCCACACTCGGCGCCGCCTCGTCCGCTCGAAATGGCCGTAGCGATTGACATTGCGTACTGTCCTTATTCACCTTCCATGGCGCCGAGTCAGGCCTGGACTGCAGCGCCTTCTTTACGGCGAGCAAAAACGGTGCCAGCATCCGAGGTCAATTGGGAACGTGTTCGGCCACAGCTGTACGGTATTTTGGATTTCTGTCCGGGAAACTGAATTCGTGGCGTCGTGCCCTCTTGAGGCGGGGGAATGCTAACGTCTCCAGGTGCGGACCGCCGATTTCGATTACGCCCTGCCGCCCGAGCGGGTTGCGCAGTGGGCGCGGCCGCGGGGGACGTCGCGCCTTTTGGTGCTCGACCGCCGCAGCGCGGGCGCGCGGGCGGCTCGGGTCAGCGAGCTGCCGGCGCTGCTGCGGCCCGGGGACCTGCTGGTGCTCAACGACGTGCGGGTGATACCGGCGCGGCTGTCGGCTCGCCGGCCCGGCGGCGGCCACGCGGAGCTTTTGCTGGTGCGACCCCTCGACGGCACCGCGTGGGAGTGCATGGCCCGCCCCTCTCGGCGCCTGCAACCGGGCGTGAGTCTGACGCTGAAACGTGGCGCGGCCGTTCCTCAGGAACGCCTCGGAGGTGGCCTTTGGCGGGTGAGGTTCGAACCGCCCCTCAATGAAGCGCGCCTGGAGGAGGTGGGGGAGGTACCGCTGCCACCCTACATCCATCGCCCTTTGGGAGCCAGTGAGAGCGATCGGATGCGCTACCAGACGGTGTACGCACGCCAGGGGCGGGCGGTGGCAGCACCCACCGCCGGGTTGCATTTCACCCCCGAACTGCTGGCCGCGTGCGAGGCACGGGGCATCCAGTCGTGTCGGCTAACGCTGCACGTGGGCCCCGGGACCTTCAAGCCGGTGGCGGTGGAAGACCCGCGGCAGCACGTGCTCGATAGCGAAGACTATGAGATCCCCCCTGCCGTGGCGGCGGCCATCAACGCCGCGCTGCGCGCCGGCCGCCGGCTGGTGTGCGTGGGCACGACCTCGTGCCGCGCTGTGGAGCACGCCGTGGCGGCGGGAGGTGGGCGGGTGCGCGCCGGGCTCGGGCGCGCCGACCTGTTCATCGTGCCGGGGTACCGCTTCCGCGCCACCGGCGCTCTGCTCACCAACTTCCACCTGCCCCGTTCGACGCTAGTCATGCTGGTGGCAGCGCTGGCCGGGCGGGAGCGCGTCCTGGAGGCCTACGGCGTGGCGCTGGCCGCCGGGTTCCGGTTTTATTCGTTCGGGGATGCCATGCTGGTGCTGTAAGCGGTGGCGGGCCTCGAGGCCCGCGCTCCCAGGGTCCGCGTCCGTGTCCGTGTCGGTGTCCGTGACCGGTGACCATGTCCGTGTCCGTGACCGCTGACCGTGTCCGTGTCCGTGCCCGTGTCCGTGTCGGTGACCGTGGCCGTGACTGCCGAGGTCGGCGGCGCGGCGTGGCCCTCGTGGTGTTGGAGGGCACGGGGTAGCTTCCGGGGCGGGCGCTGTCAAGGGCTTTGGCAAGCCGCCCTTACGGGCGGTCGCTTTCGCGACCCTGTGACGGCGCCCGCCCCGGAAGCTTGCGGGAAGCTCATGAACACCACGAGGACCACGCCGCTTCCACCGCCGCCCAGAAGCACCCTCACCGCCCACCGCCTGGCGCTGGAGGCCGCCCAGATCGCCATCGCGGTGGCCCGCTCGGCGCCGCCTGCCCTGCGCAGCGTCGCCGAGCAGCTCCTCCGGGCCGCCGCCTCGGTACCCGCCAATCTCGCCGAAGGCGCCGGCCGCACCGGGCGCGATCGGCGGCACCACTGGCGCATCGCCTACGGTTCGGCCCTGGAGGCCGACACCCACCTGCGGCTTTTGGCCGGCACCGGTGCCGACGCCCGGGTGGTCGAGGCACTGCACCTGCTCGACCGGGTGCGAGCCATGACCTGGCGCCTCCTGCACCCGCGCCCGTGACCGGGACCGTGCCGGTGACCGTGACCGGTGACCGTGCCCGTGTCCGTGCCCGTGTCAGTGCCCGTGTCAGTGCCCGTGTCAGTGCCCGTGTCAGTGCCCGCGTCAGTGACCGCAATCCTGGGCGGTGTGTCTGGGCGGCGGCAGTGGCCGAGGTGGCCCGAGTCGGCGGCGCGGCGTGACCCCCGCTTTTCCGGCCTGCGAGAGTCTGGCAAAATACCGCCGTGCCCCCTCTGGCCACGTTCCTGATCGTGTCGTGCGTTCTCGTCACGGTGGCTACCGCCGCCGTCAACATCGCCTCGGTGAGGGAGCCTGGCCCGTACTTCGCCCTCACCTTCGACGCCCACGCCGCCAGCGAAGGGGCGCGGGAACTGCTGGCGCTGCTGCGGGAGCGGCGGGTGCGCGCCACCCTGTTCGTCACCGGCGGGTTTGCCCGCGCCAACCCCGAGATCCTGCGCGAGGCGCACCGCGACGGGCACGAGATTGGCAATCACACCGATACCCACCCCCACCTCACCACCTGGGAGGACAACCGCCGCCACGACACCCGCCCCGGCATTTCCCGGGAAGTGCTGCAGCGGGAACTCCGCCTGGCCGATGCGGCCATTCGTGCGGCGCTGGGCGGTGCCGAGCCCTCCCCTTTTTGGCGCGCTCCCTACGGCGAGCACAACGCCGAGATCCGCGCCTGGGCTGCCGAGCTGGGATTGATTCACGTCGACTGGACGCGGGGTGGGTCGCTGTCGCTGGACGCCCTCGACTGGGTGGAGAATCCGCGCGCCAAGATCTTCCTCGAGCCCCAGGCCATGGCGCGGCGGCTGCTGTCCTTTGAGCAGGCCACCGGCGTCCCCCTGGCCGGGGGGATCGTGCTCATGCACCTGGGAACCGGGCGGCCCGATCACCCCCTCCTAGAAGCTCTGCCGATTTTCCTGGACGAAACCGATCGCCGCGGCCTCAAGGCCGTGCCAGTGGGCGAGCTCCTCGCCCGGCGGCAGGCCGCCCGCACCGGTGCAGCACCACAACGGTACGTGACATCGCAGTAAGAGGGCGCCTACCGGGCCAGCGACGGGGTGAGACTCTCCGGCAACCATGCCCGTGCCGGTGACCGTGTCCGTGCCGGTGACCGTGTCCGCGTCCGTGGCAGTGTTCGTGCCAGTGTCAGGAACCGACGTGGTGACGAGGGTGGGCCTGCGGACCCGCGCTCCCATTGTCCGAGTCCGTGTCCGTGCCGGCGAGGGGGACTGTGTCCGGGACCGGGACCGGGTCGCAGCCCGTCACCATGCCAGCCGCGGGCGGCGCCGACGTCAGCGCTTCTTGCCGCCCGCCTCGGTGTACATCGCCTCGATCAATGCGGCGTATCGCTTCTCCACCACCCGGCGTTTGACCTTCAAGGTGGGCGTGAGTTCCCCGCCGTCCATGGTGAACGGGTCGGCGAGGATTGAGAACTTCTTGATGGCCTCGAAGCGAGCCACCTTCTCATTGACAGCGTCCACCACCCCCTGGTAGAGCTCGCGCACCTCCGGTCGCTCCACCAGCTCCTTCCGCGACGCCGTGGCGATGCCGTTGAGTTTGGCCCAGCGCTCCAGCTCTTCGAAGTTGGGCACTAAAAGGGCCGTGACGAAGGGTTTGCGATCGCCGAACAGCACCGCGAATTCCACGAAGGGAGAAGCCTTGAGCTGGTTCTCGATGGGTTGCGGCGCGACGTTCTTGCCGCCGGCGGTGACCAGGATGTCCTTCTTGCGGTCGGTGATCCTGAGCAAGCCTTCGGGGGTGAACTCGCCTATGTCACCGGTGGCAAACCACCCCTCCTTGTCGATCACCGCCGCCGTCTCCTTGGGTTTGTTCCAGTACCCCTTCATGACATGGCGGCCGCGCGTGAGGATTTCGCCGTCCTCCGCGATCTTCACCTCCACGCCCGGGATCACCGGCCCCACCGTGCCCACCTTGCAGCGGTCCAAGGTGTTGACGGCGATCACCGGGGAGGTCTCGGTGAGTCCGTAACCCTCCAGGACCTTCACGCCCACGGCGTGGAAAAACTGGCCCACGAACACCGGCAGCGGCGCCCCGCCGGAAATCGAGAAGCGCAGACGGCCGCCGAAGGCGTTGCGGATCTTGCGATACACCAGTTTGTCGTAGACCGACCAAGCCAAACCTCGCGAGCCGCTGCGATACGCCTCCAGGGCGGTGCGAACGGCGGCCTTGAAGATGGTCTGGCGCAGCTTGGGGGCCTTGCCCACCTCGTCGTAGATGCGGTCGTGGACCTTCTCGTAGACACGCGGCACGGCCGTGAAGAGGTGGGGGCGCACCCGCTGAAACGCCTCGGCGATCTCCAGCACCCCGCAGTAGGCGATGGTCACGCCCCGTAAGAAATAGATGTAGTCCACCAGCCGCTCCAGCACGTGGGAAAGCGGCAGGAACGACAGCCCGACTTCGCCCCCTTCGGCCGGCCACGGCATCTGCCCGGAGGACGACACGGCGTTGAAGACGAAGTTGTCGTGGGTCAGCATCGCCCCCTTGGGCTCACCGGTGGTCCCCGAGGTGTAGATGAGGGTCGCCAGGTCCTCCGGCGCCACCTTCGGCCGGCACGACTCCAGCCACGCGTCCGCCGCCTCCTGGGAGAGATCGACGACCAGTTCCGAGAATTTCTTCACCCCGGCGGCGGGTTCGCCATCGATCAGCACAACGTGCTGGAGCTCGCCGCAGCGGGCCCGCACCTCCTGCGCCTTGGCCAGTTGCTCGGGTGTGTCCACGATGAGCACTTTCGAGCCGGAATCCCGCACCAACTGCTCCACCTGGTTGGCCAGCAGGGTGGTGTAAATGGGCACGTTGGCGGCGCCCAGGTGGTGCACAGCCACATCAATGATGTGCCACTCCGGCCGATTGGCGACCAGCATGGCCACCCGATCCCCGCGCCCCACCCCCAGCGCCGCCAGGCC
>Ga0209101_1003185_pt1 | contig 10142 bp, 5 predicted proteins | sample ConPoolayeCmetaG_FD_185481 | JGI IMG/M metagenome (GOLD analysis project Ga0209101, IMG submission 185481) | Hot spring microbial mat communities from California, USA to study Microbial Dark Matter (Phase II) - Cone Pool mat layer C metaG... ... | reverse complement strand
TGAAACTGCCGCAGGAAGTACTGGTCACCGTCATGAAAAAGCACCAGCGTTACTTCCCGGTCGTCGAACCGAATTCCGGGAGGCTCCTGCCCTATTTCATCGCCGTCCGCAATGGCGATGAGGCTCACCTGGACCTGGTGCGGGACGGCAACGAAGAAGTATTGCGGGCCCGCTACACCGATGCGGCGTTTTTCTATGAGGATGACACCAAGAAGCCTCTGGAATCGTTCTTGCCCCGGCTAAACACCCTGACTTTTCAAGAGAAGCTGGGGTCTGTGCTCGACAAAGTGAAGCGGTTAGAGCAGTTGGTCCCACGACTCGGACGCCTGCTGAACGTCTCGGCTGAAGACCTGGCGGTCAGCCAACGGGCCGCGCATCTGTGCAAAGCGGACCTGGGTACGCAGATGGTCATTGAGCTGACCTCGCTGCAGGGCATCATGGGCCGCCAATACGCGCTGCATTCGGGCGAGAGCCCGGCCGTAGCGCAGGCCATCTTCGAGCACTATCTGCCGCGATTTGCCGGCGATGACGTGCCACGGACTGCGCCCGGCATGTTGATCGCGCTGGCCGACCGACTGGATAGCTTGCTGGGATTGTTTGCTGTAGGCCTGGCGCCTACCAGCGCAGCCGACCCGTATGGCCTTCGCCGCGCGGCGATTGGCCTGGTGCAGATCCTCGTCGAAAACAGGGTTTCTTTATCGCTGCTCGAGGCATTAGAGCAGGCCCGTGACCTGCTCCCTGTTGAGACGCAGCCTTCGCTACTTAAGGAAGTGCAGGAGTTCATCGTGGGGCGGTTGCGTGTCTGGCTGCGCGAGAAGGGATACCGCCACGATGTCGTCGAGTCGGTGCTGGCTGCGCGGGGAGACAACCCGTACCGGGCGCATGAGTCTGTCGTGGCGCTGGAACGATGGGCGGCGCGTGACGACTGGCTCTTCATCCTGAATACTTATGGCCGGTGTGTGCGCATCGTGCGTGAATACCGCGAACGGTATCCCATCAATCCCGATGCGTTCACTGAGGCCAGCGAACAACGCCTGTACGCCAGCTATGTAACGTGTCGTGCGCAGGTCAGGCCGGACAGCTCCATAGATGACTTCTTCAAGGCGTTTCTGCCGATGCTCGAGCCCATCAATACGTTTTTCGATGACGTGCTGGTCATGGCTCCGGACCTGACCGTCCGGCAAAATCGCTTAGCTCTCCTCCAGGCCATCGCGGCATTAACAGAAGGCATCGTAGACCTGACGCAGATGGAGGGATTCTAAGATATTCTGTTCTCAATCAATCATCTCAAAGACAACCAATAACATTTAGGAGGAATATGGAATATGTCGAAAAAATGGGTTTATCTGTTCAGTGAGGGCAACAAGGATATGCGCAACCTGCTTGGCGGCAAGGGCGCAAACTTGTGCGAAATGGCCAACGCTGGTTTGCCGGTGCCGCCCGGATTCACCATCACAACGGAAGCGTGCAATGCGTACAATGAGCTGGGCAAGAAGTTCCCCGACGGCATGTGGGAACAGACTCTCGAAGCATTAAAAGTGGTGGAGAAGGAGACGGGCAAGAAGTTCGGCGACCCCAGCAATCCTTTGTTGGTCTCGGTGCGGTCTGGCGCCCGCGTCTCCATGCCCGGCATGATGGATACCGTGCTCAACCTGGGTTTGAACAACGAGACCCTTGAGGGCCTGGCGAAACTGACCGGCAACCGGCGTTTCGCGCTGGACGCTTATCGTCGTTTCATTCAGATGTTCTCTCGCATCGTCCTGGACATCAAGAAAGAGCCGGACCCGTTCGAGGAAATTCTGAACGAGTACAAGGCGAAGACCGCGGGCGGCCAAGACACCGACCTGACCGCCGAGATGCTGGAAGAAATTGTCCAAAAGTTCAAAGAGGTCGTCAAGAAGGAAAAAGGCATAGATTTCCCGTCTGACCCTTATGAGCAACTGAGGCTGGCGACTGCGGCGGTATTCGACTCCTGGATGGGCAAGCGCGCGGTGGATTATCGCAATTTCCACAAGCTGCCGCACGACTGGGGCACAGCGGTCAATGTGGTGACCATGGTCTTTGGCAACATGGGCGACGATTCCGGCACAGGCGTGGCTTTCACCCGCAACCCGGCCACCGGCGAAAAAGTCCTTTACGGCGAATATCTCCAGAACGCCCAGGGAGAAGATGTGGTGGCGGGCATCCGGACTCCCAAGAAAATCGCCCAGCTTGAGCAAGACATGCCGGAGGTCTACAAGCAGTTCCAGCAAGTGGCCGAGATGTTGGAGAAGCACTACCGGGACATCCAGGACCTGGAATTCACTGTCGAACGGGGCAAACTGTGGATGCTTCAGACGCGCAATGCCAAACGAACCGCTGCTGCTGCCGTCAAGGCAGCCGTGGATATGGTTCACGAGGGCCTGATCACCCGCGAAGAGGCCGTTATGCGCGTCGAGCCGATTCAGATTAACCAGTTGCTGCTCCCCCGCTTCGACTTACAAGCTGTGGAGCAGGCGCGTCGCGAGGGGCGTTTCCTGGCAAAAGGCCTTAACGCCTCGCCCGGCGAGGCTTCGGGGGTGGCTGCTTTCGACGCCGACACCGCCGAGGAATGGGGATTGGCCGGCAAGTCAGTCATCCTGGTCCGTCCGGAGACCGCGCCCGATGACGTACATGGAATGCTGCGTTCAAAGGGCATCTTGACCCAGCGCGGCGGCGCGACTTCGCACGCCGCTGTCGTAGCTCGCGGACTGGGATTGCCCTGTGTGGCCGGCTGCGAGGCCATCCGCGTTGACCCCATCAAGAAGCAACTCACCGTGGATGGTAAGGTGCTCAAGGAAGGCGACACCATTTCGATTAGCGGCACCACTGGCGAAGTCTTTGCCGGCACGGTGAAAACCATCGAGACCGACTTCTCGAAGGAGAAGGACCTGGCGACGCTGCTTCAGTGGGCTGACGAATTCCGTCGCCTCGGCGTGTGGACCAACGCAGACTATCCCAAGGATGCCCGCGTCGCCCGACAGTTTGGCGCGGAGGGCATTGGCCTGTGCCGGACTGAGCACATGTTCTTCGAGGAAGACCGGCTGCCTATCGTGCAGAAGATGATCCTGGCCGATTCAGAGGAGAAACGCAAGGAATACCTCGACCAGCTCCTGCCCGTACAGCGCGGAGATTTCGAGGGCATCTTCGAGGTGATGGACGGTTGCCCGGTCATCATCCGTCTGATTGACCCGCCCCTGCACGAATTCCTGCCGAGCCACGAAGAATTGTTGGTTGAAGTGACCGAGCTGAAGATCACAGGCAAGGACCCGAAGCGCCTGGCGGAAGCTGAAGCCATGTTGCGTGCGGTGGAGTCCATGAAGGAAGCCAACCCCATGCTCGGCCTGCGCGGCATCCGCCTGGGCATCACCATGCCGGGCATCATTCAGATGCAGGTGCGGGCCATCCTCGAGGCCGCCTGCAACATGGCCAAGAAGGGCATCGTGGTCAAACCGGAAATCATGATCCCGCTCACCGGACACGTCAATGAATTGAAGGTGACTCTGAACTATCTCTTGCCTGTGGCGAAGCAAGTTATGGAGGAGCAAGGCGTCAAGGTCGAGTACAAGTTTGGCACGATGATCGAAATCCCGCGTGCAGCGATCACCGCTGGGCAGATAGCCGAAGTGGCAGAGTTCTTCTCCTTCGGAACAAACGACCTGACCCAGACCGTGTTCGGCTACTCGCGCGACGACGCTGAGGGCAAGTTCCTGCTGCGCTACGTGGAAGACAAAATCCTGCCGGCCAACCCCTTCCAGGAATTGGACCGCGATGGCGTCGGCTACCTGATCAAGATCGCCGTAGAGCAGGGCCGCAAGACCCGTCCCGACCTCGAAGTCGGCATCTGCGGCGAACATGGCGGCGACCCCAGCTCCATCGAGTTCTGCCATGAAACCGGGCTCAACTACGTGTCGTGCTCGCCGTTCCGTGTGCCAGTGGCCCGTCTGGCTGCTGCCCAGGCCGCGTTGAAAGAGAAGGCTGTCCAGGTGTCGTCTACCGTCTAAGCCAACGATTGACTTCACGTCAACCAGGCCCTTGACGAGCCGAAGGTCTCCGGATAAGAGACCTTCGGCTTTCTTTGTTTAGGCCTCGGGCTGCGAACTCATTTTGACACATTTTTCTGCCGTCTGGTATAATATCAGTTGTCGTGTCCTCAGGAGAGAGGTAGGTTGTGAGCCAGCCATGAGCACAATCGATGAAGTCAAAGACAGAGCGGACATCGTCGATGTCATCTCTACCTATGTCTCCCTGAAGAAAGCGGGACGGAACTACAAAGGCCTTTGCCCGTTCCATACCGAGAAGACCCCGTCGTTCGTCGTCTTTCCAGACACGCAGAGCTGGCATTGTTTCGGCGCGTGTGGTACAGGCGGAGATGTCTTTGCATTTGTCATGCGGGCAGAAAACGTTGATTTCGCCGATGCGCTGAAGATTTTGGCTCAGAGAGTCGGCGTAGAGCTCAGAACCCAAACGGAGGCGGAGAGGCTTGAAGAGGACCGCCAACAGAGGCTGATCGCGGTCCACAAATTGGCAGCGGCGTACTTCCACAACCGCTTGTTGTTCTCACCAGATGGGGAGACAGCCAGGAATTATCTGAACCGACGTGGGATAAACCAGGAAACCATCGAGCGATTCCAGTTGGGGTACGCGCCAAACGATTGGCACGCGCTCGGTTCTTATCTGGCGGGCAAGGGGTATTCGTCGGAGGATTTGCTCGCCAGCGGCCTCGTGATCGCTCAAGAAAGCGGAACTGGCTACTATGACCGCTTCCGAAATCGTGTTATAATCCCTATACGCGATCATGCCGGCCGCACTATTGCGTTCGGTGGGCGGGTGCTGGACGACTCTCAGCCCAAGTACTTGAACTCTCCGGAGACGCCGCTCTTTGAGAAAGGGCGTGTGCTCTTCGGCCTCGACCTGGCAAAGGCTGCAGCCCGCGCTGAAGATACGGCCATCGTGGTCGAGGGTTATATGGATGTCATTCAGGCCCATCAGCATGGCCAGACAAACGTGGTGGCCGCGATGGGCACGGCACTGACCGCCGATCAGGTCAAGCTGCTGCGAAAGTACGCGCGGACGATCATCCTGGCTCTTGACCCAGATGCAGCCGGCAGCCAGGCCGTTCTCAGGGGGCTGGACCTGAGCCGAGAGGTTACTCTGCACGAAGTTGTGCGAATTGGGAGCGCGGTGGTCGAGTCTCAATACAGTTCTGAGGCAGATGTGCGGATTGCCGTTCTGCCTCAAGGCAAAGACCCCGACGATGTGCTCCGCGAGACGCCCGAGCTTTGGTCTCAGCTCATACAGAACGCCTTGCCAGTGATTGACTACTACTTCGAACTGATGCGCCGCCAGTTTGACCTGAATTCGGCGCAAGGCAAGGCGCAGGCCGCAGAGCGTCTGTTGCCCGTCTTGAGAGATATCGAAAACCCGATACAGCGGGCGCACTATGTGCAGAAGCTCTCGCGTATGCTCCATGTGGACGAAAAAATCCTTCAGGAGCAGCTCGCTGGCTATAGGCGACGAAAAGTAGGGCAGAAAGATGCCTGGCAGACGGTTCAGGATGTCCACCTACGCCGACCGTCCTTCGATGTTGAGGAACACTGCTTGATAATCCTGTGGGTCTGGCCGCACACCCTCGCCGAAGCCAATCGTATGCTGTCAGAGATGTCCATGTCCCCGCTGGGGCCGGACGATTTTTCGTCGGTTGAGAACCGCGAACTGTTTCTGGCTATCCAAAGCCAGTGCGAGCAATCGGGCGAACTCGATCAGCACGAGTTGCTGTCCAGCTTGAGCCAGCCGCTGGCCGACCATCTCAGGCGATTGCTGGCACATTGGGAGACTTTGCCGAAGCTACCAGATGAACAGGTGGAGATTGAAGCGGTGCGCAGCATCTTGAAACTGCGCCATTTCGTGATTGGCAAATGGCTGCAACAACTGCACGCTTTGCAGGGCGACGCTGAACAAGAAGGGGATGCCGCCTCGTCAGATTTGTATAGACGTTTGGTACAGAACTATGCCGAGAGGAAAAACCGTTTGCAGCGGGCCATCTATGCCACCCAAGCCAAACAGTGGAGCATAGCGAGGCGCCATTCGGGTTCGACTGTGAACGGATAACGCAGATTGACGGCAACGAGGCGTGTGCGCGTGAGCGTCAAGGATAATCGCTATGGTGAAACAAACCAGCCGAGAAGACGAACAGCCGGACAGAAATCACGGCCCTGAAACGAATACGGACCGCGGACCAGAGACGCCCGGCATCGTCATGAAGCGCAAGAGAGCGATGGCCAGGTCTTCAGCTCACTCTCCAATTGGCGACAGTGCGCGTGACGAAGATGTAGATGTAGATGAGGACCTGAATGACGAGGTGCTGGTGGACTCTGGCGACCTGGAAGATGAGCTGGAAGACGATGAGTTCGACGAGGAAGCTCCGAGCGAGCCAGATGAAGAGGCCCTTCAGGAGATTGAAGAAGAGGGCGGGCTGCTGCCACTGGCCGAGGAGTTAGAACCAGCGCCCGCGGACGGTGGCGCGGCGGGGATGATCGACGCCAGCAACGACCCGGTCAGAATGTACCTGCGCGAGATTGGACGTGTGCCGCTGCTGACCGGTGAGCAGGAGATCGCGCTGGCAAAGGCCATCGCGCAGGGCTATAAGGCCAGGGCTTTACGCATAAAGAAAGGCCGTGCGATCACCGCGAAGGAGAGGGCGCGCTACGCCGAACAGGAAAAGCGGGCGCGCGAGGCGCAGAGAGAACTGGCCAAAGCGAACCTTCGCCTGGTAGTCAGCGTCGCCAAACGCTACATGGGACGTGGTCTGTCTTTCCTCGACCTTATTCAGGAGGGCAACATTGGCCTCTTGCGCGCGGTGGAGAAGTTCGACTACCGGCGGGGCTACAAATTCTCTACGTATGCCACCTGGTGGATACGGCAGGCCATCAGCCGGGCCATAGCTGACCAGGCGCGCACCATTCGCATACCAGTGCACATGGTTGAGACAATAAACCGTCTGATCCGGGAACAGCGTCAACTGGTGCAACAATATGGCCGCGAGCCAACGCCTGAGGAAATCGCGCTGCAGATGGACTTCTTCAGCGAGTCGGAGAAGAAGCAGATAGAGGAAATGCTGGCCGAAGGAATGCCGCTCGATCCCGACCTCGAACGCAAATGGCGTCGGGCGGCAGCCAAAGTCAGACGGATCATGCGCGTCTCTCAAGAACCCATGTCTTTGGAAACGCCCATCGGCGCGGAAGAAAACAGCTACCTGGGAGATTTCATTGAAGACGAAAGCATCATGGGACCGGTGGATGCAGCCTCACGGCAGCTCCTGCGCGAACAAATGAGTGACGTGCTGGGCTCACTCGGAGAACGGGAGCGTGAGGTATTAGAGCTTAGGTTTGGCCTGAAGGATGGGCAGGGTCGAACCCTCGAAGAGGTAGGACGTGAATTCGGCGTGACCCGCGAACGGGTCAGACAGATAGAGGCGAAAGCCATCCGAAAACTGCGACATCCCAAGTGCAGCCGCAAACTCAGGGACTATTTAGGCTGATCCGGCCCCTTGTCGGCTGCACGCCGTTCTTCGTGCAGACTGAGGCCGGGGGAAGTGGCGCGCATAAACCTGCCGCCTGTCGCAACTGTTCACGGCAGTCTGAGGGAGGTAAGTTATGAAGTGCCAAAACTGTAACCAGGAAGTTGCACCGGGTAGCGCGTTTTGTGAGAACTGCGGCGCATCGCTCGCTGATGTACAGGAAGCCATGCCGTCAAAGAACTCACTCCATCACGCCAAAACGATTGTAAATCTACCCGCGTTCTTCCGCCTGGTGGTCGTAAGTGGACTGGAGAAAGACAAGGTTGTCATTCTGGATAAGGATGAAGTCACCATTGGCCGGGAGACAGACAACGTCCTGGTGCTGCTTGACCCCCTGATCTCCAGACACCACGCCACGCTCAGGCGCAAGGGCGACGCCTATGAAATTGAGGATTTGGGCAGCGCCAACGGCGTGTACTGCAATGGAACCCGGATTTCTGGCCCACAGATCCTATATGACGGAGATAAGATCAAGCTGGGCAATACGGAAATCCTGTTCACGCGACTAGCTCCGGCGGCAGACGGTTTCCAAACCGCGGAGACCACCATACCCATGCACGACGAAACGCCGGTCAAGCCGCAACCGGCACCTCAAGTGGCGCAGCCAGTCGCGCCTCTGCCTCCACCGCCCCCTCCAGTGAGCAGCGTAAACGTGCAGCCTCAAGCGCAGACAGTCAATGAGATTACCGCACCGCGTCTCAGTGCCGCTGTGCCCGCTGAACGAAAGAAGGATGGCACTCTGAACTGGATGCTGTTGAGCTGCGCTATCATAGTGGTGCTGGCGCTAATTCTGGTCGCCCTGGTTCTCGTCGCCCTGCCCCGATTCGCGCCTGTCCGTTGAAGGATGGAGGCTTATCAGGTTTCAGCCTAAAACAGGTACCACCACTGTCGTTGACATCTTGTCGTCAAAATAGTAAAATATAAACAGGTGAGCAGTCCGTCGAGGCTGCCCGATATGTCCAAATCGCTGAGCCCGTTTTGACAAGGAGGTGATGAGCCCAAACCACCATCGGCCGTTAGACGTTCGTTGTTGACTGTTGTTCAATTGTAAACAGAACAAGGAGGTTAAGATGTTTCGTTGGAACAGAGTTTGGCAGTGGACGTTGATTGTGGTATTGGTATTGGTTGTGCTTGCCCCGGCTGCGCTCGCCGAGGACCCCGCGAAGAAGCCGAACTTCGCGTTCATCGCGGGAGTGAATGACCCCTTCTATATCACCATGCAGCGCGGGGCCCAGCAAGCCGCCGACCTGATGGGCGTTAACCTTATCGTACAGATCCCTGAGACATGGAACGCCACCGTTCAGACTCCGATCATCGATGCGATGCTGTCACGGGGCGATATCGACTTCATGTTCCTGGCACCCGTTGACAAGGAGGCGATGATCGAGCCATTGAAGCGTGTGGTTGATGCCGGCATCCCAATGCTGACGGTCGACACCTTTATCGGCGATGGTGACTATGCCAACGGGCCGGTGACCTTCCCACTCTCCTACATCGGCTCCGACAACGTGGAGGGCGGCATGATCGCCGCGCGGGCCTTGGCTGAGGCGTTGGGCGGCAAGGGCAAGGTCTATGTCCAGAATGTGAAGCCTGGCATCAGCACCACCGATCAGCGTGAGGAGGGCTTCAAGAAAGGCATCGCCGAGGCGCCCGGCATGGAGCTGGTGGGGGTAGACTACAACGATGACGATGCGGGCAAAGGGCAAGCCCAAACGGCTGCCGTCTTGCAGCGCGAACCGGAATTGGCCGGCATCTTCGGCACGAACGTGTTTAGCGCGCAGGCTGCGGCCAATGCGGTGAAGAACGCTGGTCTGAGCGGCAAGGTCAAGGTAGTGGCCTTCGATGCGACCGAATTCGCTATCCAGATGCTCAAAGAAGGGACGGTTGACCTAGTCATTGCGCAGAAACCGGCCGAAATGGGCTTCTTCGCCGTGGAGATGGGCATGGCCTATCTGCATGGTTACGTGGACATACCGAAACGTATCCCCACCGGTTACGCAGTGATCACCCGCGACAACATGGACGACCCCGAAATCTCCAAGTGGTTCTACACGGGACAGTCGGATTGACATCAAGCATCACCTGAGTCAGGCGGGGATGGGGGAGCTCCCCCACCCCATCCCCCCACTTTGAGAGCCTTCTCAACGGCGAAAGAGAGGCCAGATGGCAGCGATAACTGAAACACAGGACATGAGTACCGCAACGACCAGCCGCCAGATGCTCTTGCGCATGGTCAGCCGTGTGTGGGCCTGGCTGTTCCTCGGCATCCTGGTGGCCGTTTTCTCAGTCAGCGCGCCCGGATTTTTCACTGTGCGCTCCTTCCAGAATATCGGCATCAACGCCAGTGAGACGCTGATCGTCGCGCTAGGGCAGACCTTTGTGATTATCGCTGGCGGCATAGACCTGTCGGTGGGTTTCGTGATGGGCCTGGTCAGCGTGGTCGCTGCAGTCGTGATGCGGGCCTTGAACCTGGCTGGCTACCCGCAAGGGCTGGTGCTCTTGGTGGGCGTGGTGGCCGGCCTGATCATTGGATTCATCCCCGGCT
>Ga0209101_1003183_pt1 | contig 10156 bp, 5 predicted proteins | sample ConPoolayeCmetaG_FD_185481 | JGI IMG/M metagenome (GOLD analysis project Ga0209101, IMG submission 185481) | Hot spring microbial mat communities from California, USA to study Microbial Dark Matter (Phase II) - Cone Pool mat layer C metaG... ... | reverse complement strand
ACGAGGCAGTGGACCGCTTGATCGAGGCAATTTCCGCCCTCTGCGACCGCGTGGGCGTGCCCCGGCGTCTGTCCCAGATCGGTGTCCGCGCGGACCAGATTCCCGCCATCGTCCGCGACAGCCGGGGCAGCAGCATGAGCGGCAACCCGCGCGACCTCTCCGACGAGGAACTGACCGAGATTCTGGAGGAGCTTTTGTAGTGTTTTCGATGAAGGGCGCGAGTTTTGTGTCGCGGGCGTCCCTTTCGTTGACGGATACGTTTTGCGAGCGGAGATGCGAAAAGAACGCGCGGGCTGTTGCCGCGGCCCCTTGACGAAACGACGAAAGGAGAGGCCGTGATTCTCTGCGCAGGCCTGACGCCGGCGTGGCAGCAGGTCGCCGTGTTCGACGCCTTCCGCTACGGCGAGGTGAATCGCGCCGCGGAGGTCCATTGGCTTGCTTCAGGCAAGGTCCTCAATGCGGCGATCGCCGTGCAGCGTCTCGGTGGTCAGGCCAAGGCGCTGGCGCCGGTGGGCGGGCCGTTGGTTTCCCAGATCCAGCGCGACCTGGACCAGTTAGGGCTGGCCACGCGGCTCATTCCCGTCCACTCGCCCACGCGCGTGTGCACGACCATTATCGACCGCCCCGCCCACAAGATCACCGAATTGGTGGAAAACGGCCGTCCCTTGACCACCAACGAACTTGACGCATTCCGCCGCGCTTACGCCGAAGAAGCAGCCCGGGCCGCGGTCGCCATCGTCATCGGCTCCTTGTCCGTCGGGACGCCCTCGTCCTTTTATCGTGAGTTGCTCGAACTGACTCCGTGCCGAGCCGTGCTCGATTTTCGTGGCGAGGGATTGCTTCAATGCCTTGACTTGAATCCCTACGTGGTGAAGCCGAACCGGGAGGAACTGGCCCAGACTTTCGGTCGGCGGTTGGGCAACGACGAAGAACTTGGCGAGGCGATGCGGGCACTGTGTCGCGGCGGAGCCCAGTGGGTGATCGTGACCCAGGGAAGCGGTCCGGCGTGGATCACGAGTGGACAGTCGGTCTGGCAGGCCATGCCGATCCCGGTCGCGCCCGAAGCGATCGTCAATCCCATCGGCTGCGGTGACGCGCTGACAGCCGCGCTTGCCTTGGCGATCGCCGAAGGCCGCGATCCGGTCGATGGAGTGCGCCTTGGCCTGGCCGCCGCGCACGCCAACTTGCGGCAGCGTTTTCCCTGCCGGTTCGAGGCCGACGGGTTGCGGCAGTTGGCGCAAAGCGTCCGCGTGCAACAGATCTCCTGACCGCGATTCGCCAGGGTGTCGGTGTCCCATTCGGCGGACTTCATTCCTCGCGGCGGCAGCCTGGACTTTTCCCGGCCGGACTCGACGAAGGGGAGGTTCAGCGTTCCTTGGCCATGGGCCGGGTCTTTTTGCCGGCGATGACCTCGTAGCGGACGGCGGGCAACAAGCCGTAAACGTTCTTGCCCGTCAGCAGTTTCTTGTCTTCGCGGCTGACATACGAGGTTTCCTGCGACACAATGAACAAGAGATTGCCCTTCTCGCCGGGTTTGACCTTGTCAGGCTCGCACTTGACGGGAACAACCAAGCCACGAGTCAGGCCGATGGGCCGAGGAGTATCGAGACTGATTCCCCGAGGCGGTTGGCTCAGCTCGAAACGAAGATTGTTCGGGTCGATGCCCTCGGCGACCATGAATCGCGCCTCGCCGACCCCGTCGATGGGAATCCGAACGCCCGCGTCGACGTACGTACACGGTGGCCTGCCCGGCGCCGTGCCCGTTACAAACACGGCCCAGTCCTTGGTGGGGACGATGTGCTGGAGGATGAAGGCCTGGATCATTTCGTCGGCGGGAAAAGCGGGCCGGAGCAGCCGCCGCCCCTGCACGGTGGCGTAACCGACCATCTGAAGGAGGAAAGGCTCCTTGGCGGCCTCGGGTGGGACGGCGAGGGTAAGGCGGACCTTTTCCTGCCCACCCGGCACCCATGCCCCGCTCAGCGAGAACCCCGGCGGCGGGTTGACCAGCTCCAGCGCGATGTCGTCGTTGAATCCGTCTTTCCGCAGGGCGTAAACGGTGATTGGCACGCAGGTGCCCGCTCTGGCCGTGACGCTCGAAGGCGTGACCCGCAGGTCGAAGTCGGGCCGCGGCGGGCGGATGTACAGGCGGTACGCATAATCGGGGCCTCCCCGGCCTTGCACGTCGCCAATCGACACGTAGTGCGCCCCTTTGGTCGTGGTCAACAGCCGGGAGTCGGCGTGATGGGTGATCAAGGGCCAGGCCCGATCCTCGTAATCGTCGTCGTAGGCCAGCACCTTGCCGGTTTCGTCGGTCAGGCGAACCACGGAATCGAGCGGCGAATACATCCGCCGCGCGTAGACCTCGGCCACGATCGTGCCCAGCCCGGAGAACTTGAAGAAATCCACGTCGCCCGGCTTGTCGATCCGGCCATTGATCACCACCGGCACGGTCACTTCCTGGGCCTTGTCGGGGCTGTCGTTCGGCTCGGTCTCCATCTCCTCGCGGAGCGTGTCCACAATGAAACCGACGCGGTTGGAGAAGATGTTGTTTTGTTCGAGGATGTCGGGCCGCACGCCCGCGCCGCCGCGGTAGAACGATGGCTCGATGTCAATGGTCTTGACGGGCAAGTTCCAACCTTTCAACTCGACGGTGATCGGCTGGCCGACCCGGCCCCCCAAGGGAAACAGACCCGTCACGTAGGGAATCTCGCCGATCGAAATCCGGTAGACAAAATCCTCGCGGCCGCGGTAGATCGAGTCGTGGATTTCGATCGTGTAAACGCCGTCCTTGGGCACCTCATAATACAGCACCGGATCATGGAGGAAACCGAGGGAGTCGGCAAAGGCGACTTCGTTGCCTTGATCGTCGTACAGGTGCAACACCGCCTGGAACCAACCGGGGACCGCGTCGGCCAGGTAGGGGATCAGGCCGCGAGCGGCGCAGGCCGCCACCAGCTTCGTTCCCTTCTTGGCCTCGAACCAGAAGCGGTCCACGTCGCCGGGCATGATCTGGCCGTTGATGACCATGGGAAGCTGGACGTGGGCCGACTGGTCCGGCGTCACGTCGTTAGGCTCCTGTTCGCGCGTCTCGGCATATTGGCCCACGTAAAAGTAAAGCGGATTCGACATGGCGTTGGGGTGGATCAGCCGCAATTCGCGGTCCCCCAGCTTGGCGTCGGGCGCGATTTCGACCTGGACGGTGAGTTCCTCGGCGATTTGCGGATTCGGCTGACGCTTGGGATCGGCTTCCCGCCGCCGATAAATCTCCATCTCCTTCAGTTGCTCGTCGGTGACGCCGGCCACCTTTCTGGCCTCTTCCCAAGTCACCTTGCCCTTGCCGCGGACTTTCTCCAACTCCTCGATCGTGTTCTGGATCTTCATGTTCAGGGCGACGTATTCGCCCTGGGTCATGGGCCGATACCATTTCACGATCCTGGTCTTGATGCCGCCGCCGGAGATGTACGCGTCGGTCACTTCCTTGATGTTTTCGCCACCGACGATCACATCGACCGTCTTGCCACGCTGGCCGCCGCCTGGAAAGACGTAGCCGATGTGCGGAAGACGCCCTTGGGCAGATAGCCCGGACGCGGCGACCAGAACCACGGCGACCGCGCAAGGCCATGAACATCGAGAAAGACTCATCGCGTCGCTCCACGGAAAACGAAAAGGTGACGAACGTTGCGGGGCCCGCACGTGGCATCCGCCTCGCGAGAGCCTGCGGCTGGCGACGAGCGAAGAACCCCGCGGGTATTCTCGGGACCATTCTCAAGCGGATGGCGCCGCGTTGGGCTTTCCCTTCGCGGACGAGGCCAGCCGCTCACATGATCTCTTTGAGTCGTCCGGCCAGTTTCACGCCTTCCTCGGGGGTCGGAGTTGCCTTGACGACCTCATTCATCGGATGCGGCAGATTGGCGTTGGGGTCGATGCCCAGCAACTCGTAGATGCTGCCGATCAAATCGCCGGGATAGACGGGCCGATTTTTGACCGACTCGCCGCGGGCGTCGGACTCGCCGACGATCTGGCCGCCCTGGAAGCCGCCGCCGGCCACCAGGCAGGAGAACACCGCGCCGAAATGGTGCCGCCCGCCGTTCCAAGGCGATTCCCACGCCACCTTCGGCGTCCGGCCAAACTCGCCGCAGACCCAAACGATGGTGCTTTCCAGCAGTCCCCGATCCGCCAGGTCGGAGATCAGCGTGGCCACGCCCTTGTCCAGATTGGGCAGCAAGCGGCGCATGGCCGGGAAGTGGTCCTTGTGCGTGTCCCAGACGAACTGGTTGACGGTGACATACTTCACGCCTTTCTCGATCAGACGGCGGGCGCAGAGGCACGACTGGCCAAACGTGTTGCGGCCGTAGCGGAGCCGCAAGGCCTCCTTTTCCGTCGACAAATCGAAGACCTTGCCCGCGTCGCCGATAATCAAGTCGTAGGCGCTTCGTTCGGCGTCCTTGGCGGCGGCGAGCTGCGGCGAGTCCTTCAAAACCCGCGCAAGATTGTCGGCCCGCTCCAACCGATCGCGACGGTCCTTTTGCTGTTCGTCGGACATGCCGGGCGCGATGATCCCTTCGACCTCGAAGCGATAGGCGTTCGGGTCCCCGCCCGTGGCAAAAGGCTTGTACTTGATGCCCATGAACCCCGCCTCGGAAAACCGGCCTTGCGGCTGGGTGAGCACGATGTAGGGGGGGATCAAGTTTTCTTGGCCTTCCTGGAAGCCCTTGAAGGCGGTAACCACGGCCCCCACCGCCGGATAGACCAGTCGGCCGCCTGGCTGACGTCCCGTCTGAACCATATAGGCGGCCGTCTCGTGCCCGTTGTCGCCATGCGTCATGCTGCGAATGATCGAGTATTTGTCGGCGATTTTGGCCAGCTCGGGCAGCAATTCGCCGATGCGGATTCCCTTGACGTTGGTTTCGATCGTCTTGTTCAGCGGACCGGTGTAGTCGCTGCCGGCCTCGGGTTTGGGATCGAAGGTGTCGGTGTGCGTCGGCCCGCCGGAGAGCCAGATCTGGATCACCGCCTTGGCCTTGGCCTCGCGCCGCGTCGCTTTTTCCTCCTCCTGTGGCTCAGCCGGTTCCGGCTTGGAGGGACGCTTCGGCGCGGCCGCCGCCAGACAGAGCCGCTGCCCTAGCATCATCCCGCCAAAGCCAATCATCCCGCTCTCGAGCAGCCTCCGCCGCGAAAACCCCTCGCAATTCAGCGCCACGTTGGTCTCGGCCAACGGCACATAGACTTCCCGTTTTCTAGCCATCTTCTCCCCTCCTTCAATGTCGAAACAAAAATTCGGTGCTGTTGATCAGCGTCCACGCCAGGTCGTCGCCCGTCACCGTCTCTTGCTCATCCGGAAACCGGGAAAGGATCGCCAAGTACAAGTCTTCGGTCGAGTTTCCCGAGGTAAGCAGCTTCCTCAACGCGGGTCCGTCGCGAAGTTTGTTGCGAATATGGCTGGAATTCAGCAGGTGCAGGCGCTGTCCGGCCGTGATGCGATTGTTCCTCTCCGATTCCAGACCCGTGTCGCGCGGCGGCCGCCCAAACAGCTCGAGGAAACTGCTGGTGATGCTGCCGTCGGGCAGGGAAATGGCCCGCCGCGTTTCGGGGATGAACGTGTACGGCTCGGGGATGATGCTCGAGTAGCTCTCGGTCGTTCCTGTAATCTGATTGATCGCGTCGATAATCACTTCCGCCTCGAGGCGGCGGACCGTGTAAAAGGCGAATTGCGCGGCCGCCTGGGGATGCTTGCTCTTGGGAATCGGTGAAAGCTGATACGTGCTCGAATTGAGGATCAAGCGGTAGATATGCTTCAAGTCGTAATTGGCTTTCACCAACTCTTCGGCGAGGTAGTCGAGCAGTTCAGGGTTCGACGGCGGATTGTCGGGCCGGAAGTCATCCGGCTCGTGGACGATCCCGCGGCCCTGGAGCCAGCACCAAATCCGATTCACCACCACCCGCGCGAACCATGGGTTTTTCGGCTGGATCAACCAGTCGGCAAACACCACGCGGGGATCGGTGTTTGGTGGGATTTGGGCGGGGGTTCCGTCGGGAAAGACGGGGGGAGGAGGAGTAATTGGCTCCGGTTTCTTGGCGGGCGTCTTCTTTTCCACCACCTTCTTCTTAGTCTTTTCGCCCGGCTTCCCGGCCGCGGGAGGCGCGGACGGCGGCGGCGGATAATGGACCTTTTGCGGGTCGAAAAAGACGATCTCTTCCTTCCACTCGCCCGTCTTCTTGTAGCCGACCTTGAAAAAGAATCCCGACAAGCCCGTCAGCCGTTCTTCCGGCCATTTGTCCGCCCGACACCCCATGAAGGTCAGCGCCACCGCCCGGGCAATGCCCTTCGGATCCTTGCTTTGCAGCGCGCGGTAAAAGTTCACTTGGGGCACGCGGAAATTGCTCCCGCTGGCGGTCAACAACTCGCGGACGAATCGATCGTAGGGCATGTTGTCGCGGATCGCGTTGCGGACCCAGCGGTGGTACGCCTGCGCGGCGTTCGGCCAGAGGTTGATGGGAAACTCGGCCTTCACCCGCAACAAGTCGCACCACTTCATCGCCCAGAACTCAGCGAATTCCGGGCGTTTCAGCAAGGCCTCGATGAGCTTGGCGCGTTTGTCCGGACTGGTGTCGCTGTAGAACGTCCTCGCTTCCTCCACCGTGGGCAGGGTTCCAATCACGTCGAGATACGCCCGCCGGAAGAACACTGCGTCGGTGCATGGGCTGGCCGGCTCGATTCCCAGTTCCTTCCACTTGGCGAACGTGATCTCGTCGATCCGGTTTTTGGGCGTGGGCGGGCCGGGAACCTCGAAGATCGCCGGGTTGGCCTTCGGACGCAGATCGAAATCGGACATGCGGAAATCGGTCGGCTCATCCTCGTCCTCCGCTTTGTCCTCTGCCGCGCCTTCGGTCTTTTTCGCCACGTCGGCAGGGCGCTTCACCGGGACCGGGGACCGCCGCGGGGCATCCGGGTCTTCCGGCGAGGGCGCCGGTATCGACGAGTAGTTCACGATCCCATAAACCAGCGCCCCACCCGCCCCCAACGCCAGCAGCAATGTCAGCAAGGAAACGATCGGCAGCCCCCTCTTGCGTTTGCGCACGGCTACGGGAGCCGAATCGCCCCAGATCTCTTGGACATTGAACGGCTCAACCGGCGGCGGCTCGGCGGCAGTCGGCGCTGCCGGGGGCGCCAACGCTTGCAAAGACTCCGGCGGCGCGGCGATCCGGATTGAACCGGGGGGCGGTGTTGCCGCGTCAGGCTCCTCAGGCGCCGCGACGCGGATCCGGCTGGAAACCGCCGCGGACGGCGACCCGATCTTCGATTCCCCATCCTTCCGGCTCGCTTCCGGCGGCGTGGCCACCTCCACGGAACAAAGGCCAGGCACCTTGACGGCTTGGAACCAATGGGTCCACCCGGCGTTGCGCACCAACGTCTGAGGCCCCACCGTGCCTGCCGAGACAGCCGCGCGCAACTGCTCCAAGGACACAGGTCCAATCGGCTGTTGCCCGACGACGTAGAACCAGGAATCACTCGGCGTGGTCGCCATCATCTTGCCCCAAGCGCGTCGGTGGAAGTGAAATGAAGGGAAAGCCTTCCGAGTTCGCCTACCCCAGAACCCACGAGAACCTTGGGGATCGGCTGCATACCTATCCTATTTCACCATCTCACGTTACCACCGATCTGTCAAGACCGCAACTACCCCGAAATCGGGCAAATCGGCAAGCTGGAGAGTGGATCCCTGAAACCGGCGATGGACCTCCGACTGTTCACCTGCCAAGCCCCGTCAAAAAAACCTGGTTCCGACGGCATGAAGCTTGATGAAATCCCAGTGTCTTGAACCTTGGCATCAGTCACTTCGCACTCAAGACCACCTCAAATGGTCGACACTTTCGGGTCTGATGGAGGCATGGGAGCAAATGGTTCGCTTATCAACCCACACAAGCTGACGATTCGAACCGGGAATGACTGCCGTTTCTGGCCGGCCTAATGCACCCATAATGCAGGGGGTGTCGCTTGATGCCTCAGGATGGTGTTGCTGTCGAAATCTCGCGAGAGTCTTGGTTACGCCTTCAGCCCACGGAGATTCACCTCTCGGGTTTTGGCCTCTTTGATGACTTCGTCCATGGTCAGCCAGGTTTTTCGCGCCGCGGCCTCGCGGCCAAGGATGGCCGTCAGGTGGCTATCGACCGAGCGGTGGGCAGTGGCGTTGTCGAACCGGCCTTCAGTGACGCAGCGGTAGAACTCGGCGATATTGGCCTTGGCGCCTTCGGCGTAAATGCCGCCGGACACCGCGCCGGAGTAATGTTTGGGACCGCCGCGCACGAACACCTTGCCGCTGTAGGCCAGGTGTGCCGTGGCCTGCTGGCCCATCAGGTCGGCCGCCAGGTTGTACATGACGGCGTTGTTTTGCAGGATCTGATTGTGGTGTGTCCAACACGTTCCGTCGGCAAGTTGGAAAACGACCCCGCCACAATCCGTGCGATCGCCGTGGGCCTCGGGCCGGACGATGCGGGAATAGCCACACGCCCCAACCGCCCGCTGGCCAATCGCCCACGTCACGCCGTCGATGATGTGAATGTCGTAAAGCAGCAGCAAATCGCCGCTCAGCGCGATGTGCGAGTACCATGCCCGGCGGAACAGGTTCTCGATGGTTGGGCCGGGCTTGGGATCGGGCAGCGCGCCGCAGGTTCCGCCGGAGTAAATGTGCGCCAGTCCGCCCAATCCGCCTTCCGCCACCCCTTTTTTCACTTCCTGGTTGGCGGGATCGGTGGGCAACTGATAGTCCACGAGGAAGCAGAGCTTTTTTTCCGTGGCCTTTTTGGCCAACGCCTGCATCTTGAAGACGGCGGGCACGTCGACCGCGAACGGCTTGGCCATATAGACGTGGCAGCCCGCCTCGATGGCCGCGGCGGCCTGCTCCGGATAAAAGTAGGGAATGCCTTCGAGCACCAGGGCCTCGACGCCGGCGTCCAGGGCCCGCTTGTAACCCGAGAGGCCCCAAAATCGTTTCCCCGCCGGGACGCCAAGCTTGTCGCCCACGGCGTTGGCGGTCTCCTCGAAATAGTCCACCGCCGCGGCGATTTCGTATCCCGGATGCTCTTTGAACAGGCCCGCGATCCAACTCCCTCGACTGCCAAGCCCCACGATGCCAATGCGAAGTTTTCGTTTCACCTGCTCGGGGCGGGGAGGCTTGGCTGCCGATTCCTGCGCCGCGACACCGGCCGCGGATAACAAGGGTACCGCCGCTGCTTTGAAGCTCTGCCCCAGAAAACCACGCCGCGTCGGTCGACTGAATCCTCTCATGATGCGATTTCTCCGTCAGCAAAGACACGAAGCCTTGACTACCCTTATTTGCAACCAGAAAGCCGTGCCCGCGGGTTAGCATAGACCGTCAAGGGAGATTTTCCATAAACCGAACCCGCAAGAGAGCCGGCTGCGCTGTTCGTAAGGTGTTTTGAGTATATGGATTGTGAGGAGCTCGAAAAACGGTTTCCCCGCGAGGCGGTCGAAAAGGCTCGGGAAATCGCCACGTCCCGAGTCGCGAAACGGATTTTCTCACGATTTTTCGACCATGGCCGGGACTTGACGGGGAGCAGTTGCGAGGCCGCACTGCCGCCATTGCCCGCCCCGAGAAAACGTAAGTATGCTATACTCCGCGCGGCCGAATATGAGTCCTTCTTCTTCGAGAAACGTCTCATTTCAACGCCTGCGAAGCATAAAGGCCCGTTGACGGGTCTTCTCCGCCGTAGGCGGTCTAGAGGCCCGGCGTTTCACGCCGGGTAACGGTTTCGATCACGCGCTGAACCATGAGCCCCGTTCACGGGGCTTCTCGGTGCGTTGGTGAATTGCGGGCGGGACGCCCGCGCTCCGAGATTTGCGGGCGGCGTTCAGGCCGCTTCCTCTGTGGAGCGCGGGCATCTTGCCCGCATTGGTCGTTGCGGGCGGGACGCCCGCGCTCCGAGATTTGCGGACGGCGTTTAGGCCGATTCCTCTTTGGAGCGCGGGCATCTTGCCCGCATTGGTCGTTGCGGGCGGGACGCCCGCGCTCCGAGATTTGCAAGCGGGACGCCCGCGCTCCGTGTTTTGCCCCCGCGAGAAGGCCCGTCAACGGGCCTCGGCCCGTGGCGTAACCCCACCGTTACCCGGCATGAATGCCGGGTAACGGTGGGGTTACGC
>Ga0209101_1003179_pt1 | contig 10159 bp, 5 predicted proteins | sample ConPoolayeCmetaG_FD_185481 | JGI IMG/M metagenome (GOLD analysis project Ga0209101, IMG submission 185481) | Hot spring microbial mat communities from California, USA to study Microbial Dark Matter (Phase II) - Cone Pool mat layer C metaG... ... | reverse complement strand
AAAGGGATAGATTGCCGCAGCGCAGTAGGGCCACGTGTGACACAAAATACGCGGCACGGGTTATACTCAGGATGAGTCTTGCGTAAGACGGGATAGACAATGCGAGCGGTTCAGTCGTACGATGGATGCGTCTATGAAAGGGCAGGCTGAAGCCAACCGGCAAGGCATGTCGATTGGCTTGGCGGGGTGCAATGAAAAGGGAAACCCACGATGCGGACGATAACGATGATTGCGATGCTTTCTGGCGCGCTTGCCGCGCGCGAAGCCATTTCGGAGGATGGAGGAGAGAGAATGAGCACACGTGCCGGAATCCATAGGCCAAGAGAGTTCAATGTTCTCGATTACGGAGCGGTCGGCGATGATCACACCGACAACACCGAAGCCTTCTCGGCCTGTCTCAAGGCGCTCTTCGCGGCCGGCGGTGGCCGCATGGTGATTCCCGAAGGGGTTTATCGTGGCCGGATAATCATTCCCGGGACTAAGGCGTGGATCACGGTCGAAATCGTGGGGGCAAGCGAACCGACGCCGATCTTCGGCACGATCGGCGCCTTTTCATTACCGACGAACGGAACGATCGTGAAGTGCCTGGAAGATTCAGGGCAAGCCGTCATTACCGCCTTGAATACCCCCGAGACCTTGTACCAGACCTTCTCAGGCGTTTATGTGGTCCTCCGGAATCTTGAGATCCGTACTTATGACAATCCAGGCATCGGCGGTGTTGACCTGCGCCACGCGGCCCAGTGCAAATTGGAGAATGTCGTTATCAACACGGGCCGCTACAATGTCCAGGCCGCCAAACCGACCCATGAGGGGGCCATCGGGCTCATCACTCCGGCCCTCAACAACGGCGCGGTGACAATTCTGCGCAATGTGGTTGTGACCGGCTATTTTACGGGCATCCAGGTCCATGAGCACACGGATGGCGACAATATCGTGGTGGCCTCCAACATCAACGGTCTGGAGTTTTGCTTGGCCTCTCATGCCTCCCGCTTCGGTCGAGTGGGCGCCTATCGAAACACGCATCACCTGACGGTCTCCGGTCAACACGCCTTCACGATCGAGCAACTGAACACGGAGATGCCGGGCGAAGGGCAGACGAACGCGGAAAACGTCTGGCAAACGCTGGTCAGCGACATAAACGATCCCAAAAACCTGGGCGTCGGCGACATCAAGTACTGGATTACTCTGGGCGCCAAAGGGCCGGTCGAATCGTTTGTCAAGATTGGCGGCGCTTCGATCCGGGCGCGGCGGATCGGTTCCGGCCCCTAGGCGGGGAGAGACGCGGCACGTCTCGCAGCCCTGCTCTCCCGCCGCTGTGCCCGCAGCCCTATGGACATTTCCGCTTGACGCGCCGAGATGCATATCGCCGTCACAATCGCCGCTATGCGACAAGAAAGATACCCTCCTCCTACTCGTTCTCGTAATCGTCCTCATTCTCGTAATCCTCCTCGTTCTCCTCCAGGAAAAGGGGGAGAAGGCGAAGAGAGGGATGTGCGCAAAAGCGGACATTATTGGCGCAAAAGGGAATAGCGCGAACCAGGTTCGTGTGTCTAGAATCTCCGCCGTGCTCTAAATCACCCAAGGAACCCCACCAATGAACAGCGTAACGTTCCATAACGGAATCGAGATTGCCTTGCTCTTTTCAGGCCCCCAGTTTTTGGGTTTAGGCCAGATCACCGCCGCTGGCATACCCCTCCGGAGAGGGGATGTGCCAATCCGGCCGCACATCGTCACCATGGATGGCATCGCCTTTACGGACTTTGTCCAGCCGAAGGTGACACGGGAAGGTTCCGACGTCATCATCCAGGCACGCGCCATCGGTCGGTGGCAAAGTCCGACGGAGGACATGGTCTCACACTGGTGGCCGGTCAGGACGGGTCTGGACTATCTGGCCCCCACGGAGACGTTCGAAGGGGAGTTAACCTGGCGGTTGGAGCCCAAAAATCTTGAGATCGGTGGCACGACCTTTTCCGGATTTGTTTCGCGCTATGCGTTCAAAGGACCTGATGGCAAGTTCATATGCCGCCTCGAAGACCGTTCCACCTGGGGAATTGGAGGGTCCACCGACGGCAATACCCTGATCGAGCGATGCTATTACACCCCCGAAAAGCACGAAGTGGACCTGGCGCGCGGGGTGGACTATTCGACCAGCGGCCGGAAGAAGATGGACGGGTTCGGCGGCTGGGCCTTCCAGTATTCCCTTCGCTGGGGAGGTAGTATTGCCCCCTTCGATTTTCTCTTCAATGAAGACGGCACGCTGATCCGCTCGTTTGAAACCCCTTCCTATATTCGATCCTGGCTGCTCAAGCGAGCCGGAGACGATCGCCTGGCCTGCTTCGATGACCATTTTGCCGAGGCCGCTCAAAGGATTGAGACGGTGGGCACCTATGTGGGCTTTGCACACGCACCGGTTTCCTGGACGCGGACAGACGCTCGCAATCTGTGGACCGCCGTCATGGACTACTACAACGAGCAGGCCTGTGAATTCGCGCGTACCCGGCCGAAACCCATTCGACCCATGATGACCCTGCCCAACGGCCTTGATCACCCGTTGCGACACACAGCGGATACGTTGGTGGAGCCGGCGGCCCAACTGGGGCTCAAGGTGTTGTGGCTCCATCCCATCTGGGATAGCGAAATGAACCGGCCAGGGGGCTACGGCAATGGATGCTCGGTCTACGATTGGACCGTGGCCAAGGAACTGGGCGGCGAAGAGGGATTGAAGTACTTGGCCGATAAAGTTCATCAGCATGGGATGCTGCTGATTGCCTGGTGTGGGGGCATCCGCCAAGGATGGGAACATAATGCATGGGTTCGTGAAAACAAGCATAGTGAGTGGCTGGCGCGGTATATCAACAACCGGCAGTTCGGGAGCGGTTATGACTGCATGACCTCGCTCGATATGAACCGCGACGAGGCCTACCGCTATGTCATCGAAACCTGCCGCGGCGTGGTGGAGCGGACGGGCCTGGACGGATTTTTCTGGGATTCTTACGTGGATGCCTGGGAGGAGGTCGTGAGCCCCTGGCCGTTGAAGATGAAACCGGCCTTCCACCGGGTGGTTCAACTGACGGCCGAACTCCAATCGTTCTGCCGCTATTTTACCGTTGAGGCCCAGCCGCCCTGGGCCCGCCCCTGTGTCGGCAACGGCATTGCCGGCCTGAGCTGCTTGGAGGGCTGTCATTATGCGAATATCGGACGCTATTTCGGCAACATTGAAGCCGACAGGCCGGACATAATGGATTTCTACTTCCGCAATTTGGCCTATGGTGCCGGTTCGGTCATGGAGTGGTATGAGATGCCCAAAATCCTGGCCAGACCTGAACTGGCCCGGGCGTTTCGACAGATCAACCACGATTTCCTGGCGGCCCAGCCGGATATGGGCACTCGGCGGCTGATCGAAGGGGATCCTGGCGTCGAATGGATCAGCCCAGATGGGCAGAGGGGGATCTTCTTCAGCTTTTCCGATGGCCTCTTCCGATCGGCGGCCCAAGGCCGCGACGTGCGTTGCCTGACGACGGGAGAGACCCTCACGGTTCGAAGCGATGGCTCCTTCGTGGTCAAGGCCCACCATGTTTATCAATTCACTCTGTCACGAGGACCTACGGCATGAAAAGCGTCCAAACGGCGCGGCTGGCGGAGGTTTGCCGGGCTTTCCGCGAGGAGGCGTTACGAAGGCAGGAGCGTCTCACACGTTTTTGGAACGGCGAGGATATCGGGCGCAACCCGGTTTCCATCGTTCCCTTTCAATGGTCTCCCCGCCAGATTTACGACAATCCCGAACTCCAACTGGACCGCATGGCGCGTTACATCGAGCGCGGTCTCTCCCTGCCCGGCGATTTCATTCCCACCTTTTGGCCCGATCAGGGCACGCTCGCCTTGGCCTCGGTGTTCGGTGGCCAGGTGCTCGTGGAGGGATCGCAGGGCAGCCATCGCTGGATAGCCCCCGTGCTCTCGTCATGGGAGGATGTGGACCGTCTTACGCCGCCCGACCCCCTCAGTGGCGTGGTGAAAACCGAATTCGATCTTTGCCGCCGGTTTTTCGAGGCCAGCGACGGGCTCTGGTGGGTGACGCCGCCCGACATGCAGGGGCCGGTCAACATGGCCTGCTTCCTTATGGATTCCTCGGAGTTTCTGGTGGGGCTTTATACCGAGCCTGACCGGGCACGCAAACTCTTGCGCCTATGCACGGATGTGATCATTGGCGTCGTGGAGGCCTACCGCCGCGAGTTCGGCGAGAGGCTGCAACTGGTGACCTGGCCCCACATCTGGCTGCCCCCAGGCCGGGGCGTCACGCTAACCCAGGATTCAATCCCGACGCTATCCCCGGAGTTGTACGAGGAATTCGAGGCGCCCCTGGTCCAAGAGATCGCCGATCGGTTCGGCGGGGTCTACCTCCACTGCTGCGGACCCTGCGAGCATGTGCTTCCCACCTGGGCCCGACTGAGGTCGCTGATCGGGGTGGATCATGCCTACCCCGAATCGCACGCGGAAACCATCTTGGCTGCGCTGGGGCCAGGCCTCACCCTCACTTCAAACGTCACCACGCGGGGCGAAAAAGAGTTTCCAACCCGCGATCGCTATCTCGAGTACCTCTTGCCCAGGTTGCCCCAGGCGACCCGTCTGTGGACCATTCTCGCGGACGACCACCCGGAATCCGTGATTCGCGCGCTCGACCTTCTGGGGTTGCCGGACCTTCGCAGCCGCTACGCAGCTTTGACCGGCTGACCCGCCCCACCTGAGGCGCGGCAATTGGCGCCAATGCGGATAAAAAAAGCGCAAAAGGGTACTATTCGGACCGTGTGCCCTTTGTTAGATTGGTTTACAAGCATGGTCCCGTGACGGGGCCAGCAACCTGAACCAGCGCGAGCACAAAAGCGGAGGTCTTCGCGATGACGTCCAGAGTTCGTTGGTGGACCGGAATTGTTCTGACTGGCCTATTCGGTTTTGCCGCGAAGGGAGCGGTCCCGGAGATATCGCCCGCCGGCCGCCTCACGGTGGATCTGATGGTCGGAGAATGGGGATTGAAGCCGGCCTCGCGGGCGGAATTGTTGACCCCCGGCCAACGGCCTCCCGAACCCCCAGAGGCCTTTCCGGAATCGCCCGGCCCGGAGGATTGGCGCCTCTTTAAGGCTCCCGGCCGCTACGATGCCTCCGCCACAGGAGGCGCCTGGTTAACGCGCGACTTTATGCTCCCCGAAAACCTGGCCGGAAAGGTCTGCCTCCTGAAATTCGATTCCGTCGTTTTCGGTCATCGCGTCTACGTCAACGGTCAGGATTGCGGCTTCGCGCTCGGCGGGTTTGCCCCCACGGAGTTCGATATCACACGGGCCGTTCGGCCCGGCGTGAATCGAATTCATCTGGCCGTTTCCAATGCCGACTCGAATCCCGACACCATGGTCTGGCCCTCCGATGCCTACAGCTCGCAACGGGGAATCTGGGGCGATCGCGGGCAAATGATCGGTCTGTGGCAACGGGCCCGAATCGAGATCGTGCCTGCGGTCTATGTGGCGGATATCTACTGCAAGCCCTCCGTGACCGGGCAGACCCTCACCGTGGAGATGGAAGTGGTCAACGCCACGGCCGAGGAACAGAGCGGTACGCTGCAATTGGCGGTGTGCGACGAGACCGAACATGGCAGCCACAAGGCCGGCCGTGAGGTGAAACGCTGGCCCTCGCTCCCGTTCCGCCTGGGCCCCGGCGAGCGCCAGACGTTGACGACGGGGGGGGCCTGGGACAATCCCCGCCTCTGGTGGCCGCATGATCCGCATCTCTATATGGCGCGCGTCGAGTTGAAGAGTGCCATCGGACACGACATAGCCGAGACCCGCTTCGGCTTTGTGGAGTATACAATTGACGGCATCCACCTTCGGATCAACGGCAAGAAAATGTTTATGCGCGGTGGGGCCATGACCCGTTACAACACGGTAATCCTCAGCAAGGCGGAAGCGCGCGAAAAGCTGCTCGGCGCCATTCATTGGATGAATGCGAATGCGGTGCGCCTGCACTGCGACCCCATGGAGCAGTACGTGCTGGATGCGGCCGACGAAGCCGGGGTCTTCCTGCTCGTCCAGCCGCCCAATGCGGCCGGTGCTTCCGGCGAGAGTCGCAAAGAGGTGTGGGCCAGCCAAATGGACCTGTGGTTGCGCTACATCAAGCAGTCCCGCAACCGCCCCAGCGTGGTGATCTGGGCCGTCTGTAACGAAGGAACCTTCTGGGGCGGCGGGGGCGAGGCGGCGCCGGCCCTGCCCTACCTCGTGGAATTGGCCAAACGGATCAAAAAGCTGGTTCCTACGCGGTTCGTCAGTTCCAGCCATGACACGCCCCTCTACCGCCGGGGGGTGATTGATTTTATGGATGCCTCGACGGGATGGTGCGCGGAGACGGACAACTTCCATCCCCGGCAGTGCCGCCTCTGGCAGACCTATTTCTGGAATCCGGTCCAGGAGTACAAGAAGGATAAGCCGTGGATTGATGATGAGTGGGGTCACGCCAATTCGATTCATGCGGCGGCCAACTTTGTGGGCGATAAAAGCTATATTCACCGGGACTGGGCCCCCGACGCTCGGAATTACTGGCAGGCGTGGGGGGGCTCCGTCGGACTGTGGATGGGGATGATCGAGCATCGGCGTCAGCCGTACTTCTGCACCGTTCTGGCCCTGGGGGATCTCTATTCGTATTGCGACATGGAGAGCGGCCGGTACGTCGCCGATCCCGCGATGATGAAATGGTGCAATCAATCGTGGGCCGCGCAAGCCATTTTCCCCCGCGAGTACTACGGAGGCGCGTGGGCCGGCGAAACCTATCGCCGAACCATGATCGTAATGAACGACGTCTTTTACCCCGCGGCGGGTAAAATCGTCTGGTCTGTGACCGATTCGGCCAATACGAACACGGTTTTGGCCCGCGGTGAAACGCCTTTCACAATTCCGGCCGCCACCCATCAGGATGTGACGTTGGAGATCCGGCTTCCCCGGCTGACCCAACCCATGGAGGGCCAATTAAACTACCAATGGGTGGATAAGGACGGCACCGTTCGGTTTTCGGACAGCCATGCGATCGGAATCATTCCCCGTCCTTCGTGGCGGAAGCTCGAGCCGGTGGCCCTATGGCCAGAAGCAGGCTCGCTGGGGAAACTGCAAAAGCCGCCGGTGAAATGGCAGGTCGCTCCCTCGCTCCCCTCGTCCACAGGAACGGTCGTGGTCGTCCCCCGGGGCGTCGAGATTTCATACGACCAATGGCGGGAGCTGGAAGCGTGGGTTCAGCAGGGTGGCCGGGCGTTGGTGTTGTGCGATGAAGGATTGCCGGCCGAGTTTGGCGGAACCATGACGCGCAGCAGCAGAAAAGGCGCGGTCTGCGCCCACGTGCGAGCCAGCGATCACCCCGTCGTTCAGGGCCTTCCCGCGCCTTCCCTTCGGTACTGGGTTGGCGCGGCTGGCGAGGTGTTCAGTCCACCCGAGGAAAAGAATATCCCCGACCTCTTCGTGGCCACGACATGTCTGAAAAAACCCTTGGCTGGCACCTACCTGACGCTTTTGGATTCCAGCCTGGGTGCGGTTTACCTGGGCGAACCCGATCCGGGTTTGACCCAGGCGCCCATGCTGGAAGTGCGGCATGGAAAGGGACGGGCGATCTTTTGCTCGCTGCTTCTGGCTGAAGGCATGACACTCGATATTCCAGCGGCCGCTACACTTTTCTACCGAGCGCTGGCCTACCTTCAAAATCCGGCCCTCCATGTCGGCGGAACTCCCCGGCCTGTTCATCTTGTTGGCATTCAAGCGCCGCGGCTACGCCTGGCATCCGATCCCAACAGTCCCATTCACATTGTCAATGCCGCCGATCCGGAGGGAGAGGCCTATCTGGCGCAGCGAGGAGCCCGCTTGCGCGACCACGTACGCGCCGGTGGGCGGGTTGTCCTCCACAACCTCAACGCTGAGCAGGTTCAACGCCTCGGAGCGATCTTCGAGGTGGCGTTTGAGACGCGTCCCTTCAATACCACACCACCCACGGAGCAGACCTTGGCCCATCGGCTGGATATCACTCAGTGGGATCCGGTCATTCGCGGTCTCAGCCATTTTGAACTGAACTGGAACGAAACCGGCCACTTCGTCTCCCGCTTTCTCTCCCGCCAGCCGATCTTGAAATTGGGGGTCTTTGCCAAGGATCCCCGCGTGGTCAACCTGACCCGGCAAGGCGCGATCCTGGTGCTTCGGGAGGGTCAGGGAGTGCTTGTGGTAGATCAGGTGGCCTGGGATCCGGAGAGCTTTGTCTCCGACTATGCGCGGCGTAGGGCGGACGGGTATATCAGCGCCTTGCTCAGCAACCTGGATGTGGCGACCGTCCCTCGGAAACGCCATCCCGACCCGTCCGCTCCCAAACTTACCCCTCGGACGCTGATGCTCTACCATTTCGAACCGGAAGGAACGGGACTCGCCTCGGACGAAGGCCCGAATGGCTTCGACCTGGCGCTCAATGAGACGGTCGAGTTCGCCGAAGGCCGTGTGGGGTATGGACTTCGGTTAAAAACGCCGAACTCGGCCATCTTCCCCACCCTGATGGGCGCGACGGCAGGGCTACAGAAGCCAGATATGACGATTTCCTTCTGGATCAAGCCGGAAACCGATCCAAATCCCCAGGGCGTGGGGGCGGGGGATATCCTGTTGTGGGCCCGCGGAGGAGCGTTCGAGTCGCGCGATACGGCCGTCTTTATGACGCCTCAGGGAACCATTGGGGTCGGATTGGGCGGCGGCGGATTCACGGCGGGGAGCGGCCGAACCTCGATTTGGAAAAAAGATGAATGGACCCATGTGACCGTCACCATGAGCGCCTCGGCGAATCGATTCCGCGTCTATCTCAACGGCGTTCTGGATGCCGAATGGAAACCAGCCATGAGCTATTACCCCTATGGGGGCTTTATGATCGGCAATCCGGGGAAAGCCCGACAACCCGCCTTCCAAGGCATCATTGACGAACTGCACATCGTCGAAGGGGAATGGGTGCCCCAGACGGAACCAGCGGACCAACAACCGGCCCAATAGCCTGGGTGCCGAAGGATGAGAAGGCGAGCGGCAAAGTCACGGTCGTTTTCGGCGTTCTTGGGGTGGGCCGTCCTCTGGATTTGGGGAGTCCATGGGGCGCGTGCGCAAATTACCGGCCTGAGGTTAGGGCCTGAACCCATAGGCGACGAGATGACGGCGGCGGTCTTGATCCCCCGCCTGGCTGAAGATAACCCCACGATGAAGGCCGCGGTGATTGATGCCTTAGGCCAATGCGGAGAAGAGGTCGCCGTGCCACACGTGATCGCCGCCCTGTCGGATTTCTATCCGGCGGTGCGGCTGGCCGCTGCCAAGGCGCTTGGAGCGCTTCGAGACCCTCGCGCCGTAGAGCCTCTTGTGGCCCGACTTCGGGATGCTCAGGAGCGAATGGACGTCCGGCGGGCGGCGGCGGAGTCGCTCGGCCGACTCAAAGCACACGCCGCGGTGGACCCGCTGCTCGAAGCGCTCCAGGTCCCCCCTCTACGAAAAGCGGCTGTCGAGGCGTTGGGACTTATCGGCGAGGCGCGCGGAGTCCCGGCGATTCAGACCCTGATTGCCGATCCCGATCCCGATCTTCGTGCGGAAGCCGCGCGTGCCCTGTCCCTGATAAACGGGGAAGCGGTTCGTGAGACCATTCGCCCGTTGCTTCAGGATTCGGTATGGGCCGTTCGCTATGCCGCCGCGGAAGCCCTGGCACGGTTGGGAGAGCCGGTCGGTGTGCCGATGCTCATGGCCGCTTTACGTGGCCACGACGAAGCGCAACGCATGGCCGCCGCCCGCGCCTTGGCCGCCGCCAAGGTTCCTGAGGCCATCGAACCCTTGCTCCGCCTGGCCGCCCAGACGGAGGGTTTCGAGCGGGAGGAATATGTAGCGGCGTTGGTCGCCTACAACGATTCGCGTGCGTTCGATCTCTTCGTGGCCGCCTTGAAGGACGATTGGTACGGCGCGCGACTGGCCGCCGTCAAAGGGCTGGAAGCGTTGGGCGATCCACGGGCGCTTCCGGCGATTCGGGCCGCCACGAACGATCTTGAACGGGCAGTTCGACTGGCCGCTCGTGCCGCTCTCGCTCGACTCGAAGCCAAACACGGCATGCACCCTGTGGATGCCGATTAGGTAGAAAGAAA
>Ga0209101_1003178_pt1 | contig 10160 bp, 5 predicted proteins | sample ConPoolayeCmetaG_FD_185481 | JGI IMG/M metagenome (GOLD analysis project Ga0209101, IMG submission 185481) | Hot spring microbial mat communities from California, USA to study Microbial Dark Matter (Phase II) - Cone Pool mat layer C metaG... ... | reverse complement strand
TCTCTATATAGGGGACGATAAAGCGATAAGGCGCAGGGGGGAGGTGCGCCACAATCCGTTTTGAAATAATCGGGGGGGCTAACTCTTCCCTTTTTTCGAGATGCAAGAAGGTTCCATCAAGGTGATAGTGGGCTTTATAAAATGAAGGGATATACATCCCATCAATCCTTGCCAGTTGTCTCAGGAGCGATGCACGACTTGAAGCAGATTTTCGCCAGGCCTTAAAGACATCAACGATTTCTTGAACAACTTCCTCCCCTTCGCCGATGACGAAAGCGTCAATGAAGGCAGCCATCGGCTCTGGATTATAGGTAGCATGCCCGCCGGCGATAATTAATGGATGTTGTTCAGTGCGCTTTTCTGACCAAAGCTCAAGATTGGCTAAATCGAGGATGTTGAGAACGTTGGTGTAAAGCGATTCGTAAGGCAGTGAAAATCCGATGATATCAAAGGCGGAAAGAGGATGCTTGGTTTCGAGAGAGTACAAAGGAAGCTGATTCTGACGGAGTTTTGTCTCCATATCGACCCAAGGTGCAAAGGCTCGTTCGGCTAGGGCGTCTGAGCGCTGGTTGATAAGGTCGTATAGAATTGCCAATCCGAGATTGGACATGCCAATATCATAAATATCGGGAAAAACCAAACAGCAATGGACAGCCGTACTTTGCCAATCTTTGACGATCTGATTAAGTTCTCCTCCGCTGTATCGGGCGGGTTTCTGTACCGTGGGTAAGATGGAGAGAAGTTTTTTCTGGATCAACTGTGGGGTAAATACGCTTTCCGAGTCCATTTTCTAACAATCCATTCTAAATACCGGTAAAGAATGTCTGGATGAGATTATATCAAATTGCGCCAAACTCGGTTGAATACCAAATCAGCTAGCAGGTGTAATTAGATTTCTGTCTATCCAATAACTGAAAGTAGTCTGCTTATTGCTGAAGCGAAAAAGTGCCCTTCAATGATGGGATTGCTATGTCTTTTAAAGCTTGGGAGGATTGGCCGATGCCAGTTGGAATGTTGTATTGTGAAATATGGAATGACGAAAAGGGCTGTCTTCTGACAGCCCTTCACCCTATAACTCGAAGGTCCAGCGGTCGATGTCTCGTTGCCAGGAGACGATTTCTTCGGGCTTGAACCACAGGCTGATTTCCGCCTCTGCATTCTCGACCGAGTCGGAGGCATGGGTTAAGTTCCTGCCGACAACCAGTCCAAAATCATGGCGCACCGACCCTGGAGTGGCTTCACGCGGACGGGTTGAACCCATCGTTTGACGAACTGCAGCGACAGCTTCTGGCCCCTCCCAAATCATTGCCATGACAGGCGAGGCAGTGATGTACTCAATCAACTTGTTATAGAAAGGTTGATTTTTATGGATTTCGTAGTGAACTTCAGCCAGTTCTTTGCTCACCTGCATAAATTTTGCAGCCACTAACTTTAATCCGCGTTCTTCCAGGCGGGTGATGATCCGTCCGATTAGGCCGCGTTGGACACCGTCCGGTTTGATCATGACGAAGGTACGTTGCACGAAAAACCTCCAGGAATGATGATTAGCGGAGTAACTCCTCCGCTTTATTATAAGCCTCAAGCGCTTCGGAAAGAAGGTCTTTGCGAAGGTAGGCATCTCCCAAGAGCATCCACATCCTTATTTCCATCGGATATTGGTAGAGAGCGTTTGAGAGGTCTTGAATGATTTGATCAAGTCCAAAACGCTGCTTGATTAGGGTTTGATATTTTTCGATGGCTTGCTCAAGCATCCCTTTCGAAAGAGCTCGCCTGGCTTCTTCGGCTTGGAGTGCATATTGGGAGTCTATTACGCCTTCGGCTTGGGCTATACTTTCTGAGACCATTTCGATTGGGTGTAGCTCAACAGCCTCCTGTTCTACAACTGGCGTTTCAAAAATTAAGGTACCCTCCCTCTCGGGAGAGATTGATACATCTTCTGCTGCCTCAGTGGTCAAGGGGATAACTTGTTCCCCTTCTATACCTGTCGTTTCATACTGGAACAGGTCTTCACTTTTGGTAAAGATTGATTCTTCTGTTTCTCCAAGGGGCAGAGTCAATTCCTCTAGCTGAGTTAGACTTGTTTCCAGCAGGCCTTCTTGGGGCAGTTCCATCTCGGGAAGAAGGCTTTTTTCGGCTTCAGCTATCTCCTGGAATTGTGATACGTCATCGGTTACAGTGGTCTCAATACTGATTCCTTCATCTGAAGAAATGACTGCTGTTTCCTCGCCGGGAAACTCTTGTACCCATTCGATGTTTTCTTCTTGAGCGACAGCGGCAAGCCAATCTGGTATTTCGGACTCGGAAGAGGAGATCGCAGATGTTTCTGGTTGTTGTTCTTTTTCGAGCTCAGCGCGCAGCCACTCAGGGAACTCATCTGACTTGAGCTCCTGGCTGACTGCTGGCGTGAGGTCAAAGCCTTCGATTTGTTCTGTAGTCTCTGGGATAGGGAACTGGGATAAATCGCCCAAGGGTGACCCCATCTCGATCGATGGTTCGCTTTCCACAAGGTCTGGTTTGGAGTCTAAATATTCGCGAATCCATTCAGGAGGTTCTTCTTTTCGTTCTTCCGGCGATAGCAAAAGCGCCTCTTGAGCGCCCTGTTTTGCGGCCAGGCTTTCTAACCATGCAAAAGCGTCGTCATCGGTTAGAGCTGGAAAGGTTTGATCAATCGCTGCCGGTTGTTCGGGTTGTAGCGCTTCTTTGGGTTGCACCCGGACGGGTTTGGTATCCTCTTCGCTGATAGCTGGTTCGCTCACGGCGGGGAAAGTTTCTTCTTCTTCATAGCTTGCCAGCAGCCAGTCCGGGAGTTGTTCGGCGTTTGGAAGAGGTTCTTCTTCGGTGAGCCAGGCCGGTAAGTCTTCGGCGAAAGAAGGGGTAGGTTGAGAAATTTCAGGTGTGACTGAGGTGACCGAGGGTGTTTCTGAGATTTCCTTTTCCCGTGTCTCAAAATCGCTCCAGTCTGTTTCAGAGGGGAGAATTTCGGCGGTTAGATGTGATTTGTTGTTTAGCTCATTTACCCAATCAGGAACTTCTTCTAAACCTGATGGTGAAGTCTCTTCCAGGCTTTCTTTTTCTGTTTCAATTCCAGCCAGCCAGGTTGCGATGCTATCTCCTTCTGCCGGGGGTGTCTCTTCCAGATATGGGATCGACTCCATTGAACTGGTTTCTAATGATGAGAGGTCGATTTCATCGACAGGGGAAATCTCTTTTAACCAGTCTGGGATTTCGCCTGCTTCCAACTTCTCCAAATCTTCACTTTCGGAGAAGGGAGAAATTGCGATGTTCTCTTTTTCTTCTTCTGCCCCCTGTCCTTCTTCCCAACCAAGTTCTCGCATCCAGTCTGGAATCTCGGTTGTGGAGACGGCTTCGGAGGTTGTTTCAGCAGGTTCGAAAAGGATTTCGCTCGCTTCTTCAATCTCAGAAACAGCTTCAGAAGGTGAAGCCTGTTCTCTCATCCAGTCAGGCAATGTTGGTTCGCTTTCCTTTTCTTCTTCCGCACTGATTTGGATGCCTAGAGAAGCTGCCCAATCCGGTTGCTGAGAGATAGCTTGGGTTGCTGAAGAGGAGGTACTTTCAAATTTTTCCAGGAGTACGGCTGTATCTGGAACTTGCTCTGTGGTGGAAATACTCTTGTTCAAGTGAGCTGCATACGGATCTAATTCAGCCAGTTTTGCAAGGTGCTTTTGCGCGTCTTTTTCCTTCCCTTCAAGAAGCGATATTTGCCAGAGAAGGTAAATAGCTTCGTAACAGTAAGGCAATTTGGCAAGGATTTGATTAGCAATCTCCCTTGCTTCGGGGATTTGTTTAGTTTCGAAATAAGCTTTGGCAAGCAAAACCTCCAGGTCGGGCCGTAGCGGGTCTTCAGCCAATGCCATCCGAATTTCTGCAATGGCTTGAGAATGGAGATTTCCTTTCAGGTACATTCTTGCCAGGGCGCTGCGGTTAAGATTGACTTTGGGGGGTTCAATACCATCCCGGCGGCCGTACAGGCGGCGTAGTTCGCCTTGAATGGCATTATTTGAAGGTTGAATCTCAAAAGCGCGCTCCATGTGCCAGATGGCTTCGTTTAGATTACTTTCATCTTCCCGAATGATGCTCATGCCGACATGGGATATAAAATCATCGGGAAGGCTAGAGAGAATGCGTTGAAAGATGTCATTGGCATCCCCGAATTTCTGGCTTTCCAAGAGCGCTTTTCCCAAAAGGCGATAGGTTTCGAGGCACTTGGGGTGAGACCTTAGGATATGTCGACAGTGTGCAATAGCTTGATCGTAGAGTCCCTGGTCGATCCATTCTTCGATCTGCCGATGGTAAGCCCGAAGAGAAATTGAGGTCATGTAAGAAACTCCCTTCCTGAACTTAACAATGGGAAACGTTGCGAAGAGACATCATTTTGGTTTCTTAATCTATTGATTAGCATAATGGAAACCTCTATGACTGTCAAGTGATTCACATCACTTATGCCGTTTTGAAGGGGAATAATGAAAAATCTCCCGGTCAAAATCGACCGGGAGATGAAGGGCGATAAAGGGAAGATCAGGCGGTTGCAGTTTCTTCCTGGAGGGAGATGGTTTTCGCTTTTGAACGCGTGATCGCCCAACCGACAATTACCAGTAGGATAATTGAAATAACCCAAATCGCGAGCAAGGTGTTGCCGGTTGCGCCGGCATATTTGACGATAATTGGAGCGGCAATCAAAGAGACCAGATTGACGACTTTGATCATGGGATTTAGAGCGGGCCCAGCCGTATCCTTAAGCGGGTCTCCAACTGTGTCGCCAACCACGCCGGCTTTGTGACGCTCAGAGCCTTTGCCGGTATTGGCAGACAGGTTGCGCGGTTCATCTTCAATAGCTTTTTTGGCATTATCCCAAGCGCCCCCAGCATTTGCCATAAAGACAGCCAAAAGCTGGCCACTCAGGATAATTCCAGCGCAGAAGCCAGCTAAAGCTTCGACGCCGAGCATTAAGCCCAATGCCAGGGGTGTTAGCACGGAAATGACAGCTAAGGGCACTAACTCTTTCTGGGCAGCCTGGGTGGAAATACCTACCACGCGGGCGTAATCGGGTTTGACGGTGCCTTCCATGATGCCCGGAATCTTGAATTGACGACGCACCTCAAGCACAATTAGAGTGGCAGCCCGGCTGACCGCTTTAAGAGAAAGTGAGCTGAATAACCAGGGTAATGCACCGCCTAATAATAAGCCGATGAACACGCTCACCTCAGAGACACGAATGCCGGTATCGCTGAGCAATTGCGGGAAGGGGATTGGTTGACCGGCGGCACGGGCAGCCAGATTTGCCGCTTCCTGCACGCGACCAACGTCAATGAAGAAGGAAGCAAACAAGCTCACAGCAGCAATCACCGCCGAGGCAATCGCAATGCCTTTGGTAATGGCTTTCGTTGTGTTCCCAACGGCATCGAGATCAGCCATGATTTGGCGAGCTTTTCGCGTCTCTTCGTCATCCAAATCATGCCAGGACATTTCCCCAATGCCATTGGCGTTGTCGGAAATAGGGCCATAAGAGTCCATGGCGACATTGTTGCCGGTGTGGCTAAGCATGCCGATACCGATCATCGAGATTGCGTATAGCACATAGGTTGGGCCATCTGCGTTGTATAACAGAAGCCCGAAAATAAAGCTGATAATGATGACGACTAGCGCCCAAACACTGGATTCCATACCGACTGATAAACCGCTCAGGATGGTTGTCGCCGGACCGGAATTGGTGGATTCGACAATTTCTTTTACCGGGGCGCGCTTGGTCGAGGTGAAATAGGAGGTCAGGGGATTAAAAGCAACTGCCAGGCCAACACCAATGGTGGTTAGCATGGCCATCCGCCAGTCATGAGCGTAAAAGATAGCCAACAGGAAGGCCCAGATAATCGTGTTGACGCTGGAAACCTCGTAGGAACGGAACATGGCTTCTTCGGCATCCTCAGCGTGCAAAAAGCCAAGCGGGCCTGTTTTGGGGAGTTTTTGCCACATTGGAACTGCAAAAGTTCCGAGGATGGATGAAATTACGCCGATAGCTCGAATGGCTAGCGGATAGACGATCCACATAAGATTGCCGGTCATTGCCACCAAGGCAAGCCCGATGATCAAAGCGGACACAATCGTTACTTCATAGGATTCAAAGATATCGGCTGCCATTCCAGCACAGTCACCTACGTTATCGCCTACAAGGTCAGCCACAACGGCTGCATTGCGAGGATCATCTTCCGGAATATCTTTCTCAACTTTGCCGACCAAATCGGCGCCAACGTCAGCGGCTTTGGTGTAGATACCTCCCCCAACACGCATAAACAGGGCAATCAAGGTGCCGCCAAAACCAAAGCCGAGCAAAGCATCAGGCGCGGCTTTGCCAAAGATGACAAAGATTAAAGTGCCGCCCAGTAATCCTAAACCATCGGTTAACATGCCGGTGATGGTACCGGCGTAATAGGCAATGGTTAGAGCTTCGTTCAAACTTCGCCGTGAAGCAGAGGCAGCTCGAACACTGGCCTGGATTGCCATGCGCATTCCTAATTGACCCACTAAAAGGGAGAATGAAGCACCCATAATAAAGGCGATGGTGCGCCCAACTGCAATAGCAATCTGCGCTTGATCACCGAACTCCTCGGTTGCTTCCGGGGTTGGCGGTACGATATAAACGCTGAGGAACAAGGCGACAGTCAGAATTGCGATGAGGGGGAGAATGGTCTTCAATTGCCGATTTAGGTAGCTGTCTGCTCCGATGCGAATGGCTTCCCAAACTTCTTGCATTTTAGGAGAGCCTTTATCTTTGTTGAGTACATTACCGCGTAAAAGCCAGGCGTAGAGCAGGCTGATGAAAGCAGTGATCAGGACGCCAAGAACGACAATTTGTTCAAAAGGGTTTAAACCATGTCGACTACCTAACCAGAGAATATCCATACCCTTTCCTCCGGATTGAAATATGATGTATCCGCCTGCGGGTTGCTGGCGAACGGATGGATTATACTCAAGCCCGTATAAAGTGTCAATTGAGAATCGGGATTTCGGGTTTGGTTTCGACAGTTTATCCCGAATTTATGGATTGAGGATAAAAATTAGCCATTCATGACAATGAAAATATTAAATTTGTATTAATATTTGTTCAGCTACTTGACTTTTAAGGTGTTTTTATTGTATAAACTTTTTCAGTAAGATATAGTGGGTAGCGGTGAGTGGTGCAATTAGGTTTGAAATGGGGCACTGCTTCCTTAGATGGATGCTGTGCTTTTTGTTGTCTGGCAAGTGATCTATGCTAATTTTGGGACTTGATTTTCGATCATAAAAAGTGTATTCTGTATATACCAAATTGTTGTGGATGGTAGATGAGTTCTATGCTTGATGAAAATTTATTAAACGAATTGAGTGAAAGAGAAGACGACGAAAATAATGCCATCGCCCGTTTGATCGAGCTGGGTCGACAGAAATCGTATGTAACGATTGATGATATCTTAAGTTTCTTCCCTGAAGCTGAACAAGATGTTGACCAGCTCGAAGAGGCGTTTGCTGCATTGCTGAGTGCAGGTATCCCCTATGTCGATGATGCCAGCCTGGTTGGTCCAACGGAAGAGGAACTCTCGGAAGAAGAAGTCGAAGAGGAGTTACCTGCTCATCTGGCGATTGACGATAATTATCTGGCAAACATCGATACCGATGATACGATCGGTCTCTATCTGAAAGAGGTAGGGCGGGTACCGCTTCTAACGGCTGAAGAAGAGGTGGAGCTCTCCCAAAGAATAGAGCGCGGTCGGCTTGCTCGTGAGGAGCTGGCTCGTGGCAACGTCAGCCCCCGGCGGCGGAAAGAATTACAAGCCCTGATCGAAGATGGCTGGGCAGCTCGCGAACACCTGATTACGGCCAACTCGCGGTTGGTGATCAGTGTGGCAAAGAAGTATATGGGGCGTGGGGTTCCGTTTCTGGATCTAATCCAAGAGGGCAACATTGGATTGATCCGGGCTGCCAAAAAGTTCGACTATCGGCGGGGACACAAATTCAGTACCTATGCCACCTGGTGGATTCGCCAGGCGGTTACCCGCGCAATCGCCGATCAAGGGCGCACCATTCGGGTGCCGGTACACATGGGGGATCAAATCAACAAACTGTTGCGGGTGCAGCATCAGCTCACGCAACGGCTGGGGCGAGATCCAACGGTGGAAGAGCTAGCCGAGGCGTTAGACGTGCCGCCGCAAAAGGTGGAAAATATGATTCAGGTTGCCCGTCGTCCGTTGTCATTGGAGACCCCGACAGATGACGAGGAAGATTCGGTACTAGGCGATTTCATCCAAGACGAGGAAGTCTCAGCTCCAGACGAGACAGCCACCTATAACCTCTTAAGGGAGCATTTGGAAGCTGTATTGAACAGCCTGCCTCCCCGTGAGGTACGTATTTTACAATTGCGCTATGGCTTATTGGATGGTCAAGCGTATACGCTAGAGGAAGTTGGGCGGAAGATGGGAGTTACCCGCGAGCGTGTGCGCCAGATTGAAGCGCAGGCTTTGAGTCGTTTGCGTCACCCTTCGATTCGGAGAAAATTGCGAGAGTATTTAGGATAATTCATATAAAATCGTAACAACCTACCATTACAAGTAGTGTCAATGATTTGCTGAGAAAACCGTCCACGAATGGACCACGAATAAACGAATGATAGCATTATTCGTCTATTCGTGAAATATTCGTGGACGGTCTGTTCTGCCAGGTAGAACCTATGGTAGGTAATTACATAAAATCCATCATTGGCGACAGGAGGAGTAGCCGGAAGAGCAATGTAAAAAATGAGGCTGCTCCTCCAAAAACCATTTTACAGTATCCCTAATTGTTTCGAATATCGGTCTTGGATGGTATCCTAACTCCTTGGTTGCTTTTAGATGACTTATAACAGAATTACTCCTTAGAACCTCGATCGAATAGGGAGTAAGACGTATCCGGATTTTCAGGATGCGAGCATAGAAAGGGGAGATTCTGGCAATGACTTTTGCCAGAAAAATGGGCAGTTTAATCATAAGGGTATATTTTCCGGCTATCTGATTGACAATTTCGATCAAGTTCTTGATAGATACTTTATGACCTCCAACGATATAACTTCCTCCGCTCTGACCGAATTCCTGGGCCGATATAAGACCATCTACCACGTCTCGGACATCGACAAAGTCATATGCACCATCCACGTAGAAAATCGGCCGCCCTTGCGCAGCATGTTGCAATAACACTCCCATCTCTGAATGGAAAAAATCATAGGGGCCGATAACGCCCGTTGGACAGATGATAACTGAGTCTAGGCCTTCTTGAGCGGCTTTTTTTACATCTAAGCTAGCAATTGCTTTACAGCGGTCGTACTCACCGTAGGGATTTTCTGGATCAAATCCAATCGATTCATCGATTATGAGTCCTGGTGGAATACGGCGCAGAGCATGGATTGAACTTGTGTAAACCAAACGTTTTATCCCTGTCTTTTGAGCAAGCTTAAGAATATTGCGAGTGCCTTCGACATTCATCCGCCAAATTAATGGGTTGTGGCCAGGTATTATGGAAATTAATCCTGCTAAATGATAGATGATATCAATTCCTTCCATTGCTTTCTGGAGCGAGCCCATATCGAGGATATCACCGGGAAATAACTCGACATCTATCCCAGAAAGGGATATAGGATTTTCCCGATGCCAATAAAAGGCTCGAACCTTTTCTCCTTGTTCTACTAATTTTCGGACAAGAACATTGCCAATGTGTCCAGTAGCGCCCGTGACCAGGATTAACGTAGATTTTCCTCCTTATAATTAAACCGACCAGTCGGTATGAATTTAGTATAACATATAGGGAAGGGGATGTCAATCAGGTTTAAAGAATATTGGGGGGCTTGTGGAAAAAAGGGGATCTTGTTTAGATATTCTTCAGTGAGCCAGAACTGGCTGGCTCTAATTACAATTGACTCTTTCAAAAATAAGCAATCCTCTACTGCCATAGATATCTGTGTCAATCTGATAGACGAGACGATACCTTGATAAAAATTCTTTGCTCGCCAATAGGGTTTTCCGGCCATAAACTTCTAAAAAAATGACATACTCGGGAAGCTCATCCAGAATCAATTGGGTTGGGATCGCATAATTAATGACATACATCTCTGGAGCCAAGGGATAGTAAGCGAGGGTTTTAGG
>Ga0209101_1003177_pt1 | contig 10161 bp, 9 predicted proteins | sample ConPoolayeCmetaG_FD_185481 | JGI IMG/M metagenome (GOLD analysis project Ga0209101, IMG submission 185481) | Hot spring microbial mat communities from California, USA to study Microbial Dark Matter (Phase II) - Cone Pool mat layer C metaG... ... | reverse complement strand
TTCTAAGATCAACGATGTGAAGAGAGTGCTCGGCATCCCAGTTTATAAGCCCTTGCCATAGGCTTTGTTGGTGTTTCAGCCGTTTTTCGGCTTTAGAGCGTTTATTCGGCCGGGCGGTAAAAAGCGTCGATTCCTAAACTATCTTTAGATATCCGCCGTTTTATCAGGCGATCGAGGCGAGTGCAGGTAGTCCCGCAAAACCAGCAAAGCGTTAAGTTGTTGTTATGGCAGCTGTTGTGAGAAGTCTGTGGCTTCTGCTTATTCTCTTATTAAGTACTGAAATAGTATTTGCCGGTGATTTGCCTTATGACCCTAAGCGTTTTAATAGCGTTGTCTCTCAAAGCAGTGAAGGTCAAATAATGCCGGCCCACAGCCTTTTATTCCATTATGAGGCCAACGTTGAATCTCCCCCTGCTCAGGCTGTTCAGTACTGCTCGGCGGAGGGCGGCCGCCTTGCATATTATGGCTGCGATTTTTATTCCGCTTCCAGTGCATGGTCGTACTTTAACAAGGTGCGTTTACGCGGTGGTATCTCGGAATTTTCCAGCAAGGGCTCGCTTGGCCTGCAGGTGATTTTCAGTTGGTAGGGGATTCGACGTTTTGTTCTCCGTCTCCACAAAACGTCTACACGTAAATTCCTCGCTGAACTCGGAATTTACAAGTACACCCGCGTATTTGCTGGAGCACATGCAAAAATGCTGAGGATACCCTGTTCCCGGCTACGTTTTCGCCTGACAGTTGTATTTTCATACCAGTTTACAGCTAGGAGCAAAGGCCGATAGTATGCTAAGGTTCAGATGAATTTTCAAGGAGGGAGAAAGCCTTGGCAAATCAAGAACCTATTAAACCAATTAAACCAGCTGCCTTGCAGTTTGAGGGCGGTTCAATGGAAGCGTTGCACGCCTCGTTGGGGAGTTCCATCCGTACCATTGCTTGGGTGGTGTTGATTGCTCTTTTGATTTTGATGACTCTCAATGCGTATGGCTGGCCCAGCCTTAGTAACTTCCGGAGTATTGTTATCCTTGTGTTTGGTGTGATTTTTATCAGCTCTTTTGTGCCGGGCATTCGCGTAGCATCTCAGTGGGAGCGGGGGGTGATATTGCGTGTTGGGCGTTACGTAGGCTTAAGAGGACCTGGAATCTTTTATGTCATTCCTGGTCTTGAGACAGTTTCGTTCGTCGATACCCGGCTTTTGACGCTGGAAATTCCCGCGCAGCGTGCCATTACTAAAGACAATGTGCCGGTGCAGATTGATGGCGCGATTTTCTTTCAGGTCTCCGATCCCGGCAAGGCCGTAACAGAGGTACAGGATTACCGTTTCGCCACCACGCAGTATGCCCAGGCGGCCCTGCGCGATGCGGTTGGCGGCCTTACGTTGGATGAATTATTGGCCGAGCGTGAGCAGATTCAAAATGCCATGCGTAATAATCTGGAAGAACGACTGAAGAGTTTGGGAATTCACGTTGATTCGGTGCGCTTGCTCGACGTGGATGTGCCGGAAGAACTGAAACGCATGATGAGTCGGCAGGCCAGCGCCGAACGTGAAAAGCGCGCCACGATCACCAAGGCCGAAGGCGATAAACTGGCGGCCTTGAACTTGTCGGATGCCGCGGCGATAATGTCCAGTTCACCTGGAGCCATGCAGCTTAGAATGCTGCAAACCGTTGATGGGTTGGGTTCCAGCCCTTCCAACACAGTAGTGTTGGTGCCTGTTCAGCTGATTGAACTGATAAAGGACGTGCAGGCTGGTTTAAAGCAGATTAAAGCTTATGCTCAGGAGAGTAAGGAGGGTCACACCAGCCGCGGCTGAATTTAAATTAAGGCGTTTCGATATTGTATTCCTTTACTTTGTTAAGCAGTGTCTTATAGCTGATTCCCAAAAGCTGCGCGGCCTTGCTTTTGTTGCCCATAGTCTTGTTCAAGACCTTGGTAATCAGTTCAATCTCGGCCTTGCGGACAGCCATTTGTGCAATATCAGGCAGCGAGTTGGTTGTTTCTGAGAGGGAGTCAAAGTCCAGACCAAGCTCGAGGTCCAAGTGTGCAGCGGTTATGAGGCCGTCTGTCAAGATAGCCGCCCTCTCGATTACATTTTCCAGTTCGCGGGCGTTGCCGGGCCATGGGTAGCGCTTAAGAAGTTCGTTGGCTTTATCATCCAACTCAAGTTCTTTGTTTAATTGCGAGGAGAAATACTCCAGATAGAATTTGGTCAAAAGCTCAATGTCGCACAGTCTGTCGCGTAAGGGCGGGATGTGAAAGGTGATAACGGCGATGCGGTAAAACAAGTCATCGCGAATGATGCCTGAAGCCAAGGCCTCTTCAATGTTATGGTTGGTAGCGGCGATGATACGCGGGTTGACCTTGATCGAACGGCTTGAACCAACCCGCTTAATTTCTTTTTCTTGAAGCGCACGTAGCAGTTTAACCTGTAGGACGGGGGGCATTTCGCCGATCTCATCTAAAAAAATGGTGCCATGGGAGGCAATTTCGAAGACGCCGATCCGCGTTTGGGTGGCTCCGGTGAAGGCACCGGCCTCGTGTCCGAAAAACTCGCTTTCCAAAAGTTCTTCCGGCATGGCGGCGCAGTTTATGGCGATGAAATGCTGATTGGCGCGCGGGCTGTGTTCATGGATGAAACGCGCCAAGAGCTCCTTGCCGGTCCCGGATTCGCCTGTAATCAGGACCGATGAGTCAACAGCCGCCACCCGGCGGGCTTGGTAGAGCATTCGTTCTAAGGCCGGATGTTGGCTGAGAAAGGTGCGTGAACGGCGGGCTCTTAAGCCGAGCGCTCGATCGATGATACGGCGATGCTGCAGCACATCGCGCACAATCGTCACCAGGGTTTGTGGTTCAAAGGGCTTGCAGATGAAGTCATTGGCGCCGAGTTTCATGGCTTCTACGGCTATTTGGATCGAGCCATAAGCAGTCATTAACAGAAAAGGAATGGTGGGGGCTGTCTGGCGCACTTCTTTTAGGAGATCTATGCCGTTCTTGCCCGGCAGTTTGAAGTCGCACAATATGCAGGAAAAGCCGCCGCTTTTGAGCGCGCTTAAGGCTGTTTCCGCGTCGGCGAAAGAAGTCACTCCGTAGCCCTCATTCTCAAGGACTGCGGAGAGAACCTCGCGGAGTGTGGCAGCATCTTCGACGATTAAGATCTTATCCATAGGCTGCTGAATAAAGCCGTTGGGATACGTATTAGGTCGTCAATTTGGCGTGAGATCTTGACAGTCAGATTTGTATTGCCGGCCGGTTTAAATGACGGGCCGGTAAAACATGCGAGTCTTTCTTGGAGTTGGGGAATAATTGGGGATTTAAGCTTCGGTTTTCCGCCTGTTGACTTAAGTGATGTTAGTATTGGGGGCTTTTGTCGGTGTGAATTTGGAAGAATCTTCCGTCAGCGCCCCTCTTTTGGGCGGTAACCCATCAAAGGGCGCCAAGAGCAAGGTGTGAGCGTGGACGACGATGTTCATTTGAAGGTGCCACCCTTCTTCGGGTTCCAGGTTGTGGGCGTCGTAGGTCCAGTGTTCTTGGGGCATTTCCATATCTCTTTTTAAAATCGAGCCGCCGCTGAATGCAAAAAGGGGCATTTGAGCATGTCCGTAAGGGTAGATTACCGCCGTCTTCCGATTGTCCTTGGTAACTTCATAAACATATCCTTCCTCGACGTTGCGGATAGCTGAGAGTAAAACTGGCTTGCGCTCGGACACCGAGATGCTTTTAAGATGGGTCTTCTTCATAAAGACACTTTTCGTGGGGCTTCTACAACGCCCCGCGAAAGCTCGCGCGCTCCGGAAAAAGGCAGCGGACCCCGCCGCGCCCGCCGTGAGCGTGGTTGAACGGAGAGGGGGGGATTCGAACCCCCGATAGAGTTACCCCTATACTTGATTTCGAATCAAGCGGTTTCAGCCACTCACCCACCTCTCCAACAACTTGATTTTTTTTCAAAAAACTTTGGCTGCCGTGCGCTTGTGTCGGCGACCTTTAGTCCTTGAGATTTTTACCATTATCTATGAACCATTGTCATCTGCGGGCGAAATTAAAGCGCATGCCTTTTTACGCAGATAGGATGGCGAGATGTGACGAGACGGCTTGGAGATATGGTCTAACAAGCCGCCTAATAAACGTTTCTTATAAGGCAGTTGGCGGAGGTAATACCGTATTTTCAGAAAATACTGGATTTAGCCAGTGGGAAGCGAGGTCAGCTTTGTGTCTCTTTTGCCCGCTGTTTTTGGAAAAAGGATCGCAAAAGTTCCCGGCATTCGCCGGCTGAGATGCCGGGGATAATCGTGGGCGGCGGCCCCCATTTGGGGTCTTTTGATAGATCGCAGGCCGAGCCCAGTGCGCCGAAGCGGGAATCGCCGGCACCGTATACTATTAGCGGTATGCGCGCCAAACGCATGGCGCCCACGCACATAGCACAGGGCTCCAAGGTTACGCAAAGCACAGTCTCTGGCAGCCTCCAGTTGGCCAGCTTTTGCGACGCTTCTCGAATAGCCAGCAGCTCAGCATGCGCCGTGGGGTCGTGGAGTTCTTCGACGCGGTTGTGTGCTTTGGCTATGATTTCTCCGTTTCTTGAAATAACCGCCCCAACAGGAACTTCGCCCTTGTCTCCGGCTAATCGGGCTTGAAGCAAGGCCTCTTGCATTAGAGGGCCGAATGAATTGAGAGACTCTGACATTTGGTAATGGTACACTCTATTCATAGCAGTATGAAGCCTACCTGAGTTGCAATTAACAAGCCAGGGCGGGTGGTTTCGCTTAAGTCCCCAAGAACCCTATTCAATCTGCGCGCTGGGGGCTCTTGAAGGGTAATGTAACAACTTGCGTACGGCCTTGCGATCACAATCTAGCGTGCGACATATCGGTGGACAGGTGCGGTGGATACGATGGCGTCGTCGAAATAAACAGTAGCGCTCCCTGGAGCCGCTCCGCCGTCAATATGATCCGTATAGTTACCGATTCCCCATATAATGGCTGCGCCGTGAAGGCGGGTGACGACTCGCCTTGCTTGAAATATTTTTGTGCCGTTTAACCAAAAGGCTATTGCCCCATTTCTTTTCCTGCGACCGGATTGCTTGAAGTAAGCTTCGATATGGAACCACTGGCCCACCGGGAGCGGGTCAGCAGCCAGGTCATAGCTGTGGGGCTTGTTGTATTTTGTATACAGATACGGCTTCATTTGCCCGGAGGCTTCGTCACGCCCAATGTTTAGCACCCACAGTGGCTGACTTTCTCCTTTTTTATCCTTTGACTTAAACTGAAATACATTCCACCATCCGCCGTCACCCGGATCCCATGGGGCCTCTTTGGTGGGGTTATAGTTTTCGGGAATCATCATCCAAGTGCTGTAGTATGCCGCCTTGGGGAAGTTTTTTCCGCCCATGTCCCATGGTTTATCCGTCCAGCGCATCAGACGCACGGCCTTGTTGCCGTTCATGGAGCGAAAGGCATTCTTTATGGTGGCTTGTACAGAATATGTCCCGGAAAAAGCCACGCTTGAGACAGCCTCCGCAAACGCCTCCTCCGGAGAGCCGGTATTAAATATTCCTCCGCCGCTCATATCCGGATCGTCGTATTCCCAATCGTAGAGATTCCCCTCCTCATGGTCGGCATACCAGAGAATCCTTTGTTGGAACTCTTGTGGCAGGGAGTAAACCCAAGTCCCCGCTGAGCCGAATGCCCGGCCGGCATCGGCGAACGACTGTGGCAGCGAAAAGAGCAAGGTTAGAGCAAGGAACGTTTTTAATCTCATTTCTTCTTTAAGCATCGTCAATGAACGACAGGTACTTTAGAGACAGCTGCTTCTACGTGCATGTAAGAATTTAGAACACGCATTCAATCGGCGGGAGAGCTCCATGTTTTACGTCTCACTGTCTCCCGATCAAAGCTGGCAGTGCTTAAGGTTTATTACTTGCGGGGGTGGTTGATATAGGAGGTGGTGATTTTCAACAACCGGCCTCTCAATTCGCAACGCGTGCGGGGGGGTGCAATACCTTTCGTAAGCGATGTTGAACTTGTCTTTTTGCCGGAAAAGCTCATGTTCTCTTTGTTAAAAGTTGCCGCCGGCAATAAGATTGCGCTAGAATAAACGAAAAAAGACTGGAGCATGGCGGTCACCAAGGAACAAATGAAAGCCTATATTCAAGGCTGGAAACGGGCAGCCCCGCTGCTTGAGGCATTGCGCAACCATGAAATTCGCCGAGCCTCAACCCCGGAGGCGATAGCAATGCTTGACGGCTGTTTTAAGGCGGCAGTACGCAACCTCGTTCCGGATTGCACGTCTGGCTTGGTTATCCAACAGCAGCTGTTTCGTCGGCTTATTCGTAAATGAAAGACCTAGTCGCCCTGGCATCTGAATTACAGTCCTTTATGGAAATGCGGAAGTGGCGTTACTGCTTTATAGGCGGCTTAGCGGTACAACATTGGGGTGAGCCTCGCTTGACTCGGGATTTGGATTTAACCGTGCTCACCGGCTTTGGGGGGGAAGCCGCCTATGTGGATGCTTTGCTTTCGCTGTATTCGCCGCGTATTGAAGATGCGCGCGGGTTTGCCTTGCAGAACCGCGTGCTGTTGCTTAAGTCTGAAGAAGGCATTGGTTTGGATATCGCGCTAGGGGCTTTGCCGTTTGAGGAGAAATGCGTATCCCGCGCACAGAATATTGAAATGTTGCCTAATGTGCATATCAAGCTATGTTCTGCTGAGGATCTAATTGTTCTTAAAGCATTTGCCTCCCGCGAGCGGGACTGGGCTGACATACGCGGGATCTTAATCCGGCAGGGTACGGAGCGATTGGATTGGAAGTACATTTTGGACGAAGTGACAGTGTTAGCAAAGCTTAAGGAAGAGCCCGAAATTATCGCCCGTTTGACTGGGCTTCGGCAATCAGACCTTTAGCCGACGTGGGACATTTTGCCTTGGTCCTACACTTGAGCGAGCGCGTGTTCAGTTAAACCAGTGTTTCCTCTTTTTTGTTCTTGCACCACTTCTCCAAGATGCTGTTAAGTTGCTCGGCCTTAAAGGGTTTTGAAAGGTAATCATCCATCCCAGCCGCCAAACATTTCTCGCGATCGCCGTCCATAGCATACGCCGTCATTGCTACGATTGGGACGCGCTTTTGACCTTCCTGTTCGGCCTTTCTAATTATGGCTGTGGCCTCAAATCCGCTCATCACCGGCATTTGGCAATCCATTAGAATCAAATCGAACCGACGTTGGGTCGACTGTTCTACAGCTTCCCGGCCGTCAGCGGCCGTCGTGACCCGGCAACCGCGCTTCTTAAGGATTGACATGGCTAATTTTCTATTGATTGGGTTGTCTTCGACTAAAAGAATGTCAAGGCTCTCTGGAGCGCCCGCCTCCGGTTGGGGCCGCGTCTCTCCGGAAATAGTCGGCTTCCGGCCTGTCTCGGCCCTTTCCACTGCTTTTTGCCCAAGCGGCGCTCTCTCCAAGGATACGGTGAAATGAAAGCAGGTGCCGATTCCCGGCTTGCTGTTGACCCAGATTTTACCGCCCATCAAATGCACCAATTTTTTGCAGATAGCAAGTCCCAAACCAGTCCCTCCATATTGGCGGGTAATTGTGTTATCAGCCTGCGTGAAGGCGTCAAAGATCAAGGCTAGTTTTTCGGGCGGAATGCCGATTCCATTATCGCTTACGGAAAAATGGAGCGTCACTTGCCGGCCGGCGCTCTTTTCCAAGGAAACATACACTATTATCACTCCCCGCTGCTTGGTGAACTTGAGAGCATTGCTAAGCAAATTGTTAAGAATCTGCGAAAGTCTAAACGGGTCGCCGACCAGCAGCAATGGCACTTCCGGCTCAATGTGTTCAATAAAGATCGTTTGCTTCGGCCTATCATGGGCGATAGCCAGACTCTTGCTTCCGGCGATTAGGCTCTGCAGATTAAAGGATTCTTTTACCAATTCAATTTTGCCGGCTTCGGCCTTAGAAAATTCAAGCAAATCGTTGAGGAGCCGCATCAACGACTCCGCTGATGCCTGGGCCGCTTGCAGATACTCCCGTTGTTCGGCGCTCGGCGCGGTTTGCAAAACAAGGTCGATGGCGCCGATAATGCCGTTCATTGGAGTTCTGATTTCATGACTCATGTTGGCTAGAAATTGGCTCTTAATGCGGGAAGCTTCATCGGCCGCTTCTTTGGCTTTTCGCATTGCTTCTTCCGCCTGTTTGCGTGAAGTAATGTCACGCACTATTCCAATGGCTTGCCATTTGTCTTTGACCCTAACAGAGGATAGTGACAGTTCTATTAAAATCTCGGCCCGGTCCTTGCGGACTGCACTTAGTTCCAAGGTTTTTCCAATCGCAGCGCCTTGTCCGGTGGCCTGCCAATGAGGAAAGGCTTTGAAATACGCCGCCTGATAACGCGCCGGGGCCAGCAGGCGATGTAAATTCTTGCCTTTGACTTCCTCCCAGGTATAACCAAGCATCTTCTCCGCAGCCTTGTTCCAAAAGATGATGTTGCCATCGTGATCGGTCATCATGATGGCGTCTTGGGCGGACGTGCTGATGTAACGGAAGATTTCATTTTGTTCGGCCAATCTTGCCGTCATCTCCTGAGCTATTTTCTCGGCCTGGGCACGGGTTCCGGCGAATGACCAAGTGAGCGCAGTAAACAAAAAACTAATCACAATTCCCACGGCTGTTACCGCATAAGACTGAAAATGATTCGCGGAACCCATGAAGTCCGGCAACGCCTTGAACTGAAAACTCCATTTACGCCCGCCCCATTCTATGACCTTGCTTGTTTGCAATTCTGTTTTGGTCTCTTCGGAAAAGGAACCGTCATCATAAAGAATACTCTCCGCCGAGAGTTCCTCGCCGTCGTATAAGCGCATCCCAATCCCGGCAGGCATAGCTTGCCGAATGCTTTGCATAAAGTGTTTTACCTGCAAAGGCGCTGCAATCCAGCCTTCCACGGCGGCCAGACGTTCTTCTTCGCTGTCATGCGGTTTGGAATTGCTATAGACCGGCATATATAGAGTGACCCCCGTCTGACGGCCCTCAGCTAGTTCCAGCTCTATCTTGGCGGTTATCGATAGGCTTCCGCCTCTTGCTGCACGCCACATAGCCTCAAGGCGAGCCGACGAACCGGCGAAATCATACCCCAGTATGTCATCGGGCGTGTAAAGTGGAGTAATATACTTAATAATAAAATGGTCAGCCGGTTGGTTTAAATTTCCCCCGGCCGGCGGTCTGACGCTGAAGGCCGGTGCATCGTCGGCCCGGGTATCAGCAATAAACGTACTTAACTTGTCATGGGGGACATAAGCAATGAAACCCAGCCGTCTAAGACCAGGATGATTATCTTCAAGCTTGAGCGCTGAGACATAAGCTTTCCATTCTTTACGTTCCACATGCTTGCTGGCGGCAAAGAGACCTTGAGTGCCTCTTAGCATCTCCTCATATTGGTTGAGACGTTGCTGAATGGGGAAAAAGCTTTGCTGGACTTGGTGATTGAAATGGGCTTTAAGTTCGCCGACCTTATGCTCCCTGATAGTTCTTTCGGTCCAAAAGGTGCAAATCAAGCATGCCCAAAAGAGGAGACTTGACCATACAACGGCGCAGCTGACCGATTGTCGTTGGGAGCATGTCTTTTTATTTGCAGGCTGACTTGTACGCTCGTCCATGAGACTTTTGTGCGTAAAAACGTGGTGTGTTCCTTGCCTTTTCTATCGGCAAAACAAAAGTGGAGCATGAAAAGATTCACAGGGATGAGAACAGCAATCTTGTCAAATAGATAATTAAAAAGGTGAGACCGGCAAATTGCTCTTAGCGCTCTTAAGGCACACGGTCGGGTGTAAGGTGCTCCTTCGCTTTGCCTTTTTCAATGGGTTATTTGAACAAGTGAACTCGATGTATTCAGCCGCTTCAATACTTATTGTCGATAGCCATTGCGATGGCCTCCAGTAAGGCGGCTCCATTCGATAAGCCGGCCGCTGCAAAGTCGGCATGTTCCAACATATCGGCCGGCGTGCGCTGGTGATAAACAAGCATAGCCGTCATGCGCGTGAAATCCTTGGCCAAAGAAAACAACGGCCGATCATTGCCGCTGTCGCCCAAGACTGCTAAATTAGGTCCGCTCGGTGGTGCACTGATAATAACTTTGCCGCGAAGTGCATCCTCTTGCACCCGAAAACCTGCATGTGCGG
>Ga0209101_1003176_pt1 | contig 10162 bp, 5 predicted proteins | sample ConPoolayeCmetaG_FD_185481 | JGI IMG/M metagenome (GOLD analysis project Ga0209101, IMG submission 185481) | Hot spring microbial mat communities from California, USA to study Microbial Dark Matter (Phase II) - Cone Pool mat layer C metaG... ... | reverse complement strand
GGTATCATGTGCCGCGTGGGGTGGGTCCGGACCCCGGTGCCGCCCCACGAGGCAGGAGTTGCACCGATGCGACCGTTTGGAATCCTCCTACTATTCGGTGGGGTGCTTGCCGGCCCGTCGATCCGTCCTCTGGAGGGGGCGGAGGGGTTCGTATGGGTGAAGGACGGTCGGTTCGTCGATCCGGCCGGGCGGCAGCTCATTCCCCACGGCATCAACATCGGGGCCAAGTTCAAGGAGACGAACTACGTTAGTTGGCACGGGCCGGCGGAATTCGCCCGGATGCGGGCGTGGGGGTTCAACTGCGTGCGGTTGCTCATCATATGGGCCGCATTGGAGCCCGACTGCGGTCGATACGACGAAGAGTACCTTCGTCGGATCGATCAGCGAATCGCCTGGGCCAAGGAAAACGGGCTGTATGTCCTGATCGACATGCACCAAGACTTGTGGGGTGAAAAGTGCGCCGGTGGGGACGGCGCCCCGGCGTGGGCGACCCTTGACGACGGACGACCCGACCGGCGGCTGGGCGTGGTCTGGAGCGATGGTTACCTGGTCAGCCCAATGATTCAGACGGCCTTCGATAACTTCTGGGCCAACAAACCCGGACCCGACGGGGTCGGCATCCAAGACCGATTCGCCCTCGCGTGGCAGCACGTCGCCCGGCGCTATGCCGATGATCCGACCGTCATCGGGTACGACCTGCTCAACGAACCCTTTGCCGGTTCGATGATTCTGCTCGCCCAGGCGGCGATCAATCGCAAGCTCGTTCAGGTCTTCGGGGTCGAGGAATCACCGACGAGGTGGCTCGGTTTGACCCAAATCCTGGCCGATCGGACCCGACGGCATGAGATCTTCGAGAAGCTGAACGACGTGGAGGTATATCGTTCCGTCGTGGATGCCGCCGAACCGATGTTCGGGCGGTTCGAGCAGACCAAACTTGGTCCGATGTACCAGCGGGTCGCCAAGGCGATCCGACAGGTCGACCCACGTCATATCCTGTTCCTGGAGCCCAGCGTTTCGGCCAATCAGGGCGTCCTCAGCCACCTCCCCCCCGTCTTGGGCGAGGACGGAACCCCGGACCCCTTGCAGGCCTACTGCCCGCACGCCTACGACATCGTAACGGACGTCTCAGGGGCCGGACCCGCCAATGAGGCCCGAATTCAATTGATCGGCCGGCGATTGCGGGAAACCGCGCACCGCCTGAAGGTCCCCATGCTGATCGGGGAGTGGGGGGCGTTTCCCGGAACCCCGAAATGGCTGCCCGCCGCAAGGGCGATGGTCCGGATGATCGAGGAGACGTTGGCGGGCGACACCTACTGGTTCTTCGAGAAGGACATCGAGAAGCACGGAGGCTTCGAGATGCTTCGTCGCCCGTATCCGTCGGCCGTTGCGGGCGTCCTCCTGCGGTATCGACTGGACCCTTCCACCGGCACATTCGAGTGCGCCTGGCGCGAGGACGCGGGCGTGAAGGAGCCCACCCGCATCTATGTTCCGTCCGCATGGTATCCGGCCGGGCACGAGGTGGACCTGACGCCCCCCGGCACGGGTTGTCGGTTTGAACCCATCGGTACGGAAGCGCAGAACGGGTACCTGTCGATTCCGCCCACGGGTCAAGCCGAGGAGCGGGGACTGGTCCTTCGTCCAAAGCGGCCGGCACGCTGAGCAGGGGATCGCGCCGGACGGCCCGGTCATTCGTCGCGACGGCACGAGGGAGCGGACGGCGAACGATGTCCGGTGGGATCACGATTCGGCGTTGAAGGTCGCACCGATGCCGGAAACGCTTTACCTCATCGACGGTCACGCGCAGATCTACCGGTGCTATTACGCCCCGTTCCGCGACCTGACCTCCCCCTCGGGCGAGCCGACGCGCGCGACGTACGTGTTCTGTCAGATGCTGTTCAACCTGGTTCGAACGCGACGGCCGGACTACCTGGCGATGGTGATGGATTCCACCGAGGCGCCGATCTTTCGGACCGAGCTCTATCCGGAGTACAAGGCCAACCGCGAACCTCCCCCGCCCGATTTCGCCCCCCAGCGCGATCGGATCGTGCAGATCGTGCAGGCGGCGGGCATTCCGGTGCTGATGCAGCCCGGATTCGAGGCGGACGACCTGATCGCGAGCATCGTGCACCGCGTTCGCAAAAGCAGCCCCGGCGTACGGATCTTTCTCCTCAGCCGCGACAAAGACTTGGAACAGCTCTTGTCCGAGCAGGTGGTGATGTACGACCCCGGAAAGGACGAGGAGATCGACCCGGCGAAGCTGGAGGCGATGAAGGGGTATCGACCGGAACAGGCCGTCGAGGTCCAGACCCTCAGCGGCGATCCCACCGACAACATCCCGGGGGTGGTGGGTATCGGGCCCAAGACGGCAGCCAAGCTCATTGCCAAGTACGGGTCCGCCGAGGGCGTGCTCGCCCATGCGGACGAGCTGACGCCCAAGCAGCGCGAAAACGTCCTGGCGTTCGCCCCGCGCCTCCCCGTGACGCGGAGGCTTGTCATGCTCAAGTCGGACGTGCCGATGGCGTTCGACCTGGAGCGCTGTCGGTTTCGTGGGTTCCGGCCCGAGGCGATCCGACCGATCTTCGACGAGCTGGGCTTCGAGCGATTCCGCCAGCCGCTTGAGGAGTTGCGTGCGGTACCGGTGGAGACGGAGGGATCTGCGGCGGAGGTCGAGCGGCCTGCTCCGCACGTCGAGGCCGGGATGACGACGACGGCGGAGGGAACCTACGACGTGGTGGATACCCCGGAGAAGCTCGAGCGTCTGGCCCGACAGCTCTCGCGGCTCAAGCGGTTTGCCTTCGACACGGAGACCACGAGTCTTCGGCCGGTCGAGGCCGACCTGGTCGGCCTGTCCTTCTCGTGGCAGGAGGGCAAGGGTTGCTATCTGCCCCTTCGCGGGATGGGCGGTCCGACGCTGCCGCTCGACAAGGTGGTCCGCGCGCTCGGTCCGATCTTCGCCGACCCGGCCATCGGCAAGTGCGGGCAGAACCTCAAATACGATATCGGGGTGTTGCGAACAGCGGGCATGGAGGTCTGCGGTCTGGACTTCGACAGCCTGATCGCCAGTTTCGTGCTGGATTCGTCCCGCCGAAGTCATTCGCTCGATGCCCTTGCAGCCGACCTGTTGAACCACCGGATGATTCCTGTGACGGATCTGATCGGAAAGGGCAAGTCGACCGTCTCGATGGACCAGATTGACATCCGCCGCGTTGCGGACTACGCCGGTGAGGACGCCGACATGACGTGGCGGTTGTGCGAGCGGTTCCGCCGCCAGTTGGAGCGCTTTCCGGCACTGGGCAAGCTGTTCTACGAAACGGAGCTGCCGCTCGTCGAAGTGCTCGCGGAGATGGAGTACAACGGCGTGGCGCTCGACACCGAGCTGCTGGCCGGCATGAGCAACATGATGGCCGACCGATTGGCGGAACTCACGCGGCAGATCCGTCGCCTGGCCAAGAGGGACTTCAACATCGACTCGACCAAGCAGCTCGCGGAGGTCTTGTTCGATCACCTCAAGTTGCCGGTCATCAAGAAGACGCGCACGGGTCGCAGCACGGACGCCGAGACGCTGGAGGAACTGGCCAACGTCTACCACAGCCCGATCGCGCGGTTGATCCTGGAGTATCGGGAGCTGAGCAAGCTGAAGAACACGTACGTGGACACCTTGCCGGACATGATCAGCCCGCGGACCGGCCGCATCCACGCGAGCTTCCACCCGACCGGTGCGGTTACCGGGCGGTTGTCCAGCAGCGATCCGAACCTTCAGAACATCCCGATTCGCACCGAACTCGGACGGCAGATCCGACGGGCGTTCGTGCCCGGCCGGCCGGGGTATGTGCTACTGACGGCGGACTACAGTCAGATCGAGCTGCGGATGGTGGCGCACTTCAGCGGCGATCAGAACCTCAAGCGGGCGTTTGCTGAGGACCGGGACATCCACCGGTTCGTGGCCGCCCAGGTGGCCGGCGTCGACCCCAAGGACGTGACCGACGAACAGCGGAGTCGCGCCAAGGCCGTCAACTTCGGCATCCTCTACGGACAAGGCCCCTTCGGTTTGAGCCGCCAGACCGGAATGGGCGTCGGGGAGGCCCGAGCCTTCATCGACATGTACTTCACCCGGTATGCCGGGGTGCGGGCGTTTATTGACCGGTGCATCCGGCAGGCACGTTCCCAGGGGTACGTCGAGACGATTCTCGGTCGGCGGCGAGCGATTCCGGACATCCGTTCTCACAGCAAACCCGCTCGGGCCGCGGCGGAGCGATTGGCGGTGAACACCGTCGTTCAGGGCAGCGCGGCCGACCTGATCAAGCGGGCCATGATCCACATCCACCGCCGTATCCGGCAGGAGAACCGACCCAGTCGGATGCTGATCCAGGTGCATGACGAACTCGTCTTCGAGCTTCCCAGAGAAGCGGTTCCGGAGGAGGTTGAGATGATCCGTCACGAGATGGTCAACGCCCTGGCGCTGGACGTTCCGATCAAGGTGGACGTCGCCTGGGGCGAAAACTGGTTGGAGACCGGTTGAGCGAGCTGCGGCCTCCCTTTGACGCGGGACCGTCGGCCACGGACCTTCGCCTCACCCGTAGAGGATGAAAATGGGCGGTACCGTAGCACGACCATCTTGGCCGTGACCTCCAGTAGCATGGGCATCTTGCCCATGACCCGTAGCACGGCCATCTTGGCCGTGAACTTCACGGGCGGGACGCCCGTGCTACGGCGCATTTTCGGGGCGGGACCCCCACAGATCACGAAGCGGATCGGGCGTCGGAGGATCGGTCAAGTGCTTCTTGCTGGGCCAGGATGGAATAGAGCCGTGAACGGGAAATCGCCAGCAGCCGGGCGGCGCGGGTCTTGTCGCCTCCGGTGGCTCGCAAGGCGGTCATGACGGCGTGCCACTGAGCTTCGCGAAGCGTCATGACAGACGACCGTCCCCCTACCGCGGCGGGCGCATCAGGTCCCAAGGGGACTGTTCCGGTTGGTCTGTCTACAAGGATCGGCTCCGGGAAGTCCTCCGGCGCCAGCTCCATCTGACCGCTGGTAACCAAAGCGTACTCGATGGCGTTTGCCAATTCGCGGACATTGCCGCGCCAGCTCTGGGCCGTGAGCCACGCCTTGGCAGCCTCGGACAGGAACCGTCTCGGTTCTTCGTAGATGGCCGCTTGCAGGTCGAGGAAGTACTCCGCCAAAGGAACAATGTCGCCAGGGCGTTGGCGGAGGGGCGGGACCTCCAGACGGAATGCACTCAGGCGGTAGAAGAGGTCCTCCCGGAACCGGCCCAGTGCCACCAAGGCGGCAACATCCTGGTTGGTGGCTGCAAGGACACGAACATCCACGGGCACCGGGTGCGTCTGACCGATGGGTGTCACGGTCCGCTCCTGCAGGACCCGCAAAAGGCGGGTCTGCAACGACAGAGGCATGTCCGTCACCTCGTCAAGGAAGAGCGTGCCCCCGTCGGCGGTTCGGATGTACCCGGGTCGATCGCAATCCGCACCGGTAAACGCGCCCCGTACGTGACCGAAAAGCTGGCTTTCGATCAGCGTCTCGGAAAAGCTCGAGCAATCCACCGCCACGAACGGTCCGTTGCGACGCGAGGATCGATCGTGGATCTCACGAGCCACACACTCCTTGCCCACGCCCGATTCGCCGACGATCAGGATGGTCGTCTGGCGTGCGGCGAGCAGGTCGATTTGTTCGTTGAGGGATTTGCTGAGTGGGTCGGCGCAAACAAACCGTCTCTCCAGGGGCACCATAGCCTGGAGTCGGCTGGAGGCCGGCATCTCGGCCATCCGGCCGTTGCCGTTGGCCGATGGGAAGCCTCTGTCTGCCCCGCTCATGATCTCCTACCGCGTTCGCGCGGGCGAAAAGACCATGGACTGGGTCGGCTCCATCCACCCCTGCAAAGGGAGACTCTTTGCTCGTTTTGGCTGCCCTCTGGCGCCCCCTTTGCGTTCCGAGAGCTGTTGGATCAGATTAGTCGCCTGAAACTATCTCGTCCAAGGACATCCTGTAAGAGCCAGCTGCCGGCAGCAGCCTTGCCCCCGCTCTGGAACTATTCCCAACATTAGTCTACGCGCCAACCCGAAGCGCGTCAACCCCAATCAAGGTGCTTCCCCAGGTCGGTGGTGTGATCTTCATGGTTCAAAAACGGGGGCTCACCTCCGAGCCAACCCTCGACTACGACCCAGAAAACGGGTTACGGCGAGGTGCCTGTCCCCGTTTTTGAACCATGCCGTTTTTTGAACCATGCCCGATTCTCCTCTCAAGAAGCCTAGTTCCCCCGGCCTTGTCGCCTTGACCGACCCAAAGCCTCCAACTAGGATGCAACGGATGCGCAAGTATTTGCCCAATCTGCAGGAATTTGCGGAACTGGCCCGGCGGGGTACCACCGTCCCCGTCTATTGCCAGTTGCTGAGTGACAATCTGACGCCGGTGACGGCGTTTGCGCGAGTCTCCGCGACAAGCCATTACGCATTTCTTCTGGAGAGCGTTGTGGGGGGTGAGAAGATCGCCCGCTACAGCTTCATCGGTGCCAGGCCGTTCATCACGTTTCAGGCCACGCGGGATCAGGTCGTGCTTGAATTCCAGGCCCAGGGGCGCACGGAAGAGCGGCGGGCCAGCGACCCCCTCCGGGTGTTGGAAGACCTATTGGCGGAACATCGTGCGGTCCATTTGCCGGGGCTACCTCGCTTCCTCGGCGGGGCTGTCGGATATGCCGGTTATGACATGGTTCGGTACTACGAGGACCTACCCGATGCCCCGACGGACGACCGTCATTTGCCGGACCTGCTCTTCGGTCTGTACGACACGATGGTCGTGTTCGATCACGCCGGCAAGACGATCAAGGTGGTGGGTCAGGCCCATGTGGGTCGGCTCGGCGTGGAGGCGGCCTATCAGGATGCCTGTCGGCGCATCGATCAGACGGTCACGGCACTGTCCGAACCGCGACTCGGTCAAGTGGGTCAGATCGTGACGGAGGGGCAACCGACGTTGCCGTTCGTGAGCAACTTCGAGCGGTCGGACTTCGAGCGCGCGGTGGAGGCGTGCAAGGAGTACATCCGGGCCGGCGACATCTTCCAAGTCGTCCTGTCGCAGCGCCTGTGCGTCGAGACGGATGCGGACCCCTTCAACGTCTACCGGGCGTTGCGGGTCGTGAACCCCTCTCCGTTCATGTTCTACCTCAAGAGCCCCCCGTGCACGCTCGTGGGGGCCAGTCCGGAGATCATGTGCCGCGTCGAAGACGGCGTGATCACCAATCGGCCGCTGGCCGGCACGCGCCGCCGCGGGCAAACCGAGGAAGAAGATAAGGCCCTGGAGGCCGAGCTCCTGGCCGACCCCAAGGAGCGCGCCGAGCACATCATGCTTGTGGACCTCGGCCGCAATGATGTCGGCCGGGTCGCCCAGCTCGGCACGGTCCGGCTGACCGACGTGATGACGGTCGAGCGGTACAGCCACGTCATGCACATTTGCAGCGAGGTTCAAGGCCGCCTCGCACCGGGCATGACGGCGTTCGACGCCCTGCGGGCGGCCTTGCCCGTCGGCACGGTGAGCGGCGCGCCCAAGGTCCGGGCCATGGAGATTATCGACGAGTTCGAACCCACGCGTCGCGGACCGTACGCGGGTGCGGTGGGGTACGTCGATTTCGCCGGCAACATGGACACGTGCATCGCGCTGCGAACGATGGTGGTGATGGACAACCGCCGTTTCGTGGACACGCCGGCCAAGCGATACCGGATCGATATCCAGGCCGGCGGTGGCATCGTGGCCGACAGCATCCCGGCGAACGAGTACGAGGAGTCGGTCAACAAGGCCCGGGCCCTGCTCAAGGCCGTTGAAATCGCTGAAGGTGGGTTCCAATAGGCTTTGAACCAGATAGATCTTTTTTCAAAGGGTTCAAAAACCGGGACTCACCTCCGAGCCAACCGTTGACTGCCACGGCAAAAACGCGTTCCCGCGAAGTGCCCGTCCCGAAAATACCCTTGTGACATGGGCGTCCCACCCGTGAATCGTGGTAGCATGGGCGTCCCGCCCGTGAGCCCGTGAAGTTCATGGGCAAGATGCCCATGCTACGGGGGCTCACGGCCAAGATGGCCGTGCTACGTGCTACCATCCCCCTTTTCATCCTCTACGGGTGGGCTGAAGGCCCATGAGCAACTGCGGGTGAGCCGAAGGCCCATGAGCAACTGTCCCCGTTTTTTGAGCCATGCCGAATGCGGCTTATCGGTTTCCTCGTTCAGTCGAGCCGGGGATCCTGTTACCTCACCACCGGCTCAAAGGCGATCTCGGCCCAGTATCCCGCCTCGCACATCCAGCCCGTCGGTGAATTCTCCAGTTTCAGCGTCACCGTCTTGCCGGCGTACGTGCTCAGGTCCACCTCGACGTCCGTCCAGCCATCTTTGCAGGTCTTCGGACCGATGTCGCGCTTGAGCACGACATGCCCCTGGCCGTCACAGGTCACGGTGACCACCAGCCTCCAGTCGCCGTGTTCGTGATGACCGACCGTCAACTTCAACACCACCTTGTCTCCCGTCGGCAGACGGAGCGTGCGTTCGAGGTAACAGCTCTCGTTGGCCTGCGGAGGATGCGTGACGAACACCCGCGACCGCCCTCGAATCTGGTCCTTGAGTCCGGGGTCCATGTCCGATCCGCACAGGTGCAGCTTCCACCCGCGGGCGAACTGGTCCAATTGCGGTTGGAGCTGTTCGGCCAGGAACTCTCGGCTCTTACGGATGACCTCCATTTCCTCCGACGTGGCTCGGCTGTTCGAGATCGGACCGGGACGGTCCGACTGCTCGAGCGGCGGGGGCGTGGCTTTCTGAACGGGAATGCGGAAGACCTCCTGCCCGTCCTCGGTCACGACCTGTCCGCCGGCGTGGGACACGATTTGCCTGGCCAATCGCTCACAGACTTCCAAAAGCGTCGGGAAGTTGTAGTCGGTGTGGCTGAACTTCTGGGTCTGGTCGAGCCCCTCCTTGAACTTCGGGGGGATCTTGTCCATCCCCAGCGCCGTGAAGATCACCCCCCCTGCGTTGGACGGGTTGCAATCGGAGTCCTGTCCGCATCGCGTCGATATCACGATCGTCTTTTCAGGGTCGCCCTGTCCGTACAACAGCCCGATGGCGATGTAGGCCCCGTTGACCTTCGCACCGACGTTGTGCTTTGCCTCGTGGCTCTTGTCGCGCCACAGGTGGGGGTTGTCGTGCCAGTTCCTTTGGACCACCTTCCACGCCTCCTCCCAGTCGTTCGGGTTCTGCTCCCAGGTCTTCAACACGTCGCTGATGCACCGGTGGTAACGGCTTTCCCTCGGGATCGCCTCCAGTCCGGTCCGAACGATCTTGGCCGGATCGCTCTCGAAAAACGCCGCGGCATACATCGCCCCGACCCACATGCCGCCGTAGATTCCGTCGCCGTAGTTCATGACCCGGCCGAAGATGTCGCCCAACCGGATGACCTCGTTCGGCAACCCCGGGCTGATCAACCCGGCGAAATCCGCCTCGATCTGATAGTCGATCGCCTCCGACCACTCGCTGAACTTCGGATGCCCCGAATCGGGTGGCATGATCCCCCTGCGAACGTTGATCCTCCCGGCATTGTTGGCGCACCACAGCGGGTAGCGCGTCAGGGCGAACTCGATGCCGGCCTGCCTCCAGGACGGCGCGATCCCGTACTTCTCCAGCGTTCTCAGAAAGGTCATCTCCACGTAGAGGTCGTCCTGACCAAACGCCGCATTGATGTGGGCCGGTCCCTCGCCCCACCGGGGCATCTTGTCTGCGGGGATGATCTGACACGTGTACTTGAATTCCGTGGGTCCTCCCCAGGACACGCCGACGATCTGCCCCAGCCAACCCGCCGTCATCTTGTCGCGGAAGACGCTCAACGGGAGACGCCGAAACTCGCCCGCGAGGGTTTGTCGGGCGAGCCCCTGCGATGCAATCATCGCCAGCACGATCAGACCCAGACCATGAATCGGCCATCGAGACATGTGGCTCCTCCTACACGGTTATCCGGAAAGACCGACACATTGGTGTCCCAGGCTGCCACCCCGTGCCATTATCATCCAAGGGGCACGGGGTCGCAACCGGTGCTCTTTCACACTTGAGCCGCTTGCGGTGTTCGAGTAGGGCCGAAAAATGGGGGGAGAGCGAACGGTTCGGGAGGGCGATCCCCGCAG
>Ga0209101_1003173_pt1 | contig 10170 bp, 10 predicted proteins | sample ConPoolayeCmetaG_FD_185481 | JGI IMG/M metagenome (GOLD analysis project Ga0209101, IMG submission 185481) | Hot spring microbial mat communities from California, USA to study Microbial Dark Matter (Phase II) - Cone Pool mat layer C metaG... ... | reverse complement strand
TCCCCACCCCGCGCCACGCACTCGCCAACCACCCAGCTCCCAAGCGCCTGCCGCCGCCACGCCGCCCCTTCCGTGGCCGTCACCTGGGGAATCAGCTCACCCCCACGGGAACCCCTGGGTGCGCGGGCCTCTGGCCCGCCTCACGAGGTCTATCCTGACGCACGCGTGGACCCACCACAGCCGGGGCGCTTCCCCACGCCGATGAAACGGATACCCCTCTCTCGCCGGGGCTAAGGAGGAGACAACGACAAACCGAAAACCACTGAGGTGCCGCCAGAACCCAAGCGGCAGGGTAGCCTCATGACGCATGAGCACCCCCGGCCTTGCGATCTTCGACCATCCCACGAGCCAGACAGACGCCGGCCGGGCTACGCCCTCCCTGCCTCTACCTGGCCCATCCACCACCACCAGGGGGTCAGGAGTCTTGTCGCCAGAGGGGGTCAATACTTTTGACGCTTGACAGCGTGGTCCCATTGACGGTCTATCCCCGCGCGCGCGGGGGAAACCGCCATGGAGTCCCGGTCGTGCCTGTGGTGATGGGTCTATCCCCGCGCGCGCGGGGGAAACGTAGCTGCGATGGTCACCGTGGCGGCCCCGACGGGTCTATCCCCGCGCGCGCGGGGGAAACGTTGGACGTGGCAGGCCAGCGACCGCCTGCTCGGGTCTATCCCCGCGCGCGCGGGGGAAACTCGCTTCGCCGCGGCAAAGAGCAATCCCTTGCAGGTCTATCCCCGCGCGCGCGGGGGAAACGTCGAGATCGACGGCACCGGCACACCCGATACGGGTCTATCCCCGCGCGCGCGGGGGAAACCGCCTTGATTACGACCGCGGCATCGAGAGGGCGGGTCTATCCCCGCGCGCGCGGGGGAAACCATGAGGAGCGCAGGCCCGGCATCAGCGGGGAGGGTCTATCCCCGCGCGCGCGGGGGAAACCTGGTCTCTGTATGGCAGGGGGTGCCTATCCCGGGTCTATCCCCGCGCGCGCGGGGGAAACCTATTCTGCCGCGCCTACCCGTCAGCAGGTGGAGGTCTATCCCCGCGCGCGCGGGGGAAACCAGGCGGCGCTGCACGGCCTGCCATGCGTCGAGGGTCTATCCCCGCGCGCGCGGGGGAAACCCTGTCCTCGGAAGAGGACATGAGTAGCGTTCGAGGTCGCACGCCCCAATAATCCCGCTTTTATTACAGATTGTCAAAGACCTCGTTCTCGGCTTCCATTTGTCCGAGAGCACGCACTGCGAGAAACACGCCGTCGCAGTCACACAGGGCCTTCGGTGGTACACCCAAGGTCGCCACGGCTTGACCTCCGGGCGCTGCCGAATCGGCCCAGGTCAACACGACACTACCCCGCTGAAGCTCTCTGTGCCACTGGCAGAGAACCGCCCACACCCGCTCCCGAACAGCCTTGCTCATCCGCGGGGCGGTGTACACGCCCGGTGCAAGCTCGAGCATGCACGAGGAGAGAAAACCGCGAAAACGGGGAGCTACATCAGTGGTGACCACTACCGTCATCGGCATCGAATAGTTCCTTGACCTTGTCTATCATCTTGGGGATGAGTTGACCGCGCTGGAACTCTTTCCCGGCAATGCGCCGGACGATTCGATCCAGGGTCAGGTTTGTATTTCTCTGCCATACCCGCACCGCTGAGAACGCAATGGGAAGAGTGACCGTATCCCGAAAGAGATCGGCCACGTCCAGGACAAAAGCGTTCCCTGAGTCTTCATGAATAAAGCCCAGTTGGGGTAAAGCACCTACAACTGCCACCGCTACCATAGCAGCAGCTTCCACCGCAGTGGCCGCGTGGTTGATGGCTTGATTGGGGGGATCGGCAGCTTCTGGATTCTCTCGGTCATATCGTCGTCCTGACCATGAAACCCCGTACTGCTCCGCCAACCTGCGATAGGTCTCCTTCATGCGCGCGCCCTCGATGCCACGCAGCACGGCGATGGCGGAATGAGGAAGAACCTCACCGAGGCGCCACGCATACATTCGGCGGGCCACCTGGATACGCCGGTGTTCCGCGTCCGCCCAGGCCGCAACCTGCTTACGACCCAGGGCAGAGTCGTCGGGACCGAACGGCATGCTGGCGTACAGGCGTACGCCACCTTCGGCAACGGCAAGGATGCCAGTGCCGTGCCGGGCAAGGAGGCGAAGAGCGTCGTGGCTGATGGTCGTGCCGGGACCCAGGAGGATGCACGAGACCATTTGAAAGGGGATGTCGTAATCCCCCGCGTCAAGCAGGTCGGAGTTCGCGGCGACGAAGTGAAGGGTTCCGTCACGCACGGCGAGCTTTCCACGGGAGAGCCAAAGCAGCCCGTGTCGATCGCCATGGGGAATGCGTGCGGTTTCGAGACCGAGGCGGCCCTTGAGCATCAGGTATTTCCAGGTGGCCGCAGGAGTATCATCCCGAAGCCGAAAGCTCGGTGGCGGCCTATCCCCCTGCGCAGGAGGTGGGCGAAAGCCAGAGGATCGACCACGGTTAGCTCGCCGCGAATGGTAACGTCAGGCCGTCCGCTACTGCCATGATCGTTACTTCGCACTGGAGGGACGGTTGTAGGTTTACCCAGCTTGTCGCGCCGAACAAGACGCCGCAAACGAAATGCATCCACGGAACCCCGCGCCAGCAAGGCGCCACCTGATCGAGCTAACGCCGCGCCAAGCCACTGGAGGTAGGTTGAGTAGCGATCCAGAGGTTCCGTTCCGGCCAGCTCGACGTTCGCCAGGAAGACGTCCATCTCTCTGCCTGCCTGCTCACCCCTCGGGCCCGGCTTCGCGCGGCGTACTACCGGGCAAATTCTCGTTTTAAACCCGAGTCGCTGCCCCGCCTGCCACCGATCAGGCATCGGCTTATCAGCCATGGACTCCCAGACCACACCTGAGAAATGAAAGGGGTCGGCGAAGGCGCCGGCGTACTCTCGCAGCTCAACCGCCCGCACGTCCGCATATCCCAGCACCTCCACCAGCTTTCCCTCTTCCCGTTCGATACTAAAGGGCGAAGGTGCCATGTCGCCAAAGAGCTCGCGTAGAAAAGAATGAATAACATAGCCCGCATCGTCGCTGCGAGGCGGGAGCCCCCTTCGCTGAGCAAGCACGGCAAGCGTCCGCGCCTGGAGCCTGAGGCGAATCATGTAGAAGGCATCAGGCATGGGCTGCCTCCGGGGCCGGGGGAGTAATCAGGCCTTCCCTGATCAGGCGGCGGCCAGAATGAATCTGATTGACCCAATCGCGGCGATCGTAAACAGGGATTAGCCGGCTTTGCGCCAGGTTGACGCCAGCCGGCACTGGCTCATCATCAGGCCACCACGCGCGCAAATTCTTGACCGGCGAACTGCCCGCGCGCCAAGGCGCAACCTGCGGCACAAGGGCGAGCGCGGCAAGCACGCCACTTGCTGTCAACGGCTTGCTTTCGAGCAGTAAAGGCGCCGAGGGGATACAGGACTTGCGGCCGATGAACAACGGTCGAGCCGGTTCAGCAAGGGCGCCGGCGAGTTCCTCGATTGTTGGGTTCGGCGCGGTAGGAACCAACGTGAGCGCCAACGTGTAGACAGCATCCACGAGATAGTCCCGATAGCGAATGTGCGTTCCCTTCTTCGCTGACCCACCTTTCCGCTCGTCAACGGTACCGCGCGTAGTCCACCCAACACGCTTTGCATCGAGGTGCGGTTGCCCCAGTTCAACGGTCTGGAAATCACGTAGCACTACCCCCGGTCTATCGCAGCGCACCGCGAAACGCAGCCGATTCTGCAGGGCGTTGAGGCGCTCACCGTCCCTATGATCCCAACCGAGGGCGTTGCCCAGGAGCCCCGTAAGCATTGAGGCGGCAGGGAATTCCCGCGTCACGCCGTACTCATCCACGGCCACACCACCGAAGGCCATGAGGGGCGCATCGAAACGGAGTACCAGGACACGCAGCATCATGAACCTCGTACCTGCGTAGCCGCCCACTCAGCGACTTCCGCGAGGGTTTTCACACGCGCCCTACCAAGCTCATCGCCCAGGGCAGCAACGTCGCCCAGGGCCGCCAAGCAGCGCGCGGGAGGATTGCCATACATAGCGTCCAGCTCTTGCACGTGGGCGCTCAAGGCGCGGTAGGCGTTGGCCACCACGTCGGGTCTTTCCGACACTGGCTTGAGGAAAGCGTTCGCCAGCGCGCGCGGTTGCTGCGGCCCGCTTTCGGCCAGCACGAGATGGGAAAAAGTGTACGGCGCAGTGGAGCCCTTCTTGGCGCCGGGGGACACGGTCGCGATGAGTCGTACGAGCCGTCCCACGATTTCGGCAGCCAGTTCTCGGTCCGCGGCCTCCCATTGCTGCGGTTTGCAGCCTTCCAGGTTCGAAACGAGCAGGGGCACATCGATGACCACGTACCCGTAAAACAAGCCTGTGGTCAACTCGCTGCTGTTGATGTGGGCCGCTCCCAAATCGCCCTCCTCCTGGAGGTCGTCCACCACACTGAAGTAGTCGCTTTCCGTCGATTCGGCGTGCACGGTAAAAGCGTGAGCCACGTGGACCGCGGCATCCCCGCGTGCCAAGATGTCCGACGTCACCATCCGGCCGAAAAGCGCCGCATCGAGGCCCGCGGCTCGCCCTAGGGCCTTCAGGTTCTGCTCGCGATGGGCCTTAAGGCGCTGCGCTAGCTCTTTTTTCGAATCCTTGTTTGGCTTCCAACCCTGGTCACAAAGCGCTCTTGCCTCCGCGAGCAGAAATTCGACTTCGGCCCGTCCCAGGACCAACGGTTGCTGCGTGCGAGTGCTGTCGCTCGTCTTGCCAGCCTCAGCGTTCTGCTCGTCCTCCGACTCCTCTGCCTTTGCCTTTTGAATAAGCTCGCTCAGGGCCGCCACGACCCGCTCAGCTACTCGGGGGTCTTTCCCCTCAGCCTCGAGCGGGTCAAGAATCAATCGTTGGAAAATCAACCTGGAACGGATAGCGTTGTCGACGGGCATCTCGTTAAAACCACCAGGACCGGTAAAGGTTCGCCAGTGGCGTTTGAGGCACTGGCTGGACACGCGCGTTCGACTCACCCCTCCAAATGGGATGCGCTTGGCGAAACCCAGGTCGTCGCGGTTTAGCAAGCTGGCCGGATACGCCGTAAGGGTATGCAGCTGGAGGAATAACGAACTCATGATCGCTCCTCTTTCTCCGATTCCAGACGATGGGATCGGCTATAGTAGTCTCGGGCGATGGCACGCCGCACGCTTTCACCCCAATCGTGGCCGGCGGAAAGCACAAGTTTGGCGCCGTCGCTCCAATCAAAGGGCTCGTACTTCGTTGCAAGAAAATGGACAACCCCGCGGAAAGTTGCCGCAAGTGTGTGGCCGCTGTCGCGCAAGAGGCGCAAGAACCGCATCTCGGCCAGTCGCGCTTCGGCCGCGGCGTGACCGAGCCTTCGCCCCGGGCGGTGCTCCAACCGGGCCATGCCCGCCAGGATCACTGCCCACCGCCACTCCACCTCGTCGCGCGCAGGAGCGCTGGCAGGCAGAGGGTAATGGGGTTCGACGTAGGCGACGAGTACGCGATAGAAGGCCGGTGTCGAGGGATCGTGCGGGCCAAGGCGCCGAAGCGCTGCGAGATCGCCAGGCCCGGCTTCGTGCGTCAGGGCGGCGGCGACGCGGGCGACCGCCGCTGCGATGTCACGGGCGTCCGGGGGGGTCGGACCAAGGTTGGGCATTGTGGCCATGGGTTACCTCCTTGTGCGCGAACAGATCCGGGAAATGGCGACGCGCCAGCGCCTCGAAAAGTCCTTCGGCGGCGGCGAAAGCGCGGTAACGGCGGGCAGTTGCCAAAGGAACGCTCTCTTGAGCTTCGCGAAGGACGGTGCGACCCAGCTCGATGATCTCCCGCTCCCACTCGAGTTGCGCCTCCAAAGCGCCGCGCTCGAGATCACGCCAGAGACGAGGGAAAAAGAGTTGATCCACCGCCGCGTCGTGGCGCCGCAGCCACGGATCGCGATCCAACGCGACGGCCCGAGACCAGCCCTTGAATAGAACACCGAGGGAGGGGCGTAGCACATTCCGCTGCAGGCGCTGGACTGCTTCCACCCGCTGCTTCGCCATCTGCGCCAACAAGTCGCGGCCCTCCGCGGCGGTGAGGTTCCTCACCACACGCCCAGGTAGGGGCAGGAGCCGCTCGTGAAACCCCTCCAACCCAGTCAGCCGGCGACGGTGTCCGAACGAGACAGCGAGCAAGAGCAACGCCGGGGGATCGCCGCGAGCGACCCTTTGCGCTGGACCGGGGGTCCAGTCGCGCCCGAACAGCAGCTTTTCCAGCTCACGGTAGGAAAACCCGTCCTTGTGAACAGTCAGCGCCTTCCCTTCCGCGCTTACCGGCGCCCACGGGTCGCCAGTGTTTCCGCGCGCAGCCTTTGCGGCAATGCGCGGCTGGGCGCTGGGCGCCGTGCGAGCTTCGATTCCCTTGGCTCCCACCATCAACCGGACTCGCCGGCAAACCTCAATGAAGTACGGATCGAGACGCGAGAGGGGGAGACTTGCGCTCCCGTCCCACGGTTCGACCCACAACAGCGCCAGGCCGCCGGCCGCCGGGTAACCATACTGAGCTGCCAGCTCTTGCCTAACCTCCAACAGCACAGCCAGGTCCCGCCGGAAACGTAAGCCGAAGTCTAGGCCGGGCGCCAAGGCCACACAACTTCGGGTGCCCGCGCCACCGTCCATTCGGGCGATTGCGTGCTGGTTGCTCCCGCTGTAGGCCTGCATCGTCTGGAGCCCAACGAGTGCGTACGCCCAGTGATCGCTGTCGGGTGCCGCCACCCGTGTCGCCTTCACATCATGTTGTCGGGCGACGCTGAGAAGTTCGAGCGCCGGCGCATCAGGAAATACGGAAACTTTTTCGAGAGCCTCCAGGTGCCCCTCAGGCACCGGCGGCTGCATGAACGCCGGCAAGGAGAGGTCCTCCACCACCAAGCACCAGGGGGCATGGTCCCCGTGTTTGTGCGTGAGGTGCCGCAGCCGGTCGCGCCACGTAGATTCATCTGCGGAATCTAGCGGACTGCCCGCGTCACTGAGGGCAATTGCGGCGAGTTGGACCAAAAAGGCGTGCCAGGCGTGCTGCTGATGGGGCCGCAAGTGATCGAAGGAAACGATATCGTCGTCCCGCGCTAGCGAAGCGATAACGCCTGGCAAGGTGAGGGTGCCCGACCGGCCGCTTCGCAGCGTAACCTGGAATGCTGGTTCGATAAGGAGGTCATGCATCGGCATTGTCGTCCTCCTGCTCCGGCGCGCCGGGCCGCAGGCCTAGACGGTCATAGACGAAATCGCGGCTTCCGAAGCGAAAACAGACTACGCCCCCAGCGGCCGTCACTTCAACTGGGCGTTCGTGGTCGCTGGCTCGCGGAATCCAATACGCAGGGATAGTGAGCGCGCCCACAGGCGTACCGAAGGGCCCCCTCACGGTTGGAGAGAACACAGCGAGGCGGTCCTGCTCACCGAGGCGGGTGGCGATGCGTCGCGCCATTTCGTCGCTGGGGAAAAGCCACCTCCGGTCCATCTCGTCTTCCCCGAGAAACGGACTGTCCCAGTTCATGAGGTTCAATTGCGCCAGCTGTTCGTCGCCGATGGCAACACCCTCGACCCACGCTGCGTGCTCACGCCACGCGCCGCCCAACTCCCCCACCAGCGCGAGTAGCCGCTCGGGGTGAGTCGCCGACTCAACCAGTGTGCGGTTGTCGTCGGGTATCAGAAGCGTACGACGTTCCAGCAAGAGCCGCCAGGTCGCCTCGAGGATGCGCAGATCAGGGTACACGGTGCCGAGCCCGTGCGGCCCGTTTGCCTCGCCACCCGGGCGAATGTAGGCGGAAAGATCACGCCGACTGGGGACCAAAACTACGACCTGCGGCGTCTCGAATTCCCGTGGTCTTGCCCTGCCGGCGTGGCGGTGCAACCGCCCAATCCGTTGCAAAAGGACATCGATTGGACAGAGGTCGGTAATAAGGAAGTCGGCGTCCAAATCCAGACTCTGCTGAACGGTTTGAGTTGTCACGGCGACAACCCCCCCGAATCGGCGGTGCTTACCGAACGCCCCCTCCAGCGCCTCGTCAAGAGCTGCCCTATCGTCCTTGGAGAAGCGAGCGTGATGCGGCGCCGGCACGCCGCCGCAGCGGAACAAATAACGAAGCCCATCGACCCCCGTCGCGAGCTTTTCCAGCGTTTGCTGAGTGATCACACAGTCTTTGACCGTGTTACGCAACACCACAACCGCGGCCCCCGCCGCCGCTGCGTGCAAAGCTCGGGCGGCCACCGCTGCGGGCGCACTCATGTCCTCGGACAGTGCGGTCAACACGCTCTTCTGCCCTTTTCCGCTGGCCACCGCGTGCACAACCGGCGAGGAAGTCGAGGTGCGGAGGGTGAACGCTGGGTAGGTGGTGTCGCAGGCGACCGCAAAGCCAGGTGTCGGAACCAACCGTGGGTGTGCCTCGGGTCGCAGGAGGCGTTCCCTCGCCGCGGAACCCAGCGTCGCTGACATGAGAAGTGCGTGGCCACCTGCAGCGAGGTGCCGCCGTAGCACCGCGCCAAGAAGTCGGGTCATGTAGGGATCAGAGCAGTGGACCTCATCGATCACCAGCAAATGGCGCAAGAGCGCCGCCGCCCGCATGTGCGCATGACCAACGGCGAGGCTGGAAAGCAAAACCTGATCGACCGTCCCGACGACAACGGCACCAGCCAGGTAACGTTTTGGGTGCTCCGCCGCCCAGCCACGGAAGCGGAATCGCTGCTGCTCGTCGTCGTTCCAGAGCACCTCGAACGGAGCGAGCCGAGTCCCCTCGAGGCCATCAATCTCTAGGTACCCAGGAACCGCTAAGACAACTGGGGGGCAGGATTCGCTGTCTGGAAATGCCCGCCGAATGACCCCCAGAACTCGCCGATAAAGCTGAAGGGCGGCGGTGCGCGTTGGTAATGCAAAGTAAATTCCGTTCACGTACCCATAGCGGAATAAGCTAAGAAAGTGGGCGAGAGCTGCTTCCGTCTTACCAGAGCCAGTTTCCGCTTCCAGCACGGCGAGCCCACCCTCCTCCCCCACGGGAAGTGAAGCGGCCAACACCTGGATGGGGCGAAGCTCTGGTACACCTAGAACTGCGGCGATCGGCGGGGAAAGTTCGCGGAGGGACAAGAGAGCGCTCAGTGTTTCGAGGCCGATGTAACGTACCAGCTCCGACGCTCGTGCGCGGGCAAAGCTAATTCGGTCTGGATCCTCCCGGTCCGAATACGGGAAGAACTTGGGATCCGATGCGATCCAGTCGGCGAGCATGACGGCACCTGCAAAGCCGTGCTGAAACTGGGGAGCACTGGGCAGCGGCGGTCCGCCGCAGGCAAAGGCCGCAGGGAACCAATTCCTGGCTGCGGCGGTGAGTTCTGCCACGCCCCTCATGGGGTCGCGCTGTTGATTCGCGCGCCACAAGCTGAGCGCCGGGGCCGCCGGCTGTACCGGCCGTCCATGGTGCGAAAACGCGGCCACCAAAAAACGTGCGATATCCCATGGGTTTTCCACCCAGCGTGACAGCTCATCGCTGGCAAGTGCTTTCAAGAACGCCACCCTCTCGGGGAAATCTAGGGGCGAGCAAAGAAGGGACACCGCCTCCACCACATGCCCTGCGATTGGCTGCGACCCCGCGAACGCCTTGTTCTGAAAACCGTGGTTAAATTTCCCGACATCATGTAAACAGGCCAAGAAGGCCAAACGTTGCAAGGTGATCTCGTCGAGATTCTGCCGACCACCTAATCGAGCAAAGCGAGCGTTCATCGTCGGTATGCGAAAAAGCGTCTCCGCGCAAGCGGCGACGTCCGCACAGTGGTCCGCCAGTGGGTGCCAGTTCGGGGCCGCAGGAGAGCCCGAGTCGGCGGTTTCAAGTTTTCCCCAAAATCCCGTTATCGGTCCGGCCATCTGGACCATCCTCCTCGGGAGCGACTCGTTTTCTGCTAACTCACCCAGCCCCGTTCCGACAGATTGGACTGACAAACCAACACCGCTGCCCGAACCATGGGAGACCGTGGACCGAATACGGGATTATGTGGTTCTTCATGGGTGTGATCCGCCTTGGTGGTTTCGGAATCGGTATTGGGTGAAGGTGCCATAGCCCCTCCAACGGCTTGCTGTTGGAAAGAATACGACCCCAAGCGGCCCAGTACGGGCCGATTGGTGGGGCCAGGGTGGGCGGGCGGCGCATC
>Ga0209101_1003167_pt1 | contig 10183 bp, 9 predicted proteins | sample ConPoolayeCmetaG_FD_185481 | JGI IMG/M metagenome (GOLD analysis project Ga0209101, IMG submission 185481) | Hot spring microbial mat communities from California, USA to study Microbial Dark Matter (Phase II) - Cone Pool mat layer C metaG... ... | reverse complement strand
GGCCCGAGGCGCTGCAGCGCCTCGGGCCGATCGTCGATTTCGCCAAACCACAGATCAACCGTTGTGATTTCGTACCCCATGTCCGACCCCTTATCGCATTCCTGGGGGAACCCCCAGGACAGGCTGGACAACCGGTAGCTTACGGTTGTATCAGCGCCACCCGAGCTGCCCGCCGGCAGGCTTAGCCGCCCCGGGAGCCGCCGTCAAGGCGAACCGCCCCGCCGCCCGCGCCGGACCGCCGCGACGGCGCTCGCCGCGCGGGCTGCTCCTTCAGCGACGGCCAGACTGACAGCCGACCCGCGTCGCACACACCGAGTTGTGCCGGAGTAGGTCTGGCGGGCGGCAGCGGATATCATCCACGTATGCACATTGCCGAGTTCCAGAAATTGATCGACCAGATGTACTCCGACAAAGACCGGGCCCGCGGCGCAGCCAAGACTTTCCTGTGGTTTGCCGAGGAAGTCGGCGAACTGGCACGTGCCGTGGCCCGTGGCGACGACCGCGCTAACCTCCAAGAGGAGTTCGCCGACGTGCTGGCTTGGCTCGTCACGCTGGCCAACGTGGAAGGAATCGATCTGGAGGAGGCCGTCAAGAAGTTCACGGGGGGATGTCCGGGCTGCGGACAGATGGTATGCCGCTGCGTGGCCAAGCTCACCTGAGCGACCGATCGGGGGGGCGCACCCGCGTGCTTCATCTTGACCCCGCGGGCACGCTACGGTAGCCTGTCTGTTACACGGTCGCTGGTGTCCGACTGCTCGGAGCAGGCGGAAGAATAGGGAATCCGGTGCGAATCCGGAACGGCCCCGCCGCTGTGACCGGGAACGAACGCTGCACAAGTCATTGGCCCGCCTCGGTGGGCTGAGAAGGCGCAGCGAGTAGGTGCCGCGGCTCTTGAAACGGCTGCGGCGCGCCCGGGAGTCAGAAGACCTGCCAGTGTGACCGATCGTCGGTGCGCCTTCGCGGGACGAGGCGATCGAGCATGCCACGCAGCGCAGACCTCAACCACTGATTCGTGGCCATCAACCATCAACGCTGCCGGCACTGCCATGCGCGCGGCGCCGGCTGGGGCACTCTCCGCGAAGGACCGCCAACGCGGGACCGCCAGCATAGTGCGGCGGCCCACGGCCCGACATGGTTTCCGACCAACGACGCCGCGCAAGGCGCCGGGTCGAGCGTTACTGGAGGTGCAAGGATGAGATTTCGTGCATGGGTTGCCTTCGCTCTGTTGCTGTCAGCGGCCGTCGCCGCGACGGAGGCGTACGAGCTATCGCAAGTGCGTGTCGAACACTGGGTAGGGAACGGGCAGAACGCTGTCCTGCTTGTGGTGGACTTTTGGCCGGGCAACGGCGCGGCCGACAGCTTCGCCTTCGGATATCGCTTCGACGCACTTTCCATCACCGGACTTCAGCTCTTGGATGCGATTCAGGCCGCGAACGTCGGGTTCTCGTATTCTCACACCGGCGGGTTCGTCACCGATTTCTGGTATCTCAAGGACGGACATCTGTACCACACCGGCTATAACTGGCCCCAAGCCTGGTGGAGCTATTGGCTTAGCGACGACTGGGGTGAAACCTGGGACTTCGCGCCAGTCGGGCCGGCCAGCCGCTTGCTCAGCGACGGACAAACGGACGGGTGGCTAGCCAAGCCCGGCAACGATCCGGACAGTGAACCGATCACACCGCTGCACCTGGTCGGCGATATGAACTGCGACGGTGTCGTCGGCTTCAGCGATATCAATCCGTTTGTGCTGGCCTTGAGCAACCCCGCGTCGTACGAACAGCGTTACCCCAACTGTCGGATGCTCAACGGCGACATAAACGGCGACGGACGCCTCGACTTCGGTGACATCAACCCGTTCGTGGCACTTTTGGCGAATCCGTAAGTCATGCGACGGCAGGGATTTTCGCTCGTCGAGCTGCTGGTGTGCATTGGCGTAATCGCCGTGCTGGTGTCTGTACTACTCCCCGGGCTGGCAGCGGCGCGCGCCCAAGCCCGGCGGGTGAAGTGTTCCAGCAATCTCCGGCAGCTTGGGTGTGCCTTTCACATGTATTGCGGCGATTACCAGGGTCGTGCCATGCCCCTGGCTTATACTGACTCTGATGTTATCGGAACTGGGCCGCCCGTCTACTGGTGGGGCACCAATGCCGACGCTGGGGTGGACCACACTCGGGGATTCGTTTGGCCATACCTGAACACTGATCTGCGCTGTGATAGCGTGTATGAGTGCCCGGATCAACCCTGGGGCACCTACGTGCCCCAGGGGGCCGCCCGGGAAGTGACCAGCACATATGGGTATAACGGCTACTACCTGTGCCCGCGGCACACTCCCGGCTGGTCGTTCATTATCGCAGGTCGTCCCTGGCAGAACCTAGACGCGTTACGGCAACCACAAAGTGTTTTTGTTTTTGGGGATACGGCGATCGACCTCGGATTGCCATTGCCGTTGAACGACGCACTTCTAGACCCCCCTTTCCTTTTCAATGGGCGCCGGTGGGTACGTAACGGAAGTCCGACTACATGCTTTCGTCACGGTGGCCGCGCCGCCGTCGTCTTGGCCGACGGGCACGTGACGGTGTTCCGTCCCAGACCAGGAATGCTGACTACGCCAGCGTTCAACATCGGCTCGGTCGGGGAGCACAACGATCCGCACTATGTGCCGGATTGGCGTGACTGGTAGTCACTGCCGAGTGGGCGCACCGCTAGGTTTGCAAGGCTTGGAAATAGCAGCGCGTCCCGCCGCCAACGCTGCGTGAGTGGCGAGTGGTTGTGCCGTTGACCCGCGTGCAGGAAGTCACCTGCGGCCAGCCGATAGATATAATCCAATGCCCGCCGGGCACGGCCTACGCGGGGAGGTCGAATTGATTCGGCGCCGGCGGGCGCCTATGCTGCTTGCCCGGCAGCACTTGGGCGCGACGCGGAGCGGCGGATGGCCGTTTTGGATGCTGGGCTGTTACGTATCTTGGTATGCCCGGTACCGAGCTGCCGCGGGAAACTGGAGCAACGTGACCGGCGGCTGGTATGTGTTGCCTGTGGGCGACGTTATCGCCTCGAGGAGCGTTGGCCGGTACTGATTCCCGAGGAAGCCGAGCTACCGACGTCGGATGACTCGCGGCAACAGGAGTGCTGAGTGAAGGGTGGGTGCACCAACAACAAGAGCTTCGCGATCATCAGCGACATTCATTCCAACCTCGAGGCCCTGGAAGCGGTGCTGGCGGATATCGAGGCCCGCGGGATCAGCGAGATCGTCTGCCTGGGCGATGTGGTGGGCTACGGGGCGAATCCGAAAGAGTGTCTGGACCTGGTGCGTCAGCGCTGCCGCGTCACACTGATGGGCAACCACGACCACGCGGTGCTGTTCGAACCCACCAATTTCAATCTGCCGGCCGAGCGGGCCTGCTATTGGACGCGGCAGATGTTGGAAACCGAACCCGACCGGGAGGTGCGCCGGGCACGCTGGAAGTTCCTGGGCGAGCTGCCGGTGCGCGTGAAGGAAAACGACATCCTGTTCGTTCACGCTTCACCGCGCCGGCCGATGAACGAGTACATCTTTCCTGAAGACGTCTTCACCAATCCGCAGAAGGTACTCGCCAATTTCGAGCGGCTGGACGCCCGACTGTGTTTCGTCGGGCACACGCATCAGCCCGGCGTCTTCGTCGATGACCCGTATTTCGACCCGCCGCATGAACTTCCGGACTCGCCCTTCTACGAGGTGGACAACGAACGGGCGATCATCAACGTCGGCAGCGTCGGGCAGCCGCGCGATCGCGACACGCGCGCTTGCTATGTAGTGGTGCACCGACGACCGGAAGCCATGGGGGACGGGACGGAGAGTCTGGTGGCCACGGCCCTGAGCTGTAGCGTAGAACAGGTCGAGTTCGTGCGCGTCGAGTATGACTTGGAGAAGGCAGTGCAGAAGATTCTGGCCGAGCCCAATTTGGAGGATCTGTTGGGGTCGCGCCTGTACGAGGGGCGGTGAGGTCGCCGAGTGGTTGGCGGCGTGACGAAACACGCGTCGCCGACGGGGAACGCTTGCCAGCACATTGATGGAACAGCCGCAGCGCAGTCATGAGATACAGATCCGGGTCCGCTATGCTGAGACGGACTCGATGGGGTACCTCCATCACGCCAACTATTTCGTCTATTTCGAGCAGGGACGGACGGAGTTGCTGCGCTCCAGCGGACTCTCCTACCGGGAAATGGAGTCGCGCGGCTATTACTACGTGGTGGCGCGTCTGGAGTGCCGTTTCCGCGCGCCGGCGTACTATGACGACGTACTGACACTGACTACTACTACCGAGCGGCTCACGCCCATCCGAGTGGACCACCGCTACCAACTGACACGCCACGGCCAACTGCTGGCCGAGGCGTGTTCCACACTGGTCTGCGTGGGCCGCGACGGTCGCCCACGGCCATTGCCCGATGATCTGTTGGAACGCCTGGGCGGGGTGACAGCCCCCGGGGGCCGGGATTAAGCTACACTTTGTTCGGCGCCGCGCAGTGCTGGAGCGGGCCGTACCGAACTGCTCGAGGTGGCGCGATGAGACTCAAGACATCCGCAGTATGCGTGGTGCTCGTAGCGCTGACGGGCCCGTTCGGCTGGGCGCAAAGTCGCGCCCGGCCGCCTAAACCCATCCCACAACAGGCCCTCCCGGGTTCACCGCCGGCCGCCAACTCCGCGCCGCTGTCGACCACCAGCCCGCGCGTAGCCCTCGAAATAGTATGCGGGGAAGAGGAATGGGGACGCATCGTCCTGGAGCTGAACGCCGCCCAGGCACCTCAGACGGTTGAAAACTTCTTGCAGCTTGTGGAGACAGGGTACTACGACGGCACCATTTTCCACCGCATCCTCCCGAATTTCCTGATCCAAGGGGGTGGCTACGGGGCGGACGGGCAACCGAAACGCCCGGCGACGCGGCGTCCCCTGCGCAACGAAGCCAACAATGGACTGAAGAACGTGCGCGGCGCCGTCGCAATGGCGCGCGGGCGCAACCCGCACTCGGCGACGACGCAGTTCTTCATCAACGTCGTGGACAACCCGAAACTCGACCACCCCGGCCACGACGGTTGGGGTTACTGTGTTTTCGGGCGCGTGGTGGAAGGCCTGCCAATCGTCGAGCGCATTCGACGCCTTGCCACACGTGCCGGACCAGCGGGTGGCGACAGCACGCCCTCCTGGCCGGTCAACCCGCCGCTCATACGCCGCGCATACCGCTTGGGCGAGACCGCGGGGGGAGGCAGCACGTCGGCCCCGGCGGCGCCGGCGACGGAGCTGGAGTCGGCGCCGCAGGTGGAACCGGACGAGGAAATCACGCCCGTGCCGGGACAAGAGCCGGCGCCGGAAGAGGTGCAGCCGCCGACAACGCAGCCGGCGGAACTTGGCCCGGACGGCGCCGCGCTAGTGGGCGAATCTTAGTTTCCAACACAGTAACTTGCGAAACCAGCGAGCATAGTCGCATACGAATGTGTTGCCGACCTTCATTTCGCAGCCGTCGAGAATTGCCGGACTCGGTCCGGTGGCAGCGAGTCGCGCTGCACGGAGCAGGTCCGGTGGTAAGTTGGCGGCAGTACCGATGCAAACCCGATGCAACGACCTGTTCTGATTGAGTCAGGCAGGCCGCCAGTGACGGCCAGCGCCTGCGGGAGAAGCCGGCCATGACCCTTCCGTCCGCGAATCTTTTCGGTGCCCGTACCACCCTGACCACACAGGGCGGCGAAGTGGACATCTGGCGACTGGAAGCGCTGGAGAAAGCCGGTGTGTGCCGGCTGGCTGCGCTGCCCTACGTGGTACGGGTACTGCTGGAAAACGTGCTGCGCAACGTAGACGGCTTCACTGTCACCGAAGAACACGTGGGCGTGCTGGCCGGCTGGCAGCCCAACGGCCTGCCCGAGCGTGAGGTACCCTTCAAGCCGGCCCGCGTGCTGCTACAGGACTTCACCGGCGTGCCGGCTTTGGTGGACTTGGCCGCCATGCGGTCGGCCGTGGCTCGGCTGGGCGGCGACCCGACGCGCATCAACCCGCAGATACCCGCCGATCTGGTAATCGATCACTCGGTCCAGGTGGACTACTACGGACGCCCGGACGCTCTGGCGCTGAACGCCAAGCTGGAGTTTCAGCGCAACCGGGAGCGCTACGAGTTTCTGCGCTGGGGGCAAAACGCCTTTGAGAATCTGCGCGTGGTTCCGCCGGCCACAGGGATCGTGCATCAGGTGAACTTGGAATACTTAGCCAAGGTCGTGCAGCGCCGCACCGTGGCGGGACGTCACCAGGCATTCCCGGACACACTGGTGGGAACCGACAGCCATACCACCATGATCAACGGATTGGGCGTCCTCGGTTGGGGCGTCGGTGGCATCGAGGCCGAAGCCGCCATGCTGGGCCAGCCGCTGTATCTGCTGTCACCCGAGGTGGTTGGCGTGCGGCTGCGCGCGTCGCTGCGCGAAGGTGCCACGGCCACCGATCTGGTGCTGCGGATAACCGAGCTGCTGCGGCAGGTCGGGGTCGTGAACAAGTTCGTCGAGTTCTTCGGCGACGGGTTGGCCAATCTGACTCTGCCCGATCGCGCCACCATCGCCAACATGGCGCCGGAATATGGTGCCACCGTCGGCTTCTTCCCCGTGGACGACCAAACGCTGGAGTATCTGCGGTTGACCGGGCGCGACGCCGCGGAAATCGATCTGGTCGAACGGTACTGCAAAGAGCAGGGCCTGTTCCGCACGGGCGGCAGCCCGGAGCCGCAGTACACGCGGGTCGTCGAAGTGGACTTGAGCACCATCGAATCCAGCCTGGCCGGACCGAAGCGCCCACAGGACCGTGTGCCGCTGTCGGCCATGAAAAACGCCTTTCAGCAGGCCCTGCGGGCACCGACTGCCGCCCGCGGGTTTGGGCTTTCCGAGAGCGATCTCGGCAGGTTCGCCGAGGTAAAGGTCGGCGGGAGCAGTTTCCGCCTGCAACATGGTGCCACGGTCATCGCGGCGATCACGAGCTGTACCAACACCAGCAACCCCTCGGTCATGCTGGCGGCCGGTCTACTGGCCCGCAAAGCGGTTGAACGGGGGCTGCAAGTCAAACCGTGGGTAAAGACCTCGCTGGCTCCCGGTTCCCGCGTGGTCAGCGAGTATCTCGACCGATCGGGCTTGACACCCTTTCTGGAGCGCCTCGGTTTTCATACGGTGGGGTATGGCTGCACGACCTGCATCGGCAACAGCGGGCCACTGCCAGAACCAATCCGGACGGCGATCCAACAGCAGGGTCTGATCGTGGCGGCAGTCTTGAGCGGCAACCGCAACTTCGAGGGCCGCATTCAACCGCTGGTGAAAGCCAACTATCTGGCCGCCCCGCCGCTGGTTGTGGCCTACGCGCTGGCCGGCACTGTGGACATCGACCTGCGCAGCGAGCCGTTGGGGCAAGCCGCCAACGGGCAGCCGGTCTATTTGCGGGACATCTGGCCGACGCCGGCCGAGATCGCGTCGCTGGCGCGACAATTCATCGACCCGGAGGTCTTCCGTCGTCAGTATGCCGACGTGTTCGCCGGACCGCCCGAATGGCAACGGCTGGCGGCACCGCGTGGAGAAGTGTACGCCTGGGATGAGGGCAGCACGTACATTCAGGAGCCGCCGTTCTTCATCAACCTGACCCCCACGCCGTCGCCGATCGGTCCGCTGCGCCAGGCACGTTGCTTAGCGGTCCTGGGCGACAGCATCACCACCGACCATATCAGCCCGGCCGGGGCGATCGACCCGAACTCGCCGGCGGGGCGTTACCTCCAGGAGCAAGGCGTCGAGCCGGAGGATTTCAACAGTTATGGTTCGCGGCGCGGGAACGACCGCGTGATGACGCGTGGCACGTTTGCCAACCCGCGCATCCGCAACCTGCTGGCCCCCGGCACGGAGGGTGGTCTGACGGTGCACCTGCCGACCGGCAACCAGATGAGCATCTACGACGCGGCCATGAAGTATCAGGCTGCCGGCACGCCGCTGATCATCCTGGCTGGCAAGGACTACGGCATGGGCAGCTCGCGCGATTGGGCGGCCAAGGGCACGGCTCTGCTCGGCGTGCGCGCCGTCATCGCCGTCAGCTTCGAACGCATACACCGCAGCAACCTGGTCGGCATGGGCGTGCTGCCGCTGGAGTTCAAACCCGGCCAGAATCACGAAAACCTCGGGCTGACCGGACGCGGGTTCTACGACATCCCCGACCTCAATGACGGTCTGCGGCCGCTCCAAGAGCTGACCGTCATTGCCAGCAACCCCGAGACCGACCGCACCATCGAGTTCCGGGTCACCTGCCGGATCGATACCCCCATCGAGGTCGAGTACTATCGTCACGGCGGGATACTGCCGATGGTGCTGCGCAATGTGTTGAAGAGCAAGTAGGAGCGACCGCGAGTACCGCTGACAGATGATGCAGGCCCGTCCGACCAGGCGCGATACCATCTGCCCTGCGGCCGAGGCGAGCGTCGTCTGGGGCGCGTAAGATTCCTTGCACATGACCGAAAGGACGGACGGCAGCCGCTTCATCGTTGCCGACTACCGACCCGCCTACGCCGCGCCGGGCCGACTGGAGGAGCTGCGTCAGCGGGCGCGGCTGGCCGAGCAAGCCTTGCGAAGTTGTCACCTGTGCCCGCGTAGCTGCGGAGCGAACCGGCTGGCCGACGAGGTGGGCACGTGCCAGATCGGGCGGCTGGCCCGGGTGAGTTCGGCCTTTCCGCACTTCGGCGAAGAGGACTGTCTGCGCGGTCGCCATGGCAGCGGCACGATCTTCTTCGCGGGGTGCAACTTGCGCTGCGTCTTCTGCCAGAACGAGGACATCAGCCAGTGTGCGACCGGGGCGACTTGCCGTCCGGAACAACTGGCCGGTCTGATGCTGGCTTTGCAAGCAGAGGGTTGTCACAACATCAACTTGGTCACGCCGACCCATGTCGTGCCACAGATTCTACAGTCGTTGGTAGTGGCCATCGAAGGTGGCTTGCACGTGCCGCTGGTGTACAACACCAGCGCCTATGACGCGCTGGAAGCACTACGCTGGCTGGAGGGCATCGTCGATATCTACATGCCGGATTTCAAGCTCTGGTCGGCGAACGTGTGCGAGCGCTATCTGCACGCGCCCGATTACGGCGAGCGCGCCCGAGCGGCGATCAGAGAAATGCATCGTCAGGTCGGCGACCTGCACACGACGCCCGATGGCATCGCCTGTCGCGGGTTGCTGGTGCGGCACCTGGTCATGCCGGGGCTGGTGGAGGAGAGCGCCGCCATTTTCGAGTGGTTGGCGCAAGAGGTTTCTCCCGATACGTACGTGAACGTCATGGGGCAGTACCGTCCCTCGAACCTGGTGGACAGCGCGCATTTTGGCGAGATCAATCGTCGGCCGACGGCGGCGGAAACCAGCGCCGCCTGGCGGGCTGCCCGCCAGGCCGGCTTGTGGCGCTTCGATTAGCGCCACACATTCTGGTCACCGCTGCGCGCACCTTCGTGCCGCGGTGGTGTCACACGGCTCGCGCCGATCAAGCACTGTCAAAACGGAGAGGGCGGGATTCGAACCCGCGAGGGGATTGCCCTATCGGTTTTCAAGACCGACGCCTTCAGCCACTCGGCCACCTCTCCCGGCACCGAGATTATACGGGATGGAGCGGCACCCGCCGGCAACTCGGCCAGGTTGCAAACGCGTCGGCCGCGCCGCGCGGTAGCGTCGTCACAGCCGCCGGCCGGCCGTGCTGGCTGCCGTGGCACCCTGCCGAGCCGCTCGGGCGGCGACGTTACGTCGCAGTTGCGCCATGTTCATGTAGCGCCCCGGGCAGGCCGTCTTGTGCGTCACCTCGCCGTGACCGAAGACATTGCTGGGATTGATGTCGGCCTCCTGGATGAGCACGGTGATCAGGTCCTCCAGGGTTTGCAACTGACGGGCCGTGGGGCGATCCTTCTCGAAGTCTCCGATCAGGCAGATGCCAATCCCGTGTTCGTTGAAGAAATTGTTCGGTCGCCAAGCTCCCAGGTACGTGCCGGCTGACGACTTGCAGTGCGCCCCGGTCTGCTGCAAACGCCAGCGCGGGCCAACGAAGAGCTGTCCATCCGGATAGTTCACGCCGTTGCCGATCACGAAGTGATAACCCAGCCCGGCCCAGCCACGTTGCCGATGCCAGGAGTCCATGCCCTGCGGCGTGGAAGCGTCGCTACCGGAATGATGGAC
>Ga0209101_1003165_pt1 | contig 10190 bp, 7 predicted proteins | sample ConPoolayeCmetaG_FD_185481 | JGI IMG/M metagenome (GOLD analysis project Ga0209101, IMG submission 185481) | Hot spring microbial mat communities from California, USA to study Microbial Dark Matter (Phase II) - Cone Pool mat layer C metaG... ... | reverse complement strand
CTTGCCCTTCCAATGGACCAATGGCGTCGTCCGTTTCGTCTTGCCGACATTGGCGGAAGCCGAGTCCCAGATGATCGTGGTGCGGACCCGGGAACCGGAGGGCGATCGCCGTCTTGAGGCCATGAAGGCGCACGCGCAGGGGTTGATCGGCCTGCCCTGGCCGAGATGCTGATGACGCTGGGGCGGTTCGGATCCTCGGAGGAGGCCACGACGGATGGACTGGCGATGGACCAACCCGGCGGATGTGGCACGTCTCTTCGAGCGGAGGGACCGACTTCCGAAAGGGGTTCAACCCTATGTCATGATCGCCCTGATGCGGGCATTCCGGGTGCACCTTGGCGCTGACCCGGAGGATTGGACCGACTATCTGAAAAACCGCGTGGTTCCTTAAGCCGGGTTGGAGGCCGCGGGCGATCCGTCTATTGGGGCCGCAGGGGGATTGAGGATCTGGGCGAGTTTGGCCAAAAAGTCGTATTTGGCCGCGAATTGGCGTTCGGCTTCTTCCAGTAACTGTTTCCCGTGGTTCGGGTCCATCTGTAGGAGAACTCGGAAACGGTTTTCCTTGGCCGCCACTTCGCTGAACCGCAGAGTCGGCGCCTTGCTGTCCAGAATGAGCGGGTTCTTGCCTTCTTTGGCCAGGGCGGGATTGAACCGGAAGAGCGGGAAGTGGCCAGAGAGAACAGCCGCCTTCTGGTTCTCGACCCCTTGCGTCATATCAATGCCATGGTTGATACAGTGGCTGTAAGCGATGATCAGAGCAGGACCGTCGTAGGCTTCGGCTTCGGCGAAGGCGCGAACGGTTTGATTCGGATCGGCACCGAAGGCGACGGTGGCCACGTAAATGTGGCCATAGGTCATGCACATGAGGGCGAGATCCTTCTTGTTGATCGGTTTCCCGCTGGCCGCGAACCGCGCCACGGCGCCCATGGGAGTGGATTTGGACGCCTGGCCGCCGGTGTTGGAATACACTTCCGTGTCCAGCACAAGAACCTTCACCTTTTCGCCCGACGCGAGCACGTGGTCAAGCCCGCCGTAACCGATGTCGTAGGCCCAGCCATCGCCGCCAAGGATCCAGACCGATTTCCGAACGAGATAGTCGGCCAGGGAGGCCAGGGCGACACAATCCGGGCAGGCGCAGGACGCCAGTCCCTGTTTGAGACGCGCGACCCGTTCCCGCTGCGCTTCGATTCCGCTCTGAGTGGACTGATCGGCGGTGAGGATTTCCTGAAGAAGCGTCTTCAGTTCCGCGGAGCACGACGAAGAGGCTAGGATGGCCTGAGCCCGCTCACGGGCTTGCACTTCGAAGGTCTTGAGTGCCAACCGCATGCCATACCCGAATTCGGCATTGTCTTCGAAAAGCGAATTCGACCAAGCGGGGCCGCGTCCGTCGGGCCGGGTGCAGTAGGGGGTGGTGGGCAGGTTGCCGCCGTAGATGGAGGAGCAGCCGGTTGCATTGGCGATCATCAGCCGATCCCCGCAGATCTGCGTCAGGAGTTTGACATAGGGCGTTTCACCGCAGCCGGCGCAGGCTCCAGAGAACTCGAAGAGCGGGCGAACGAGCTGGCTTCCCTTGACCGTGGCGCGGTTGATTTTTTCCTCCGGCAGTTCCGGAAGGGAGAGGAAGAAACGGAAGTTTTCGGCTTCATGCTCCCGAACGTCAATTTGCGGCACCATGTTGAGGGCGCGGACACCAGTCTCCTGTTTGGTGTTGGGATCACGTTCACGACCTGGGCAGGTGAAGACGCAGGCTCCGCACCCCGTGCAATCTTCAGGGGCCACCTGGACAGTAAATTTGAGCCCAGCGAACTCTTTGCCCTTCGCATCGGTGGATCGGAACGTTTCTGGAGCCCGGGCGAGATGGGACGGATCGTAGGCCTTGATCCGGATCGCCGCATGGGGGCACACGAAGGCGCACCGACCGCATTGAATACAGAGTTCCGGCTTCCAGAAGGGAATTTCGACGGCGATGTTACGCTTTTCGTATTGGGTGGTGGCTGTCGGCCAAGTGCCGTCGTCGGGGATGGCGCTGACGGGCAATTCGTCGCCCTTTTGCGCCAGGATCTTGGCTGTTACCGTTTTGACAAACTCTGGCGCGTCGTCGGGGACGAGCGGGGGCCTCTTTTTGAGGCCAGCAGGAGCGGCAGGCACCTGGACCTGCTGAATGGCTGCCACGGCCGCATCCACGGCCTCCCAGTTTTTCTTGACCACCTCCGGCCCCTTGCGGCCGTACGTCTTCTCAATCGCCTTCTTGAGGGCGGCAATGGCTTCTTGTTCAGGCAGAACGCCTGAGATCTTGAAGAAGGCAGTCTGCATGATCGTGTTGATCCGGCCACCGAGGCCGAGCTTGTGCGCCAACGCGATGGCGTCAATGACATAGAACCGGATCTTTTTGGCGATGATCTGTTGAGCGACTTCGTCCGGAAGATGCGACCAGACCTGATCGGCCGGGAAGGGGCTGGCTAAGAGGAACACAGCGCCTTCCTTCGCATTGGCCAGCATGTCGTACTTCTCCAGGAAGGAGAAGTTGTGGCAGGCGACAAAGTCGGCCTTCGTGCAGAGATAGGGACTGCGAATCCGCTCCGGCCCAAATCGGAGATGGGAGACCGTGATGGTGCCGGCTTTTTTCGAGTCGTAGACGAAGTACCCCTGGGCGTAATAGGGGGTATCCTCCCCGATGATTTTGATCGAGTTCTTGTTGGCCCCGACGGTTCCATCGGATCCCAGGCCGAAGAACATGCACTCCACGCGCCCTTTGTGTTCCAAGTGGAAGTTGGGATTGACCGGGATTGACGTGAAGGTTTTGTCGTCGGTGATGCCCACGGTGAAATGGTTTTTCTGTTCGCCGGAGAGGTTGTCAAAGATCGCCTTGACCATCGCCGGCGTGAATTCTTTCGAACCGAGCCCGTAACGGCCCCCCAGCACAAGCGGCGTACCGCGGAAGGGACTGAAGCCACCGGCGCGGGCCTCGGCTAGGGCGGTCCGAACATCCGCGTAGAGCGGTTCTCCGACCGCGCCGGGCTCCTTGGTCCGGTCCATGACGGCGATCGCTTTGACGGTCTTGGGAAGGGCGGCGGCGAAGGCGCGGGTATCGAAGGGACGGTAGAGGCGGACAATGACCGCTCCTACCTTTTTCCCTCGCGCCGCCAGATATTCCACCGTTTCATGGACGGTTTCGGCGCCCGACCCCATGATGACGATGATCTGGCGAGCTTCGGGGTGACCGACGTAATCGAAAAGGTGGTAGTCCCGGCCGGTCAGGCTGGCGAAGCGGTCCATCTCCTTCTGGACGATACCGGGCGTGGCGAGGTAGTAGGGGTTGACCGTTTCCCGGCCCTGGAAATAGACATCGGGATTTTGAGCCGTTCCCCGGATGCGGGGACGGTCCGGCGTCAGCCCCCGTGCGCGATGGGCACGGATCAGCTCGTCATCGAGCATGGCCCGCATGATCTCCTCCGTCACGGCTTCTATTTTTTGGACCTCGTGGGAGGTGCGGAAGCCGTCGAAAAAGTGGACGAAGGGGATCCGGCTGCGGAGGGTCGCAGCCTGCGCGATGAGGGCCATGTCCATGGCCTCCTGAACGCTGCTGGAAGCGAGAAGGGCGAAGCCGGTTTGGCGAACCGCCATGACATCCGAATGATCGCCGAAAATCGAGAGGGCCTGGCAGGCCAAGGAACGGGCGGAGACATGGAAGACCGTCGGAAGGAGTTCTCCTGCGATCTTGTACATGTTGGGAATCATGAGGAGAAGCCCTTGCGAGGCCGTGAAGGTGGTCGTCAGGGCACCCGCTGTCAGAGCGCCATGAACAGCGCCAGCAGCGCCGCCCTCGGACTGCAATTCGACCACGAGGGGCACCGTTCCCCAGAGGTTTTTCTTTCCGGCCGCCGAGAGTTCGTCGGCCTTTTCGCCCATCGGTGAAGAGGGGGTTATGGGATAGATCGCGCAGACCTCATTCGTTGCATGCGCGACGAGGGCGACGGCTTCGTTGGCATCCACAACGATCATATGGGGGGGCATAAAAACTCCTGGGTTTGGGGAGGGTTCAGACCTTGTTCAAAAACGCGCGGACTTCGTCCACCTTTCCAGCGCTGCCCAGCTTTTCATTTTTGTGCATGATGAACTTGGCATACTCTGCCATAAAGACCTTGCCAATGGGGCGGAGATCGAAGTTTTCAGGATGTTCATCGAAATATTCCCGGTGAACGCGGGTCCAGACCAGGCGTCCGTCGGTGTCAATATTGACCTTCGTTACGCCGAGCTTCGCGGCCAGGGCGAAGCAGTTCTCGTCCACCCCCTTGGCCCCTTTCAGCTTGCCGCCGTGGGCATTGATTCGGCGGACTTCCTCTTCCGGAACCGAGGAGGAGCCGTGCATGACAAGGGGGAAACCGGGGAGGCGGCGCTGGATCTCTTCGAGGATATCGAACCGGAGTTTCTGTTCGCCCTTGAATTTGTAGGCGCCGTGGCTGGTGCCGATGGCGCAGGCGAGGCTGTCGCAGCCGGTTTCATGGACAAAACGTTCGGCTTCCGAAGGATCCGTGAACACATGCTCAGCCGAAGCCACATGCTCTTCGACGCCTTTCAGAACGCCGAGTTCCGCTTCCACGACCAGTCCCCGTGCATGGGCGGCCTCGACGACGCGGCGAGTGATGGCGATGTTTTCGTCCAGGGGGCGATCGGAGGCATCAATCATGACCGAGCTGTAGACACCAGACCGGATACAATCCATGCAGGTCTCCTCGTCGCCATGGTCGAGATGAATGGCGAAGATGGCTTCAGGGAAGATCTCATCCGCCGTTTTCAGCATGGCTTCGAGCATCTTCTTGTGCGTATAGGAGCGGGCACCCTTGGATATCTGGACAATGAATGGGGCCTTGCTCTGGATGTTCCCCTGAAAGAGACCCATGCACTGCTCCAGATTGTTGATATTATAAGCCCCGATGGCATACTTGCCGTAGGCATGAGCGAAAAGTTGTTTGGTGGTCACGATCATGGATGATCCCCGGTCGCTTCAAGTTTTTGGAGTGGATAAACGGGTCAACTATACGGCAACGGTCCCCGACCTGTCAAGGCAGCGTTTGGAGATATGAGGGGCTGATTAGGGAGATTCGGTCCAACCTGGCAGGAACATTGACGGGTGAACGAAGCGGGTGTAGCATAATCGGGATGAGGATTCGGTGGCTCATAGCGTGTTCAGTGGTGCCTTGGCTTCTACGGGCGGATCCCAGTGCCCCGCAGGCGCCTTTAGGCGAAATCCGGGTGCAGGTGACCGATGAGGAGGGACGTCCCGTCCCCTCCGTTCGGGTTCTTCTTTCCACGGCCGCGGCCTGGGTGCCGGATTCCGAGATGGGCGTCCGCAGTGAAGCCGATATCGTTCGGAGTCGAACGGACACCAACGGCCTGGCGACACTTCAATTGCGAAGTTGGGATGGCCGATACGGTTGCACCATCATCCCTACTGCCGAGTATCAATGGCCCCGCACCGTCGAGATTCGATTAACGAACTCGGTGGAAGGCTATTGGCAACCCTGTCCGGCCTACGTATCCGTCGTCCTGAAGCGGGGTATGGGATCTCCCTGGAAGCCATCGTCCTCGGAGGCGCCAAACGGCAGAACATCCCGCACATCTCCGCCCGGTGATATCGGAGGGCAATGAGTCGAGAGATGACCATCGGTCAAGGGCCGTTAGCTCAATGGGTAGAGCGCTAGCTTTACACGCTAGATGTCGGGGGTTCAAATCCCTCACGGCCCACCATGCGCCTCCGGGCGGCGTCACCCTTGTTTTCTGAAACCCCGGCTGGCCAGAGACGGGGAGAATTTCGTTTCGGCCAAACGAGGACTTTTTTTGTCTGGCTTATCGCCAGAGGATCGTAATTCCTTCACTGCGATCGTAGCGGACGTCGCGGATTCCTTGGCAGTCGGGACCGACGGGCACGGCCGTCAGAACGAACTCAGTCTCTACCGACCCACGGGCCGGCAACCACTGGAAGGTTTTCTCCCCGAACAGCGAGCCACGGTCCACGGCCTTTCGAAGGCCTTCAGGGAAGGGGCTGTTTGAAAACTCCATGCCCCGGGTGACTGTTTTTCCATTCCAGGGCGGGTTCTGCCGAGCGTGATGCTCCTCCCAGTTGCCAAGCCAGGGATAGTCCCGCCGCGGCCAGGCATAGACGACAGCCAAACCGAGCCGAGGATGGACGGCGCCCATCCACGCCTGCTCACGGGCGGGATCCATCAGTTGGGCGGTGAAATCGCTGCAATTCGGTGCAAGAGTGCGGAGGTCCACGGTGCCCCCGGACACGCCGGGCGCCAGTGGCCAATCAAAGGAGGCGTTTGCCACCACACGCGGCCGATCGCTGAAGGCGCCGGGGAAGGTATGGCCGCGGGTCGCAGACATGTCGAAGAGAGTCACGCCCGCTTCGACAAAGGGGGATCCGAAGGTCGCATGTTCGCAACACGTGAAGGGACGATCGTGCCGGAGCTCGTTCACGAAGCGGCTGCGGACCCATGCGATCGGCTCATCGGCTTTCATCCGATACTGCCGGATCACACGCATTCCGGCCAATGGCAGATCGCACCCGCAGGAGAAAACGATCTCCCGCTTCGTGATCCGTTTTTCCAGCGCTTTCCAACGCGCGACCGGCGCTTCGCCATGGGTGCCGAGCCCCTGCCGTTTTTCTTCCTCGGAGGGCGGTCCAAAATAGCTCAGACACAGGTTGTGACCCAGAATGGAGGCCAGGAGCTTTTCGCCATAGCGGCGATCATGAACAGGGGGACGGTAGGACCAGGGTTCCATGGACTTCCAGGGTGGGATCCAGAAGGGATTCACCTCGGGACGTACGGCCAGGCGAAGTTCGGCCAGATGGCCACCCCCCACAGCGATGGCGAGCGTCAGCGCTCCGTTGTCCAGTTCCCACATTCGGCGTCCATGCCGTACGACGGTTCGGATGATCATGACACTCCCTTTCATGGTTTGTCGGGCCTCGCCTCGTTGAGCCAGAGATCTTCTGAGACGGTCAACCCAACGGGAATTCGAGCACGCAGCGCTTCCGGGGAATCCGCAACGAGTGGATCAATCTCGATCGCAAACGGGATTTCACCATCGGCGCGTCGTGCCACCCGGGCGCCGGCCTGTTCCAGCCACCGGGCGAATTTCCGCGTCATGTCCCGCTGGGCGGTGAGGGGGGAATCGGCACCGGTGGCGTTCTTGACGGGCGAAAACTCTTCCGCCCGGTCGAACGCCACCGCCAGAGCGGTTCCCGCCATCGGCAAGGCATCGAAGATAAATTTCTCGAATTTGTAGGCATTCGGCTGCGCGGGCTGAACGGTCCGGACGCCATCGAAGTAGGGAACTTTTTTGTGAGCCACGTGAAGGGGGAGGCCGATCCGTGCGGTTTGTTCGAGAAACGATCGGGAGAACAGATGAATGGCGACACTGCCCCAGTAGAAGCGCAGACGGCCATCCGGCCGTCGCGCCTTTTTCTGTTCAGGCGTGAGTTCGGTGTACTCGACGATACGGAGTCCGTTTGGGCCGTGCCGGACAATGACCCCGAGCCCTTCGTCGGCATCCCGTTTGCCGCACACTTTGAGGGAGTAGTCGGCGTGGTGCAAGCGGTGGAGTCCGACGAAAACCGGATCGGCGACGGCCACCAGAGGGTTGTCTACTTGGAAGTAGAAGAGGGTTTCAATACCTTGACCTCGCATATGATCGAGAAGGCCGTTGACCTCCAGCGCTTGGAGCAGGCCTCCATGGCCATCCGGGGCCCAGAAGAGGCGGCCGCGATCTTCGAGAACGAGTCGGCCGTCGGGAAACATGGCCGGCAACATGCCCTGGCGGAAGAAGTGGACCGTTGGAGGGGGGAGACCGAAGAAATGGTGCTCCTCGAAGAACGCGCGGGTAGCCGAATCATTGGCTTCGCTGGTCATGATGTAGAGGGGGAGCGGGACGGCGTAACGCCGCTGGAGGGCGAGCACCTTTTTGGCGTGGATGGCAAACAGAGAGTCACCGGAAAGCGGCCCGATGGAAAAACAGCCCTTCGGGCCCTCGAACCCCAGCCGCGTTCCCTGTCCCCCAGCGACCAAAATCAACCCCACCTTTCCTTGCCGCAGCGCCCGTTCGCCTTCCCTGAGGGCGGCGGTTTGTTTCCCTTGGGAAATCTCCATGGGCTCGGCGGCTTCAGGCTCTTCCTGGCGGGACGCGGCGCGGGTTTGGACGAGTTCCCGCATCTGCCGGATGAGGGGAGGGTTCAGGGCAGCGATTTGCTCCAAGAGATGTTTTTGTTGGACCTCGGTCAGATCCGCCCACCCCTCCAAAAGGTGGGATTGGCCGATGGTGTCAAGAAACGACTGGGCTTCTGTATAGGTCATGCCGATTCGTCTATTTTTCGCCTTTTTTATCACAACACACTCTCTTTTTCCAAGGGGAAAGAATAGTCCTTAACCTTTAGCCCTAATCTTTAGCGACTGCAGATCGGAGCTCGGCTTCAATTACTGCCTGGCGTCTTCGGTTGGCGCCGGGGGGGATAATTTCGTCCCTGGCTGCGGGATTTGCCGGTGGTAACTAAGATCCTCAGAGAGGCCTCACCTTCCTGGCAGTGGAGGATCCAGTGGCATTTATGGACGAGGCGGTTACGGAGGGGGGATGATTCGAATCCAGGTGGCAGATCTCCTTCATGTGGATGGGACAATTACTGCGGCTGGGGGATTGTATGTGGGCAACCACTCAGCGGGCGGTTCCGGGGGAGGTATCTTTCTGATGGGCCGGCGTTTTCAGGGGAGCGACACGGGGCAAATGACGGCCAGGGGGGGCTATGGGTACAGTTATTTCCATAGCCCGGGAATGGCCTTTTGGCAGGAGGGGCAGCGCCCTTCCGATAACCGGTTTTCCAGGACTTGGAAGCCCTGGCGCCGAATCACAGGTGTTCCGCAAGCCGGACATGAGGTCACTTCACCCCCTAGGCCAGGGGCGTTTCCGATATATACGAAGTGAAGCCCCTCTTCCCGCCCGATCTCCCGGGCCCTCAAAAGAGTTTCGTAGGGCGTCGGCGGAAGCGAACGGAGTTTGTAGGCCGGATGGAAACGACTGAAGTGGAGGGGGACATCGGGCCCAAGTTCTGCCCTGACCCAGGCACAGAGACGACGCAGTTCATCCTCGCCGTCATTGAGAGTGGGGATCAGAAGTGTTACGATTTCGAGCCAGACCCCCGACTGCGCGACGAGTTTCATGATGTCGAGCACCGGTTGAAGACGTCCCTCGCAGACGTCGCGGTAGAACGAATCCGAAAAGGCTTTGAAATCGACTTTGACCGCCGCCAGAAGGGGCAGCAGCGCCTTCATGGGTTCCGGACGGATAAAACCGTTCGAAATCATCAGGCTTCGGAGTCCAGCCTCGCGACCGGCTTTTGCGCAGTCGGCCATGTACTCGTAAAAGACCACCGGCTCGGTATAGGTGAAGGCGAGCGTTGCACACTGCGACGCGCGGGCCATGCGGACAATTTCGTCAGGGCTCCGAAAAGGTACCGGAATCTCTTCGGGCGAGGCTTGAGAGATGTCGAAATTCTGACAGAACCGACAGGCGAAATTGCACCCGACGGTCGCCAGAGAAAAGGCCCGTTGCCCGGGAAGCACGTGAAAGAAAGGCTTCTTTTCGATCGGATCAGGGGTCAGCGCCACCGCGCGACCGTAGGCAAGGGCCATGAGATGCCCCTCCCGGTTTTCGCGTACCCGACAGGCGCCTCGTTTGCCCCTGGGAATGAGGCAGCCCCGCGGGCACAACCGGCAGGCGACGACGCCATTGGGCCGTCTGTCGTAAAAGTCCGCCTCCCGCTCAGAGGACGGCGGAACAGTGGGTGGTGGGGATCCCCGCTCACGGAGGAACGGCCAGCCGAGGATCGCCAGCGCACCCGTCGCCAGAAATTTCCGACGCGATGGGTTGCAATCCCGCATGTTTTAATTATAGGATGAATCCCGCGGTTCGACAACCGGCTAACCACAGACAGGGCTCCGTGAGCCCACCGATTCAGCGGCCAACTGCGGAAAAAGCTGGACCGGAACTCGCCTCTGGTGTATGGTACCCTGCTTTCACAACCCGTAGGACGGAATCGCGCATGAACAGATTGATATTGGGTTTGCCAAAGGGAAGTCTCCAAGAGGCGACCTTTCTGATGATGGAAAAGGCGGGTTTCCGAATTAAGGTCGGCT
>Ga0209101_1003160_pt1 | contig 10199 bp, 13 predicted proteins | sample ConPoolayeCmetaG_FD_185481 | JGI IMG/M metagenome (GOLD analysis project Ga0209101, IMG submission 185481) | Hot spring microbial mat communities from California, USA to study Microbial Dark Matter (Phase II) - Cone Pool mat layer C metaG... ... | reverse complement strand
CCTGTTGGAGTGGGTGGAGAGAGTGGCCCTGCCGGGTGTGGAGAAGGCCCAGGTGACACACTCCAACCTGTTGCGCGCCATGGACGTCATCATGGCCCACCAGGAGCAGCTGGAGCAGGAGTTGGCAAGCACCTTGCCCCCTCTGTTGGCCCGGGAGCTGGATGTGGTGTTTTACGACCTCACCACCGTGCGGGTGGATGGGGAGGGTGAGCAGGCGGAGGATCTGCGCCGGTGGGGCAAGCCGAAGGACGGGGACACGCCAGTGCGGCAGTTCGCCGTGGGGGTGGTGCAGACCGCCGACGGTTTCCCCCTGGCCCACGAGGTGTTCGACGGCAACATCGCTGAGGCCACGACGGTGATGGGCATGGTGCGCTCCCTGGCGAAGCGGTTTCCCCTCCAGCGGGTGGTGGTGGTGGCGGATCGCGGGATGATCTCGTGGGACAACCTGGAGCCGTTGCAGGCCATGGAGATCTCGCCGGGGCGGGTGGCAGAGTACCTCGTGGCGGTGCCAGCACGCCGGTTTCGCTCGCTGCAGCACGAGATCTTCACGCTCCGCCAGGAGCTGGTGGCAGCCAGTCGCGCCAGCGGTGGAGAGGTGGTGCGGGAGCGGGCCGTCGATGGGCGACGCCTGGTGGTGGCGTACTCGCCTCCAGGTGGCGTCCCGCATGGGGCATCAGCAGCACCGCGTAGGCCTGGCCTAGGGGCAAGGAGCTTGCGGGGCTGACGGCGATGAACGCTGCACGCAGCGGGCGCTGTTCACCGCGATCGGGGTGGAGGTGCCCACGACGAAACTCCTAAAAACCGCCTCCCAGTGGCGCGTTTTCAGGAGCCGGTACTGAAAATACAGCACTTCTGCACCAAAGTGCCGAACTTGGGGAGCGGGGACGCAGCCTGCTCTCGCGCAACGCCCTCAGCGAGGTCACCGAGGCGCTGTGGGAGGAGTACGAATCCTTCGCCACCCGCGATCTCAACCGTCGTCAAGCCGAGGTTTTTGTTCCTGGATGGTAGTGCGGAGAAGCTGCAGCCAGGGGCGAGGCGAAAGGCGGTATTGGCAGCGTGGTGCATCACCTGGGAGGGAAGGTCCTCGTGCACCTGGCGCCGGGGAGCAAGGAGTCGACCGAGTGCGCAGTGGAGTTCCTCGAGGACAGCGGGCGGTGAGGTCTTAGGGATCCGCTTTTGGTCGTCACCGATGGTGGCACGGGGTTGATCCGAGCTGTGGAGGCGTCCATTTCGGCCTCCTTGCGGCGACGGTGTCTGGCCCACAAGACGAGGAACATCGCCGTCAAGCTGGCGGATGCGGCGCGAGCCGAGGTCACCCAGGCGGCGCGGGCCACTTACCAGGCGCCCTCACCCGAACTGGCGTAAGGTCCTACGCGACGACTTGGTGGAGCGGTCCCAGAAGGCCTACCCAACCGCGGTGCGCTGCTTTGGGGAGCACTTCGAGGCGTGTATCGCGTACCTCGCCTGGCCGCTTTCGGTCCGCAAGGTCATCCGCACGGCGAACCTCCTGGAACGGCTGTTCGAGGAGGAACGCCGCCGGACCAAGACAATTCACTCGTTCTTCGGCGAGCGACCGGTGCTCAAGCTCATGTACGCCTCGGTGACTCGGGCATCTGACAGCTGGCGGGGCGTCCGCACGGCGGAGCTCGAGCTCGGCCAGCTCGAGCGCCTGCGCGACAAGCTCATCGACAAGCACACGGAGGCGACGAAAAAAACCAAGACCGAATCCCAGGGCTTGAGCCCCATCCCCTTTTTAAAGCAAAGATCGGACTTGACCCCGCCAAAGTTCAACACGTAACGTGGCAAACCCCAGGCGCTTTTAGCGACCTGGTCCGTCCCGGCGTCGGACCATGGTCAAAGGCAGGTTTCGCCCCGTTAAAACCTCCGCCAACCTGGCCCAAGAATTAACCTTCCGCCCTTCAACTCACTTCGCCAACAATCTAACAATCGTCGCGACCGGCTCTGACAAAAGGTCCGACCCCAGTCGAACTTCGTACGACTGAGCTGCGCATGCAAGGCCCTTCAGGAGCGTCATCATGCGGTCACGTTCAGTAGGAAATCTTGGCGATAGGAAATAGCTGGTAGTTCCTGCGATCAGTGCTGCAAGCGTCGCGGCATCACTGACGGGTCGCTTCGTGCTCACTCGCTGCTCATGTCTAATTCCCAACAAAATCACTTGCTGAACACATATTGGACCGGTCGAGCCCGGCCCCCAGGGAAGATCGAAGATAACCTGCCCATCCACAGTGCTCCCGAGCTGACGCCAGGAGGAAATACGCCCGCAAGTAAGCCTTTTATAGGTCTCGGGGCGCATTGTTGCGCGGCGCCGAAACCCGCAGGCGACCGGACCACCCGATAGCCATCCCAGAATTCCCGAGTCGTCGGAAAGTACCTCCGCGCCCGCCAACGCACAGGCGGCCGCAACCGTACTTTTGCCCGACATGCTCTCTCCTAAAAACAGAAAGCCTTTACCCGCGTAATTCACAAGCGCGCAATGAAGCAGGCAACAACCAGCCAAGGCCAGCGGTTGTGCAAGGACAAGGGGAAAGAGGAAGAGAGGGAACAGTCCCGACTGAACCTCCTCGCGCCAAATTACAACCCTGCTGGTTGAGCAACCGGGAACGATTTCGACTTGGCCTACTGTGGTCTCAATCTTTACGCTATATTCTGACTCGATCAAGGAGAGGCCCTCATCCGGCCGCTCGTACCTAGCGTTAGCAACGGCGATCCGGACCTCGCCTTGGGGATCTGCCGGCGCCACACTGGCCTGCCGGCGCCGAAGTTGCCAATCAATCGAAACCACTGGGTACTGCTTCATCGGACCCGCTGGCGTAGTCGATGAGAAAAGGTAATGCTTCTGCAAGTATCGTAGGTCTCTAGTGTCTAAACCTTCTACGCGAATGCCCGCAAGGCCTCCGCCGAAGAAAAGATCAGTGATTTTTGACATTCGAATTCTCGCTCTCCTTTTGTAATAGGGATCCTGTCTGCCCAAAAAGCCCTCTAAAGTTCGCGCCCCTGGAACAAGGGGTCGGCGCGAGGGACCTGAGGGGTTGCCGCTGTGGGTGTTGCTGTCCCGGATTGTGTGATGTATCGTAGGTCATGGTCAGGCAGACAGATACGTGGATTTGTGATGCTCGGTGACAACCGCCGTGGGCAGGGTGAGGAGATGTTCCACGCCTTCTTCGTGGATCAGCTCATCCCAGAAAACCACCTCCGCCTTGCGCTCGATGAGGCGCCCGACACCCGATGGGTACGGGACGAGGTAACGTCGTGCTCCTCGGCCACGAGGGGGCGCCGGTGGTGGGACGGCGAGGTCATCGTGCGCATGATGCTGCTGGGTTACCTGTAGGGGCACTCGGAGAAGCTGCTGTGCGAAGAGATCCGGATGCACCTGGGCTTTTGCTGGTTCTGCAGGATAAAGCCCTCGGATCCGGTACCTGAGCGAACGACCCTGGTCAAGCTGCGCAACGAGCGCTGGCAGCAGGAGCTCGGCAGGGTCAAGATCCTGGAGAAGCCCATTGAAGCCTGCGCCAAGGCGGGGCTCGTCAGCGGCGGGGACGTGGCCAACGCGGCGATGGGTCCCATCGAGCCGATCGAGCCGCCGCTGTCGTTGCGCGACCACCTGCTGCGACGGTGCGGCCGGGTCACGTTCATCCCGCCGGAGGTGACGCCGGCCCCAGAGAAGCCCAAGGACGATGATCTACGCCCGGGGGCAGTGCGGACTTTCGCCGCCAAACCCGGTCGAACGCGACGCACCGTTCGACCACCGACCAGGAGGCGATGCTGTACCGAAAGAGCACCTGCACCCCTGCACAGCTCGCCTACCTTGGTCATGCGGCCCTCGACACGAAGCGTCGGGTGGTGCTGGCCGTGGCGGTGACGCAGGCGCATACCTCGGCCAAGTGGGACGCCGGGGCCACGCTGCTGGATGAGGCCGACGCGCGGGTGGATGGTCGGATCGAGGTGGTGTCCGCGGATGCCGGGTACGGTCTGGAGCGCTTTCTGACCGAGGTCGAAGCGCGGGGGCTGGAGGCGCATATTCCGGTGCGGGGCACGCACGACATCCGACCTGAGCCGACAAGGCCTGTCTGGACGGGGAAGGTGGTCGAGCACGCGGCCGCGCGCCGGGGCGCTTGCCCTTTTCCGTGTTGAACTTTGGCGGGAGCGGCGGCCGGTTAACATGTTACGCAGCGACCTCGGAGCAATCAACGGTTGATAGGCTGGCGGCGACAGAATGAAGAGCAGCCTGGAGAAGGGGAAGATCTCGATGCCCCTTGATGCGGCACAAGCTCTGCTGTGCGCGGGAGGGGGCTAGACCCACCCAACGATGGACCATGCGGCCAACGCGCCAGCGCTTCACGTTGCGTGTCACGCGCCGAATCGTGCCAATTGAGGTTCTCGATGGGGTTGGTGGTGGACAGGGTCCGGCACGGGGTGGCTGGCAAGCCCAGCTTGATCACCGTCAGGGTTTCCTCCAGCCCCTCGCGCAGGCTTCGGGCGGCAGCCACGTGACCGTTGGAGTCAAGCCAGCTGACCAAGCTGCGCAGTCGCTTGGCTGCGGTACTGGCGGTGGCCGACCGGTAGGCCTCAGGCATCACCCGGCTGACGTAGGGATGGCACCCCTTGGGGAGATGGCTTTTGACGTTTCGCAGCTTGGGGAGCTGGCAGCGCTGGACGATCGCGGCGCTGCCAAGCACGGCCTCGAGGGCCTTGCGAAGCCCCCTGGCCCCGTCGATCACCACCAGAAGCGGGAAGGAATCTTGAGGCCACGCTCGAGGAAGTTGTGGAGCAATCCCACACGAAGCTGGAGCGTTCTCCGTCGACCCGAGCCACAGCCCAAGGAGGTGCTTGGTGCCTGTGATGTCGAGTCCTATGGCCACGACCACGGTGCTCTCAGCGACGGCGAGCCCGTCGAGCATGAGAGCGGCCAGCTCGATCCCCGCCAAGCGTCGTTTCAGGAACTGGGGGCTAGGCGCGCCTTGGTCCGCTCCGCCACGTGGCGGCTGGCCGAGCTCTTGGCGGTGCCACGACCACGGGGGTTGGCTGGAAGTGGCCCAAGGCTGCGCTTGAAGCCACGGGGCGACACGCCAAGCAAGATCTGCTTCCTCACCCGCTCACACACCGGATCCAGAGCTCGCAGCTTTTCCACCAGCGGGAGCTTCACCTCACCGCCATTCACTCGGCGGATCCACGGTCCTCTCAAGGCAACCGTCCTGCCAGCAAAGGGAAAGCGCGTCAGCGTCGTGCCCCAGTGGTTGAGCTGGCGACCCGCTTGGTGCCGACCGCGCCTGCCCACCAGCTCCTCGGCATCCTCTCGAAACAGCTCCTCCATCACTGCGATACCCATCTGGTGCACCAGGCCGTGCAGCGTCTCCCTGGTGGCCAGCACTCCACCCACCAATGGCAGCAGCAGCTGGCCGAGCAACGTGCGCTCGACCGGCCTCCCGCGGCCGGTCCCTTCCCTTCCACCCCTCGATTCTGCTCTCCCTTTCACTGGCAGCTCCTTTCCCGGCTCGATGACCCAAGCGTTTGACGCGACCATTCTCGGCCGGCCTGGGAGCCGCCGCTACCTCCCCAAAGTTCAACACGCCGCGGGACAACACCCAACGCCGCGCCGGGCGCGGATGAGGAGGCTTTCGGTTAGGAGACGCAATCGGGCGCTGCCTGCGGCCGGAAAGCGGGTGTATCGGATCAGCCGGAAGCTGCGGTTGCGGATCGAGCACCTGTTTGGCGAGGCGAAAGCGTGTCATGGGCTCGGCCGGGCGCGCTCTCGAGCAGTGGCGAAGGTGCAACAACAGATGCTCCTGACCGCGGCGGCGATCAACCTGAAGCGGTTGGCGGCGTGGCGCGGGCGTCATCGGGCACCAGCGAAGGCGGTCGCGAAGCGGGTCGAAAGGGATCTCCTTGCCGCTTTCGCCCTCATCCGCCTGCCAAGGGCCTTGACCCGTCTGCCCGCGGCGTCGACCCGGATACAGACGCCCCCCCTGCTCGGGGGCAGGCACGCCCTCCTCCACGGGTAGGCGCTCATGAACGCGAACAGGCACAATATTCACAGCGCTTCTATCAAGATCTTTATCCACGGCCGTGTCGATACGCCGGACGTTGGGCGATACTGTCTTGCCTTGCACATGTCTCAAGGTCGCGAGACAACTCAATGATCTGCGAGTACGTACCTCGACGGGGTGGGTGGTCTTGAGGTAAATCCCGGCAGCATTCCAAGCTAAGGGCACACTGCATCAGCCCGCCAAAAAAACGCGATCTCCACCACCGCAACTATTCGAGCAGTAGTGCACGTTCGTGCTTTCATTGCGAAACTCTTCGAACCGGGCGCCAAGCACGAGTCAAGTAACGGCGTCGGGCGCCATGGGTAGGACGTTGCGTAATTCAATTTCCGAGCGTCGTGGATAACCGCAACCAGCGGCTTGGAGGTAGCGGCAAATGCGAGCTTGGAAAAAGAGAGCGGGGAGCTCATCCGTTTTTAGCTCCCCGCTCTCAGTAGTAAATTCTACAACGGAAACAGCGCGAAGCCCGTCTCAACAGATAAAGTTTGGTTGATAACGGTCGGTTGTACAGTCGCATTTGAATTGTGGTAGAAACCGATCCGTACAGTAATGTCGGTGGCAGGATCGCCATCAACAAATTGCGGCGTCAACACGATGCTCATAAAGCTACCGTGGACTTGCTCCCCGTCACGATTGTAGTCATTTCTGCCAATGAAGGGGCCAAACGGACGCAAGGCGCTAGCGCCGGCGCAAGGGATAATCTTTGTTCCTTGCTGAATCTCACACTTGAGTCCGACGCCCTGGTTGTTGGGAGGATGCGCACTGCCGGTGCGGATGTCGACTTGTCCTGTCCAGTGAACATTAATCCAGTCGTGGCCGCAGAGGGTCGCGTTGGTGGCAGGCAGTGTGAGTTGAAACGCCCAGTCGGGCGAAAGATGGTTAGTAGAGGTCACAGTCATCCTAGCACCTTCGGGCAATCCTCCGCTAGTATAAACTTGCGAGTATGTACACGCACCGCCCGGGAGCGGGTTAAAGTTGCCGCAAGGCAACGACGTACCCACTGGTGGATTGCTCGTACAGCCCGGGTAATACTTGTAAGGATTTGAAACGTAAAGCGCTGAGTCGGGCGCTTCTACACCCGGAAGGTAGCCTGCATAAAAATCCGACAGGTCGGGACTTTTGGCCGGCGGGCCAACAAGCCGCGACTGCGCGTTACTCAAAAAAGGCAGTAGGCAAAGCGCAACACAAAGCGTCACTACCTTTCTCATAACGAACGCCCTCCTTTCCTGCACAAACGTTCTTAATCTCGCGCACCAGGGTAAATGTAATCGTCGCCTCCTGGACTTCGGGTGGAGTTGATTACCCGCGTGATGGGCTGCGACGAAACTTGAGGGGGCACGTACTCTTTGAGTGACCGATTACTTTTCTCCGAAGCACCACAGTTTCTTTCCGCCATCAGTCCTTCCTCCCTTCTCGGCACGGCGCGCTAGTGACTCAAAGCCAGTCAGGCTCGCCGACTGATCCACTCCTCCAGTGCGACTAGGCTCAAAATCTGCCCGATCGCCGTCGTGTCGCCATTATAAGCCGTCTCGAAGGGCTTGTCAACCCCCCCCTTCCTTACCAGGCCCGTTGCGATCAGTGATGGCAGACTTGGTGGGCCCTGGGCTTTCGCTAGGCGACGGAACTCCAGTGCGCCAAGACAGTCAAAGCGCGTTTTCGACCCGCGTTGCAACACTACTGGTGGAAGCCACCCCTTTAGCGCCGCGCGGACCAGGGGTTTTGAGAGGACACCCATGGCGACAAGCGGCCCAGGCAGCGAAAAGGCGAAGTCAACCAGATCCTGATCAAGTAGCGGATGTTGGATCTGCACACCCACCGACGCACCGAACTGCTCTATTGCCGCCAGTGGTTTACCTGACTCATATCGGTGATAGTGCCGCAGCAACTGTCTACGGTGGAGACACCCCTCCGTGGCCTCTGACTCTCGGCTGCGGACAAGCTCCAAAGCAACTGAGTCAAAAAACTGCGGGCCGATTATGCTTGGGGGTCGCGGGTCAGCTCGTCTTCCTAGTAAGTCATTGAGCACTTTCCTTGCACCCGCCCTGATCCTCCGGCGGCCTCGCTTTGTGAGCGCAAGGCGAGCCGCCAGGTTTGTCGCAACAACGATGCGTCCTTCCCTGAGGCAATCTGCCAAAGGAAGATCCTGGCTGTCCAGGAACTCATCGGGCCCGGTGCCCAAAAAAAGCCTTGGGAGGCCTGACTCACGAACCGCAGCTAGGATGGGCAATAAGTTTGGCATTAAGTAGTAGAAAGGCTGGTCCAGGACCACAGCAAGAGTCGGGAACAAGCTTACGAGGTTGAAGTCGCTCATATCAAGCCGAGTAACCTCGCCGCCCGTAAATTCGACTATTGACTCAACAAAGCGTGATTCGTCACATTCAAGGCCTGGATAAACTTGGCTAAAGCCGCGTAGTGGAGGAAGATCTGCAGCGTTAGGCTCCGACAAAGACCAGATTGCTGGGGAGTCGATGCCACCACTAAGGGCTACACCGGCGGGTCCCAGAGCGCGATAGTCGCTAAGCACGGAACGGAAAATGATAAATAAGCGCTCAACAACATCTCGACGGTCGCGCAGCCGCACCGGTTGTACCGAAGGCGGAACCCAGAACGGTGCGCCTGCCGCCGGCGCGATAGCCTCACCGAGCGGGACAACAAAGACCCGGCCTGGCCGAAGCCGCCGCACCCCCACCAAATCAGACTGGTCGTCCCGTTGCCACGACATGCCTGCTATCCACAATGCGGCGGACAGTCGATCAGCAATCGCCGGCATTTTCAGGCCAGCCAACACCTGCCTCGGTTCGGTCGCGGCAACAAGAAGATCACGCGCTGAACCAAAGTACAACGGCGCCCGCCCAATGAACTCACGTACTAGTTTAATTACCCCAGCCTTCAGGTCGACGATGATCGCGGCATACTCACCGCGAAGCAGGCGAAACACTCGATCGCCGACCGAAAAGTAGCAGTTTGCGAGCAGTTTAGCGGGAAGACAATTATGAGTCCATTGCACCCCGCATTCGCCCGCAACTTTTGGCCAGTTTCTGACCATACCGGAAATCACACAGACCTGGCCCAGTCCCGCCCATAGGGATGCCTCCGCCTCCAGCGCTTGTACCCCGAGGAACCCACCCGGGATTGCATGGGACTTTAACCTGCCCCGATGTGGCGCGCATGCTGCCGCCGCTGCCATGCGATCGGAGGCGTCGGTCGAGCCGCCAGGGCCAACCACCAAAATGATGGCACCCATGTTCAGACCAAGCAGATTGTCGCGAGAAACTCCCCCCGCTTCAGACCAAGCAGATTCTCGCGAGAAACTTTCCCCGCCGCAGCGGACTGGCAACGGCGGTCATACCAACTCTTTTTGGATTTGCACCTCATAGCCAAACTCGCGGACCCGGCGCGCGAGGCGCTGCGCGTTGTGGGCACTGTCTTGGCGGACAAAGTAGTCGGGGCCGAGGTGGCGGGACTCGGCCTTGCCCCCCAACTTCTTCAGTTGACCCCTGCTTCGAGCCCGGTTTGAAAGGTCGGGCACTGAAAAGAAACGACTTGCGATTTCGTCGGAAAAGCCGTGGCAGTGGCGATCTAGCTTTTACAGGGGTTGACAGTTTCCGAAGGAGGCTTTTTAACATGGGCCGGCATGTACCGCAACACCACCCAATCCGGCGGACGTACCTAGTCAGCAGATCACCAAGTCCTATCGCGAGCCTTAAGACAGGCAAGCCCCGACAGCGCCACATCGCCAACCTCGGCCGCATCGACACGCTCATTGAGGCCGATCTCGACAGCCTCATCGAAGGGCTGCTTGAGGTCACCGGCTGCCCCTCGCTGGCCCAGAGTGAGGCCAGCGCCGGGGAGCAGGCCCCTATCTTCGAAAGGGCGGTGAAGGTCGGCGATATCTGGGCGGTGATGCAGATCTTCCCATCGCCTTGCGCTGGGCCAGGCCATCGCGAGGATGGCCGAGCAGCGCTCCTTCCGCGTCGACATGGAGAAGCTGGTGCGCGTCATGGTGGCCAACCGGCTGTCGGACCCCCGCTTTAAGCTGGGCCTGTTGGAGTGGGTGGAGACGGTGGCCCTGCCGGGCGTGGAGAAGGCCCAGGTGACACACTCCAACCTATTGCGCGCCATGGACGTCATCATGGC
>Ga0209101_1003159_pt1 | contig 10201 bp, 7 predicted proteins | sample ConPoolayeCmetaG_FD_185481 | JGI IMG/M metagenome (GOLD analysis project Ga0209101, IMG submission 185481) | Hot spring microbial mat communities from California, USA to study Microbial Dark Matter (Phase II) - Cone Pool mat layer C metaG... ... | reverse complement strand
AGCAAAAGCGGTTTCGACTCCTTATCGAGGTATCTCGCGGGTGATATATCCGAAAGAGACAAAATGCAGCGTGTCTGTGATGATATACGGCGGGAGGAAGAAAAATGCTCTAGAATACGCTTCGGCGCTGGAAACTTTATTGGGCCGGGACTACAACTTGCAGCTTATAATCGAAGAAGATAACAGCGGAGATCAGGTCCAAAGGCTTGGGCCGGAGGTATATCTGGTCCCCCGGCGGCTTGGTTTCGGCGCTCTGATGCAAATCGCCGGGCAGCTTAGCGACGGGAAATATGTGTTGCTGATGGAAGCTTATGCCAAGGCAGCACATGACGACTGGTTTAGTGCTTTAGCGGAACACATTTCACGCCCGGATGTGGCGATGGTGGGGCCTAAACTAGTAGATCGACGTGGCCTCATTGCAGCGGCAGGGTATAGTTTACGGCAAGGAAAACTTTATGCCAACTTTGCGGGCCAGTCCTCCGAGGGGCCGGGGGAGGCGGCAAGGCTTGTGGCGATGAATAATTTTACTTTTTTGCCATCCGTGTGCCTTTTGCTTAAGGGGAAAATCTTTAGGGATTTTCTGAGCCGCACCGTCCGTTATCATGCGCAGGCGGCTTTTGATTTGGCTTTGGGGCTCTATATTAAACAGCAATCTTTGTATGCCCTTTGGACGCCGTACGCTGAGATAGCTATTTCAGATGGTGCAGTGCCGGCGGTGCTTGAACTTGAGAGCTTAGGGGCTGATTTTCAACAGCTTAAGAAAAATTATTCAATCCACAACTTTATAGACCCTTATGATGTAATTGGGGCGGCTCCCGGCCGAGCGTTGTTTGAACTAAACAACAGGTAACTTGGGGCGGCATGCAGGGGATTTTTAATAGATTAGGGGTCAAACAATTTGTCGCCAAGCTTACGGCCAAGCTTAGAAGGCTTTTGGCTCTAAAAGCCCCGGCTGAAGAGCGGTCTGTTCCGGACTATGCCTCCTGGATTGAGCGTTATGACACTTTAACGCCTTCTGAGCGGCTTAAAATCAAAAACGCCGTCTTACGTATGAAAGAAGGTCCAAAGTTTTCGGTTCTTATGGTGCTCGAGGAGGCGGATCAAGCGTTGCTTAAACGCTCTATTCGGTCAGTGCAGGAACAGCTATATGGGCGCTTTGTGCTTTGTATTATTTGTTCTGCCGCAATCGATTCCGCCGTGCAAGCCTTAGTTGGCGGGTTGGCGGCTGAGGATAAGCGCATTAAGTTTAAGCTTTATAAGGAAAGCGCGGGGATTGCTGTTCTAAAAAACCGCGCCCTAAACATGGCACAAGGTGACTTTTTTATTTGGCTTGATCCGCATGCGGAGCTTTCCGCACAGGCTCTTTTTCTTGTGGCCAAGGAGATTGAGCGTTTTCCTGAGGCGGCGCTTGTATACAGCGATGAAGATAAGATTGACTCCGCGGGACGGCGGAGCGACCCTTATTTCAAGCCCGATTTTGACGCCGAGCTTCTCCTCTCTCATGATTATCTGTCCCGTCTCGGCGCTTATCGCATAAGTCTGGTAAGGGCGCTTGGAGGATTCCGCGCTGCTTTGGAGGGCGCGGAAGATTGGGATCTGGCTTTAAGGATCGCCGATCATGTAAAGCCGGCGCAAATTCGTCATCTGCCGCGCGTGCTGTATCATCGGCCTGTGAATCAAAAAGCTTCCTTGCTTAAGTCCGCTGCTCTGCAGGCCGTAGAGGAGTCTTTGCTGCGTAACGGTTGCCGCGGGGCGGGCGTTGAATTTTTGCAGCCGCTTTTTCAAGTGCGCGTCACCCCGCCTTTACCCAAAAGGCCGTCTTTGGTCAGCATTATAATACCGACTAAAGACCGATTAGACCTTCTCAAGCGCTGCCTGGAGAGCATAATCGCTAAGACCACCTATCCGGAATATGAATTGCTGATTGTGGATCATGACTCGCGGGAGCCGGCGACCCGCAAATACTTGGCGGAGCTTGAGCGGGAAGGAAGAATTAAAGTTCTCCCGCTTACAGGCGCCTTTAATTTTTCCCGTTTTAACAATTAGGCGCAGCGCGAAGCGCGTGGGGAAATCTTGGCCTTTCTTAATAATGATTTGGAGGTTGTTACGCCTGGTTGGTTGAGCGACATGGTGTCTTTTGCAGTGCGCCCCAAGGTCGGGGCGGTGGGAGCTAAGCTTTTATATCCCGACAATACCATTCAACACGCCGGAGTTATTCTTGGTTTAAACGGCATTGCCGACCATGCCTTGCGCCACAAGCCGGCCGGCTATCCCGGCTACTTCGGCCGCGCTCTTGTTCCTAGTCGTTACTCGGCTGTAACGGGGGCATGTTTGGTGGTACGGCGCAAAGTCTTCCAGGAGGTGCATGGTTTTGACGAGGAGCATCTTGGGGTGGCATTTAATGACATCGATTTTTGCCTGAAACTCATGCAGAAAGGCTACCATAATCTGGCGGTGCCGTCGGCTGAGCTTTTTCATTACGAGTCAAGTAGCCGCGGATATGAACGCTCCGAGGAACAACGCCGAAGACTTTGCGCGGAAAGCAAGGTTATGGAGGAGCGCTGGGGGGAATTGTTGCAAAACGATCCATATTATAACCCTAACCTGAGTCTAAACGGGGAGGACTTTTGTCCGGCATTTCCGCCGCGGGTGGGAAGAAGTCAATCGAACGAACGGCTTTAACATTGCCTAACATTATGATTCCAAAGAGGTTTTAGAATAAATCGTTCAGCTATTCACAATATCAGATATTATACGTAATATCATAACAGGTTTGTTTTTGCGTAAATTTTTCACGGCTTGCATGAGAGTCGTCACCGCTACCGAGTTGGCTAGGAACTTAAAGAAGATTTTGGATCGAGTTCAGTTTGCTGCCGAAAATGTTACCATTGTCAGAAACAAACAACCCATTGCTTTTTTAATGCCCGGTTCTTCCCAAATGACGGCTCTGGAAGCAATGTCCGATCTCTATCGTACTATCGCGGACGAGGCCGGGCAGGACTGGGTTAAAGACAGCCGCAGTGCTCCTACACTTAGCAACAGGCTTAAAAATCCATGGCGTTCCTGATTGATACCTCTATTTGGGTGGATGTTGAAAGAGGCGCGCTCTCTCCGGGAGACGTCGCATCGTTGACAGGGAGCGAGCCGGTTTACCTTTCACCGGTTACTATTGCGGAACTTAAGTTTGGGGCCGAGCGCGCCCAAAACCCGGCTGTCCGCCAGCGCAGGCTAGCGGCCCTCGAGCGTTTAAAGAAAAAGCCGCTGCTTAGAATCGACGAAGTTACCGGCGACATATTTGGAACAATTGCTGCTGTTCTAGCAGGCGCCCGCCGGGGACCTTCTTTCCGGGTTCAAGCTCTATGGCTTGCCAGCCAGGCGCTGCAGCATGGGCTTAAGCTCCTGACCCGTAATGTGAAAGACTTTGCCGATATTCCGGGCCTGGAGCTAATGAGAGTGCCCGAAAACTGAGGAGCTTATTCACTCGCTATTCCCGCCAGGGTTTTTTCGCCCGGCTGGGAAAGGCTAAGAAAAAATCTTCGCTGTCTAAGGTTAAATTAGGATTATAGAAAGGGTCGTTAAGCGCCTCTCCCCCCCCAACGCTTAACCAGCCTGGTAAGATCCTGACGTTGAAATGGCACCTCAGGCCTTGAATCGGTTGAACAAAACTCGGCTTGTGAGGCATAAATCACCTTGTAACTTGCGCGGCGCGCTTTTAAGCAAAGGTCGATGTCGTAAAGGGATGCTAAGTTTTCATCAAAGCCTCCGAGCTCTTCAAAGAGCGATTTTCGTATGGCAAGACATTCTTTGGATACTGCGCTTATAACCTGCGTCAAATAAGCCCGTCCAAAATAGCCGGCTGAAGCGCTATACTAGGCCATAATGCGCGTGTCCCACTGCGCCATGCATACCCGGCACATAACCGGTGCTTTTTATAACCGGGCCGTTTCGGCAAAGAAGCTTCGGCCCCACCACGCCGACTGACTGGCACCCGATATGAGTCAGCAGTTCTTCCAGGGGCTTAGCCTCGATCATAAGCGAATCTTCACAAAAGCAAAAAATCCCGTCTTGCATCCCTAGCTCATAAGCAGCTTGGTTTAGAAAACAACTTGTCATGTTTGTGTGGCACTGATAGCCCTTGCTGTAAAGGGGAAGCTTCTTAAGCTGTTTGTGCAAAAAAACTTCCTCTATAGTCTGTCTGGAATACACAACTCCTATAGAGCTGATAAGTGCGCCGGGGAGCGTTCCAATCTCCTTTAAGCGCTCGGCTAGAGCCGCCCCGTCTTTAGCCGGCTATAATCAAAGTCAGCGGCTCATGAGGCCTTGTGCTTGGATAGCTGACTCTGAGACGGCCTGTTTGGTCTAGGCTGACCTAGGCTTGGATTTTACGGCGTGTTAGATGCTCAATGACGGCCAGCTTCCCCGCTTCAAAAGCGCTCTTTTTGTTGCGGGGGACAAAACTCACGCTTCCCGGCGTAAGCCTCCAGTGGTAAAGGATAAACGGCAAGTGGACGATTCTATGCGGGGCGGTTTTTTCGCTGAAGCGCAGCATCAAGTCCCAGTCCTGGGAGCCCTCGAAACCCGGCCTAAAAGCGCCGATCTGGTTAATCAGGCTGCGCCGGTAAACTCCAAGGTGCGAGATGTAGTTTTGACCTAGAGCAAGCTCTTCATTCCAGTCGGGCTTGAAATAGGGATCACGCCTTTGGTTGTCTTCGCCGATCCGATCCTCATCGGAGTAAATCAGATCTGCATAAGGATGGCGATTGATGGCTTCCGCCACAAGATACAGCGCATGTTCTGAAAGCTCGTCATCATGATCCAGCAGGGCTACGAATTCACCGCTTGCCAGGCTTAAAGCTGCATTGGAGGAGCCGGCGATTTTTTGACTCTTTTCCAAGAGCAGCACTTTAATTCGTGAATCCTGGCGGGCATATTGCTCAAGCAAGGGGCGGACATTGTCCTCTGTGGAACCATCATCAGCAAGGCAAAGTTCCCAGAAAGGATACAGCTGTGCCTGAACGGACTGGATGGCGCGTTTAAGCCATCTATTTTGCGGGTTAAAAACCGGCATGATCACCGAAATTAGGGGCTTTAGAGGCAGGGCCTTAATGCGCGCTCCAATTTGACGGCGATCCTTGCTGGAGAGGGTATCGTATTTTTTAATCCATCTTTTATAACACTTGACAGAAAGTCTTGCAGGAGTTTCATGGCCAAGCAAACGGTGGCTAAGTAATGGCATACCTCCGCGGATAAAATCAGCGCCGGCTTTAAACAGAACGCTAAGTGCAGCAAGGTGGCCTTCGGTTTTAAGAGTCCGTAAAAAATATCTCTTTAAGACTTGTAGAGTCGAAATCGATCGGGCTTGTAAACCGTAAAAACCGAAGCCGGTACATTCCGCAGGGTCAAGCCTGAGTTCTTGCACCAGTAGAGGCAAAGCGAGCAAGACTTCGCTTTTCTGTTTGAAGGACAAAGGATAGGCCGCTTCCTCTGAGTAACCCCGGCCGCTGTCTACATAGAGAATAAAATCAGACGCTTGGTTCGGCCCCGCAAGCAAAGAAAGCTCTGTCCAACCACATGGCAAAAAGGGTCCCGCGGCAGTTAAGATAAAGTGCGGAATAGGGCCCGTTACTCGGTAAATGTTGTCTTTGAATTCAAGTCCCTCTAGCTTAAGCGGTTTAAGAACGGAGCTTCCCAGAGAGAGGCGGGCCTTAATGAAATTCGAGAGAAGTCTGGCTCTTTTTAGAGCTTTCTTAATCATCGGCGAAGTTTCTTTATCTTCTCCAGAATCTTAGCCGGGCATAGCCGGTAGGCAGCTTTGTCGAGCCATGGCCGAAGGCGGAAGGAAGCGGCCAGCCATAAAGTTTTATTGATAAGCTGTTTGGCAAGCTTCTTAGACAAACTATCTTTAGGCGGATGCTTTAGGGCTGGAGAGGAAAGAAAACCTAAAAACATCTCTAGTGCCTGCGCTTTGTCCTGCGGCGGCGGCTTTTTGCACTCATTAAATATATGTTCATATAGTTTTGAAAAATCCGAAGCTTCCTCGCTAAGCGAACGGATTTGAACCTCTCTAAGGCGGGCTCTTACTTTCTCATACTCCGGCCAATTATCCACAAGCCAAGTTAATTTCTTAATTAGAGCCTCGGCGCTTAGTTCTTCTAAGATGAAGCCGGCTTGGAACTTCTGCACCCTTTCGGCCACCCCTCCGTAAGGCGTGCTAATGACTGGGATGCCCGCGTTCCATGCCTCATCCAGCGTCAGGCCGTAGGTCTCCGGGCAAAGAGATAAAACAGCCGCCAGGTGCGGCGAGAGGGCCTTAAGTTGGGCATACAGGCTGCCACGCTCATATGGCCCATGCTCAATGACTCCCTCAACGGCCCTGGGAATTAATTTACCGATTACATGCCATTCAATCGGAATGCCGCGGCCGAGAAACTTTTTGCGCGCCGCTTCCTCAATGATTGCACAGCCTTTATGCGGCGGGATAAAGCCTAGAAATGCCACCTTAAGCGGAGAATCTGGAGCGGGTTTTGGCTTGGGGCTGGAAAGCATAGCGCAAAGCTTTTCTTTGCTGCTAAGGTTTAGAATGCCGTGCTGAATTTTATGCCAGGGTAGGGAAGCGGGAATAATTCGCGAGACATATTCCCTAGTGGATTCTGAGAATACGACTACGGCCTTGGCGCTTCGCAGCAAGCGGGCGCTCTGCTCTCTATACCTTTCGATGAATGTCTGGCTATAGCCGCAGCTATTGAGGCATTCATGGCCGTTACAAAGTTTTAATCGCGGGGTTAGAAGGTGAAAGCGCGGGCAAACTAAAGTGTAATCATGAAGGGATGCCAGGTAATTTCCATGCGCCAGTAAGGAGCGGCAAAGTTCATCATGCTCGAAAAAGCGGCTGTGATGCAAATGCACCAGGGGAAAAAACTTTGGCTGGATTATGCTTTTGAGCGGCGTCTTGTGCAGATCCAGGATATATTCGCGCTCTAGGCCCGGCATATGAGCCGTTAAGTAATAACAGCCCCGCACTGCAACCAAGCTCCAATGCGCCACATGCGGCAGGTTGTTGATTAGATCCAAAACATGGAGCTCGGTGCCGCCGCGCGTTTCGCCTCTGTCAGTATGCGGGCCGTTTTGCAGGATGTGGAGGATATTTAGTTTTTTATCGCCACTCCAACGGCGGACTAATTCGTCCATAACCCGGGCTTGCACACGGCCAAGCGGGTTTTCCCGGCAAAAAGCCGCCACCTTGTCAAAGTAATGAGGATAGCGGCGCTTAAGAATCTCTGTATTACGCGCCACCAATGAGGCTTTTTCTTCCTTAAACGATTGATTGCCCTTGTGGTATATAAAGGTGGCGTCGTCCAGGATGTCAAAATAACCCTGGGCTTGCGCGCGGCAGCATAGATCGTTTTCTTCGCCGTAACCGGGGCCGAAGGCCTCTTCATCGAAGAGGCCGATCCTGTCTAAAACTTCGCGCTTTAGATACATGCAAAAGCCGACCGCCGTTGGGAGTCTGGGATATGCCGGCTTGGCAACGCTTTCAACCAAGGCGGCGAATTGATCCGGGGTATAGCCAGGTGGAATCTCATTCTCTTGGCAAAAGCGAGGTAAAGAGCATATGGTGCCATTATTGGTGAAGGGCGTGACAGTGGCGACTTTAGATGAGCTATAGGCCGCGGCATGCAGTTTTACGAGCCAGTTTCTTGTCACCAAGGTATCGCTGTTTAGAAGCACGATGTCGTCTTTTTGAGCTAGGCGCATGCCTTTATTGCACGTTTTAACAAAGCCCAGGTTACTTTCGTTTCTTATCAACAAGAGCTTTGGATTGGAGAGCATCTCGCTTGGCAAGTTGTCTCGTAACAGGCCACTGGGCGTTGCGTCATCCAAAACGATTAAACGCCCCATGAGGTCCGGTGCGCTAAAACGTAAGACGCTCTCCAGGCAAGCGCGCGCTTCGTCGAAGGCCCCGTAGACCGGTATTATGATTGAGACTCGATTTGCCATTTTTCCTGTGCTAAGTATCGGTCGCAGACAATGCGGTAGGGGATAAACCTACCACAATTTATGGTCTTTGGGGATTCAGTTGCCGGCCCGGCTTGTAGGGCGCGCGAGCCGGACTGCTTGAAAACCAAGCCGTTCAAAGGTAATGTCGGAAAAACAGAAAAATGCGGACAATTTTTAGCCATGAAGCTTTCGGTAGTCATACCTTGTTACAATGAAAAAGACACGATTGCCAAGATTATTGAGGCCGTCCGTTGCGCGCCGGTTGCGGACAAAGAAATCATAGTAGTTGATGATTGCTCAACCGATGGCACACGGGAAATCCTGTGCACCGGCTTGGCCGACAAAGTCGATAAGATTATTTGTCATGAACGGAACCTCGGCAAAGGTGCGGCCTTGCGTACCGGTTTCAAAGAAGCTAGCGGCGATCTAGTGGTGGTGCAGGATGCCGATCTGGAATACGACCCAGAGGAGTATGGGTTGCTCATGGATCCAATCCTTAAGGGCAAGGCGGACGTTGTTTTCGGCTCGCGCTTTATGGGTAGTCAGGCCCACCGCGTGGTTTATTTTTGGCACTATGTCGGAAACAAGATCTTGACCCTCTTCTCCAATATGCTGACTAATATCAATCTGACTGACATGGAGACCTGTTATAAGATGTTCCGGCGCGAGGTGATCCAGTCCATTGCGATTGAGGAAGATCGTTTCGGCTTTGAGCCGGAAATCACCGCCAAGGTGGCCCGCCGCGGACTGCGTATTTATGAGGTGGGAATCTCCTATTACGGCCGCACATATGCCGAGGGAAAGAAGATCAATTGGAAAGACGGCTTGCGGGCGATTTGGGCGATATTAAAGTATAACCTATGGACGCGCAGCTGAATGCAGGCGGCGCCAAGGAAACCAACGGCAAAGCCGAGCCGCCGCTATGTGTTGACTTGGACGGAACGCTTCTTAAGTCAGATATGTTGCATGAAGCGCTGCGTGCGCTGCTCATGCGCCGACCGTGGTTGATATTCAACTGCCTGCTTTGGCTCTTTAAAGGCGGCAAGGCTTATTTTAAGCGCCAGGTGGCGGCACGGGTGAAGATTGATCCGGCTCTTTTACCTTACCATGGAGGATTACTGCGCTTCCTCAAAGAGGAGCATGCCCGCGGGCGGAGACTGGTCTTAGCCTCGGCATCCGATATTCAGTTGGTGGAGCCGGTGGCTGAGTATTTGGGGATTTTTGAGGAAGTTTACGGAAGCGACGGACTGACCAATTTGTCCGGGGAGCGAAAACTTGAATTTCTTGAAACCCGTTATGGTAAACGGGGCTTTGATTACGCCGGAAACCACCCCCTTGACCTTCTAATCTGGGCCAAGGCCCGCCGGGCGATTGTAGTGAGCCACAGCCGGCGTTTAATTGACCGGGTGCAGAAGATTGCCGACGAAGTTATGGTCTGCCGGCCGACGGCCCAAAAACCATTAGCTGTTTTGCTCTCTGCTGTCAGGGTGCATCAATGGATAAAAAACGTCCTTCTGTTTGTGCCGCTCGTCATGGCGCACCGGGTCCTTGAGGTGGAACTGCTGTGGAAAGTGGCGGCCGGGTTTCTTTCCTTCAGCTTATGTGCGGCGGGCATCTATTTAATTAATGATTTGGCTGACTTGGAAGCCGATCGTTTACACCAGTCTAAAAAGTACCGGCCTTTGGCAAGCGGCGACCTTTCGCAACTTACCGCTGTGTTTATGATTCCGCTTCTCTTGGTACTGAGCTTGCTTATCGCTCTATATTTAGCGCGCCCTTTTGCGGGCACTTTAGGGGTGTACCTGGCGGCGACACTTTTGTATTCGCTCTACTTTAAGAAGCACATTATAGCCGATATTGTGCTTTTAGCGCTGCTGTATGCGCTGCGCATTTTGGCAGGCGGATATGCCGTTGGGGTGGTGGTGTCACAATGGTTGTTGGCATTTTCCTTGTTTTTCTTTTTGAGCTTGGCATGCGTTAAACGTTTCTCGGAACTAAGGGTCTTGCGTCTTAATAACCAGACGGGCAGCGAAGGGCGTGGCTACTTGAGCTCGGACCTAGAGGGTATTTCGCAGTTTGGGACCGCCAGCGGTTATATATCAATCCTCGTTCTGGCTTTGTACATAAGCAGCCGCGAGGTTTCCGTGCTGTATAGGCACCCGGAGACTATTTGGCTGCTCTGTCCAGTACTATTGTATTGGAT
>Ga0209101_1003158_pt1 | contig 10202 bp, 6 predicted proteins | sample ConPoolayeCmetaG_FD_185481 | JGI IMG/M metagenome (GOLD analysis project Ga0209101, IMG submission 185481) | Hot spring microbial mat communities from California, USA to study Microbial Dark Matter (Phase II) - Cone Pool mat layer C metaG... ... | reverse complement strand
TCGTTGCCCTCATGCGACGCGCACACAAGGCCGCGGAGGCCGGCCGGCCCTCCATGACGATTTCGATAGCGATATCGATACCGATACCGAAACATGGAGGGGCAACGGCCTCGTTGCCCTCATGCGACGCGCGCACAAGGCCGCCGGGGCCGGCGGCGTTCCAAAAATGGAAGGGCAACGGCCTCGTTGCCCTCATGCGACGCGCGCACAAGGCCGCCGGGGCCGGCGGCCCTCCACAAAAATGAAGGAGCAGCGAGGCTGCTGCCTCTCCACGGCGATGCCGCCGTTGCCATCTATTTGTCAATGTGTCGAAACATCATATTGATCGGCGCGTAATGCTGTAGATCCGCGCCTGAAGGCACAGTGCGTTGCACAAAAACCAAACCGTGAAGGCGCTGAAGGGCGAGCGCGCCTGGCAGGCCGAGCGCCTGCACTTATATGAAAAGACCGGCGAGACGACAATGGATGTGGCGCAGTTTAAAAAACTTGGCGCCTCCAGCACTGAACGGCGGAGCTTGAGCGAAAGGTAGCACGCACCGGCCAGTATCGCTCGCCAGTGCCGGTTGCTGGGGCTGGCACGCTCAACCCTGTACCACGAGGGGCGGGGCGCTAGTCCGGTAAACCTTGCGCTGATGCGGCTCATCGGCGAACACTACCTGAAGCTGCCATGATGTGGCGCTGCGGATGCAATCTGTGTTGATTGCAGACGGCACAGAATGCTGATTGAATGTTGGTGTGTTTAACGCTGAAGTACAGCCGGGAAGACCGCACAGAGCACAACGCGCTCAATCACCAAATGCTGTCATTTGCAAGCGACACGTTGTGTCGAATGAGCAGCGAGTCACGAGCCCCAGATCCGGCGACTAGAGAGGACCGCCGGCCCCGGCGGCCTGATGGCTGCAGGGCACAAGGGCAACGAGGCCGTTGCCCCTCCCATCATTGGTATAGGAATCATTACGGAGGGTCGCCGGCCCGGCGCCCTTGTGCGCGCGGGGCACAAGCTACAATCTGCGCTGACACGAAGCGCGCTCCCCCGGCGCCCTTGTGCGCGCGGGGCACAAGGGCAGCGAGGCCGCTGCCCCTCCAATTCTATGTCACTATTCGCCGGATCTAGGCGAGCGCGGTGATTTGACTTTCGACGGGTATGTTGTTATAATTTGGCGGTTTGTAATAGTTTGGCTATTGTAACTCCTTAACCACAAGGGACAGCGTATGGCAACGAAGAAGAAACAAGTCAAGAGTGCGGTGAAAAAGGCGGCCACAAAGGGAATGAAGGCGGTGAAACAGTCGGCGCCGGCAAAAGGCGTGAAGTATGTGTATTGGTTTGGCGCGGGGAAAGCGGAGGGCCGTGCGGATGACAAGAATCTGCTGGGCGGCAAGGGCGCGAATCTGGCCGAGATGTGCCGCATCGGCTTGCCGGTGCCGGCGGGCTTTACGATTTCCACCGAGTGTTGTGTTGAATATTTGAAGCACGGCGGGAAGTATCCAAAGACGCTGGAAGCGGAAGTGAAAGCCGCGCTGGCGAAGACAGAGAAAGTGATGGGGATGAAATTTGGCGATGCGGAGAATCCGCTGCTGGTGTCGTGCCGCTCGGGAGCGCGGCGCTCGATGCCCGGCATGATGGAAACCGTGTTGAATGTTGGTTTGTGCTCGAAGACGATTCCAGGGTTGATTAAGAAAACGAACAATCCGCGGTTTGTGTATGATGCGTACCGGCGGCTGATCATGATGTATTCGGACGTGGTAATGGAAAAGGCTGAAGGGATTGAGCCCGCCGAGGGCAAAGGCATCCGCAAGCAACTTGACGACATGCTGCACGAGGTCAAGAAGCAAAAGGGCTATGCGAGCGACACGGATTTGACGGTGGAGGATTTGCAGAAACTGGTGGTGGACTTCAAGGCGCACGTTAAGGAAGTGCTGGGCAAAGAATTTCCGGACGATCCGATGGAGCAGCTGTGGGGTGGCATCGGCGCAGTGTTCAAATCGTGGAACGGCAAGCGCGCGGTGGCGTACCGGCGCATTGAGGGGATTCCGGATGATTGGGGCACGGCGGTGAATGTACAGGCGATGGTGTTTGGCAACATGGGCGACACGTCGGCGACGGGCGTGGCGTTCTCGCGCAATCCAGCAACGGGCGATCATCATTTCTATGGCGAGTGGCTTGTCAATGCACAAGGTGAAGACGTCGTGGCCGGCATCCGCACGCCGAACCCGCTGAATGAAGCCACGAAGAATGAGCAGAACAAACATTTGCCATCGCTGGAAACCTCGATGCCGCAGGTGTACAAGCAGCTTGATGCGATTCAGAAGAAGCTGGAAAAGCATTACAAAGACATGCAGGACATCGAGTTCACGATACAGGAAGGGCGCTTGTGGATGCTGCAGTGCCGGGTGGGCAAGCGCACGGGCGTGGCCGCGCTGAACATGGCGATGGACATGTTGCACGAAAAGCTGATTGACGCGAAGACGGCCGTGATGCGCGTGGCGCCAGTGCAGCTGGATGAAATGCTGCATCCGATTCTCGACCCGGCCGCCGAGAAGAACGCGAAAGTGATCGCGAAAGGCTTGCCGGCCGGCCCGGGCGGCGCGGTGGGGCACATTGTCTTTACGGCGGCCGACGCGGTCGAATGGGCCAAGCAGGGCAAGGACGTCATTCTCGTGCGAGAAGAGACGAACCCAGAAGACGTGGAAGGCATGCGCGCAGCCAAAGGTATTCTGACAGGGCGTGGCGGCATGACCTCGCACGCGGCGCTGGTAGCGCGCGGCTGGGGCAAGTGCTGCATCGTAGGCTGCGCGGCGCTGCACATTGACGTGCACGGCAAGAAGCTGCGGATTGACGGCACCGAATATGAAGAAGGCGCCGTGCTGAGTTTGAACGGCAGCAAAGGCCATGTGTATGCGGGCGCGCTGGATACGGTGGATGCGACAGAAAATCCGCGCTTCCAAGAGTTCATGAAGATCGTGGACAAGTTCCGCACGATGGGCGTGCGCACGAATGCGGACACACCGGAAGACGCGCGGGTGGCACGGGCGTTTGGCGCGGAAGGCATCGGGTTGTTCCGTACCGAGCACATGTTCTATGGCAAAGGCTCGGACGAGCCGCTGGCCAAGCTGCGCAAGATGATCCTTTCGAAAACAGTCGAAGAGCGCAAGGCGGCGCTGAACGAGCTGTTCCCGTTTGTCAAGCGCGATGTCAAGGCCACGATGGAAGCGATGGACGGCCTGCCAGTGACATTCCGGTTGCTCGACCCGCCGCTGCATGAATTTGTGCCGCAGAGCGAGAGCAAGCAGGCCGAGCTGGCCGCTGAACTGGGCATCCCGGTAGAAGACGTGAAAAAGCGCGGGGAAGCGTTGCACGAGACCAACCCGATGATGGGGCACCGCGGCGTGCGCCTGGGCATCACGTATCCGGAAGTCAGCGCGATGCAGTTCCGCGCGATATTGGAAGCGGCAGCCGAGCTGATCAAGGAAGGCAAAAAGGCGTTGCCGGAAATCATGATCCCGGTGACGTGCTGCGTGAAGGAACTGGACGCGCAGAAGAAGATTTTCGATCAGGTGTATGCAGACGTGCTGGCGGCAAGCGGCTTGAAGAAGATACCGGTGCTGTATGGCACGATGATCGAAATTCCGCGCGCGGCGCTAACGGCGGATGAAATGGCGCGCACAGCCGAGTTCTTCTCGTTCGGCACCAACGACCTGACGCAGATGGGCTTCGGCTTCTCGCGCGACGACATCGGCGGCTTCATGGGTGAGTATCTCGACAAGAATATCCTGCCGGCCGATCCGTTCCAGACAATTGACCAGCGCGGGATCGGCGAGCTGATCAAGATCGGTGTCCAGCGCGGCCGCATGACACGCCCGAATTTGAAGGTGGGCATCTGCGGCGAGCACGGCGGCGAGCCGGAAAGCGTCAAGTTCTGCTTCACAGTGGGCATGAACTACGTAAGCTGCTCGCCGTACCGCGTGCCGATCGCGCGGCTGGCCGCGGCACAGGCGGCGATTGAAGCGCAAAGCAAGAAGAAGTAAAACCGCATGATGCAAGGCCGGCTCGCGAGAGCCGGCCTTGTACTTCGTAGGAAATGGATGATGCGGACCGCATGAACAAAAGGGACACACAGTCTGGAGCGCAGCTCCGGAGCATGCGGCGCGAATATTCGCGCCCGCCGTTGCACCGCAGCGATCTGTTGGCCGACCCGCTGGCGCAGTTCCAGCAGTGGCTGAATGAAGCGATTGCCGCACAGGTGCCCGAGCCAAATGCGATGACGCTGGCGACCGTGGCTGAAGACGGTGGCGTGTCGTCGCGTGTGGTTTTGTTGAAAGAACTCGATCAGCGCGGATTTGTTTTTTTTACTAATTATCAGAGCCGCAAAGGGCGCGAGATTGCGGCAGATGCGCACGTGGCGTTGACATTTGTATGGCTGGAACTGGAACGACAAGTGCGCGTGCGTGGTGTGGCGAAAAAGCTCAGCCGGGCAGCATCACAAGCCTATTTCGCGCAGCGGCCGCGGCGCAGCCAGATTGCCGCATGGGCCTCGGCACAGAGCACACCGCTTGCATCACGCGAGCAGTTGGAAGCGGCGTATGCTGCGTGCGAAACGCGCTTTGGCACCGGCACGATTCCGTGCCCGCCGTACTGGGGCGGGTATCGCGTTGTTCCACAAGAAATCGAGTTCTGGCAGGGGAGGAGGGACCGGCTGCACGACCGCTTTGTCTACACGCGCGGCCGCGGCTCGCGCTGGATCATCACACGGCTGGCGCCATGAAGAAAGGCGAAGTGAAGATTGATGCGCGGCAGGCCCGGCAGCTCATTGCGGCGGCGTGCGCGGCGCGCAAGCATGCCTATGCGCCGTATTCGAAATTCCGCGTGGGCGCGGCGCTATTGAGCGCTGACGGGCGTGTGTTCGCCGGCTGCAACGTGGAAAATGCGTCGTATGGTCTCACCATGTGCGCAGAACGCGTAGCGCTGGGCAACGCGATTGCCCACGGCGCGAAACGCTTTGTGGCGATCGCGGTTGTGTATGATGCGCGCAAAAAAGCCGTGCCGTGCGGCGCCTGCCGGCAAGTCTTGCGGGAGTTTGGTGAGGAGATACTTGTATTGAGCGCCACAACACGCGGCACATACACGGTTCACACCGTGCGTGAACTGTTGCCCGCCAGTTTCGGCCCGGAGCAGCTCGGGACATAGAAAGCGACTTGCGATTTGCAATCTTTTGCAATCTATAGATTACAATGTACAATTTATGTTGATTGCAAACGGCACGACATGCCGATTGGAGGGCTGCCGTCCACGGCGGCCTTTCTCATACGTGCATTTGGGCGCCGAGGCTATCGCGCCCTTCAAGCATGTACAAAGAACAAATTACAATTTACAATTTGATGAAAGGAGACGGTAGTCGCGATGGCTCTGATACCAATTTGACATCACACATATAGTTTTCGTATAACAGAGGCTCGAGCAAAGAATACTATGAGATCAGCTGCCTCAATTAAGCCGTACTTGAGTGATGAAGAACTGCGTGATTGGGTTCGAGAACCAACTGATCGAGCGAGTTATCAACGACGTCTGGCCATCTGGATGACACATCATGCGGGCTTCCACGCGCAAAAAGTTGCCGATCTCTTGCAGGTGGCACAATCCAGCGTCTGGAAATGGATTGGCGAATACAATCGTTGTGGGCCTGCCGGGTTGGAGCGCAAAGGGCGCGGCGGGCGACGTTGGGCGTTTCTCGGGTGAGCCGAGGAACAGGAGCTCTTGGAGGAGTGGCATGCCCGGGCAGCACGTGGCGATGTGGTGACTGCGACACAGCTGCTCGAGGATGTGCGCACGCGCGTGAGACGCGCGGTTTCCTTAGCCTACGTGTACCGGTTGATGAAGCGTCATGGCTGGCACACGGTTGCGCCACGGCATCACCATGTCAACGATGATCCCGCCGCGCAAGAGGCATATAAAAAAACTTCCGCATCTGTTGGTAGATCTGGTTGCCGATCAGCCACATCCCGTGCGTATTCGGCTGCTGTTCCAAGACGAAGGCCGCTTGGGGCGCATCAATGACACCCGCCGGTGTTGGGCGCCACACCACGTCCGGCCACAGACGTCACGGCAGACCGTGCGCGAATCCATGTATGCGTGTGCGGCGGTGTGCCCACATGACGGCAGCTGGTCGAGCCTGCTCCTGCCGCGCAGCGACTACGAAACGGTGTCCATTTTCCCAGCCCGACTTACGCACATTTTTTCGCACGTTATTGACTACCAGATAGTTAGATAAATGTTGTAGTATAAGCAAAGCTTGACTTTTCATGAAAAATCTCACACAGTACGGTTGTTTTGTACAAAAAAACGTTCTAGTTAGTAGTTGATAGAAAAATACGCACACTACAGGTCCGCAGATACTTTCGTTACAATAATGTGGAAGTCAGGTTAGCGCACACCGCCAGCCTTTATCCTGATGACATCTGCATCATGGTTCTTGACCAAGCGGGCTGGCATCGTACGGCACACTTGCGTATCGCGGCCTCCATGCGCTTGCTCTGGCTCCCGCCCTACAGTCCTGAACGTAACCCAACAGAGCATATCTGGATCACCTAGAGGGAAACTGGCTTCGCACTACCGCATGTGCTACACTCGATGCTGTAGAGCAGACGGTCTGTGATGGCCTTCGTGGGCTCTCCCGCAAACCAGTTCTGGTCAAATCAACGACACTATGTGACTGGCTCAATACTATATTTTGACGTACAATTAGTATCAAATACCTTGCGGTAATGTCGGAAATTCAGCTTATACTGCAAAAATTATCTAACTATTTGGTAATCAATAACGTGAGAAAGACTGCGCGGAAATCAGGTTGATGCTCATAAGGTTCTGAACATGCCGGGTATGCCAGCTGCACGCGCAGGGCTGCAGGCGCGCCGCCTGGCCGGTGCACACGCGCGCGGCGGCAACGTGGCGGTTTGAGTATGCGCTACAGGCGCCGCGGGCACGGTGCGGCACGGAGCCGGCGCGGAGCCGTGTACATGCGGCTCTTGCCGATCGTGGGAAACATGTGCCGCTGGCGCGTGCACGAGGTTGGTGACGTCGAGCCATGCGAGCACGGCACAGCGGCGCTGCGTGTCGTTTAATTCAGGCTGGACAAGGCAGGGAATAACCGTGCGCGGATAGCGGAACACGAACGAGTTGACGGCGCGCCAAATGTTGGTAGGAACGGTGAAATAAAAAGGCTGCCATTCGTTGGACAAGAGAACCTGGCCGGCATCATAACCGTTCAGCGCAAGCGAGAGCCACAACGGCGGCGGTATGCCCGGCGCGGCACGGGCCATAAGCACAAGCGTGTTTCCCGGCAGGGGCGGCGCGCCGAGGCATACGGCCGATGCGGCGCCGCGGGTGGCTTGACATGGCAGGCCGCCCACGACATCAAAGTGCTCAAATCCGCCGGCCAGGCAGGGCATGCATTCCGGCACGCCCCACCGGTATGGCCAATACGCCGGCGGTTCGCGCAGAACGGCAGTGTAAGACGCGCGCTGTGCCATGCCCGGCACGTTGACCGTGACGTCAAGCGCGCGCGTGTCAAAAATGCGTTCGCCGCAGCGCACGCTGTCTCCCGGCCATTTATCGTTGCTGAACATCCCTGATGCATGATATGCCGCCGTTGCGCGCCGCCTGGCCGGGTTGTACTGCACTGAAAGGGCAAAGGAGCTGGCCGGGCCCTCCAAGATCATGGGCAGCTCGGCGCGCAGGCGGAAGCGCGCGAGAGCGACGCCATTGCTGTCGCGGCAGACAAGGCGGGCGGCAAGGCGCCGCTGCCCGCGCGGCACAAAACAAAACTCGTTGCTGAACGTCAGCGTGCCGCGGACAACATAGATGTGCGGAAAGCTCAACATCCAGTCCTGCGTAATGGCAAGTTCACAGCGGGCAATACGGGCGGGCCGGGGATTCTCGAATACATGAGCCTGGCCAAAATTTGTGACATGCACAAAGGACGAGTGCGATGTCACCCAGTGCAGCTGGCTGCTGCTCAGCCCGTGATGAATCCAAAAGCGGTACGGCAGCGTTTCCAGGATGCGCAGGCCGCGCGGCGTCAGCGGCTGTTCAAGTTCCTGCAACAAAAAATACGACCAAGCCGGCTAGGCGCGCCCCACGGACGTGCCGGTGGGCTGGTCAGCAAGCAGCGCATCGCAGGCACGCCGGTAACTGTTGCCGCCGCGTTCATATGGCGTCTCTATCACCGGGCTGGGCCGGGATTGGTGTTTCAGCCATTCGTACACCTCGCTGGCGCGCGGCTGAACCCAGTGCGTTACGTAGGCATTCGGCCGCGGTGAATGCTCCAACGTTATCAGCACCAACAGCACAACCGCTGCGGCGCGCGCCAGCCACCGCCACCCCGCCCGCTGCCGCGCCCAGGCCAGCACGTCGCCCAGCAGCAGCCCGCCCAGCAGACACCTCATGCACATCATCGCATGCACAAATGCTCGCGACGTGCGCGCCACCGCCAGCACCGGCGGCGCAACATAATAGCGTGCCAGCGGCGTATACCCGTAAAACGTGCCGCCATAATTTATCAGCGGGCCGATAAACAGCACCGCTGCGGCAAACGCCGCGCCTGCCAGGCCGGCGCGCATCCATTCCGCCCGGCCCCGCCGGAATGGCACCACCAGCGCCCACACCGCGCCAAGCATGCTCAGCGTGGCAGAGAGCGCCCCGGGCAGCCGCGGCGCATCAACAATGTACGTGGTGCGCTCGCGCACGTGCGTGAGGTTGTGCGCCAAGTTGCGCCACAGCTCGCTGTACTCTCGCCACGTCAAAAAATCGAGCCGCCCCACTCCCGGTGTGTTGACCCATCCAGTCGGCGGCTGACAGAATCCGTTGAACCAGTACGGATAGTATAACGGAACCAGCGCCAGTGCCAGCGCTGCGCTCAGCCCCGCACACAGCCACTTGTACCGCCAGACAGTGCGGGGGTATGCCACGGCCCCCACCGGTACCACTATCAGCAGCACGACCAGCAAATAAACCGTCTGGTAATCCAACGTAACCGCTTTGGCAGCTAACAGCCCAAAAAACGCCAGCAACCATCCGCGCTGCCCGCGCGTCAAAAACTCATGCCACGCCCACACAACAAGAATTGTTGAAAATGTCTGTTGATAATGATAATCCTGCAGATCATGAAAACGGTGGGTGTAAAACCCACACAGCGCCCCCGCCACCACCCCTCCCAGCCACGACCCTGTCCATGCCCGCACCAGCAGAAATACGCTAAACGCATTCAGAAAAAACTCGGCCAGCAGCATCCCATTATAGGCCACACACGCATTCCCGCTCATGGTGTAGAGCGCATAATACGGCATGCCCAGCAGCACATTCATGTTCAGCAACGCATTGCTGAAGCGATACGGATAGGCGTACTGCCCTGCAAACGGTGCCCATGGATGCCGCAGCACCGCGCGCATCGTCGAAAGCAGTTCGACGGTATTGTTGCACATGTCTTGGCTGTCCGGCACGCTGCTCGCCATCACGGGGAACAATGGCCAGAAGTGCCAGATGATCAACAGAACAAACACCAGCGCCGCGGCCGCATGTGGCAGCCACCGCCCGGCACGCGGCGCCGCCATTGCACCCGTCATTGCTCTTCTCCGGCGCCGCAGCAGGTCATGACATTCTGCCGGCCGCGCTGTTCCTCAACGGGCATCCCGTACTCGCGCCACACGCCTGCGTGTACGAACGTTGTGTATTCGGTTTGCAGCTCAATGGCATATTATACAAAAAAACCGCACGTGCAACATCCTGCTTTTCGTTGTACGCTTGTGTGCGTCATCATCACCCCGAGTACGGCGGATCGCTTTGGATAGCGCTTGCCCGGCAAACTACCCAGTTGCGGCGACTAGCTTTGGAGAGTGCTTGCCCCGCTCCGCGTGGCGCGCAGCGCGGCTCCCGCTTTTCCGAGCGTTAGCGCAGCTGGCGCGGCGCACACTCGTTGCCCCCAACTTCTCAGCATATCGAAATGTATCATACTGATGGGTCACCTCTTATGCTTTGTTCCTGCGCAAGTCGCCGGCTGGGAACTACGCTCCTCTTGAATTTAGACATTTTGTACGTCGTAGTGTGTCAAAACGGCGCGGCACGCGGGCGCTTCCGCTCTTTTTTTGTGCGGTGGAAAGGTAGGTATGTCACTTATTTTAACATGCAGACTTTAATATGCCATACTAGTCGC
>Ga0209101_1003157_pt1 | contig 10204 bp, 6 predicted proteins | sample ConPoolayeCmetaG_FD_185481 | JGI IMG/M metagenome (GOLD analysis project Ga0209101, IMG submission 185481) | Hot spring microbial mat communities from California, USA to study Microbial Dark Matter (Phase II) - Cone Pool mat layer C metaG... ... | reverse complement strand
GTTGAAGACCTGCTGGGCATTGCCCTCGACAAGACCGGCGGTCCCGCCGACGGCGCTGACGGCGAAGACGCCGGTGAGCACCGCGCCAAGCGTGCCGCCGACGCCATGGACGCCAAAGGCATCCAGCGAGTCGTCGTATCCCAGAGCGTGCTTGAGGGTGGTCGCGGCGAAAAAGCACATGACTCCCCCGGCCGCTCCCATCAGCAGCGCGTACATGGGCGTGGTGAATCCGGCCGCCGGCGTGATCACCACCAGCCCGGCCACGGCGCCCGAGATGGCGCCCAGCACCGTCGGCTTGCCCGTCTTGAGCCACTCGGCGAACATCCAGCCCAGGGCGGCGGCGGCCGCGGCAAAGTGCGTGGTCACGAATGCGTTGCTGGCGAGGCTATTGGCGCCCAGGGCGCTGCCGCCGTTGAATCCGAACCAGCCGACCCACAGCAGCGCTGCGCCGATGACGGAAAGCACGACGCTGTGAGGCGGCATGGGTGTCGAGCCGTAGCCCACGCGCCTGCCAAGCACCAGGGCGCAGACGAGGGCGGAGACGCCCGAGCTGATGTGCACCACGGTTCCGCCGGCGAAATCCAGCGCCGGCACATTGGCCTTGAAGAACCCGCCCTCGCCCCAGACCATGTGCGCCAGCGGGCAGTAGATGAACAGCAGCCACAGCACCGAGAACAGCAGCATGCTGCTGAACTTCATGCGCTCGGCATAGGCGCCGCAGATCAGGGCCGGCGTGATGATCGCGAACATGCCCTGGAAGACCATGAACGTCGTATGCGGTATGGTGCCGGCGTAGGCCGCCGGGCCGAAACCAACATCGCGCAGGAACGCGAAGCGCAGTCCTCCAAAGAAAGGCGTGCCGGAGTCGAAGGCGATGCTGTATCCAACGATGCCCCACAGCACCGTTATCGCCGCCATCAGCACGAAGCTCTGCATCATCGTGGCCAGGACGTTCTTCCGGCGCACCAGTCCGGCGTAGAACAGGGCCAGACCCGGTCCGGTCATCATCAGTACCAGGGCGGAACTGGTCAGGACCCAGGCGGTGTCGCCGGCGCTGATCTCGGCGGTGATGATCCTGCCTTCGGCGTCGGTGGTCTGATAGACGCCCGCCCGCGGCTGGCCCTTCTCGTCGAGCGCCGGATCGTTATAGACGACGACGCTCGCCATCGCCGGCACGCCGACCGTCAGCGTCAGCAGAAACAGCAGGGCCGGCCGCGTCCATCGGGACGCCATGTGCGCGTATTGCATGCGTTGGTTCCTCCTGGCCGGACCGCTGCCCAGCGCAGCCGGTCCGCCGGGGTTGTGCCGCGGCCGCGGGCGGCTTACGCGCCGCGCCGACGGTCCGCCTTGGTGTGATGGTTCTCTGACGCGGCGCCGGTGCCAGACTCGCCCCTGGCGTGGCGCCGGGGTCTACAGCGCCTGCTCGTCCTTCTCGCCGGTGCGAATGCGCAACACCTGGGCGATGGGATAGACGAAGATCTTGCCGTCGCCGACTTCGCCCGTGCGGGCGGCCTCCATGATGGCCGCCACTGCCTGCTGGCAGTCCGACGACTTCACGCAAATCTTCAGCAACACCTTGGGCACGAAGCCCACGTCCATCTTGGCGCCGCGATACCGTTCCGTGTGTCCCATCTGCCGGCCGAAGCCCTTGCATTCCACGGCCGTCACGCCGAGGATGCCCAGCCTGGCCAGAGCGGCCTTGACGGCATCCAGCTTGTGGGGCTTGATCACAGCCTCAATCATCTGCATAGGTCGGACTCCTTGTTCAACTCGGACGGTTGCGGTGGCCCGCAGGGCGTGCGCCGGCGAAGCGCATCGCCGCTCGACCCTGCTGCGGCCAAACAAGTCGTGTGCCACGCTGTGGCGTGGTGTGGGCGGCCGCGATGGCAGCCCATTCTCAACAGGATAATGGCATTATCCGCTGCCTGGTGGTTCTCAGGGGATGCGACAGGGGTGCGACAAAAAGCGGCAGCAGGCACGCTCCGCCTTGCCTTCGCCTGTTTTCTAGTCAGCGGCGGCCTCAAGGACGTGGTCGGCGACGTAGATGGGGACCATGTCGGCGATGCCCAGGGCGATGGCGTCGCTGGGGCGGCTGTCGACCTCGATGAGTCGGTCCCCCTGGCGAATATGAAGCCGCGCGTAGTAGGTCTGGTTCTGGAGGTCGTTGATCTCGATCCGCTCCAGCTTGCCTCCAAGGGCCTCGATGACGCTGGCCAGCAGGTCGTGGGTCATGGGCCGCAGCGTGGGCGTGCCCTTCAGCCGCCGTTCGATGGCCATGGCCACAGCGCTTTCGATGACGATGGTGAACTTGCGCTCGCCTTCGACCTCCTTGAGGCAGATCATCTGGCGTTCCTGCATCTCGGAGATGATGATCTTGAAGAGCTCCATCCGTACGGGCATGCGCCGGGGCCTCCGTTGACGACCGGCTAAACACTAGAGGTGGCCCGGTGCGCTGTCAAGACGCGATGGCGGCGGGGGAGCCTGGAAAGTCGTTGACAATCACGTCCCACCATGCAGGATAATAGGGCGCGTTGCACGGGACGGGGTTCTCTTGTGGGAACGGTTGGCAGGAAGGCGGCCATGACTGATCTATACCGGCCGGGAACGAGGCTTCTGCCCATATTGCGGTGCGGCTCGCCGCTCAAGATCGGCATCGAGTTGGCCGTCACCCTGGAAAGCGGCGCCGCCCAGAGCTTCCATACAGAACCCAAACGGATTGTGAATGACCTTGGGCTGGCCGACCGTGTGCGGGTCGATCTGGCGGGAGGGACCAGGCCATGACTCGATCCCTGTCCAGCGGCATGGTTCATAAACCGGCGAGGAGATAACATGGACAAGCAAGTGGCGGTAACACAGCGGGCATACACGCTTCGGCTGCAAGGCGCAGACCCGCAGGATCAGTCGTGGCGCGAGGCGCTCTGGCAGACTCACGAGGCGGTCAACAAGGGAGCCAGGGCGTTCGGCGACTGGCTGCTTACGCTGCGCGGGGGGTTGGACCACACTCTGGCGGACGCCAAGGTCAAGGGTGGGAAGGGCAAGCCTGACCGCGACCCCACCAACGAGGAACGTCGCGACCGGCGCATTCTGCTGGCCCTGTCCTGGTTGAGCGTGGAGTCAGCGCCGAAAGACGGCGACACGCGTAAGCCGTTCGTGACCGCGACCGGCCAAGATTCCCAGGCGATCCGCGAAGAAAAGGTATTATGCGCCCTGCGCGGGATTCTTGAGAAGCGCGGCGTGAGAGGCGCTGACCTCGAGGGCTGGATCAAGGACTGCACACCGTCGCTCTCGGCCGCAATTCGGGATGACGCCGTGTGGGTCAACCGCAGCGAGGCATTTGACAAAGCGGTCGACTCAATAGGCTCCTCGCTGACCCGTGATGAAGTCTGGGACATGCTGGAGCGCTTCTTCGGCAGCAGGCAAGCCTATCTGGCGCCAGCAGAGGGGGCCGAGGATGAATCTGCGGAAGCGGAGCAAGAGGACAAGGCCAAAGATCTCGTCCAGAAGGCAGGGCAATGGCTGAGCAGCCGGTTCGGTACCGGTAAAGGCGCGGATTTCAGCCGCATGGCCGCGGTTTACGAAAAGATTGCAGATTGGGCCGGCAAAGCCCGGGCGGGGATGACGGGGGACGCGGCCGTTGCCGGCCTTGCCGCCGCCCTCAGCGAATTCAGTCCTGCGTCGAACGACTTGCAGGGAGTGCTGCGTCTGATCAGCGGTCCCGGTTACAAGAGCGCGACGCGTAACCTCCTCAACCAGTTCGCCGCCAGGCCGTCGGTCGCTCAAGAGGACCTGGAGAACCTCCGCGACAGCGCGTGTGATGATGCAGAGAAGTGCAAGGCCAACACGGGGTCAAAAGGGCAGCGAGCTTACGCCGACGCAATCCTGAAGGATGTCGAATCGGTTTGTGGTTTCACCTATTTGCAGGATGGCGGCCCGGCCAGGCATTCTGAGTTCGCCGTGATGCTTGACCATGCGGCCCGTCGAGTGTCGTTGGCCCACACGTGGATCAAACGCGCCGAAGCGGAACGCCGCCGGTTTGAGGAAGACGCCAGGAGGATGGACAAGGTCCCAGCCTCGGTGAAGGCGTGGCTGGACGGGTTTTGTTTGGAGCGCTCGGAAGCGTCGGGCGCGCTGGAGCCATATCGCATCCGTCGGCGGGCAGTGGACGGGTGGAAGGAATTGGTCGCCGCGTGGAGTAACGCCGACTGCAGAACTGCCGAGGACCGAATCGCCGCGGCCCGGGCCCTGCAGGATGACCCGGAGATTGAAAAGTTCGGCGACATTCAGTTGTTTGAGGCCTTGGCCGACGATGAGGCGCTCCGCGTGTGGCACAAGGATGGAGATTCCGCAAAAGCGCCTGATCCTCAACTCTTGATTGATTACGTTCTCGCGACCGACGCGGAGTTCAAGAAGCGGCAGTTCAAGGTTCCAGCCTATCGCCACCCCGACGCGCTATTACACCCAGTCTTCTGTGATTTCGGGAACTCCCGCTGGGATATCAGCTTCGACGTTCACGAGGCCGTCAAGACAGGCGGGCGCAACAGAAAGAACATGATGGTGCCCCAAGACCCTCATGCCCTCTCGATGACGCTGTGGACCGGAAGCACCGTTGAACCTCAACGGCTCCGCTGGCAGTCCAAGAGGCTCGCGCGTGATCTGGCTCTCAAAGGCAGGCAAGGGAGCAACGCTCCGGAAGTGACTCGCGCCGACAGACTGGGGCGGGCTGCAGCGGATGTGCCAGCGCGCGCGACGGTCCGCATCGCGGGCGTCTTCGAGCAGGAGGACTGGAATGGCCGCCTCCAGGCGCCCCGAGCCCAGTTGGATGCCATTGCCGCACGAGTCGCCAGGCATGGCTGGGACGACAAAGCCAGGCAGATGCGCGACCATCTGCGTTGGCTGATCACTTTCTCGGCCAAGCTCCAGCCGTCCGGTCCGTGGCTTGACTACGCAGCGGCATTCCCTGACGATGCGCCAGCCAAACCCTTCGTGTCCCGCAAGGGTGGCTATGCCGTGAGGCACCAGGACAACGACGCACGAGAGGGCCACGCCAAACTTTCCCTCTCGCGTCTTCCCGGTCTCCGTGTGCTCTGCGTCGACCTCGGCCATCGCTACGCCGCTGCGTGCGCGGTCTGGGAGACGTTGAGCGCCACACAGGTCGGTGACGCCTGCCGGGCCGCGGGACGGGAGCCGCCGAGAGACAGCGACCTCTACCTGCATCTCAAGAAGAAAGTGAAGAAGCAGAAGAAGGGCACGGAAGTCGAGGTCGAGGAAACGACCATCTACCGCCGCATCGGTGCGGACATATTGCCTGACGGCAAACCGCATCCGGCCCCGTGGGCGCGCCTGGACCGCCAGTTCCTCATCAAGCTCCAGGGGGAGGATAGGGAGGCCCGCAAAGCCGGCCCGGCAGAACTTGAAGCCGTTCAACGCGTGGAGAAGGAGGTAGGACGCGAGCCGCCGGATCAGCGTGCTCTGCGGGTCGATGAGCTGATGTCTGAAACGGTTCGTACTGTGCGCCTCGCGCTTCAGCGCCACGGACGCCGCGCTCGCATTGCTTTCAACCTCACGGCACACAAGAAGCTCCTGCCCGGCGGCCGGGAAGAAGTCCTGACCGCCGAAGAGCGCGTCGGGCTCCTCGCCGATACGCTGGCCGACTGGTACGCCCTTTTTACAGGCAAAGGGTGGAACGACCACTGGGCCAGGCAGCAGTGGGAGGCACACATCACGCCCTTGCTGCAAGGCGCGGCCCTGCCCCAAATGCCCCATGATGCCGAGGATATGCCCAAGGCACGCAGGGAATACGAGGCCGATCTGATGAAACGACTAAGCCCCGTCGCCAAGAGCCTCGCCGGGAATGAGTCCCTCCGCCGCCAACTCCACTGCCTGTGGGCCACGCGCTGGCGCGACGATGACGTTACGCTGCAGAAATGTCTGCGCCGGCTGCGCGACTGGATTCTGCCGCGGGGCAGGAAAGCAAAGGCCGACGGTGCCATCCGCCATGTCGGAGGCCTTTCGCTCACGCGCATCGCCACCATCAAGTCGCTCTATCAGGTCCAGAAGGCCTTTTACATGCGGCCCCAGCCGCAGGACCTGCGAAAGAATATCCCCTCCAAAGGCGATGACGCCCTTGTCGGTTTTGGCCGACGCATCCTCGACGCGATGGAGCACATGCGCGAGCAGCGCGTCAAGCAGTTGGCCAGCCGCATCGCAGAAGCGGCGCTGGGCATCGGGCGCGTCAAGCGGCTTGCGGGTGGCAAAGACCCCAAGCGCCCTCGCCAGCGAGTGGATCGGCCCTGCCATGCGGTCGTCATTGAAAACCTGACGCACTACCGACCCGAGGAAACCCGCACCCGCCGCGAAAACCGCCAGCTCATGTCCTGGTCTTCGAGCAAGGTCAGGAAGTACCTGGCCGAAGCCTGCCAGCTCCACGGTCTGCACCTGCGCGAAGTGCAGGCCGGCTACACGTCGCGCCAGGATTCCCGCACGGGCGCGCCGGGCGTTCGCTGTCAGGATGTGCCCGTCAAGCAGTTCATGCAGTCGCCCTTCTGGCGGAAGCAGGTCGCGCAGGCCGAGAAGAAGCGGGCCGAAGGCAAGGGCGACGCGCGCGAGCGGTTCCTCTGCGACCTGAACGCAAAGTGGAATGACAAACTCGAAGCCGACTGGGAGAAGGCCGGAGCAGTGCGCATTCCGCTCAAGGGCGGCGAGATATTCGTCTCGGCCGACCGGGACTCTCCTGCGGCCAAGGGTCTCCAGGCCGACCTCAACGCCGCCGCCAACATCGGCCTCAAGGCGCTTCTCGACCCCGACTGGCCCGGCAGGTGGTGGTACGTGCCCTGCGATCCGGCGACCTTCAAGCCTGCCGAGGACAAAGTGGCCGGCTCTGCGGCCATTTGCCTTGACAAGCCCCTCAAGAACGCTTCGGTCGCCCAAAGCACGGACCGACGCGTGAAGAAGGGCGGCAAGACCGAGGCGCGGTCCAGGGAGGTTGTCAACCTGTGGCGGGACGTTTCTTCGCAACCGATTTCGGCGGACGATAATTGGCGCGAGTTCGCGCCTTACTGGAATGACGTCCAGGCAAGAGTGGTGAGGATCCTGCGGCAGTCCGCGGGACTCGCTACGGACCAGGAGGAGCGATAGCTCGCGCATTCCTGGCAGGGAGCGATCGTGGACGAGAGTCTCTGGCCAGCACGCAACGTCGCCGAGTACGCTTATTGTCCCCGCCTCTTCTATTTCATGGAGGTTGAGGGCATCTTCCTGCCCAGTGCCGATACGGAGAAGGGATTGGCGGTACATCGGCGGGTGGACCGGCCAAGCGCCGAGCCGTCCGACGATGAACAGGAGGACGACGCGGACGACGCCGCGAAACCCAGGTCGGTCCGAAAACTGACGCTCACCAGCGAGAGTCTCGGTCTGACCGCCACATTGGACATCGCCGAGATTTCCGGCAACGTTGCCGTACCCGTGGAATACCGCAAGGGCCGTCCCAGGCGGCCCCCTCCGGCTCCGCCGCCTGATGATCCCGGCGAGACCGAGCAACCGCCGCTCTCGCGCCCGGAACCCTGGCCCACCGACCGCGTTCAAGTCGGGTTGCAGGCCATCCTGCTCAAGGAGTCTGGCTACGAGGTCCCCAGGGTTGTCCTTTACTATGCGGCGGAAAAGCTGCGGATGGATCTGGTGGTGGATGATGCCCTGGAATCCGAAGCCTTGTCCGTGCTGGAGGCGGCCAAACAATGTGCCCGCGGGCAACGGCCCCTGCCGCTGGTGAACGACGCCCGCTGCGTGCGCTGCTCGCTCCAACCGATCTGCCTGCCCGACGAGGTGAATCAGCAGCGCGGCACCGGACCGCCGCAGCAGATGACGCCCCGAAGAATCTGGCCTCCCCGCGATGACGGCATCCATGTGGTGGCCCAACTTCAGGGCGCGAAGGTCGGCGTGAAGGGCATGGCTATGACCGTCACCGACAAGGACGGGCGGCTTGTAAAGGACGTGCCCCTTGCCAATCTGGAAAGTCTATCGCTGCTGGGCTCGGTGCAGATTTCGACCCAGGCCGTGCATGCCCTTGCCGATAAGGGCATCCCCATCGCTTACCTCTCGGCGGCCGGTCGGCTCGTGGCTATGGTTGATCCTTTGGACTCCGTAAGCGCTGACATCCGTCGGGCACAAGTCAGGAAGCTGGAAATGGAGGAGGTCCGCGTTGAACTGTCCCGGGCGCTCATTTCCGCCAAGATCATGAACCAGCGGACGCTTCTTATGCGCAACCACGCGGCCCTGCCTAAGACCGTAGCGGCTGATCTGGTCAACGAAGCCGAACGCGCCAGGGCAGCGGAGTCGATCGATTCCTTGCGCGGCCATGAAGGACAGGCAGCCGCCATCTACTTCCAGTACTTCGCCGGAATGTTCAAGGGACCATTGGCAGCAGAGTTCGACGTCAACGGCCGCCAGCGCCGACCACCCCCGGACCCGATCAATGCGTGTATCTCGCTGGCCTACTCGATGCTCACCCACGAGTGTGTGGCGGCTTTGCGCCTCGCCCGGCTGGAGCCCTCCATCGGAGCCTACCACGTATCCAGGCCCTGCCGCCCGGCCCTTGCCCTGGACTTGATGGAGCCTTTCCGGCCCATCATTGCCGATTCCATCGCCGTCGCCGCATTCAACCGCGGCGAACTGAGCGAAGGGCATTTCCAGAGAACCGCGGCAGGATGCGCACTGACCGACGCTGGCAGAAGAGCGTTTTTCAACGCGTATGGGCGCAGGATGGATGTGGAGGTTACCCACCCGGTTTTCGAATACCGATTGAGTTACAGGCGGATGCTGGTGCTGCACGCCCGCATGATCGCGGCGTGGCTTCTGGGTGAAGTTCCATCCCTGGCCTTCCTCACCACACGATGACGGGGTGATGTGCCCATGCGCCGATGCTATCTGGTCTGCTACGACATCCGCGACGCCAGGCGCCTGCGCCGAGTCTTCAGGACGATGAAGGGTTACGGCGAGCACTGGCAGTTCTCGGTTTTCTTCTGCGTGCTCAAGGACATCGACCGCGTGAGGATGCAGAGCGACCTTGAGGCCGAGATGAACCTGAAGGAAGACCAGGTACTGGTGCTGGACCTCGGGCCCGACGAGCAGGAAGCCCGCAAGGCTGCGACCATCATTGGCCAGCCTTTGCCGCAGGCGGACGCCGGCATGGTGGTGGTGTAGTCATCGGTAGTCATCGTAGTCATCGCGCTTGCATCGCCTTGCCCTGGCGCGTAAACTGATGGTTGCCCTACAGGGGCAAGGAATTCTACGGAACGTGTCTTCCCCTTCGATGGGCCTGGCACCGTAGAGTCGATCAGATGCCGGCGTCGCCAGGACGCCTGGCCGCTCATTGACAAGTGAATCTCGCTCGTTGCGAGCATGGAGCTGCTGAAGGGGAGTCCAGGGCATGCTCGGAGAGTCGAAATGACTTCTGGCAGAGGCAGTTACGACCTGTGTCGGGTAGCCTTACACTTGTCGGCCGACCATGAAATGCGCCGCGCTCGGAAACGCGCGCCTAAGTCCCTGCTCTGCACGGTGCGAGAACGGCAGCGGCGGAGCGAGCCGATCCGGTCCTGATCGACTGACACTGATGTCGTGGTGAGAGATGCCACTACGCTCGCCGCGGAGCGAGCCGATCCGGTCCTGATCGACTGACACCTTCCTGAGTCGGAGGAGTTGGCGGCGGCGGCGGCGCGGAGCGAGCCGATCCGGTCCTGATCGACTGACACTGATGTCGTGGTGAGAGATGCCACTACGCTCGCCGCGGAGCGAGCCGATCCGGTCCTGATCGACTGACACGCGATCAAGTGTGTGTGGCCGAACGATGGTGCACCAGCGGAGCGAGCCGATCCGGTCCTGATCGACTGACACAACACGTGGCCAACGAGGGTATACCGCGCAGCGCGCGCGGAGCGAGCCGATCCGGTCCTGATCGACTGACACCATATCGCCCGGCTTCAGCGACCTGAACAGCGCGGATGCGGAGCGAGCCGATCCGGTCCTGATCGACTGACACGCCACGTGTTCAATGCTGCCTGACTCATGGCTATGTGCGGAGCGAGCCGATCCGGTCCTGATCGACTGACACCGAGACTATGGACAGGCCATCGACAGCCTGCGCGAAGCGGAGCGAGCCGATCCGGTCCTGATCGACTGACACAGACTGCAGAATATATGGGGGAATGTGCAGACA
>Ga0209101_1003156_pt1 | contig 10206 bp, 9 predicted proteins | sample ConPoolayeCmetaG_FD_185481 | JGI IMG/M metagenome (GOLD analysis project Ga0209101, IMG submission 185481) | Hot spring microbial mat communities from California, USA to study Microbial Dark Matter (Phase II) - Cone Pool mat layer C metaG... ... | reverse complement strand
GAGGCTGTCCAAGTCATAGTGTGCCTGCCGGGGTTGCCCGTTATAGCGGGTGTACCGGCCCAATTCTTGTCGCAGACGTGCCCCGCGCCACTGAGTGGCGCGCCATTCATCGGCGCGCCATTCATCGGTGCGCCATTCACCGGATTGAAGGTGCGCACGAACGGTTGCCAACACCCGTTGATCGAGCCGCTGCCAGTGTCGCTGCAAGGCATTGATTTGGGCCGTCAGCGCGCGTCGCTCCCGGCCAACGGGCAGACAACGAATGCCTTCGCGCAAAAAGCGAAGCGTATCCAACGCTTCGGCGCGTCCATCGAGATTCTCTTCGACTTCCAGCGCCTGGTTGGCACGGAGGGTGTTGAGCATGTGACGGATTTCATCAGAGGTCATAGTTCGAGGTTTCACCACACCAACATGTGAACCGACCGCCCGATGCCACGTCGATGCGCTCATTCGACAAATATCTTGCCCGGATTCAAAATTCCATTGGGGTCAAAAGCCGCCTTGATCCGTCGTTGCAAGGCGATCAACGTCGGATCCATCACCACTTCCAGGTATCCGGCCCGTTTGTGACCAACCCCATGCTCACCGCTGAGGGTGCCACCCAACCCGGCGACGATGGCATAAAGGTCACGCAAAATGTGAGGCAGCGCCGCGTGCCACCCGTCCATTGGCGTTTCGGGCTTTTTGACCACCGTCGCGTGCAGGTTGCCATCGCCGGCATGACCATAACAGGGGATCAGCACATCGTATTGGGCGGCCAGCCGTGCCAGTTCGGGGATCAGCGCGGGAATTTGCGCCAGGGGGACGACGATATCTTCCAGGCTTTGCACCGGGCAGATCGCCTTGAAGGCTTCGGCAATGTTGCGTCGTACCCGCCACATCTTTTCTTCGTTGGCCGGGGTGTTGCCCACCCACACATCCAGCGCGCCGAATTCCAGACACAAATCGACCACCGGTTCGACCATCGCCTCAACCAGGGCCTCATCGGGCCCATCGACCTCAATCAGCAACATAGCGCCGATGTCGGGCCGTGGCAGGTTTTCGCCCAGGTAGCGATACACCGTTTCCACCGACAATCGATCCATAAACTCGACCGAGGTGGGGATCAATCGGCCCTGGGTCATGATGCGAGGCACGGCCGCGATGGCCGCGGGCACATCGGTAAAGGGAACCAACAGCACCATCCGCGCGGCCGGCAGCGGGATCAGCTTGAGGGTGATCTCGGTAAAGATGCCCAGGGTGCCCTCTGAGCCGACCAACAGGTGGATCAGGTCATAGCCGGTTACATCTTTGACCCGCTTGCCGCCCAACCGGACGATCTCACCGCTCGGCAACACCACTTCCAGGCCCAGCACATAGCGCCCGGTGACGCCGTATTTGATCGCCCGCCCGCCCCCGGCATTTTCGGCCACGTTGCCGCCGATAAAACATGTTTCGGTACTCATCGGATAACCGGCGTAAAACAGCCCATATGGTGCAACCGCCGTGTTGATATCATTGGTGATCACCCCCGGCTCGACGGTGACGGTCATATTCTCGCGGTCGATCTCCAGGATGCGGTTCATCCGCTCGGTAGACAGCAAAATGCCGCCGAACAGCGGCACCGCCCCGCCCGACAGCCCCGATCCGGCTCCACGCGGTGTAACCGGGATCAACTCACGGTTGGCCAGTTTCATGATCGCCGCGATCTCTTGGGCCGTGGCCGGTTTGACCACCACATCCGGCATGTGGGCATATTCCTCGCCGGCCACTTCGTCGTGAGCATAGTCAAACATCCGCTCCGGGTCGTCATAGATCACGTGTTTTTCGCCGACAATCGCACATAATTGGGCGACAATGTCGGGAGTAACCGGATGATATTGCTCCATTGCCACCTCTCGTTAATTTTGAAACCGGGCTCACCTTTTGTAAGTTGAGGCTTCAGCCGGCCTACGTCCAAAATCCGGCTGAGAACATATCCGAAAAACCGTACAAGCGACATTCTATCCTGCTTGTACCGACGCATAGGGATGCGTCGGTTACGTTTTTCGGATAGGCCCTAAAGTCTCGACTCCCAGATTCGCCCAAGCCCTGTTTGAAACCTGATCGCCGCAGCCACCAGGCCACGATCAGGATGCTTCACACTGAATGGTCGATCCACAAAAGGCGCACACTGCACTGTATGCATCAACCCATTCGACCTGATCGGCGCGAACGGGGCCGTTGCAGGCCGGACAGCGGGTCGGCAACTGACCTCGCTGCGTTATCGTTCCAGACGGCTGTGCGTTTCCCAGCAGCGCCGTGACTTCGGCCCGTAATGCAACAGCCTGCTCGTAAAAGCCGCGTTCTTCCAGCAGGCCGATCAACTGCTGGGTGATCGCCCGCACCCGCTCAACCCGGCCGGCCTGAGCCAGCAGGCGAATGCCACGTTGGGCCAGCTCGACCGCCTCGGCCGCATTGCCCATTTCCAGACGGGCATGCGCTGCCTGCACATACAAAGGGGCAGCCCGGAGCGGCATGCCCAACCGAACTGCCCCTTCGGCCAGACGGAGGAAAATTGCCAGGGCCTGTTCAAACTCTCCCATTTCCATCATACGATGGGCACGGCGCAAGGCCTGGATGGCGCGGACTTCCAATGGCTTGGGGCCCGGCCCCAACGGGCCACGTCGGCCCCCAAAAGGACGTCTTAACATCGTCGCCTCCTACCATTCGTCATCGACATCTTCACACGCTTGCGCGCGATGGCGGCCTCGCTTGGGCACAAACCACTCCTCATCCAGCTCATCGATCACCTTGCGGGCGAAAATCAAATAGCCGGTGTGAGCAATCATGCGATCCATCGGGCGCAAACGGCCGGAAACGGCCTTATAGGGACGCACCAGCACTTCTTCCACCTCGTGTGCCGAAAAGCGGTTGATGCGCAGATCATGCAGCAGACGCGAGACCTGATTGGTGGTTGGCACAATGGCGCCGAAAAACCCGCCCCCTTTGAGTGCAGCATAAGCCTGCGGCAGATAAACCCACGGCTCGCGCACGTCCAAAAAGAGCGCATCGACATCGACTTCATCGAACCCTTGGGCAATATCGCGCTCTTTGAGCGTAACCCAGGCCGACAGGCCAACCTCGTCCAGATTTTGGCGGGCCACCTGGAGCATATCGGCGCGTTGATCGTAGGAGTAAATGTGCCCATCTGGCCGCACACTGCGCGCCAAAGCCATTGTCAGACCGCCACTGCCGGTTCCGGCCTCGATCACCCGCACGCCGGGGTAAATGTTGAGGCGTAGCAGCAAATAGCCGATGTCTTTGGGAAACATGATCTGCGAATTGCGCCGGGCCAGCCGGATCAGATCATAGGTCGAGGGCTGCAACACCAGAAATGCATAGCCGGTGTGCGAACGAACCTCGCGCCCCAACGGCTGGCCGATCAAGGCATCATGCTCAATCACTCCGCGATGAGTTTGAAATTTGGCTCCGGCCTTGAGGGTCAGCGAATAGGTCTTGTAGTCTTTGGAGAAAAGGATAACCCGATCTCCTTCTTGGGCAACAATCATCCGGTTTACTCCACCACAAAAATGCCGACATCTCCCCTCCGCAGCGTTATGTCCTCCTGCAGGAAGGCACATAATCGTTCACATTGTACCTGAAAAGCCGATACAGAGCAAGGGATAGACGTTTTTGCCAATTGCGTGTATAATCAGGGTACACTGAGCATGACAATCCAGGCCGATTGAAATCGGCCTCCTGAGGCGTTCCGCCAAACGTCAACCTACGCCGACGCGCACCGGTTGGCAATGGCCGATCAATGGCCGCAGGCCCAGTGTACGGGTGAGGCGGGTCTTCTCCATACAGTTGCCGCTTGAATAGAATTACAAAAAAAAGGTTAACGATGAGCATCGAACATATCAAACGTCCGGATGGGACTATTGGCGACCTGGTTATATGTGACGTGTGCGGAGCACGAATGCACGGCGAAGTCATCGACTGGGGGGAATGGGATTGGAGCTGGCTGCGGTTATACGTCGATGTCAACGGCAGTTTTGTAGCCAAACATGTGTGCGACCGCTGTCGCACACAGGTTGTATGGTGCGACAATTGCCAAACCTTCCACTATAAGGATGGCACACACCGGGTCAAATGCGAACAATGCGGACGAATTTACCGGGCTTTTGTCCGGCAGACCGAACATCTGTGCGCCAGATGTGCCGGGCTGAATGAAAATCATCCCCGCTGGTGGCTGGAAGCCCTCTCCGCCGACCGTTGAACGACATCATAGTCTGAACCGGTCCGAAAACCGATGCGTAGAGATACATCGGTTACGCTTTGCGGGCCGGCTCTCAGCATACGATGGCCAATTCGTATCCACATGTAGGACAATTTTTCCCTTTGAGCAAATTGCGAATTGTATAGCCGTACCGGTGAATACAAATCTGCCCGCATTCGGGGCAGCGCGTATGTTCATAAGGGCTGCCGGGCACGTTGCCGGCATAGACATAGCGCAACCCGGCCGCGTAGCCGATTTCAACGGCCCGATGCAGGGTGGCCTGAGGCGTCGGCGGGGCATCAAGCAACCGGTAGCGTGGCACAAACCGCGACACATGCCAGGGCATATCCGGATCAACCGAGGCCAGGAATCCGGCAATGTCGCGCAAACTCGGCTCATCATCGTTGTGACCGGGGATGATCAGCGTAGTCACCTCAACCCATACCCCCATTTGACGCATTTTGGCGATGGAATCGAGCACCGGCTGCTGGCGTGCCCCACACAAGGACCGGTAAAACGCATCCGACCCTTTGAGGTCGATGTTGGCCGCGTGGAGATCGCTGCCGATCGTCGCCAGCGTTTCGGCCGTCATATAGCCGTTGGAAACAAAGACGTTTTTGAGTCCGGCCCGGGTCGCCAGAACGGCACAATCGTAGGCATATTCGAAAAAGACCGTCGGTTCGGTATACGTATAAGCAATCGTCCGACACCGCTCCCGTTGGGCCAGATGCACCACCTGTTCCGGCGGCAGCTCACGGCCCCACCCGCGCGCGTCCCAACGTTCCTCACGCGGAGCCTGCGAGATATCGGCGTTTTGACAAAACAAGCAAGAGAAATTACAGCCGACGGTAGCAATCGAAAAAGAAGCCGAGCCGGGATAAAAATGGTATAACGGCTTTTTCTCGATCGGGTCGACGGCTGCCGAAACAGCCTGACCGTAAACCAGCGTGTACAGGATGCCATCACGATTCTCGCGCACGCCGCAGATGCCCCGCTTGCCGGGGCGGATTGTACAACGATGGGCACACAGCCCGCAGCGCACCGCATTGTTGTCTAATTTTTCATACAACATCGCTTCGCGCATTTTGTCACCTCCGCACATCTCCACGTTCGTGCCAGCCGTATTCACCGATCAGCGGCACAAAGGAAACGCCGATCAGCCATTCGGTCTGAAATTGATCGCCATGCCGCCGGACACGCACCAACTCTTGCGACCAGCGCGGCCCGATCGGCGCGACCAGACGACCGCCATCGGCCAGTTGGGCTTTGAGGGGTTCCGGCACATCCGGCGCGGCGGCAGTGACAATGATCGCATCGTAGGGAGCCTTTGCCGGCCAGCCCAGCGTGCCATCTCCTACCTGCACCTGGATATTGGTATAGCCCAACTCGGCCAAAACAGCAGCAGCCTGACGGGCCAGGCCGGGAAACCGTTCGACGGTGATCACCTCGGCAGCCAGTTGTCCCAAAATCGCAGCCTGGTATCCGGAACCGGTGCCGATTTCAAGCACCCGCTCCTTGCCCGTCAGGCAGAGCAGCTCGGACATCAAGGCCACAATATAAGGCTGCGAGATGGTCTGCCCCATGCCGATCGGCTGGGGTGCATCGCGATAGGCCGCATGCGCCAACTGGTCGGGCAGGAAACGATGGCGGGGCACGGTGCGCATCGCGGCCAACACCCGCGCGTCGCGGATACCACGCGCAGCGATTTGGGTGCGCACCATTTCTTCACGCAGTCGATCGGTCTCTAAGGCAAACTGATCGGACATCGGCCATCCTGGTGTCCAGCATCTGACTCGGACGAATTGTAACTACCCAGACTGTGGCTGGTTTCCGACCGAGCCACGGGCCGGGTAATGTTCGGCGATTCCGTGTGCGCAATCCAGCTGCACCTGCGGCGGGTTGAAGCTCAAGGTGTCTGCCTACCACCAGGTGACCAACGGCAGATCGCGCATGGTCACCAGGCCGGGCGACGCCTCGCGCACCCGACGAACGGCGTTGACCACAATGGCGACCGTCGCCAAATCGCCGTTGGTGCCCTGGAGTGTCACCGTCAGGCTCGGTTTGCCGGTGATGGTGATGGTATCTTGCTCGTTACCGGCATCCAGTGCCGCGATGAACGTCAGACTCATAAACTCACCCTCCGGCGAATCGGCGCGCGCTGTCTGCTTGAGGCCGATCACCCGCCCCGGTTGAACCCGGAAATAATCGGTCTGGGTAAAACGCTCGGCTATCACCGGTTCGACACTGGACTCGTAACGTACCAAAGATTTTCCTAATGTACTGAAGACCATCCCTATCGATTCAGGCAACCCGACATGCCCCATCCGTCCGGCAGCCATTTTAGCCTGGAACTCGTCCACGGTCATTCCGGCGCCGATCTTGGCCTGAAACGGCCCCCGCCGGGTCGACGCATTGATCACCCGTCGCACGTCGATATGATCGACTCGCTGACAAATGCCGGTCAGGGCCAGCGGCAGTGCATCCATCAAAAAGCCGGGGTTCACGCCGGTGGCCAGCACCGTCTTGCCCGCCGATCGGGCCACCGCATCGATCTCGGCGGCCGCTTCGGCGTGAGCGAGCCAGGGAAAAGACAGTTCTTCGGCCGTCGAAACCACATCCAGTCCGGCCTGCAAAAGCTCGATGATCTGCGGCTTGAACAGATCAAAATACGAACTGGTGGTATGCAGCGCCACATCGGCAGGTGAGCGGGCCAGCGCATCGGTCAGCGTGCGGCTGACCGGAATGCCGAGTAGCCGATCAAGGCCGATCACCTGGCCCAAATCCTGCCCCACCTTGGCCGGATCAATATCCACCCCGCCAACCAGGGTGATCCCTTCACGTTCGACCACATGTCGGGCTACCGCACAGCCGATAGGCCCTAAACCGAACTGAATTGCACGAATCGTTTCTGACATGAATTATCCTCCATGGGCAAATTCAATACAAATTTAACACCGCTTGTCCGGTTTGTCAAACCCGGCCTTGACTCGACATAAAATATCCGGTATAATCAAACTAAACTCGGCATACGGCCGGGCACCAAGGCTTCAAATGGGTCGGCCCAAATTAAAACGAGAGAGCCATTCTCCCGCTCGCAGATCCAGGTGTGGGAGGAGAAGCGTTGCGCGTTCAGAAACGCATGCTGGTGAGGTATGCATCGTATGGGTGATCGACGGTATGTAGACGAGTTGACCACCGAAGAATTGGAAGAAATTTTGCTTATTCGTCGGCATGAAGAGCGGCTGGCACGACTGCGTCGGATCGGCATCAGCACATCGCCAGAACCGCCGTCGATCCGTCTAGGTGGGGGCACCGCAGTTCAGACGGCGGTCCGTGCGCCCGAATCGGAGCGGTGGACTGCTGCGCCGGAGGTCAAGTCGCCGGGCAGCTGGCGTGACCGACTGCTGCTGGGCATTGAAATTGCCGCGTTGATCGGGTTGATTGCCATTGTGATCAGCCTGGCCCTCAGCGTGTACAAAATCAATCGGGAGTGGAATGAAGGACAAGCGACGCGGGCACAAACTCTGCCCACGCCCACGGCCACACCGCTGATCCGGGCGGCCGTATTACCCGGCGGACACCTGCCGCCGATCACTGCCGGCGCCGAACCCCAACCCCTCAACCCGGTTCCGGCGCTGGTCATTCCGACGCCCGGCCCCAAGTCGCCAACCCGGCTGGTCATTCCCAGCATCAACGTCGACGTGCCGGTGGTGCCGGGTGACGACTGGGAACAATTGAAAAAGGGCGCCGGACACCATATCGGCTCGGCCAATCCGGGCGAACGGGGCAATGTTTTTATTTCCGGGCACAATGATATCTATGGCGAGATCTTTCGCCATCTGGAAAAGCTCAAGCCCGGTGACCAGGTCATCGTGTACGCCGGAAACCAACCCTATACGTACATCGTGCGCACAACCCGCATTGTCGACCCCAGCGATGTGAGCATTATGTATCCTACCAGTACGCCGATTTTATCTTTGATGACTTGCCATCCGTATATGGTCGACACACATCGGCTGGTAGTCATTGCCGAACTCGAAGAGTGACGGCTTGCCCCCACGCCGAATATCCTCAACACATCATCGTTTACTCTCGATATTTCCGCCTTTTGTAACTGCCTACCCATGCCGAAAGTCGCCCTTTTTGGACCGTCGGCCTGCGGTTGGCGCAGGCCGACGCCTGGCGCCGCATGCGCCCACAAAGGCTAATTTCTAATCGGCGCAAGGCAGCGGGCAGCCGGGTAGGTAATTCGACAATGTCAAGTTTGCCTTGCCGGGTTGACCTCACCCATCCCCACTGCGGGAGGGGTGAGGAGAGGTCAGGGCCCGAAACTTGCATTGTCGTGGTCATTACGTTTCGAGAAGCATGAATATGCCGTCTACCCGCACCTGAAACCGATGTCACTCCACGACATGGCCTGGACACAGGCCGTCAGGCGGCGTTGAAAGGCAGGAAAGCACCGTAAATTGAACGCGAACACACCTTCCACCGCCAGGCCAGGCATCGGTGGGGTGTAGAAACCAAGCCGGTCACACAAGTGGGCGTTGAATTGGCAGCCGATGGTTTGTGGAGTTCAACGCCCTTTTGCAGCTATGGCGAGGTGTACCCACATAGAGCGAGTCCGTCGGGCACAGTCACCATCTCAGTCAGGCAGAGTCGGTGTGCGATGCGGGACGGTCTGCCCAGGTGATGGCAATCGAAAAGCAAAGACCTGCAATTTAAGGGGCTCACCTCGCTCTGTCATATTTCCACATCAGACCGATCCCCCCAACAAAAGCAATTAAGGCCAATCCGGACATAAGATAGGGGTTGACTGCACCCTTTTCAAGCATTTTTTTGGCCATCACGTTATTTTCCGGATCCTGAGGCAAATAAATTACTTCGATGTGTTCGCCCTGATTTACAGAGTCCCAGACCGATTTGGATACATCAAGCGTTGCAGAAACAAAATCTCCCATTCCGCCGGAAAGTGAAGTCATAAACATAACCTCAAGCACTTGTCGAGCGCTATCAACATCACTCACGGTCGCTTGAACTTTAACCCCCTTTTGACGATAAATGGGCAATTTTGATTCTTCAAGAGCTTTTGCCTCAAACACACTTTGTAATACGGCGCTATGTTGCGGATCATCAGGCAAGTATATAATTTGTACCTGATCGCCCTGACCAAGCCCCTTCACACTATTCTCGTCGGCCTGCACTTCGGCTGTGATAAACCTGATGCCAGCAGTAGTAGTCTGTTTAGTGGTAAAAAAGGTAACATCAAGCAAAAAATCGGTGCGATATGATGAGGAGCCGGTCACCACCTGGCGAGTTCGAGCGGTATATTTCTTAGCCACGGTGGCCTGGGCCATAACGCCATTCTTTTGATAATCGGCAAAACGCAGTCCTTGATATGCAATGATAAGCAAAAGTACGGCAACCACGATCAGAAATGCTCCGACCAGACGTACCATATTCGTATTGCGAGTTTGGCTCATAATTTCTCCTTGCTCAATTGAATCGACATTCATTATCGTTTATGGGAATCTGCTCTCAGCAATTGCGCGCCCAACTTGTGCGGCTTGTACAAGCGGCGCAAAGCAATCAACAAACGTTCTGGTGAATACCCAGCTTGCCAGGCCTGACTTTCTTCGATGATCAAATTCCGGCCATCACGGAACTTGATGATCAGCGGATGTAAGGTAACCCGTACTGTTTGCCAACCCAGCCGTACCGGTCGGACCACACTCACCTGTTCTTCGATCTGTTGAATCCCATAAAATCGTGCCGGGTTAGGGTCTCAAAAAATCGTGCCTCTCCAGGCCTCGGCCAGGACCCACTCCCGCCAGGCGGGGACGGTCAGGGGAAACGAAAGCTGATACGGCCCCGATACCAGAGGCACCGCCTCTCCCATCAGGTCAGCCTTCGTCACCCCCTGAATGGGCCGCCGCACAGGGGGGAGATCCCCTTTCGGCTGAAAGACC
>Ga0209101_1003155_pt1 | contig 10207 bp, 15 predicted proteins | sample ConPoolayeCmetaG_FD_185481 | JGI IMG/M metagenome (GOLD analysis project Ga0209101, IMG submission 185481) | Hot spring microbial mat communities from California, USA to study Microbial Dark Matter (Phase II) - Cone Pool mat layer C metaG... ... | reverse complement strand
CTGGAAGCTTACGCCGGCAGCGCTGGCAGCGCCGCCGCCCTGGGCGATGGCCAGCGACATATCCTCGACGCCGAAGCGGCTGACGTTGGCAGCGCCGGCAAGCCGGTTGACGGTGTCGGTCAGCTGCTCGGTGCTCAGGTTCCACACCGCCATCGCCGTCGAGACGGTGTCGGCGGCCTGGACAAGGCTCGTCGAGCCCGCAGCGGCGAGGTCGAGAGCGGCTTTGGTCGCGCCGCTGATGATGTCCGATGTCGAGATGCCGTTCGCCGCGAGCACCTCCATCGCCTGGAGCACCTCGGAAGCCGAGAATGCCGTGGACTCGCCCAGCTCGAGCGCCACCTGTTTCAGCCCGGCCAGTTCAGCACCGGTCGCCTGCGCGACGGATGCGACGACGTTCAGCCCGCGCTCAAAATCACCGCTCGCCTTGAGCGCGCTCGCCAGCCCGGCCCCGATTCCGGCCAGGCCGCCTGCCATTGCAGCGCCGGCAATTTTCCCGACGGTCATCATCGAGTTGCCGAGCCCGGACAGAGCCCCGCCGAGCGCGCCCAGCCGGCTGCTCGACTGCTCGGCGACCGCCTGCACCTCACCGAGGTCGGCCTTCACCTCGCGCAGCACAGCGGAGGCCTCGTTGACCGCCCGGATCGCGAACGTCAGCTTGGCGGCGCCGCCAGCCATCAGCCTCCCTCCCGGAGGCGCAGGATGCGGCGCGCCTCAGCCTCGGCGAGCATCCACGTGAGGACATCGTCGTAGTCACGGGAGCGCTCGAGCAGCGCGAGGTAGCCGAGATAACCGCCGACCCTGTCCATCACTGCCACCCAGGCGATCTCCTCAGGCACTACGCCCCGCCCGCTGACGAGAGCGTCAGCGAGGCGGCGGACGAGTTTTTTGTCTCCTCCGGAGTGCGTCGGCGGTACAGCTCATTCAGGCGCTCGACCAGGTAGTCATGGCTCTCCGGGTCGAGCCTGCGGATATTCTCCGGCGTCACCGGGTCTGAGAAGCTCCACGCGACAATGGCGAGCTCGAGCGTCGCATACTGCGCCGCCTCGAGGTCGAGCGTCACCTCGCGGACAGCGCCGTCAGGGCCGATCACCGGGTCTCCACGGAGCGCAGCCTTCTGAGCGCGCACCTCGTCGCCCTTGGACAGCTGCTCCCGGACCTCCACCCACTCCCCCGGAGTGGGGAGGTCAATGCGCACCGTGCGGGTTGGATCGATCAGTGGCATGGCTACACCGCCTGCAGACCGTTGCGCACAGCCACCGCCAGCGCGTTGCCGCTGACGGAGTCGCGGATGAGCCGGAACTTGATGCCGACCATCTCCTGCTGCCCGTCGACCGAGCTCTTCGGCTGGCCGTCGACCTGCCAGCAGCCGTCGACCTGGACATAGCGCGGCTGGCCGCCGATGTTCGTGCCATCGAACCGCACACGGATGAATGCGGTTCCGTTGTCGCGGTAGCGCTGGTACTGCGCCGAGCCGACAGCATCGAGCTCGAGCACAAGCTCGAGTGACGCAGACAGCTCGCCCGAGCTGTGCTTGGCGAAGTCGAGGTCGGCGCGGCCGTCGACCGTCTGCACCGGGACCAGCCCAGTGTTAACCTCCAGCGTCCCGCTCCGGACGACGCCGGAGAGCTGCGTGGTGCCGAGACTTGCCCAGCTCGAGTCGAGATAGACCTTCGCCAGCCCGCCGACGAGCGGCTCGCGGGAGGCGTAGGGGTTGATACTCGCCGTCGGCGCCCCGTTCTGACGCGCCCGCCCGGCCATCTCCCACTTGAGCGCCGCGAGGTCAGTGGCGTTCCATTCGATTGAAAACTTCGTGGTGAAGCAGTAAGGCACGATGGCGACGTAGTGGTTAGCCGCCCCGTCCGTCTTGATGCACTCGGCCGTCGCCGTGGCCACCTGGGCATGACCGCCGAGGGATGGGGCGAACGTCCACGTGTATGCCGGGCCTGAGCCGCTCGGCGTCACACTGGCAAGCCCGGTGAGGAGCGGCCACAGAATCTCCTCAGCCGTCAGCTCGGTCTCGACCGCAAGACCAAACCCCCGGCCGACAATCGGCCCGTTTGCCGGGGCGATGCGATATCCGGTGACGCCCTTGAGCTTGCCGACGTTGACCTGCTCGTCCTGCTCCCAGCTGGCGGGGATGGCGACGGTCGCCTGCGCAACAGTGCCGGGCGTCGTCTCCTTGCCGAGCTGCAGCCTCCGCAGTGCCTGCAGTGCCGTAGGCATGGGTCAGTCCTCCTTTTCTTTGGCGGCGCGGCGGCGGGCAGGAGCATCAGCAGGTTCCTCCTGCGCCTCCGGTGTGCGGTAATAACCAGAGCGAATCTTGGCGGCCGCAACCCCGGCGTCCGCCTCCTCGTGGTCGAACGGCGGCCAGCCCTCCGGGAGCGGCAGGATGCCGCCGCCGGGCGCCGGCCCCACGTACACCAGCTTCGTCATGGCCCAACCCCCGCATTGATGAGTCGGTGCTCCGACACCTCGAGCACGAGCGTGTGCTGCAGGTAATCGGCGCCCCCGTAGTCGACCGTCGCCGGCGCCGAGACGCGCGCCGGCCGGAGCCCGTTGTAGGCGCCTGAGGCGGATGCCAGGCGCTCAATGCACACCTCGAGCACCTCGTCCGGGAGCGGAAGCGCAGCCTGGGCAGATGTCCCAACATCCCCGAGCGGCACCATGAGACGCACCTCAACCTCGTAGGTGTGGCGCAGCGCGCCGCCGAGGAGTGACAGGTCGACAGTCGCCCCCGGTATCACGACCGCGCTCACGCCGCCGGCCGGGAGCACCGGCGGCAGCGCTCGAGGCGCAGACAAACCGTAGCCGTAGACCTGGGCGATGCCAGCGGCCTGGACGGCGTCGGCAACAAGGGCGATGACATCACGCTGCATCGTCCCCTCCTGCCGCCGCGATCCGCTCCCACTCGCGGGCGATCGCCTGCTCAAGCAGCCTGCGCGCCTCGGGCTGGATGGCGCCGATAGCCTGGTCGCCGTTGACGATGCCCACATACGGCCGCGGCGCCATGCCCGGGTGGTACTTGATGCGCTCGCCGTAGCGCCGAAAGACGCCCTCCCGGCGCTTGGACCCAGGCCGGTTGTTGCCGATCCGACCATCCCCTCTGCCGCGATACCACCACTGCCGGCCGAACTCGAACGTGGCCGCTGCGGGGTGCACCACAGCCATCGGCAGCCGGATGCCGACACCGCTGCCGCGGATCGGCAACTGCTCGATGCGGGCCACAATGCTCGGCCGACCGCGCGCCCTGATCTCGCCCTCGAGCTGCCGCCCGATGGCGGCCAGCGCATCCCGCAGATGGGGCGCATCAGTCTCGCCGAGCACGCTCAGCGCCTTTGCCAGCTTGTTGACACCCTCGACCTTGATGCGGATGGAGGCGGTGCCGCTGGGCTTCGCCGCCTTCGGCGACACCGCGACGATCTGCCCGCTCATACGGCCACCGCTCCCGTCGGGTGATAGGTCCGGCGCAGGTCGACGATGGCCGGGTAGAGGCCAGTCACAGCGAGCGACAGGTCAGCCGGTCCGACAGCTGAGGCGTACCCGCTGATGCCGTCGCGCAGCAGCCGGACGGCCTCGACCTGGCAGGCCATCGCAATTGCGGGCTCGACGCGCTCGACCTCAATCGGCGCACCGGCGGGATGCGGCGAGGCCTCCGCGCCTCGCTGGCCGCGGAGCACAGTGACGCTGTTGCCGGACACCGCGACTGCGTAGCACCGCTCCTGCCCAATGATGAGCGTATTGCCTGGCCGGACGCGGTGGCCGGGAGACAGCGACAGGGCGGTGGTGTCAGCAGCAGCGGCAGCCGTGAGCGTCCCGGCCGGCTCGCGCTCGTCGGCCATCCCCCACCAGGCAGTGACCTCCGCCGGGCCGGTGTAGCCGCCCCGCAGCCCGAGCGCGCGATACGGCGGCTGCCCCGCGAGCGTCACCGACGGCTCGACTGTCTCAGGAATGCCGTCTCCGTCGCGGTCGATGCGCACCTGCTCGAGGCTAAGCAGCTCATGCCAGCGGTAATCGGTGCGCAGGTCGCGGAAAACACACCTCCCACTCCTGGCGGTGTGGATAACCGCAGCGCGGCGGGGCGCAATAGCCCGCTCGATGATCCGCTCGCAGGCAGCCGAGACAGCCTCGATGGCGAGCAGCGCCTGCTCGACCTCGGACGCCGATGCCTGCGCAGCCCTTAGGCCCAGCACCTCCCACGCCGACACTGCCGCCCAGCGCATCAGGCACCTCCGCGCTTCCGCCCGGCCGGGGCCGGGCGGGTGACGGTGCGGGGAGACTCGCCGTCACCCGCGTCCTCGGCCGGGGCGAAGGAACCGGGAGAATCACGCAGCAGAAACTCGGCCACGAGGTCGGTGACCTCGATGACCTCGCCGGCACGCCAGCTGAAGTCGCCGGCCGAGTAATCTGACACGACGCGCAGACGCTTCATCGTCAATCGCTCGCCAGGTTGCGGATGCCCGCGGCAACGTCGCCGCCCCAGCGGACGAGCGCCTGGCGGGTGTAGAGTTCGACCAGGAACGTATCGGTGCGCTGCACCCGGTCAAAGAAGAGCTGCACCGGGCGGTAGATGCCGCGCAGCCAGCCGCGGACATTCACGACGGTCAGCTGGCCGAGCGTGTTGTTCGCTGGGGTCGCCGAGAGCTTCCCGTCCGCCTCGGTCTTAGTGCAGTACGCCGGGGCGATGATCGGGATGCCGAAAATGCGCCCGAGCTCGCCGGTCACGATCGTGGCCGACGCACCGTACTTCTCGAGCGTCACCACCTCGGGCAGCGCGAGCAACCGGCTGTAGACGCCGGGGTTGCAAACGACCCGGAGGTTCGCCGGGTCGGTTGCCCAGTCGATGTTGTTGAGGGCGCCGACAGAGTTGCCGGCCCCGGCCATCCGCATCCGCGCGCCGATGATGCCGGCCGAGGTCGGGCTGTTGCCGCCGCCGTTGGCGCCGTTCGCCGAGTCATCGACGAGCCAGTAGTGCCGGATGCCGTCCCACGCCAGGTAATGCGCGTTGGCGGGCGGGGCGGCGTCATCGCTGTTGATGTTTCCGGTCTCAGCGTTCGTCATATCGCCGTTGAGGATGGCCGAGCCGATGTGCAGGGCTGCAGACTCAGCCAGCTTCTCCTGCAGGAACGGCACGAAGGCGATGATCGAGTCCTCCTGCAGCTCGGCCGTCCAGCGCTGCTGGATGGTGAACTTCCTGGCCTGGAGCGTCACCCGGTTCGACCCGGTCTTGGTGTCCGGGTACGGCGACGGGGTATCGCCGCCGTTCTCGTCGACGAAGTACATCTGCGGCAGGCCGCCGTCGACCGGGACGTACACAGTCGGGGCAGCCATCTGCAGCGTCGGGATGGCGTCGAGCAGTCCGTCACGGCGCCGGGCAGCGGCCCACAGCTCACTGACGTACTGCGCACCGACCAGCTGCTGGCCGTAGCCGGATTCGCCGGTGTCCATCGTGCGGGTGCGCGGCGCCCGCTCCATGGCATCGCTCACCGCCTCGGTCACGACCTCGACCCGCGGGCCGCGCTCGAACACCCAGTGCCGCCAGGCGGCCTCGAACTCCTCGCTCGGCCGGATGTCGATCGGGCCCTCGCGGAGCTGCCGAGCGCCGTCCATCAGCATCCTGGACAGCTCGAAGTAGCCGCGGATGCGGCGCTCGTTCTCGCTCCTGGTCAGCCGGTCATCCCACCAGCGGGCGACGAACCGGTCGCGCATCTCGATGCGCGGGGCTCCGCCAGGCAGGAGCGACGGGTCGCGCTGCGGCTGCGGCGTCGGCTGCTGCTCCAGGCGGTCAGCCAGCCGGCGAATCTCGCCCACAATCGCCTCGTCGTGCTCGCGGGTTGCAGCGACCAGGTCGGCCAGCGCGGCACCAAGGTCGTCGAGCGCACCCGCAGCGGGGGCAGTTTGCTCAGTCATTGGATTACCTCCACCTTCAGCTGCTTGAGCGCCTCCGCGACCTCGCGGATGCGCCTGGCGGCTCGCTGGCCGCCGATGTGTCGCACCTGGCCATCATCAAGAGGCCAGGAGATGCGCAGGTTGCCGTGCTCGTCCAGACTGAAGAGCGGCGTGCCGTCAGCGCGGACCACGAGCGCGCCGGGGTCGGCCGGGACAGCCACATACGAGACCTCGAGGAGCTCATGACCGCGGGTGAACACCAGCACCTGTCTGCCGTCGACCGTGCGCATCTCGGTCTCGCCCGGCAGCCAGCGGACGCTCGTTGCATGGACGAATCCCTCGGCGACCAGCTCCCAGATGAGGTCGGCTTGGGGATGGCGCGCGAACTCGTGGGTATCGATGACCTCGCGGTCCGTGACAACCCGCTCGCCCAGGACCGCGCGCGCGATGGGCAGCTGAGCCGTGTCGTGGTTCCAGAGGACGACGGGATTGCGGTCGTAGTGCTCGAACCGCCAGCCGCGGGGCTCAATGATGGCGCCGTCGCGGGCAACGTCAGCGGTCGAGATCACCGCCTGGACGCGCCGCTGGGCTGAGTCGATGCCCCGCACCTCGCCGAACAGCAACAGGCCCATGTGCGCGCAGACCTCCCAGGGAGGGATGCGGGCACATGGGCCACTGCGCTCTATTTAGCGCGGCTGATGCTCACCTGTCAACACCGTTGCGCAATTAGCGCTCGTTGACCGCCTTGCATCGCGGGCAGCGGATGACAGTGCCGGCCGGAGCGCGCTCGGCCAGGAGCTTGTTGCAGGCCGAACAGCGGAACTGCCCGCTCATGCCGGGAGCGGCGCCTCCTGGTCCGGTGCCGGCGCCTGCTCGCCCGGCAGCATCGCGTCCGTCGCCCCGACCGGCGGACGGCCGGTATGCCGGATCGGCGGCAGGCCGACGACGGCCAGGACGTCCGCCGGGTCGTACCCTGCCTGCACCAGCGCGCGGGCGGCGCTCACCTGGTCCGCCAGCTTGCCGCGCGTCAGCGCGGAGGTGTCCATGCGGCATACCAGCTCCTCCTGCGGGATGAGCTCATCGGTGATGGTCTCCTCGAACCGCCGGATCCACCCCATCAGCGTGTAGGCCAAGAACGCACGGTTCTGCTCCTCGAGGCCGCTGCCCCAGCTCGTATCCTTGGCGTGCGCATCGAGCAGCCAGAGCGGCACACCGAACATCCGCGCAATCTCCGCCACCTGGTACTCGCGGGTCGCCAGCAGCTGCGCATCAGCCGGCGACAACCCGACCGAGAGCCAGCGTGCGCCGCGTCCGAGGACAGCCACGCGCCCCGCGTTCTCAGGCCCGCGATGGAGCGCCTCCCAGTCGGCAGCCAGCTGCGCCGCCTGCTCGCGCGTCAGCGGCTGGTCGGTCGACAGGTAGCCGCCCGGTGTAGCGCCGTTCTGCAACACTCGCGCGGCATACATCTCCGCCGCGATGCTCAGCCCGAGCGCCCTGGCATGGACCAGGAGCGGCGACAGGCCGGCGAGCCCATCCCAGGTGGGGCCGGGGATGTGGACGATGTCGCCCCCAGCCACCCAGTCGCGCCGCGGGCGGCTGTAATCGCCGTCGACGACGTACACCTTGCTGCCGCGTTCATCCCTGCCCACCCTGACGCGCGACGGCTCGATCAGCCAGAGCTCGCCGGGAGTGCGGCGCTCCCAGCCAGCCGCCTCGACCACATAGATGAAGCAGTTGCCGGTCGCGGCCGCGTGCATGACCGCCGTCTGCCAAAATACGCTCTTGGGCACCTCAGGATTGGGCCGGCCCCAGATTGCCCGCAGGCGCGGGGGCCGCTCCTCCACCCACTGACCGGCGCCGGCGGCGCGGTAGACGCCCAGCGGCAGCGTGCCGACCGCCGACGAGATGATCTGCACCGCCCGCCAGAAGGCCGTCTGGCCGAGCGCCCGGTCGCGCTCAACCACCACGCCTGCCTCGACCAGGCCGCCGAGTGCGCCCGCCAGCGCGCTCCCCAGCGCAGCCGGCAGCCATCCGCTCCCCGGGCCGCCTGCCTCCGGCGGTGCCCCCCGTGCACCGCGTCGCTCCACCACACTCCGCAACCAGCTCATCGTCGCCGACCTCCGTAGGCGAAATTCAGGCACGCAAGGCCCCCGGCAACGAGGCCGAGCGGCTCCCACGCGAGCCATGCTCCGGCAGCGATGAGCGCCAGCCCGGCCGCCTCCAGCAGCACCGCCGCCACCCTGGCCATGGCTGCCATCATCCTACAGCCTCATCAGTCGGAATGTAGATAGAGATTTCATCATCCGAGGATGCCCGGGAGCGCTCGAGGTCCCGCATCAGCCCGATCGCCATGACCATCGCGACAGCTGCGTCGATGCGAGACGCCTCATGCCCCTTGACGATGCGGATGCCGCCCATCGGCAGCTGCTTCGCGGCTGACGCCATGACGTGCGACGTCAGCGCGTGGTCGCCAGGATGCGCGAGCAGGCCGGAGGTGATGAGCTCGTAGGCTGCCTGTGTCGCCGGCGCCATCCGGCTCGTCGTCTGCGGCCACTTCACCATCGGCAGCCCGCGCGCCTCGAGCTCGGCCGTCACCCACGCCAAGAAGGCCGGGTCGAACGCGATTCCGCGGACGTCATGCCCCTCAGCAAGCTGTTCGACGTGGGCAATGACCTCGTCCTGCGGCACCCTCCAGCCGGGGAGCGGCGAGCCGTCCGGCGCCAACGGCCGTTCCCAGACACGCGGCACGACCACAAACCGGCGCTCGCCGTGCACCTCCTGCCACTGGCCGGCGACGACAGCAGTCGCGTCGCGCTCCGTCGACGCATCCCAGCCGACGTAGGTCGGCAGGCCTGGCTGGAGAGCGCAGCCTGGCACCTCGCAGGCATCCCACTCCTCGGTGCGCACCCAGGCGTCCTGCGCCGCGGTCCACTGGTTGAGGTAGAGCCGCCTGAACTGCGACTCAGGAATGTGCAGCTGGGACGAGTAAAACCCCTCGTCGACGATGACGCCGTAGCTCGGCGAGGCGAGCCGCCATGCCTCTGGCGAGCGGTAGTCGAGATGCGGCGGCGCCTGCCACCACCGGAAGAACAGGCCATTGTGAGGCCGGGCGCCGGCCTCGATCTCGCGTCCGAGACGGTACAGCTGCCCGCAGCGTGACTCCATGTCCCAGCCGGCGGTCGTGATGGCCAGCTGCAGCGGCTGCTCGCGGGCAGCGGACGCGGTCGCCAGCGCAGCCCACAGCTCCTCGGCCTCGCCGCGGCCCCACGCGTGGAGCTCATCGAGGATGACAGCGTGCGCGTTGAGCCCGTGCGCCGTGCTCCCCCGCGATGACAGCCGCTGGATGAACGAGTACGGGTCGTCACGCAGCGCAATCCGCGGCTGCGTGACCCGAGGCCCCGGCAGGACAACGTGCTCGCGCAGCGGGCCGAGCTCGCACATCCGCCTGACAGCTTCGAACACGCGGTCGGCCTGCCGCTCAGACGCTGCGGCGCAGTAGACCTCGGCAGCCGGCTCACCATCAGCCCAGGCGAGGTAGCAGGCAAGCGCCGCGGCTAGTTCCGTCTTGCCCGCCTTTCTCGGCATGCCGATGAGCGCTGACCGATACGTTCGCCGGCCGGTATTCTGGTCGACCTCAAACAGCTCATGCAGCAGCCGCTGCTGCCACGGCATCAGCCTGAATGGGCGCCCGAGCCAGCGGCCGTTGGTGAACACAAGCCACTCCTCGATCCATGCGATGACATGCCACCCGGTCGACCAAAACTCCCGGCCGCCGCTGCGCACCCTGCGCGGCTCAGGCCGCTCAGCCATCCAGCGCCTCCAGGTCGATGACGTCGGCTGCGGCTGCAGACTCGCGGGCGAGCGCCCGGACCGACCGCTGCGCCTCAGCGCCGGTCAGCTGCAGGCGGAACCGGCCGAGCGGATGCATGCCGAATCGATCGGCGATCTCCAGCACATACCGCTCGAGCGCCCTTGCTCGAGGAGCCAGCGGGTGTGGGCGGGGAATGCCGTCCGAGCTCATCACATACGGCTCGGCGCGCAGGACGGCCCTGACGCGCTCAAGCTCATCGAGCGCCATGACCCACTCGCGGAGCAGCGTGAGGTCGGCAGCCTCGTCCACCGCGAGCGCAGCGTCGCTCGCCCAGAACCGACGCCATGCTGCCCGTGCCGATTTGCCGAGACCGGCCGGTGCTGGCGGCGGACGCCAGCCCTCGGGCCGCGTCCTCGGCTCGAGGCGACGGGCTAGCCGAGCTGACTGCCGGCCAATCAGAGAAATCGGAGCCTTCTGGCGAACTCCGACCATTTCAGGTCACCTCCCCGG
>Ga0209101_1003150_pt1 | contig 10223 bp, 9 predicted proteins | sample ConPoolayeCmetaG_FD_185481 | JGI IMG/M metagenome (GOLD analysis project Ga0209101, IMG submission 185481) | Hot spring microbial mat communities from California, USA to study Microbial Dark Matter (Phase II) - Cone Pool mat layer C metaG... ... | reverse complement strand
AAATAAACCTCGTTTTTTTCTTCTTTTTTATCAAATCTTAAGTTGTCTTTTTCTATTTTTTTAAAAAAAATTGCTGACATGATAGTTAATCACTATAATTTAAACTATTTTAAAGACAAGAAAAACTTTTTTATTTTGTTTTAAAAAGTTATTAAATTAAATTTATTTAATGGTTTTTAAAAAGTTAAAAAAGAATTAATTAAATTATTTACTTAAAAATATAATAAAAGATTAAAATTAAGACTTATTTAGATAAATATTGTTAATATTTTAACTCTTACTTTTTATTGGTAAAATCTTATCTTGCTCTAAGTTTAAAATATTAACAATATCAGCGCTTGTTGGTAGAATAAACTTGGTATTTTTTTCTAAAACAATTGATGAAACCTCTAATCTACGCCAAACCTGAGCTTTTTCATCAAAGTGTTTATTAGCCGCATCAGCTACTTTCTTAATTGCCTCTGCATCAGCTTCAGCTTTTATAGTTTTGGCTTTAGCTTCACCTTCGGCTTCAAGAATTGCTCTTTGTTTTTTTCCTTCCGCTTCTAAAATCTGACTTTGCTTTATTCCTTCGGCTTGTAAAACCATAGCTCTTTTTTCTCGTTCTGCTTTCATTTGAAGACTCATTGCCTCAGTAATTTCTGGAGGAGGATCAATTTTTTGAACTTCAACTCGAGTTACTTTTACTCCCCAATTATGAGTTGCTTCATCTAAAACATCACGTAAATTAGTATTAATTACATCTCGCGCAACCAAAGTTTCATCTAAGGTTTTATCACCAATAAGATTGCGTAAGTTGGTTTGAGCTAAAGTAGTAGCTGCTGTATCAAAATCTTCTACCTCAAACTCTGCTTTGACTGGATCAACCACTTTATAATAAATAACAGCATCAACTGTTACTGTCACATTATCTTTAGTAATAACTTTCTGAGGTTCAACATTAATCACTCGTTCACGAACATCGATTTTAATTAACTCTTCAATAAAAGGGAAAATAAAATTTACTCCAGGACCAACTGTTCTTTGATATTTACCTAATCGAAGAATAATTCCTTTTTCTGATTGAGTTACAATCTTAACTGATAATAAAAGAGCCACAAACGAGATAAATGAAAAAAAGATAATTAAACCAACCATATGATTTAAACTAGTCCTTCTGATGGACTTTAATAACTTTTAATGTCACTCCCTCAACCTCAACAATCTCTACTTTTTCATTGGCTTTTATTTCTTCTTTAGCCTCAGCTCGCCATATTTCACCAAAAATCTTTACTTGGCCACAACTTGTGGGGGTGATTGATTTTATTACTAAAGCGTTTTTACCAATTAGGTTATCAATATTCGTTTTGCTAGTACTAATGTTAAGATATTTTTTAATAATCTTTCTTCCTAAAAATATGTATAAAAAAACTAAGAGTGAGGCGATTATTAAACCAAGTTGAAAATTATGGAAAAAACTACCTGCTAGTCCACCAATAATCATTGAAATTCCCAAAAGGACCAAGTCAAAACCGGTATTAACCCCAACAAAAAGTTCAATTAAAATTGCACCTAAACCCAGATAAACCAAAAATTGGCTAATATTAATTTGTGTCATAAATTATATTTTAGTAAATTTTTTAAAAATATGTTGATTTTTGTTTTCCCAAAAAACCTCATCTTAAGAAGATTTTTATCAGTTATTAGAAATAAATTATAGTCAGAAAAAAACAGAGTGAAGTTCGATATTGTTATCTAAATCATTAGTTGGTACTTCAAGTCTTTTTTAAAATCTACTAATTTAAATGTTTAAAGACTAATGTTTAGTGGATATGTAAGAGAGGAGTAATTATTTAGAAATATCCTTCTCAAAAAATTTTTGTTAAAGAAAAGCATAATTTTTTTATTTTTTGAGAAAAAACGAATAAAAATTTTGGGGTTTTTAATTTAATAATTTATTAAAAATTAATTTACTCCCATTCCATTGTTGCGGGTGGTTTGGTGGTGATGTCATAAACAACCCGCGAGACATCGGGGACATTTTGAGTGATTTCCTTGGCAATTTTGTCCAAAACTTGATAGGGTAGTTTTGCCCAAGAAGCACTCATAATATCAATACTTTCATAAATCCGCACGGCTACCACCTCACCATAGACTCGGTTATCACCTTTTACGGCAGTGCTTTTTATTCCGGTTAAAATTGGAAAACTTTGAAAAACTTTTTCATAAAATCCTTCCTCTTTTAAAATATCATTCAAAATTTGATCAGCTAGTTTAATTTTTTCTAATCTTTTTTTGGTTACTTCGCCAATAATTCTTATCGCATATCCAGGCCCAGGAAAAGGTTGAGCAAGAATAACCTCATTGGGTAAGTCTAATTTTTTCCCAATTTCTCGTACTTCATCTTTATAAAATTCTCGCAATGGTTCTAAAAGTTTTAATTTTAAATTTTTAGGTAACCCACCGACATTATGATGAGATTTGATAACCGCTGATTTTCCTTTTGAACCGCCGCTTTCAACCACATCAGAATAAATTGTTCCTTGAAGTAAAAAATTAACCCCTTTTATTTTTTTTGCTTCTTTTTGAAATAATTTAACATAAAGACCACCAATAATTTTTCGTTTTTTTTCTGGATTGATTACTCCTTTTAATTTTTTTAAAAAGAGATTTTCAGCAGTAATAATTTTTGGTTTAATCTCTAGCATTTTTTCAAAAATAAGTTTTACTTTTTCTTTTGTTCCATAACACATTAGTCCATTATCAATATAAATTGGGACAAGATTTTTACCGATTGCTTTGGCAGTCAAAAATGAAGCTATCGTTGAGTCAACCCCTCCTGAAATAGCCGCAATTACTTTACCGCCGCCGTTTTTTTTATAATCTTTTTTTATCTTTTCAATAATTTCATTGGGATTAAGCGGTTGATTTTTTGTTTTTAATTGACAAATTTTTTGAACAAAGTTTTTTAAAATTTCAGTTCCGTATTGGGTATGAAAAATTTCTGGATGAAACTGAACGCCAAAAATTTTTTGATTTTTACTAAAGATAGCCGCATGTTTTACTTTTTGGGTTGAGGCGGCCACTTCAAAATTTTTTGGCAGTTTTACCACTTCATCACCATGCGACATCCAAACAGTAAAATTTTTAGGCAAACCTTTAAAAAGAGATGATTGATTGATAATAGTAAGGGTTTCTGGGCCATATTCTTTTTTACCAGAAATAACTTTTCCCTCAAGAAGATAAGCAGTTAACTGTAATCCATAACAGATGCCTAAGATTGGGATATTTAAAGAAAAAATCTTTTTACCAATTTTTGGGGCATTTTTTTCGTAAACACTGGCCGGCCCACCTGATAAAATAATTCCTTTTGGGTGGTTTTTATTAATTTCATTTATTGCTTCGTTTGGAGTAATAATAATACATTCAACCCCAATCTGTCTTAGTCTTCGACTGATAAGATGCGTTGTTTGGGAGGCGAAATCAATGATAGTAATCATTTTTTGCTATTATAATTTTCTCCAAAATTGGTAATTGCAATACTATGAGGATGGCTCTCAATTATTCCCGCTTGCGATATTTTAACAAATTTTGATTTTTCAAAAAATTCTTTAATATTTTTTGCCCCAAGATAATAAAAACTTGAGTGAAGAGAGCCAATCAATTGATATAAAAAGTTAGAAACTTTTCCTTTATATTCAACCAGTCCTTCAACTCCTTCGGCAATTAATTTTTTTTCATCGGTTTCTTTTTTCTGTCCGTATCGTTCTGCTCCTCCTTTTTTCATTGCGGAAATCGAACCCATGCCCCGATACTGTTTATATTTTTTGCCATTTATTTTAACAACTTTTCCCGGTGTTTCCTCACATCCAGCTAAAAATGATCCCAACATCACACAGTCAGCTCCAAACGCCAAAGCTTTTGCCATATCACCAGGTTGCTTTATACCGCCATCAGCAACAATTTTTACTTTTCCTAATGATCCTTTTACCGCTTCAATAATTGCGGTTAATTGTGGTACTCCCATACCGGTAACAATTCGCGTGGTGCAAATACTTCCTGGTCCCATCCCTACTCGTAAAATATCAGCCCCAGCTTTTACTAAAGCCAAAGCTCCTTCTTTGGTGGCGATATTTCCTGCCATCAAAGGTGTTTGAGGCAAATTTTTTTTAAGAAAAAGGGCGGCTTTAATAATAAATTTAGAAAATCCATGACCGGAGTCTAAAACCAAAAGATCAACCTCGGCTTTTACTAAAGCTTTTACTCTTTCAAAAAAATCTTCTCCTACGCCAACAGCAGCGCCAACCAAAAGGCGATTTTTTTTATCAACGACAGCTTTTTTATCATCAGTTTTAATATTTTTTACTTTTTTAACCATTAATACTTGTTTTTCAATTGATAAATTGCGATGAATTATCCCCAAACCACCATTTTCAGCCATTGCTTTTGCCATTTTTTCTTCTGTAACGGTATCCATTGGTGAAGAAATAATTGGGATTTTTAATTTAATTGAAGGGCTTAAATCAACGCTTAAATCAACCGCGTTTCTTTTAAAATCGGTATAATTTGGTAAAAGTAAAATATCATCGAAGGTAATTCCCTCAACCATTTGTTTTAGTTTGTTATCTAAAATTTTTGCTTTATTCATATAAATGATTGATGATGAGAAAAATTTATAATTTGTTTCGCTTGAGATGGTGAGATAATTCTTTTTTGAATAAGAAGTTGGTATTCTTTTTTAACATTAGTAGAAAAAAATTCTGGTCCGTCAGAGTTAATAGTGAAAGGGACACGGTTTTTAATAAATGTTTGAATAATTTTTTTCATTTCTTTCCAGTTTTCAACTATCTGCGTTTTAATATTAGAAGTTGGACAGATTTCTAAGACAATATTTTTTCTTTTTATTTCCTCCATTAGTTTTTTATCTTTATAACAAGCGATTCCATGACCGATACGATGAAGTGAAATTTTTTTAATTACTTCCCACATTTCAGAAGTGGCAGTAAACTCACCGGTATGAAAGGTGATTTTTAAACCGCTCTTTTTAGCCAAAGCTAAGGGTTCAACTAAGTCGTCTAAATTAAACCCATTTTTTGGATTTGGGCCCGAGACATCAACCCCCACTACCCCCATATTTTTATATTTAATTGCTTTTTCAACAATAATCTGATGATATTTTTTGTCAAACTGACGATCAGTTTCCAGAATTATTCCTGCTTTTATTGGATACTCAATTATCGCTTTATTAAGACCGACCGTTGCCGCCAAAACAATTTTGTCAACATCAAAAAAGCCATTTTTATTACGTAAAAAGGGATTAAAACGAATTTCAATTTTTTTTAAAAGAAGATTTCGATAGGCAAAACTGATGATATGATGAATTGATTTTTCAACCGCATAAGGAGATGATTGAATTTTTTGGGTTAATACAAAAGGAGAAATATCTTTATCAAATGAGCGAAGATATTTTTCAGAAGTGGTTTTTTTAATCTTAAAATACGCCAAAAACTGCCAATAGTCTTTCTGCGGCAAAGAAATCCCTTGTTCATGAGCGATTTCCCATAAAAAATGAGGCGAAACTGAGGCACCTAAATGAAGATGAAGATCACAAAGATTTTGAAAGATATTCTCCATGTTAAATTATAACCTATTTTTTGGAGTTTACAATAATTATTTTATGAATTAACTTTTTTAAAGTTCCTAAAAAAACCAAAAATAAAATAACCGAGGCAAATAAAAATGGCATATCTTTACCAAAAAAATAAAAAAGTTCTCCACCAATGATTGGTCCTAAAATTCGACCTAAAGATCCAGCCGACTGTAAAATTCCTAAGGTCCCCCCATACTCTTCTTTTGGAACATTCTCTGATGCTATTGCTTGAATTGAAGGATTAGCTAAACCATTACCCAAAGGCATAAAGGTTAAAGCTAGATAAAAAATTAGTTCATTTTTTGCTAAAAAAATTAAAAAAAAACTTAAAAAAAGATTAAATGAAGCGATTTTTAAAATGACTTTTTCATTAAATTTTTTAAGTAAAAATGGCAAAATTAAAACTTGGACTAAAACTGCTAAAACCCCAACATAGGCAAAAATATAGCCATTTTTTGAGGCGTCATAGTTGAAAGTTTTTTGGGTCCATAAAGCTAAATTACCCTGGGTAAGAGAAAAAGCAAGATTAATCAGAAAAAAAATAATAATTAAAAATAGTAAATTGGGAATAGATAAAATTCTTTTTAATTCATCAAAATTAAATTTTGTTTTTAGGTCGTTAACTGCTTTTTTTACATTGACAGTTTCTTTTAAAAAAAACATTGTCGTTAAAATCGTGATAAGTGAAACAAAAGCGGCTAAAAGAGCTGGGGCTGAATAGGAAATTTTTGATAAAGCGCCTCCAATTGCCGGACCAAAAATAAATCCCAAACCAAAAGCCGCTCCAACAAGGCCCATTCCTCGAGCTCGGTTTTTTTTATCTGTCACATCAGCAATATAGGCTTGAGCAATTGAGATATTACCGCCAGTTGCCCCATCAATAATTCGTGATAAAAAAAGCAAATAAAGATTATTAGCAAAAGCTAAAATTAAAAAACCTAAAGCGCTTCCTAATTGCGAGATGATTAAAAGTTTTTTTCGACCAAAACGATCAGATAGCCTGCCTAAAATTGGAGCTGATAAAAGTTGAAAAAAAGAATAAGTAGCAATTAAAAAACCAATTTGAGCTGGATTGGCTTGGTATTTTTCAGCAATAAAAGGAAGAAGAGGTAAGATAATTCCAAATCCTAAAAGGTCAATAAAAACAATGAGAAAAATAGTTAGTAAAGCTTTTTTTGAGCTCATAAGAATTTTAATTATACCTTATTATCAAAATTATCAAATTTTTAATAAAAATATTCATTAAAAAATAAAGCAAAATAAAGCAGTTGTTTATTTTTTTGAAGATTGAGTTATAAAAATTAATTTAATAATATAAAATTTAAGTTAATAGATTATTAAAAAAAATAAATTAAATCTACAAAGATAAGGAGATTTTTATTAACTTTTTTCTTTTGTTCTTTCATAAAACTCCGCTAAAGCAATTTCTAAGGGTAAAGATTCAATTGGAGTGATTTTTAAATTTTGATAAGCCTCCATTAAAATTTTTATTAGCAAGGCGATTTCTTTGGTTGAAAGACTAGTTTGATAATCTAAATCAACCACAACTCCCTTTTTTTGCAAAAGACAAAGACGTAAATTTTCCAAAAGATCTTCAATTAGATTTTTAAAATTACCTCCTTCAACCGCAAATCGATTAATAAACGAAAAAGTTATTTTTGGGTCTTTTTTTTCCAAAATCGTTAAAAAATTTTCCTTACCTCTTATCCCGAAGAAAATTTCAATTTCTTCCTTCGTCTTTAAATTTTGGGTGATTACTTCCTGTAAGATTTTTGTAGCATCACGAAAAGAAGACTCGCTGTGATCGGCAATCAATTTTAAAACTTCTTCATTAAAAGAAAGTTTTTCTTTTTCCAAAATTCGTTTTAACATTGAAATAATGTCTTTATTTTTAGCTTTGCCAAAATTTATTTGAAAGCAACGCGAAGCAATTGTTTGAGGAATTTTTTCTGGATTGGTGGTGGCAAGAATAAAAATTGCGGTTTTTGGGGGTTCTTCTAAGGTTTTAAGTAAAGCATTAAATCCTTCATTTGTAATCATATGGGCTTCATCAATAATAAATACTCTAAAACGACCCGCCATTGGTAAAAAAGTGGTTTGATGAATAATGTTTTTTATTTCTTCTATTCCTCGATTGGATGCAGCATCAATTTCAAAAACATCAGGAAAGGATGACTTATCAATTAATAAACAGTTTTTACATTGATTACAAGGTTCAAAATAATTATTTTTTTTAGCAAATTTATTATTAAGACAGTTAACTGATTTAGCTAAAATTCTAGCAACTGATGTTTTGCCAGTGCCTTTTTTACCAATAAATAATAAAGCATGAGGTAAATTATCTTTTTCTAAAATATTTTTTATTTTATTTTTTACTTCACTATTATCTAGTTCCTCAATAGTTTTTGGACGATATTTTAGGTAGAGCATAATAACAACTCAAAAATCAAATGTCAAAAATTAAAACCATTATTAATGTTTTTAGATAACAAAATAGAAAACGATTAATAATCAATAACAAATAACTAATAACATTTTTATATTTTTGAATTTCTATTTTTCTCCTCAATTGCTTTTACCAGTTTTTCTTTTAAGGCGGTGTCTTTTTTAAGTAGTTCTTTTACTTCTTCTTTGCCGTGGCCGATAACTTTTTCACCAAATTTAATAAATGAACCACTTCTAACTAAAATTCCTGAAGAGATAGCTAAATCAACAAATCCTTCTTCTTTATCAATGCCATTTTGGGTAATAACAATTTCTGCCTCACGAAAAGGTGGGGCTACTTTATTTTTAACAATTTTAATTCTTACTCTTGCTCCATAAACTTGATTGTTTTTTTTTAGGGTTTCAACTTTTCTGACATCCATTCTAACTGAAGCGTAAAACTTTAAGGCTAATCCTCCCGGTGTTGTTTCTGGGTTACCAAACATAATACCAATTTTTAATCGAATTTGATTAGTAAAGATAATCGTTGATTTTGATTTAGAAACAACACCAGTTAGTTTTCTTAATGCTTGTGACATAAGACGAGCTTGAAGACCAATTTGCGCTTCGCCCATTTCTCCTTCAATTTCAACTCGTGGAACTAAAGCCGCGACTGAATCAACAATCACTAAATCTACTCCTCCTGATCGAATTAATGTTTCAACAATTTCTAAAGCTTGTTCACCTGTGTCTGGTTGAGAAACTAAAAGATCATCAAGGTTTACACCTAAAGTTTTTGCCCAAGATGGGTCAAGAGCGTGTTCTACGTCGACAAAAGCAGCCACTCCTCCTTTTTTTTGAACTTGAGCTATTGTTGAAAGACAGAGGGTTGTTTTTCCTGATGATTCTGGCCCAAAAATTTCAATGATTCTTCCTGTGGGTAAACCACCAACTCCTAAAGCTGAATCCAAAGGTAAAATACCAGTTTTTATTACATCAACCACAGTAGTTGGTTTTTCGCCTAGTTTCATAATAGCTCCTTTACCAAATTGTTTTTGAATTTGTTCTATGGCAAAATTAATCGCTTGTTTTTTGTTAACATCTTGGTTTTTCATAATTTTTGATTTTTGAACTAATAATTTTTAAACTTTTAAAATTTATCTTTTTTTTGTTTATTTGTCAATAGTTTTTATTCTACAAAATATATATTAAACTAACTATAATAACCCCCCAAAGAGCAATAGTAAAAATAAGTGGTAGATCAGTAGTAATAATTTTTTCTGGTCTTTCACCTTCATATTTCTCGTATAAAAGTTGGGCATAACGAGCAACACCATAAACAACTAAAGGAATAGTAATCATTAGCCATTTTCTTACTTCAAAACCTGGATATATTTTAATAATAAATCGATGGAAAAAGCCCTCAAAAGGAGGTAATTTTTCAACATAAGTATAAGTAGCATAAGCAATAATTGTGGCTGTCCCAAAAGTATAAGTTAAAAAGTCTAAAAAATGTTCATTATAACGATATAAAGACTCTCTTGCTTGTTTTCCAAAAGCAGAGAGTTCGGCATGTCTTTTAACTGAAGCCATAAATAACGAACCAAAAAAAGTTGTTAATAAAAGCCAGATTGGAATATGATAGCCAGTGGCAACTTCTCCTGCAAATGTACGAAGCATGAAAGAAAAAGAGATTGAAAAAATATCAACCAATGGTCTTTTTTTAAGATAAAGAGAATAAAAAAAATGAAGAATAAGAAATAAAAAACTTAAGAAAAATAAATATATTGAAAAAAAAAGGGAAAAAATAAGAGAAAAAAAGGTTAAAACAAAAACAATAAAAGTTGCTTGAGGTAAAGAGATAACCCCTGCCGCAATTGGTCGATATTTTTTTTGTGGATGTTTTTTGTCATATTGATAATCAACAATATCGTTTAAAACATAAGAAGTTGATGAGAGAAGACAAAATATAAAAAAAGTAATTAAACTTTTTAAAAATAAATTAGCATCAAAAAGTTTTCCTGAGAAAACAACAGTACTAAAAATAATTATATTTTTAATCCACTGATTAACTCTAAGAAGGGTAAAATAAACAGATACTTTTGATTTTTTCATTCGATTTATAATTGAATTATAACTTATTTTTTATTAAGATATCATAAAGTATGAT
>Ga0209101_1003149_pt1 | contig 10224 bp, 7 predicted proteins | sample ConPoolayeCmetaG_FD_185481 | JGI IMG/M metagenome (GOLD analysis project Ga0209101, IMG submission 185481) | Hot spring microbial mat communities from California, USA to study Microbial Dark Matter (Phase II) - Cone Pool mat layer C metaG... ... | reverse complement strand
CACCAGAGTCGTCTATCCCGGCCAGCTTGTCGTTCAGGTTCCTGATTTCGGCCATCTGAGGCAGGGCAACACATACTTCCAGGCGTTTCTCGATCTGGACAATGACGGGCGATGGACGCCCGGCGAGCCTGAAGGCCTGGCTGCGTACCAGCCCATTCGTGTGAGCTGGGCGGATGTGAGCGTGGATATCGGCCTTTCGGATACACTTGCGGGTTACGGACGGTTTGCCTGGGAGGATAACGGAGAGGATTCGTGGCATGTGGTGATACGGCGAATAAACACCGTGGGGCAGCCGATCGTGCTGGAAAGAACGATTCGCGGCACGCCCGGCCTAGACACGGTTGGATCGAGGGCTTTCTTCCACGAGGGAGACGCGCGGTACCTGGGAATGTACGGCCTGCCTCCGGGAGGGGCTCAGACCGCGGTATTCCAGTGGATAGTGGATGGCGTGCCCGGCGGGTATTTCACGAACCGGTGGAATGCCACAGTGGCCAGGCCAACGATTGTCTCTCCGCTTGGCGCCAGGTTCGTCCTGGCTCAGAACGAACTGGTCTGGCGGACCGACGCCACAAACACGCAGTTCCAGGTGCAGGTTATGCGCGGCTCGCCCAGCGGGACGGTGATACTTGACAGGACAATTGTTCCTCCGCACAGAGACGGCCAGGGGCGTTTCGCCTACCGGCTGCCCATTTATTGCGGAGACGGTTCGTTCACCAACGGAGTATATTACTGGCGCGTCAGGGCAATCACGCCTCTTGCCACCAGTTCGTGGTCTGTCGAAGGTGTGTTCACGGTGGATATTCAGGATACGGCGCAGGGCGCGTATTCAATCGCCGGGACCGTGTATTACTACGGGAAGGTTACGAACAATGCCCAATTGGTGGTTCAGGCGTTCGATTCGCTGGGGTTCTCCGGCGTTCCATTCGCCCAGGTGACGCTCTCGACCGCCGGATTTTTGTCCTCGAATGCCGTGCCGTTCATCCTGCGCGGACTGCGCGCGGACGCGTATGTTGTCAGAGCATTCCTGGACCAGGACGGAGACAAACAGCTCGATGACACGGAATCCTGGGGCCTGGTCAAGAATACCAGCTCCCCGAATGCGACAAGCTATCAGCCTGAAAGCATGGTCGTTCCCGCAAACATCACAAAGCGAGCGATAGTCATCAGGGATCGCGATACTGACAACGACGGGTTGCCTGACGGCTGGGAGATGATGAGGTTCGGTTCCATACAAACGCAGGGGCCCGGGACCGTTTACTCGAGCCCGCCGTACACGGATTACGACGGCGACGGCGTGAACGATTGGGAGGAGTACAATCTCGGCACGGATCCGACCAGCGCTGACAGTGATGGAGACGGAATCTCAGACGGAGATGAGTATCTTCGCTATGGCTCCAATCCGCTGTCGTCCGATTCCGACAACGACGGGCTGGATGACGGGTGGGAGATTGCCAACGGGACGAATCCGTCCAACCCGGATGACGACGGGGATGGGGTGCCGACTTCAGTGGAAATCTGGTGGAACGGCATCGCTGGATATCAGCCGGGGCAGGATCTGAGTCCTGTCGCGGATGACACGGATGGAGACGGCGTTAATGATCTCATGGAAATTGCCGCAGGCAGCGATCCGCTGAACAGGAATGACGCGAGGATCGTGGGCATTCGCCAGATAGGCATAGACAGCGCCAATCATCCTGTTGTCGAGTGGGATATGCCGGCCAATTCGAAGGGTCTGAGGGTGCGTTTCACTGTTGAATACAGCGAGAACCTTGTGAACTGGATGGAAATCGGGTATCGGATTTCGCTCGGCAATGTGGCGTGTTCGGCATCAGTGACCGATGTTGTCCACAAGTCGGGGGTGGGATTCTACCGGTTAAGACTTGCCTTGGAGCAGTGAAAACAAGCTGATTGTGAACCGGCATGATGCCGTGCTGGAGGAGATGAAGAGATGAGAAAGATTGGGATGATACTGGCTGCCGGAGCTCTGATTGGTTTGATTCTTGCCGGCTGCGAATGGGAGTCCGTTACTGACGACGTGTCCGGCGGTGGAGGCGGCAACAATAACACGAACAATAACAACAACACCCATAACAATAATAATAACAATAACACCAACAACAATAACAACAACAATAATAACAATCAAACCAATGTCATCAGCGGCACGGAAGTGGCGGTTACTGGGGAAAGCCTCGGCTCAGGACAGAACAATGTGACAGTTTATACCGGAGTCTTCGCTCATTCGCCTGTGAAGCCAGGTTCGGTCACGATTGTCGCCGGCGGGTTTGTCTTTACGGATAACGGAAACGGCACCATGAGCGGGTCAGCCGGTTGTGTGGGTGCGCTGATATACGACACCGGGGCATGGGCCATAGATCTTAATGGCGCTGATATTCCGGGGCAGGCGATCTGGGCCAGCTACGTGTATATTGTGCCAAATCCATGACGCAGGGCTGACAGAAGAGAGCATTCGCTCCGGATTTTGTCCGAGTGAGCCGGGCACGGCAGAGGCAAGGCGGTCTTGCGCTCCGGCTGCAAGTGCCGGGCAACAAAGCAGAAGCCGCGCTCCAGGACAATCCCCAATGGGGTTTGAGAAATGGCCCCTTTCTCCCGTGCTGCGTATTCGCTTTCTTGTGTCTGATCGTGCAAGGCGTGTTATGCCTGATTCCGGCATGACATGCAATCCGGCCAGTTCTCAAATGCAAAACCCGGGCTTGTTTGCTCAAGACGGGAGTCATGGAGTTCTGAAGCAGCACGAACTGAGCGGAAATATAAATTGCGGCCGGAGGATTTTGTGTTAATCTGTCGCCGTCTTTTGGGAAGTCTGATCAGAAAATGAATGATAACAGCGAGAACTATTCATCGCGGATGCCCAGGCCGTGGCTGATTGTGGCGCTGGCTGCGGCGGTTGTGATCATTGGTGCCGTCCGGTTCCTCAAATCGGAAGCCAGCAGGAAGAAGGCGGCGGATGGACCAACCGCTGCTGCGCAGGTCGGCAAAGCTTCCGAGAGTGCGGCCGCTGCTGGAACTTCCCGGGCCGGCATGGAAGGGCCGGCCGGAAAAGAGACCACCGGACCGGCAAATGCTGCCGCCGGGGGACTCAGCGTTTCAGGCGGGCGGCGCGCCGGCGTGCAGGACAGGCAGGAGAACATTGCAGTCTCAAACCAGCCCGCGGTTCCGGCGCAGCCTGTTGCACTGGGAGAGGGGGCTTCCGTTGCAGAGGCTGGCGGTGCGAGTCTTGAGAATGCGCGCAGGCTTGAGCAGGAGGGCAATCTTGTTGAGGCCAGAAATATGTGCTGGGACCTGCTTGCTGCTGCAAGGGACGCGGGCGCGGCAAGGGAAATTCAGGATATGCTCGGCCGGCTCAACGTTGAACTGCAGTTGACTCCAAGAGAGGCGCCGGAGAAGACCATGTACGTGGTGCAGAATGGCGATTCGCTCGAGAAGATAGCGCGGAAGTTCGGCACCACGGTGGATCTGCTGGTTGACGGTAATGATATGAGCCACCCCGATCTCATAAAGGCCGGAGACAGGCTGCTTGTGACCACCGGCAAGTTCGCAATTGCAATAAGCAAGTCCCTGAACGAGTTGACCCTAACGATGGACAGGCGATTCTTCAAACGCTACGCTGTGGCGACCGGCAAGCACGGCAAAACTCCGTCGGGTGACTTCGTGATCAGCGAGAAGCAGAAGGAGCCGGTATGGTGGAGGCCGGATGGGAAGGAAATTCCGTATGGCGATCCGGAGAACATACTCGGCACCAGATGGATGTCGCTCAGGGCTGTCGGCGACACGCCTCCAGTCAAGGGCTACGGCATACATGGAACATGGGATGAAAGCATGATCGGCAAGGCGGAGAGCGCCGGCTGCATTCGAATGAAAAACGCCGATGTGGAGGAGCTGTTCAAGTTCGTTGCAGGCGGCTCGCCTGTGTCTATAAGGGATTGAACGATGCATTGTTACAGGACACATACGTGCGGAGAGTTGAGAGCCGGACATGCCGGCATGCCGGCAAGGCTTTCGGGATGGGTTTTCAGGAAGCGCGACCACGGCAGCCTGCTCTTCATTGATCTCAGGGATCATTATGGGGTTACTCAGATCGTTGTTCAGCCGGACAGTGCATTTTTCGAGACGTGCCAGCGCATACGTCTTGAGAGCGTCATCACCGTGACGGGGACAGTTGCGTTGAGGTCGCCGGACACGATCAACCCGAATCTGCCGACCGGAGAGGTGGAGCTTCGCGCGCAGGATGTGACGATACAGAGTGCGGCGGATCCTCTTCCGTTCCAGATCGCTTCCGACGAGGAAGTTCCTGAGGATCTCCGGCTCCGGAACAGGTATCTCGACCTGCGCCGGGAGAGGATGCACAGAAACATCATGCTGCGCTCGCAGGTTATTGCGGAGATGCGCAGGATAATGAGGGACGTGCACGGTTTCACTGAGTTTCAGACTCCCATCCTGACGAGCAGTTCTCCCGAAGGAGCGCGCGACTATCTTGTTCCAAGCAGGGTTCATCCGGGCAAGTTCTATGCTCTTCCGCAATCGCCTCAGCAATTCAAACAGCTCTACATGGTTTCGGGTTTCGATCGTTATTTCCAGATAGCCCCCTGTTTCCGCGACGAGGATGCGCGCGCCGACAGGTCGCCAGGCGAGCATTATCAGCTGGATCTGGAGATGTCCTTCGCCACTCAGGATGACGTCTTTGGTGTGGTGGAATCGGTGATGCACACCGTGTTCACGAAATTTTCGTCGTTCAAGGTCACGGCCCCGCCTTTTCCGCGAATCCCTTATGCCGAAGCCATGGCGGCATACGGCATTGACAAGCCTGACCTGCGTAATCCGCTGAGGATGATTGATGTTTCGGATGTTTTCAGGGAGTCGGAGTTCAGGGCGTTCCGCTCCTGTGTCGAGAACAAGGGAGTTGTGCGGGCGATACCGGTAAAGAACATAGCCGGGCAGCCGCGCAGTTTCTTTGACAGGATGGAGGAGTTTGCCAAATCGCTCGGCTCGAAGGGATTGGGCTATATCATCTGGGACGGCGCCGGCCCGAAGGGCCCCATAGCGAAGTTTCTGAAGGAAGGCGAGCTGGCCGAGCTTGCGGGCCGCTGCGGTTCCGGAGCGGGCGATGTCGTTTTCTTCATTGCCGACAATCCAACTCTTGTCAGCAGAGTGGGGGGAGAGGTCAGAACAAGGCTTGGCAGGGAATTGGGCCTCATCGAACAGAAAGCGTTTCGTTTCTGCTGGGTGGTTGATTTTCCAATGTACGAGTTCGACGAGGAACAGCAGGCTGTGAAGTTCTCGCACAACCCATTCTCCATGCCCCAGGGGGGGATGCAGGCGCTCGAGGAAAAGGATCCCCTGGATGTGCTTGCCTGGCAGTACGACATCGTGTGCAACGGCGTCGAACTGGCCAGCGGTGCTGTCAGGAACCACAGGCCGGACATCATGTACAAGGCGTTCGAGATCGCCGGTTACAGCAAGGAGACCGTTGACACGAAATTTCCGGCGCTGATCAACGCTTTCAGGTTCGGTGCTCCGCCTCACGCGGGCATAGCTCCGGGAATTGACCGCATAGTGATGATGCTGGCCGGCGAGGAGAACATCAGGGAGGTCATAGCGTTCCCGATGAATCAGCGGGCGCAGGATCTGATGATGAACGCCCCGGGCGAAGTGACGCCCAGGCAGCTCAAGGAGCTTCACATCAGAGTCGAGCTGCCCCGCAAGCAGGCGCTTCAGCCGGCGGTTGCGGGCGCGTCAGGCGCAGGCGCGGCCGGGAAGGAAGATAACGCCGGCGGAAGAGTGAATGCCGCGGGATAGCCTGTTCCGACATATCCCCGACTGCGGCAGATGTCAGTTGCACTTAACCGGGCCTTTGGCGCGAGCTTGGAATCATGGGTAAGAGGCTTCAACTGTGATTGCTATGCCTCCGCGGGGCCGGAAGGTTCCCTGCACCACAGCCCGCCTGGGTCTGATCGCCCTGACGATGTCGTCGAGCACCCTGTTGACCGCGACTTCATGGAATGTGCCGTGATTTCGATAAGAGAACAAGTAGAGCTTGAGAGATTTGCTTTCGAGGCACAGTCGGTTGGGAATGTATCGGATGACCATATGGCCGAAGTCAGGCTGGCCGGTGATCGGACACAGAGATGTGAATTCAGGGCAGTCGAAAGTCACCCAGTAATCGCGGTCCGGGTGCTGGTTATCGAATGCTTCCAGCCGAGCCTTGTCCGGCGAATCCGGAATCGCAGTGCGTGATTTTCCGAGAAGCGTGAGCCTCGGCTTTTGAATGCGGTCCTTTTTCATGGTTATTTCTCCGTCAATTCCCAGACGCCTGACCATGATGTGGGCGGCGTTTGGAGCAGTGTCCGGCATTTTTCGGCATAGGCTTTTGCGGGAGAGTCCGCGGCGGCTATGGTTTCGAAAAGCGCGGCAGCCTCGGAGAATTTGCCTGCATAGAATGCCTGCAGGCCTCTTGAGAAGATTTCCAGGACGTCGGACCTGCGGCCGGCATCATCATGCGTCATGGGCTCAAAAACGCGGACCGGCTCATGGCGGCCCACCACCCTCAGCCGCGACAGCTCCCTGAGATAAAAAGCGTTTCCAAGAGAGCGCGCAGTGAATTCCGAGATCATGATGTTTGTTCCGAATATCTTGTTTGCTCCTTCCAGACGCGACGCGAGGTTGCCGGCGTCGCCGAGAAATGTGTAGTTAAAACGCTGGCTCGATCCCATGTTGCCAACCACAACGCGGCCGGTATTCATGCCGATCCGGCAATATATGCCATGTCCGTATTTGCGCGCCAGTTCCGGCCGCAGGATGGCAAGGGCGGCCTGGCACCTTATGGCGGCATTGACGCCTCTTGTGGCATGGTCAGGGACCGCAACAGGAGCGTTCCAGAATGCAATGATTGCATCTCCCTCATATTTGTCAACCGTTCCGCCCTCCTCCATGATGATGTCTGTCATGGCGGTCAGATATTCGTTGAGCAGCGAAGTCAGCCGCTCCGCATCGAGCGACTCCGATATTGAGGTGAAACCCTTCACGTCGGAAAAGAAAATGGTCAGATCGCGGGCCTCTCCGCCGAGCCTGAGTTGCGTCGGATCCTCGATGAGTTTTTCGATGACGTGCGGACTCAGGTACTGTTTGAACGCGTTCTTGATTAATCTCTTCTGGCGTCCTTCCAGCGCGTAGTTGACCACAAGAGCGGCGACAACGCCGCATGGAGAGGCGATATGGGCAGGGGCCACGGGAAGCCAGAAACCTGCCTGATACGCCACAAGGCCGGCGGCAGAAGGCAGGGCGGCAGAGCAGAGCAGCAGCACGGCGGCAAGCCACGGCCGCGAACAGAACCTGCCGAGGATGCCGCCGGCGATGCCCATCAGCAGCGTCCATGCAGCGCACGACCATGGTGGAGCGTCGGCCATGAAATCGCCGGCAAGAATGTTGTCAAGCATCGTTGCATGGCATGTCACTCCCGGCTGCAATGCGCCCATGGGCGTCGCGTGGAGGTCTCCCAGAGCGGGGGCAGTGAAACCGAACAGGACATGGCGTCCCTTGAACTCCAATGGGTCCAGAACCGGCTTTGCTCCCTCTCTCAGACGAACTTCGGATTGAATAACAGCCTGCGCGCTCACGGCCCTGTGGACCTGATGCGGGCCGCGCCACCGGAGAATCGTCCGGCCGCCACTGTCGAGAGGAATGGATATTCCGCCGATGCTCAGGGCGCGTTTTCCGAATTCCGCGCTTTCAAAGTTCGTGGACACCAGAACCGATGCCAGGCCCAAAGCCGGCAGCAGTCGGCCGTCGAACACGGCCGCGGGGGCAAGTCGGCGGACGATGTTGTCAGAGTCGGGGAGCGCGTGAGCGGAGCCCAGCATGCAGCATGGCTCGCCTATTTCCGGGATGGGGAATGAAACCGCAGCCACTTCATGCGGCCTGATTGATGCCGAGCCGGGCTGCGGATCAAGCCTGATACCCTTGAACCGGAATCCATCCGGCCATGTTTTGGGCGCGCTTTCGTCTGCAGTTGGCATTACAGCCGTGGCAAAGACGGGGCAGGCGGCTATGGCCTCTCGGAACGCAAGGTCGTCCTCAACGCCGTCCCGCGAAGGTTCCGTGAAGAGGACGTCAAAAGCCAGGCTCTCGGTCTCCGCCCGTCTGCAGAAGTCAACGATGGCCGCGTATGCCTCGCGCGGCCAGGGCCAGGGCCAGCCCTGCTCCCTGCGGCCCCAGTCGAGGCTGGATTGGTCCAGATAGATCAGCCTTATCCGGTCCGTGGCAGCCGAAGGCGATGCAAAGAGCCTGGCCCGCAAATCCCACAGAGGTCTTTCCAACCAATTCAGAAAGCCCAAATGCCACAGGCACAATGCGCACGCGGCGGAGAGGACTCCTATGACCAGACCGTGCCAAAGCTTCGATTTCGCATTCGCAGTTGCGGACATGACACGCAATCAGATGCCAGCCATTGCCTTGGAGAATCGCGACTGACGGCCCGGATGCGAAGCCATCGGCGGCGTGTCGGAGAGGAGAGGCGCAATCTCCTTGATTCGCAATTCCGGCGGCGGATGGGTTTTCGCGAATCCATGTCCTTCCGGAGGGAGTCTTTTCGCCATCTCCTCAAGCATTTCCCTGAGGCCGTTGGGATTGTATCCGGCTCGTTTCAGAATAACCACCGCGGTCCTGTCCGCCTCGTACTCCTGTTTCCTCGAATAGCCGCTGTTGACAAGTGTTGAGACGATGTCGCTGATTGATCCTTCGAACGCTTCCGTAAGGTCCGCCAGTTCCTGCCCGCCGAAATTCTTGACCGCCTCAGCTCCGAGAACGGCGAATGCCGTTGTTGTGCGGCTCTTCTTTATCGCCTGAATTCCGTGCTCCAGTTGGATGTGTGCCACTTCATGGGCCAGGACCGCAGCAAGCGCATCCTCGTTGCGGCAGCAGCGGAGCAGCCCTTTCGTGACGACGACAAAACCTCCGGGCGCCGCAAAAGCGTTGATCTCGTCGCTGTCTGCCGCCGCAAAATGGTAGCCTGCGAAAGTTTCCGGCTTGTCGGAGAAAGCGGCAAGAGTCTGGCCGACCATGTTCAGGTACTCGTTGAGAGCCGGGTTCGCCAGAACACGGTAGTCGGCCAGGATAGTGGCGGTCACGGCTCTTCCTATATAATATTCATTCTCCGGCGTGAACCGTTCCAATGCCTTGGAAACCGCTCCGCCGGTTTTTTGCAGGGATTCGGCCTGATCAGGCGTGATCGCGCCTGTCGCCACGCCGACGGCGCTGCCGACCTGGGTCGCCACATCAAGCATGGCGCATCCGCTCGCGAACATGCAAATGGCCGCGATTCCGGACAGCATTATCATGGTTGCGCGGCCTCTCATTTTACCGGTTCCACTCATTGCTGCAGGGTCAGGCCGCCGTCCTTCAGGAATTTCTGCATGGACTGGGCGGAGATTCTGATTTTCTCCATTGCGTCAACCGCAGCGAAATTCGCCTTGGCGTTCTTGGCCTTGAATTCTGCCTCGACCTGTGAATTGAAACCTTTTCCGGCAAGCGCCAGTTCTCCGCCTGATGCCGAAACGTTGGCGTCCTGCTCCCCGGCCGAGAGTTTGACTTTCTTCGGCGTCAGCGATGTTTTCGGCATCCAACCGCAGATGTCCGAGTCAGCTTTTCTGACCTTTATCCATGCGCCCTGCTCTTCAAGAACCGATAAAGTTTCGCCATAGGATGCAGTGGCAACCGGCGCGCTCAGAGCGGAAGGCGCAGTCCTGATGCACGCCTCGCGCACCTGGACGTTCAGCGTGCGTGGCGCCGCGACGGCGACGCATGAGACGGCTGCGATCAGCGCGATGAGGATGATCTTTTGTCCAGAATGTTTCATCTGCGCATACAGGCTGGACGCATACTACAGAAACCGCGCTGCGCATAAAGAAAAAAGTGCTGACAGGGCGACCGTTGCTTTCCTTCGCTCATCCCGTTGACGCTTGTAAGGAAAATCATGACAGGCCTTGTAAGCGAAAACCCGACATCGGGAATGAGAAACATGTGCGATGATTAAGCCCGGATTTTGGCGTCTGGAGGTTTGAGAAATGGTCGGATTGCTGACATGTCTGAAACATATGATGTTCGCGCGGCAGGCCGATACCGCCGGTCTGTCGCGCTCCGGCCGGACTCAGTCCGGGTTGAGAGCCATGAGCGGCGGCGGAGCGAGAAACCTGGCGATCGTTGTCGCAG
>Ga0209101_1003148_pt1 | contig 10224 bp, 8 predicted proteins | sample ConPoolayeCmetaG_FD_185481 | JGI IMG/M metagenome (GOLD analysis project Ga0209101, IMG submission 185481) | Hot spring microbial mat communities from California, USA to study Microbial Dark Matter (Phase II) - Cone Pool mat layer C metaG... ... | reverse complement strand
GTGGGGCAGGCCCATCGCCGTCAGCACATGGGACGGTTCCAGCGAGGCGCTGGTACAGGCAGAACCGCTGCTGGCTGCCACCCCCATCAGGTCCAGGTTGAGCAGGATTGATTCCCCCTCCACGTAACGAAAGACGAAACTGGCGCTGTTGGGCAACCGCTGCGTCGGATGGCCGGTCAGCTGGCTGTCGGGGATGCGCTCCAGCACCCCGGCGATCAGCCTGTCGCGCAGGCGAGCGATCCGGCTGTTGGCCTCTTCGGCCTCATCATAGGCCAGCCGCAACGCCGTGGCCAGGCCAACGGCGTAGGCCACATTCTCCGTACCGGCCCGCCGGTTGCGCTCGTGGCCGCCGCCGGTTTGCATCGGCAGGAGGGGCACCCCCTTGCGTGCATACAACACCCCTATCCCCTTTGGCCCATAGAACTTGTGCGCCGACAGCGACAGCAGATCGACATTCAGCGCCTGCACATCCAGGCTGAGCGTGCCGCCGGCCTGGACCGCATCGGTGTGGAAGGGGATGCCCCGGGCGCGGGCCAGGGCCCCGATCTCGGCGATCGGCTCGATCGTGCCCACTTCGTTATTGGCATACATGATGCTGATGAGGGCCGTGTCGGGTCGGATCGCCTTTTCCACCTCGGCCGGGTCCACCAGGCCATAGCGGTCCACCGGCACATAGCTCACCTCGAAGCCGAAATACCTGCTCAACTGTTCCATCGTGTGGCCGATGGCGTGATGTTCGATGGCCGAGGTGATCAGGTGGTTCTTTTTCAGGCGGTGCCGTCGCTCAAAGGCCACGCCACGCAACGCCAGGTTGTCGCTCTCGGTGCCGCAACTGGTCCAGATCACCTCGGTGGGGGCACAGTTCAGGATTTCGGCCACCGTCTCCCGTGCCTGTTCCAGCGCCTGGCGGGCCTCCCGCCCCAGAGCATAGATGCTCGATGGGTTGCCGTACCGTGTCGTCCAATAAGGCAACATGGCTTCGACCACGCGCGGGTCCACCGCCGTCGTGGCCGCATGGTCCAGGTAAACCGATCGTTTTGTTTGTCCTTCCATCATCCTTCCTCTTCTGAGGGCAGGGCAACTGCTCACAGTTGTCCTGCCTCAAACAACCCGGTGCTCAAATATCGCTCACCGGTGTCGGGCAACACCACCACGACCGTTTTGCCCTCTCCCAGCCGCCCTGCCACCCGCACCGCTGCCCATGCGGCCGCGCCGGAGGAGATGCCGGCCAGAATGCCCTCTTCACGGGCCAGTCGGCGGGCTGTTTCGGCGGCCTCCTCGTTGCTCACCTGCACGATCTCATCTATGACGGCGGTGTTGAGCACAGCCGGGACAAAACCGGCACCGATCCCCTGGATCTTGTGTTTCCCCGGTGCGCCGCCCGACAAAACCGGGGAATCGGCCGGCTCCACGGCCACGATCCGGACGCCGGGCAGCATGTCCTTGAGAATTTCGCCCACGCCGGTGATGGTGCCCCCCGTGCCCACCCCGCCGACAAAGGCGTCCAGGCGGCCCACCTGGGTCAGGATCTCGGCGGCCGTGGTGCGACGGTGTACCTCCGGGTTGGCCGGGTTCTGGAACTGCTGGGGCATAAAGTAGCCATGCTCGCGGACCAGCTCTTCCGCCCTGGCGATAGCGCCTTTCATCCCCTCCGCCCCCGGCGTCAGGATCAGGTCGGCACCATAGGCCCGCAGCAGCGTCCGACGCTCCAGGCTCATCGTCTCAGGCATGACCAGGATCAGGCGGTAGCCCTTGACGGCGGCCACCATGGCCAGGCCGATGCCGGTGTTGCCACTGGTGGGTTCCACGATCACACCGCCGGGTTGGAGCACTCCTGCTTCCTCAGCAGCCTCGATCATGGCCCTGGCGATCCGATCCTTCACGCTGCCCCCCGGATTGAAACTCTCCAACTTGGCCCACACCGTCGCCGAGCCGGCCGGGGGCAATCGGCGCAGGCGGACCACCGGGGTATGGCCGATCAGCTCCAGGACCGTTTCCGCTCTGGCAGCATTCATGACTCTGTCGCCTCCTTCCTGTCCGCCGTCCACAAACAGGCCGCAGACGCCGGTCTGGCCTGGTCAAACGAAGCCGTGTAGGTCAGGTCTCTCACCTGCTTCTCCAAGGCCTCGACACGCTCTGCCAGGCACTTGAGCGTTTCCAGCACCGGGTCGGGCAGGCGGGCATGATCCAACAGGTCGGTGGGCTGCCGTTCGATCCGCCGTCCATTGAGGCGGACGATCCGCCCCGGCACACCGACGACTGTCGCCCCTGGCGGCACCGGCTCGATGACCACCGACCCGGAGCCGATCTTGGCCCCATCACCTACGGTGATGTTGCCCAGGATCACGGCATGGGAGCCGATGACCACACCGTTGCCGATGGTGGGATGGCGTTTGGTGCGTTCCGAGGAGGTGCCACCCAGGATGGCACCGGTGTACATCAGCACATCGTCGCCCACCTCCGCCGTCTCACCGATCACCACCCCGGCGCCGTGATCCACGAAAAACCTGCGCCCGATGCGCGCTCCGGGGTGGATCTCAATGCCGGTCAGAAAGCGGTTGAGGTGCGAGACGATACGCGCCAGGGTCAGGTGCCCGCGCCGCCACAGCCCGTGGGCCAGGCGGTGTAGCCAGCAGGCGTGCAATCCGGGATAGCAGATCAACACCTCGACCAGGCTCCGCGCTGCCGGGTCTCTGGCATAGATCGTCTGAATATCCTCACGGAGCAGGGCCAGCCAGCGCCGCAACCCTGTCTGGTCCCCCTGTTGGGCCGGCGCTCGAACGCCCGACCTGCCTGCTGCCTGGAGATTGGATATCGGGTTTGGGCATGGGGTATTGGGCATCGGGTATTTGTCGTCGGTCATTGCAGTTCCGCCAGCGTGATCGAATCCAGCACTTCGACCAGTCGGTCGCGCACCTGTTGCCACACCCCCCGGGTGCTGCACTCCTCTTCGCGGAGGCAGGGGACGCACCTGTGCTCAACCGTGCACTGGATGGGCAGGATGGAGCCTTCCAGGGCGCGGATCACATCGCCGGCGGTAATCGTCTGCGGTGTACGGCTCAGATAATACCCCCCCCGGGCACCGCGCTGGCTGCACAGCAGACCCGCCCGGCGCAAAGCAATGGCGATCTGCTCCAGATAGTTCTGGGAGATGCCCTGATTCCTGGCCACCTCGGCCAGGGATACCGGCCCCTGCCCAAAGAGGCGGGCAAACTCGCTCATAGCGCGCAGCCCATAGAGTTCCCTGGCCGATATCCGCACCCGCTCCTGCCCTCCTGTCCAATCCCTAGTAAAATGTCGGAATTATTGTACCACGGTGGTTGCCTGCTGTCAAGTCAGGGAGATCACAAGAGCCTCCAGCTTCACTTGCGCATTTGCCCCTTTTGAGGTATCATACGCCTGATGGCAAACAGCAGTGATACAGGCTGCTTCACTGGGTGAAAAAGACCACCGTGCTTGACATGTTTTTCAATCCGCAGGCCGTGGCCGTCATCGGTGCTTCTCGCACGCCGGGCAAGTTGGGATATGCGCTGGTCCATAACATTGTCCAGCACGGCTACCAGGGGGCTGTCTATCCCATCAATCCGGCTGCTGACCAGATCCTGGGCCTGACCTGTTATCCTGACATCCTGGCGGTGCCCGGTCCGGTGGACCTGGCCGTGGTGGCAGTTCCCGCCCGGCATGTCCCTGCCGTCCTGGTCGAATGTGGTGAAAAAGGGGTAAAGGGGGCCGTTATCATCTCGGCCGGGTTCCGGGAGACAGGCCATGTCGGGCGGCAGCGGGAGCGCGAGATCGTGGAGATTGGCCGGCGGTACGGGATGCGGTTGATCGGCCCCAACTGCCTGGGGGTGATTGACACCCTGTCCAGCCTGAACGCCTCGCTGGCCGTTGGCATGCCTCGCCGGGGCACAATCGCCTTCCTGTCGCAGTCGGGGGCGCTTTGCACCGCCGTGCTGGACATGGCTCTGGCTGAGGAGGTGGGCTTTTCCCATTTTGTCAGCCTGGGCAACAAGGCCGATGCCGACGAAATCGCCTTCATCGAGGCCTGGCGAGATGACCCGCATACCCGCGTGATTATGGCCTATCTGGAGGGGATTGAGGACGGCGCCGGGTTCATGCGGGTTGCCCAACAGGTCAGCCGCGACAAACCGATCCTGTGCATCAAGGCCGGGATCACCTCGGCCGGTTCGCGGGCTGTTTCGCTGCACACCGGGATGCTGGCCGGTTCAGAACTGGCCTACGAGGCAGCGTTCCGCCAGAGCGGTGTCATCCGCGCCCGTTCCATCCAGGATCTGTTCGATTATGCCATTGCTTTTGCCCGCCAACCACCCTTGCGTGGCGACCGGATCGCAATCATTACCAACGCCGGTGGACCGGGCATCATGGCCACCGATGCCTGTGAACAGGCCGGCTTCCAACTGGCTTCGTTCGCTCCCAGGACAGAGCAGGCTCTGCGTCAGGCCCTGCCCACAGCCTCCAGTGTGCTCAACCCGGTGGACCTGCTGGGCGATGCCCCCGCCGGGCGTTACCGGTCCGCGCTGGAGGCGGTGCTCCGGGATCCAAACGTGGCCGGCACGCTGGTCATCCTCACTCCCCAGGTCACAACCCAGATCGAGGAGAGCGCGCGGGTGATCGGCGAACTGGCCCGGCAAAGCGACAGGCCGATCCTGAGCTGTTTCATGGGTCGGGAGAGGGTAGGGCCGGGCATCCGCCTGCTCAACCGTTACGAGGTGCCCAACTATCCTGTGCCCGAGCGGGCGGTGGCAGCACTGGCGGCTATGATGCACCACCGGCGCTGGCGTGAGCGCCCGCCCCTGGAACTGGAGACCTTTGACCTGGATGGCGACCGGTTGCGGCAGGCCCTGGCCGGCGCCCGGGCAGAAGGGCGGACAGTTCTGACCGATGTCGAGACAGGCCACATCCTGGAAGCGTGCGGCATCCGCACCCCCCGCACCTTCCTGGCCGGTGATGCAGAGATGGCTGCATACCTGGCCAGGGAGATCGGCTTTCCGGTAGCGGTCAAAGTGGCCTCGCCGGAGATCCTGCACCGCACCGATGTGGGGGCTGTCTGCCTGAACCTGACCACCCCTGAGGAGGTGAGCCAGGCCTTTGCCCTGATCACCTATCGTGCTCAGCAATACATGGCCGAGGCTGAAATCTGGGGTTGCCTGGTGCAAGAGATGGTGCCGGCCGGCAAAGAATTGGTTATCGGCATGATCCGTGACCCGCGCTTTGGCCCTCTGCTCACCCTGAACTGGAGCGGAGCCTATCGTGAGCTCTGTTCCGTCCCGGCATTCCGACTGGCCCCTTTTGGCCGGCGTGAAGCCGGTGAGATGATCGCCGAGATGGGGATCTATCCTCTATTGCAGGGGGTGCGTGGCGAGCGCCCGGCAGACCTGGAGGCCGTAGTTGAGACGCTGCTGCGGCTATCTCAACTGGCCCTTGACTACCCAGAAATCGCCGAGTTTTCCCTGGATCCCCTGGTTGTCTTTGAGGAGGGCCAGGGGGTGGTGGGCATTGATATGCGGTTGGTGTTGAGTTAGCAAGGAGCAAGGCGCAAGGGGCAAGGAGCAAGGGGGGGAGAATGACCACACTCTATATCACGTCCACGGAGACCTTTTCGGGCAAGAGTGCCCTGTGTGTCGGCCTGGCGAAGCGGATGCAGCGCGATGGGCTGTCGGTTGGCTATATGAAGCCGGTGAGCACGGGAGCGCGGCTGGCGGCGGGCCTGGTAGATGAAGATGCTGAATTCTTCAAACAGGCACTGGGCCTGCCTGATGCCCTGGAGGACATGGCCCCGGTGGGCATCGCCCCGCGCACTGTAGAGGCTATCTTGAGGGGGCAGGAAACGACCGACTATGTCGCCCGGCTCAAGGCCGCCTATGAACGGGTGGCCCACGGCCGCGATGTGATCCTGCTGGAAGGAGGAGCCAGCCTGCGGGAGGGTTACCTGATCGGCCTGCCTACCCCCCAGGTCGCCAGGATGTTCGAGGCTAGAGAGCTGGTTGTCGTCAAGTACGAGAATGACCTGCAGGTGCTGGACGATGCCCTCACCGCCCGGGTGCGGCTGGATCAATCGCTCATTGGGGTGGTGCTGAACGTCGTTCCCCGCCAGCGGATGCCCTTTGTCCAGGAACTGGTCAAACCGGCGTTGGAGCAGCGCGGCGTGGAGGTCCTGGCCGTTTTGCCCCAGGAGCGCCTGCTGCTGTCGGTCAGTGTGGGGGAGCTGGCCGAACTGCTGTCGGGCGAGATCCTGTGCGCGACCGACAAGGTGGATGAACTGGTGGAGCACCTGATGGTCGGGGCCATGAGTGTGGATTCAGCCCTGTCCTACTTTCGGCGCAAACCCAACAAGGCGGTGATCACCGGCGGCGACCGGCCTGACATCCAGCTGGCGGCATTGGAAACCAGCACCAAATGCCTGATCCTGACCGGCAACCTGCGCCCCAGCCCCATTATCCTCGGTCGGGCCGAGGAGGTCGGCGTGCCGATGATCCTGGTCCGGCACGATACCCTCAGCGCTGTGGAGGTGATCGGGCGCTTCTTCGGCAAGACCCGCTTTCACCTGCAAAAGAAGGTGGAACGGTTCGAGGAGATGCTGGAGGACCGGTTTGACTTTGAGCGGCTGTATGCGGCTTTAAATATCGAGCATAGGAGAGAAAATGATGACCGGAATTGAAGAGATTATCGCCCGCGAGATCCTCGATTCAAGGGGAAACCCCACGATCGAGGTGGAGGTGCAACTGGAATGTGGAGCTATAGGCCGGGCAGCAGTGCCATCAGGCGCTTCCACCGGCACCCACGAGGCGCTGGAACTGCGCGACGAGGACCCATCCCGCTATGGAGGCAAGGGGGTGCTCAAGGCGGTGGACCATGTCAATGACCTGATTGCCGACGAGTTGTGGGGCTTTGATGCCCTGGATCAGGTGGCTCTGGACAGGACCCTGATCGAGCTGGATGGCACGCCCAACAAGGGCCGGCTGGGGGCCAATGCCATTCTGGGGGTCAGCCTGGCGGTGGCCAAAGCCGCAGCCGAAGCGCTGGGCCTGCCGCTCTACCGCTACATCGGCGGGGTGTCGGCGCGGACGCTGCCGGTGCCGATGATGAACATCCTCAACGGCGGCAAACATGCCGTGGACGGCCCCGATCTGCAAGAGTTTATGGTCATGCCGGTGGGGGCTCCTTCCTTTGCCGAAGCGTTGCGCTGGGGAGCCGAAACCTACCATGCCTTGAAGAAGGTGCTCAAGAAAAAGGGCTACAGCACCGGCATCGGCGACGAAGGGGGCTTTGCCCCTTCCCTCAAGTCGAATGAGGAGGCGGTCGAGCTGATTATCGAGGCGATCCAGCAGGCCGGCTATGAGCCGGGCAGGGATATCTTTGTGGCCCTGGACCCGGCTGCCAGCGAGGTGTATGAGAACGGCCACTATGTGCTGAAGAAAGAGGGGCGCCTGCTCAGCGGCGAAGAGATGGTGGACTTTTATGAAGTTCTGGTGAGCAAATACCCTATCATCTCGATCGAAGATGGGCTGGCCGAAGATGACTGGGACACCTGGGTGCTGATGCAGCAACGCCTGGGCGGCCGCATCCAGATCATGGGCGATGACCTGCTGGTGACCAACGTCGAACGCCTGAAGCGGGGCATCGAGCTGAAAGTGGCCAATAGCATCCTTATCAAGCTGAATCAGATAGGGACGTTGACCGAGACGCTGGACGCCATTGAGATGGCCAAACGGGCAGGCTGGACGGCGGTGGTGTCGCATCGCTCTGGCGAGACGGAGGACACGACCATCGCCGATCTGGTGGTGGCGGTCAACGCCGGGCAGATCAAGACCGGCGCGCCCTGCCGCAGCGACCGGGTGGCCAAGTTCAACCAACTGCTGCGCATCGAAGAGGAGCTGGGCGAGGCGGCGATCTATGCCGGCCTGGGGGCCTTCTACAACCTCAGGCGCTGACAGGTGACCGAAGTCATTATTCCACCTCAATGGACAACTCTGGACCTGGTGGATCAACGCGGCCTGGTGATGATCATCGGCGCGTCAGACACCGGCAAGTCCACGCTGGCCCGCTACCTGTTCCAGCTATGGTGCCGACAGGGCCGCCGCGCCGCCTATCTGGACGGCGATGTGGGCCAGAGCACGTTGGGGCTGCCGACGACGATGACGGTGGCGTTGACCTCTGCGCCGGGCGAGGACCGGTTCCCGCCACAAGGCCACCGGGCATGCTACTTTGTAGGGGCCACCACGCCCCGAGGCCACATGCTCCCCACGGTGATCGGCGCCCATCGCCTGCTGCAAAAGGCGTTGACCTGGGGCGCGGAGGTGATCGTCATGGACACGACCGGCCTGGTGGACCCGACAGAAGGGGGCAAGGCGCTCAAGCAGTGGAAGATCGAACTGCTGGCGCCATCGGTTGTGATCGGCCTGCAACGACGGCGGGAGCTGGAGCCGATCCTGTGGCCGTTACGCCGCGATGGGCGGGTGCGCTGCCTGGAGCTTTCCGTCTCACCGCACGCTGTGGAACGGCCCCGCGAACTGCGCATCGCCCGGCGGAGGGAACGGCTGGCCGCCTACCTGGAGGCGGGCCGGCCCCACCTGCTGGAGTTCAAGCGCATGGCCGTCTACGATCTGGAGCGGCTGGCGGTGGGGACCCTGCTGGCCTTCCAGGATGCCGAGGGTCTGGCCTTGGGCCTGGGTGTGGTGGAGGAAACCGACCGGCTGGGAAGCACGGCCATCGTCCGCACGCCGCTGCCAGACCTGGAAGGGGTATGCAGTGTGCGTCTGGGGGCGGCCCGCTGGGACCTGGCCAATCAACGGGAATTTTAGGGAATCGGGGTTGGACACACAACGATGAAACCGAAACTGCGTCCGGTTGAAGCCTATCCCATTCAGCACCAGGGCCAGCCGATGTTGCTGCTGCGCGATCCACTGCGGCTGAGCGACACCCAGATCGCCCTTCCCCGGCCTCTGGCTCCGCTGCTGGGGTTGATGGATGGCAGCCGCGATGAGGCAGCCCTGGAGGCAGCACTCCTGCTCCGCGCCGGGGTGCGGCTGGCCCCCGGCCTGCTGTCCAGGCTGCTGGCCGACCTGGATGCGGCCTGCCTGCTGGACAACGAGCGTTTCGTGGAGGCCAGGGCCAGGGCGCTGAGGGCCTACCGGGAAGCCCCTTTCCGCCCGCTGACCACCCTGGACGGCTCCGGGACGGCAGCCGATCCCGACCAGGCAGCAGCCCGGTTGCAAGGCTACATGGCGGCCCTGCCGCCTGCCGCGCCTCGGGCGGACGACAGGCCGATCCGGGGTGTGATCAGCCCCCACATCGATTACCAGCGCGGCGGGCCGGTCTATGCCGAAGTATGGCGGGCGGCGGCCCAGGCAGCCCGTGCAGCAGAACTTGTCATCCTGTTCGGCACCGATCACCAGGGCAGCGAGGGGACGGTGACCCTGACCCGCCAGTCGTATGCCACCCCGTGGGGGGTGTTGCCCACCGACGGCCAGGTGGTGGAGGAGCTGGTCAGGGCATTGGGGGAGGAGGCAGCCTTTGCGGAGGAGCTCCACCACCGCACCGAGCACTCGGTCGAACTGGCAGCGGTGTGGCTCCACTTTGTCCGTGACGGCCGGCCGGTGCCGGTCGTGCCGATCCTGTGCGGCGGCTTTGGCGGTTTTGTGGCCGGCCAGGGTGACCCGGCGACCCACCCCCCCTTTGCTGCCGCGCTGGAGGTGCTCCGCCGGGCGATGGCTTCGCGGCAGACGTTGGTGGTCGCCGCTGCTGACCTGGCCCATGTAGGCCCGGCCTTTGGCGACCCCCACGGCCTGGACTTTATCGGCCGGGCACAACTGCGCCGTGCCGACGAACGGCTGCTGCAAACCATCTATGCCGGGGATGCAGCGGCCTTTTTCGAGCACCTGAAGGCGGAAGGGGACCGGCGGCATGTGTGTGGCCTGCCCCCCATCTATCTGACCCTGCGGCTGTTGGGCCAGGTCAGCGGCGAACCGGCCGGCTATGCCCTGTGCCCTGCCGACCCACAGGGGCTATCGTGGGTGACGGTGGCCGGAGTGGTTTTGTACCAGGTCGGCGCCACAGGCCCCGCAGCCAACGGCAAGGGGTAGCCGACGGCTTGGAGCATTGGGTAGCCGACGGCTTGGAGCATTGGGTAGCCGACGGCTTGGAGCATTGGGTAGCCGACGGCTTGGAGCATTGGGTAGCCGACGGCTTGGAGCATTGGGTAGC
>Ga0209101_1003146_pt1 | contig 10238 bp, 4 predicted proteins | sample ConPoolayeCmetaG_FD_185481 | JGI IMG/M metagenome (GOLD analysis project Ga0209101, IMG submission 185481) | Hot spring microbial mat communities from California, USA to study Microbial Dark Matter (Phase II) - Cone Pool mat layer C metaG... ... | reverse complement strand
GAATATGAGTAATGCTCCAACATCACCGCTTTTCGCATATCAGTCTGACGAATCAAGAGCAAAGTCCAGCATACACGAAACATCAAACCGTTGTACAGGTGAGGAGATGAATCAGGTATCAGCAGACAGTGTTCGTGGTAAGCGCCATGAAGAAAAAGCAGACAGAGTGCAACGAGGATCACGGGACAGTTACGATGTCTGGAATCACGCTATTGCGACCTATGTTACAGTCGGTGTGCAGCGTGGAAGTACGGTCTATCTTAGCATTGACGATGAAGTAATTGAGCAGATTAAACAGACACAGCAGTTGAACGATGTAGCCCCATTTCTGGACGCGGTAAAACAGCGGGTTGTACAGGGGCGTCGGATTGTTTTAGATCGGGTACAAGGCAGAAATCAGTATGGAGAACCGAATTGCATTGCTTTTCTCGCGTCTATGGTGCTGGCAGCTTCGCGGATGGCTGAGGATGAGGAAGAAGAGATTTCCTCGTCGAACTACTTTGCCCGTTTTTGTGAAGTGCTGGGGCTTGATCAGGATGGCGGTCGTCCGCGTGGCATGAAGGCGGGTTCTGAATCAGAAGAGCCTCTCTGGCGCGAGTGGATAGTCTGGTTGGGTGAGAATGGTCTGATATCGTCGGCTCGCCGGGGCGAAGGAGCAAAACGCTACATCAGCTATCCAATTTCGCAGGCGCTTCTACGTGGAGCAGATCGTGATCGATTGCGCCGATTGTTTCGAGACTCAAAGTGGAGCGAGAATTGGGATGCCGATACGTTGGTGGCAGCCGTGCGCCGTGAAGCACAGTACTTAACAAAACATCTGCAGACCTTGCTGAACGATCAATCGCAGCGCGCCACTGCCATTGCTGAGGCGATTTATGAGGTCTATGAAGCATGGAGAAGCGGCGAGTCCTTCGGTTCTATGGGGGGATATGATCGTGGATACAATCTTCCTGCCGGCCTCTGGCGGACAGAGGACCTGTTAAGCGGAACGATTGAATACTTCCTCTACCCCCGCACCCTCCGCCGACAGCAGTTCGATACAGTCATTGTCGATATCGATGGTCAGCAGCATCGTCTTATCGCAGAGCGGTCCGGCTGGTATGTGCCGGTCTGTGCGATCAATGTGCAGCAACTGGATCAGGGGGCGCGCTATCCAATCTTGCAGCCTGAAGTGCTTGAAGCATTGATACTTCCCCGTCGTCCGTTCTGGATTCTCCGCCCTGATCCAGATAATCCCGATTCTGGAGTCTATGCTTCATGGGGCGAAGTTCCCTTGGGAACACCTTTCATTGTCCTCTGTCGGAATGAACTGGTTCCAGATCTAGAAAGACTACGCGCCGAACGCTTGATCGAATGGTATGGCGATCCACAACCCTGTGATTTGTTTCCTGAATGGGTAGAAGTGCGCAATTGTATGGTGATTTCGCCAGTGTGGGATGGCGTCGAGATCGAACACCGCGATTTGCACCATGCACTGCGCCCAAAAGAACGATTGAGCATCGGTCTGACCGGTGGATTGCGCGCACCGCAGGGCGGCTGGCTTGCCGGTTTCGGTCCACAGGTAACCGTCTTTGGCTTTCCCGTCGAGTCTGATGTGCGAATAACCCGTATCAGCGATGACCAGATCATTTTTGAGGAGACAAAAACAACAAACCAACCCTTTAATGTCCCCTGGTCTGCACCAGGCGATTACCTTATCGAGGCTGTTGCTGAGTCTCGCGTAAGTCAACGTCTGGTAAAGATCGTAGACTGGGACAATCTTGCAGTTGCTTCGATACGCGATTTCGAGTGGCTGCACATCAATGGTAAGCGTTTGTGCGGGGCACTGGTTCAAGAGGAGGCGTAGCCATGCCACGCTGGTATCAAGGCTTTCAGTGTAGAGGGATTGAACCTCAAACGCTTGTTGACCGGATTAAGAAACAGGTTCAACAGCATGATCTTGGACACCTTGTACCTGTGGTGCGTGTAGAGAAGCGCGCCAGGCGCAGTGGCTATTATCTCTTTCTGGGAATTGAAAGTCCGTTTATCGGCCAGGTACCCGATGAAGTGCAATCGTCACTGCTCGGCTTTCTCCAGATTGGTCATGCACTTAATCAACCGTTTACCTTTGACGAGATTCGCCGGATGGTTGGCGCCGAGCATTCGGTCCACGATTACATTCGTCTGATCCCTTACGTTCATCGCTCTACTCCTCCAGCCAGCGACCCGTTTGAGGAGGCAGGCATAGACGAAGAAACTGTCGCCCACAATGAGATTGCATCGCAAACGCAGCAGTATGACCGGTTGCTCACCTGGTTGTCGGCAACGGGGCAGGGAAGCTGGCAGGTGTTTCAGCACGCATGGCAGAGCCTTGGAATTGCCAGTCGTCCGCAGCAGGTCCTTCGTCGGCTGCGCCTCCTTGGGCATATCGAGACTTCTGTTGACCGCAGGCGTTGGACTATCGCGCCATCAGTGGTCTTCCCGATTGTCAGTGGCGAGCGCGCCGGTCAATGGATACTCTGTGGTCAACGTAATACGCACCTGCTTCAGCACTTCCACCAGTATGCCGATGTAGAAATCATCCCCCAACCGCAAGGTGACGGACCGGCCACCGTCTATCTTGATGTCAACAGCGCCAGCAGTCTGGCGACGATCCTCGCAACTGTAGGACAACCGGTGCTTCAGGTTGAGCAGGCAGGGCTGACGTTGGCGAGGGTACTGCCACCGCTTGATAATTGGAAGCGATCCCTTGAGTCGCTCCAAGGCATTCGACCGCATGACTTTACCCTTAAACGCTTCACCGGCAACTCCTTTGACGAGGTTCACTTTAGTGGTGAGAGTGGATTGTACGAACTGTGGCCGTTGAAAGTCCGTGCCGCCGGACGAGCGCCGGTTCGTCCAGACTATACGCTGTACTACGATGCAACTGAAGACAGGTGGCTGCGCGCTGATTGGTATGGGCTGCGATTCCTGGCGCGTTACGATGCCGGTCAACAGTGCCCGGTGAGACTTAACAGTGACCGCAATCAACTCGCCGTGCCTGCCGATTGGCGCTGGCCAGAGGTCTATGAGCGTGCGCTCGTGCTGGCGTCCGGTCGCCTCCCCTTACCCAAGAATGGATGGTTGATGTACGAGCATATCGGTGCGGAACTGGTTGACGAATTGCGCGATAAGCTGCGACTGATCGATGAGGAGTCCACAAATGCATGATGTTATTGGCGCTTATCAGCGGATCGAGCAGATGTATCGGCTGTACCTTAAAAGCGCTTTCCCGTTGCGCTCACCAGTACTCAGCGAGGAACGTGACAGAGTGCTTACCCGTCCAGGCGTACTCAGCCAGCCGCCCCTGATCGAGCCTGTGCCAGTGTACGAGTCATCAGGGCTTGATCTCAACGGAGCAGCAGCACGGCTTCCGACAGAGTACCGTGATCTTGCTGCTTTGGGACAAAATCTGTTTGGTTCAGGAATGACGCTCTATCGGCACCAGATGGCGAGTCTTGAAGAGGTGATTGCAAACCGTCGGGATCTGGTGGTGACGACCGGAACCGGATCGGGCAAAACCGAGTGTTTTCTGCTTCCGCTGCTGGCGCAACTTGCGCGCGAGTCGGCGACATGGAAAAAAGCTGAGACCCCTGACCCAGAGCAACGATACTGGTGGCGTGATTCTGGGAATAGGGTTTCGCAATGGTCACATATCCAGCGCCCTGCAGCGCTGCGAGCAGTGATTCTCTATCCGCTCAACGCATTGGTTGAAGATCAACTCCGTCGATTGCGAATGACGTTCGATAACGACGATATCCACAATTGGCTCGATAAACATCGTCAGGGAAATCGGATTACGTTTGGGCGCTACACAGGGCAAACACCCGTGCCAGGTTCAAAGGACAATCCGCAACGGCTTCACATGCTACGGGATTATCTCTATGACATGGATCAGCAATATCAGGCAATCCTGAAAGAAGTACAGGCGCAGCAGCTTGATCCAGATATTCTCCCCTATTTCCCGCGACCCGACGGTGGAGAGATGTGGTCGCGCTGGGATATGCAGGAAACGCCGCCAGATATCCTGATCACGAACTACTCGATGCTGAACATCATGATGATGCGCAGGATCGAGTCCGATATCTTTGAACAGACCCGACAATGGCTCGGTGAGCCGGATCATCCGGAGCGAGAGTTTTTCCTGATTATTGACGAACTACACGCTTACCGTGGGACTGCCGGCACAGAGGTGTCTTATATCTTACGATTGCTCCTTACACGACTTGGTCTGACGCCAGATTCACCAAAACTGCGGATTCTCGCCACAACCGCAAGTATTGAAGACAATCAAAAAGGGCGCGATTTTCTACGCCAGTTTTTCGGTCGAGACCGGTTTGCGTTTATTACCGGGCAACAGCGTCCGCCGAAAGCAGGCGCGCGAGTTCGTCTGCGCAGCTATGAGTCAGCACTTGCAGCATTTGCTTCCGCAGTACAGCCTGATCCACTTACCGGACCGCCCAACCCGGATCAGAATAAAGTTCGAGCAGCGATGGATCAACTGGCGAATCACCTGGGTGGTGGCAAAGGATCGACTGCTGAGGAACGTCTTGGTGACGCCTTGGCAAAGGTTGGAGCGGATGAGGCAATCCGTGATGCTGCTCAGGCGGAGCTGGGATCTGTGCGCCCAACCCTTGCGCCAGGACTTGACAAACAACTCTTTGGACTAGCGGGTTCTACCCAAAAAGGTTCGGTATCGGATGCGATGCGCGGATTAATGCTAGCGCTGGGTATGTCGCGCAGTGGCAAGACGGGACGTTCGCCACAACCTGTGCGCGGTCATCTGTTCTTTCACCACCTCCAGAATCTATGGGTCTGCTGCAATCCTGACTGCACCGATGACACTGTTGAGCGCGAACGTCGCAAAGATCCACTGATCGAGCCTCGACCGACCGTCGGCGCAATCCATAGCACGCACAGGCTGTCTTGCTCATGCGGTTCCCGTGTGCTCGATCTGATTGTGTGCGAAGTCTGCGGTGACGTGTTTCTCGGCGGGTATCGAAAGGTGGTCAAAAGTGGCGCCTTTATCATGACCGCTGATCAACCCGATCTGGAGAATATGCCAGACCGGGTTGACTTAGGACAGCAGTATGGCAATTATGCGGTCTTCTGGCCACAGCCATACGGCCAACCATGGGCTGAGAAGCCGCAGGACGAGGAGTGGACGCGGGATAAGATAACATATCGTTGGGTGCGTGCGAAGCTGGAGCGCAGCACCGGTCTGGTTACCCAGGGATCTTCTCCACCTGGATCGAATGAAATCCCTGGCTGGCTTTACGTCATTGTGAACGACAAAAACATTTCACAGAGCAGACGCGATAGCGCGTCCGCGTTCCCCACGAAATGTCCGCGCTGCGATGCCGACTATAGCCGTCGCAAAACCTTCAAGTCGCCCTTGCGCAACCATCGCACCGGGTTTCAAAAAGCCTGCCAGGTGCTTGCCAGCGCGCTGTTCCGTGAGATGGCTCCCTTTCAGACAGCAGATGACACCTCATCACGTAAGCTGGTCATTTTCTCCGACAGCCGTCAGGATGCAGCAAAACTGGCAGCGGGCATCGAACGTGACCATTTTCGTGATATGGTGCGCCTGGCGCTGATCCGGTCGCTCGAGTCCTACTGGGCTGACTTCGTATCGTTTTTGAGGGATGAATTAACATCCAATCCCCATGCAGCCTCTGAACTCCAAACCCTCAATCCGGCGCTTCACGCTATCGTCACTACCGCAGGCCAGGCAGAGGATAAACCGGCGCATGATCGCTTTGAAGCGTCCCTTGATCCGCAGATCAGCAACGAAGCATTGCGCTGGGTTATGGGACGGCCCCCAACCAACCAGCAAGCCCGCGATGCCTGGATGAGACTGATTCAGGAACATCCCGGACCGGTGCCGATCACGAGTCTTCGTGACACCATCTTCGATAACCTCCTCGCAGTCGGTATTTGCCCTGGTGGATCGGGCTTCACCGAGAAGCGATACAAAGCCCAGAAAGGCCAATGGGATTGGTGGTTCCAATGCTATGACTGGAGCAGTAATCCACCGAGAGAAAAGATCAACTTATCACCAGCGGAACGCAATCACATCAACCACTTGTACAACCAGCTTACCTCTGAAATCATGTATGCGCTCTTTCCACATCTTGCGCGCACAATTGAGGGGCTTGGTCAGGGGCGTGTCAGCTACCTTCCGACCGACTCACCGCCCCAGACGATACGAAGCGCTACTGAAGCAGTCATTCGTCAGTTGGGGGTGCGGCGTCTCCACCAGTATGCTGATGCATTTCGCTCTGGTTCTGACAACTCGTTGCGAAGATTTAACAAGATCTATCTCCAGAACCTGGGTATCAGCGATCTCGATGTCCATCAACAATTGCTCAACCATAAGGCTGGAATGCCTTCAGCAAACGGGATTGTTCTGGACCCTGATCATCTCGCAGTTATTCCAGTCAATGCCGCCTCACTGGAATTTGTGTACTCCTGCCCACACTGTAGTGCGCGGTTTCTTCATGATGTCGGCGTATGCCCTGAATGTACAGATAAACGTGCACTGGTGAAAAGCCCAATGCGCAACGATTTTGATTACTACATGCTGCTTACAAAGTTTCCGTTTGTGTTCCGCATGAACAGTGAAGAACTCACGGGACAGACAGATAAGGATGATAGACCGCGTCGGCAGCGCTGGTTTCAGGAAGTTTTCCTGGGGAACGAGATTCCGAAAATCCATGGGGTGGATTTGCTCAGCGTAACGACGACAATGGAGGCTGGCGTTGACATTGGATCGCTGAATGCAGTGATGCTTGCGAATATGCCTCCTCGACGGTTCAACTATCAGCAGCGTGTCGGGCGGGCGGGCCGAAGGGCTGCCGGAGTTTCGTTAGCGGTGACATTCTGTCGCGGGCGCAGCCACGATGATTTTTACTATGTGCGGCCCGAAAAAATGACCGGTGATCCCCCGCCGCCGCCCTATGTTGACCTGTCGAGCGAGACAATTTTTAAGCGTGTGCTCATTAAGGAGGTGCTGCGTCAGGCATTCCTGAGCGATGCGTCTCTTCCGATATCGTCTGATGGCGACAATGTTCACGGCGAATTCGGGAGCGTGGCGGACTGGGAGACCTGTAGGCCAACGGTGCACGGCTGGATTCAGAACCCGGCACATCGCCCCATCATTGAGGACATTATCACCACGCTCAGCACAGCGACTCCGTGGATGGGATCAAGTGATGATGCAATTGCATTCCGTAACCGCATGCGCGACTATATCTGCAACAGTCTTGTCGCCGAGATCGACCGGATTGTCAACGATCCGTACTACATCCAGGAGGCACTGAGCGAGCGCCTGGCAAACGCTGGACTTCTGCCCATGTTCGGCTTTCCGACACGGGTGCGTCTGCTGTATACGGCGTGGCCGAACACGGCAAACGTCTGGCCCCCGACGAGCGGGATTGTTGACCGGAACCTCGATCTTGCCATCAGTCAGTTCGCTCCCGGTTCAGAGACTGTCAAAGACAAAGCGGTGCATACGGCGATCGGGGTCGTCAATCTGTATCGCAAAGGCAATCAGGTCTTCTCTGATGAAGGTTTTTCTCCGCCGCTTACCGAAGGAAACCCCAACCTGATCGGCGTCTGCACGCACTGTCAGGCTATGATCCCACTCGGTTCGTCGTCTGCACCGCCTGCGGGCGGACGTGAGCCGACACTCCAGACCTGTCCTGTCTGCAAGGTCGATCCTCCGTCGCTCAGACCTATCGATGCGCGTGAGCCACGGGCGTTCTTCACCGACTTAGAGCCGCGGGATTTCGATGGTCAGTTTGAGTGGCAACCACGGGCAACCCGTCCGTCGCTCGGCATTCGTCAACCACAAACGTCGATTGTGGTTGGCAACTGCTCCCTCGCGACCCTCTATGACGATATTGTCTCAATCAATGATAACGGAGGGACAGGCGGCTTTGACTTCCGTCCTGCGCGTGTCTATGGAACGCAAAAGAAGGGGGCTTACGCTGTCATTGCTGATGATGCTCAAAGTACAGCAGTGACTGTGTATGGGAACGCTGTACGGGTAGCCCTGCTATCTCGCCGAAAGACCGATGTGCTGTTGATCAACATCGATCACTGGCCAGAAGGTGTATTCGCCGACCCGACGACAGTTGAGGGGCGTGCCGCCTGGTACTCCTTTGCCTTCTGGCTGCGCATGGCAGCGGGGGCGCATATGGATGTCGATCCACAGGAGTTGCAGGCGGGTTTTCGCTCATTGCCCGGACAGCATTCCTTCCCCGTGGTTGGTCAGGCTTTTCTTAGCGATAATCTCGAAAACGGCGCTGGCTACTGCCGCTTCCTGGGGCAGGCTTCGGAGTATGCTCAATTGCTGACTCAGGCCGATCCATCTGTCTCGGGGTCTCTTGCTGACAAGTGGCTTCATTCAAGCGAACACGCCAACTGTGACACTTCGTGCAATTTGTGTTTGCGCGATTTCTACAACCTGCCCTACCATGGACTGTTGGACTGGCGGCTCGCACTAGATATGGCTCGTCTGGCTGCTTCACATCATGCTGCGGTGGATCTGGTGACGCCGTGGGGATCAACGCCGAATCCATGGACAACCCTGACCTCAGCGCCACGTGCTGTTGTACCAGCGACGATGCGTAGCCTGGGCTACGACGTCACCGAGGTGTTTGGATCACTTCAGGGCTTCGTACACACGAAAAAGAACGTTGTCGTCATTCAACGGCATCCGCTCTGGAATGATCAGCACCCGGAATGGCGGAAAGCAGCGCAGGAGGCTCAGTCCAGGCACCCTGATGCCAGTATTAAGAGTATGAATCCCTTTCGTGTGCTGCGACGACCAGCGGATTATGTTTGAGGAGACAAGGTGAATCTCCCCAAGCTATGCTTCTCTCTCATGAGGCGGCTCCTCTGTAGCTTGTGCGTAAGGCATGTTTCAGAATCAGGCGTTTCAGTATGACAGTTTAACCTACCCCGTCTTCGATTACGCGAAACCGCTTGCCGCATCAGGACGTCCTAAGGCAATCCCGGTGTCTGGATGAACTGTCAATCGATTTTGAAACATGCCTGAGGTGTGGTAGACTATCCTACAGCGCGAGTGGCGGGTCAGAGGGCCGGAAGCAACGATTTGCAAACCTCCCTCTAATGGGCACGCAAAGAACCGCACAGCGAAATCATATTCTGGCAACAACTATGACCGTCGAGTTCGTGAAATGCCCCACTTGCAAGCAGAAACTCGCCATCATGGACTATGTGACCGAAGGGATGCTGGTGGTCTGCGCCAATCCAGATTGCGGCACCAGCCTGCGCATTGTCGGGCGGCGACCATTGCGGGTGGAGGCGGTGCCCGAGGAGGAGACCTATACGCCCGATTATCGCCCCGAGTCCTATGGCTGATAGCGCCCTGCCTGACGTTGGGGGAACCAGGTTCCCCCACGCCCCCGCCCGCAGGAGGGTTTGGGAGGGCTACGCCCGCACGCGTGGGGCAACCGGGTTGCTCCACGCCCTTGCCCGTGGGAGGGCCTGGCCCTCAAGTAGGGGTATGGGCAACCGGGTTGCCCCATCCCCTGCGGATGCGGGCCGGAGGCCCGCGCACCCAGGCCCCGCCCGCGGGAGGGTTTGGGAGGGCGCAGCCCTCCCAAGAACAATCGTATGTTCATCCCGTTGGCGCGCGGCGCAGCCGCGTGGATGGCTGAGTGGAGAATGGCTCGGCAATGGCTGCTGCTGCTGGCCGCGACCCTGCTGCTCGCCGGGTGTTTGCAGATCAGCGGCGAGGCGACGACGATCGCTCTTGGGCCGGACGGCGGCAATGTGAGCACCAGCTTCGTCGGCGCGGAGGGCAGCGCCGAGCGTACCTTGACCCTGGATCGTCCCGGGGTGGTGGCGCAGGTGATTGTCATGATCGAGGTGCGCTCGGGGGATCTGGAGGTGAGCCTGTTGCAGCCCGACGGCTCGGTCGCCTTTGTGACGGCCTCGCGTCCCGGGGCTCAGGTCACGCGCTCGGGGGTTGTGCGCGCCGATGAGGCCGGTCGCATTCGCTACCGGGTGAGCGCCCGCGGCGCCCGTGACGGGGCGTTTCAGCTTTTCGTGCAGGTATAACCCTGTGGGCTGCGTATGTGTTCCTAATTTCTCCCGGGAGCGCGGGCACGGTGACGGCCCCCTCCCTGGCTCTCCCCCGCTGGGGGCGGGGGTTCGGCTCCTCCCCCCAGCGGGGGAGAGCCAGGGAG
>Ga0209101_1003145_pt1 | contig 10238 bp, 10 predicted proteins | sample ConPoolayeCmetaG_FD_185481 | JGI IMG/M metagenome (GOLD analysis project Ga0209101, IMG submission 185481) | Hot spring microbial mat communities from California, USA to study Microbial Dark Matter (Phase II) - Cone Pool mat layer C metaG... ... | reverse complement strand
GGGCGAGGCGGGGGCGGGCGTGCAGGTGATGACCATTCACGGCGCCAAGGGGTTGGACTTCGATCACACCTACCTGGTCCAGGCGCATCAGGCCTCGCGCCGCGAGGGGCGCGAGACCTCCACCGTGGTTCGCGTGGGCTCGCGCTGGTTTTTCAAGTTGCTCGGGATACCCTGGCCGCAGTGGCACGAGGGGCTGCGCTACCGTGACGCGGTGCGGCGGGCCGAGCTGGTCCGCACCCTTTACGTGGCCATGACCCGCGCCCGGGAGCGCTTGGTGATCGTGGGCGACTGGGAGGGGCGCGGGGGCGCTGACTCGCACCTGGCGTTGCTGCGCCACCGCCGCCCCCAGCCGCCGCCCACCCCCACCGATGGGGACGGCCAGTGGCGCTGGGTGGACGCGGCGGGGGTGCGCTGGGTGACGCCGCCCCGCCTGGAAGCCGGCGAGCTCGCCCCCGCGGTGGCCACTGACGGCCCTCCTCTGGACGTGGCGGGGGCCATCGCCGAGGCGGAAAGGTTGGAGGAGCTGCGGGCGGCGGCGCGGGAGCGCGCGGCGCGCCAGCGCGGCGGGACTGTGACCGGGCAAGTGGGTGCCGAGCAGGAACGGAAGTGGGAGGAAGAGGGGGCGGGGCGGAGCGTCCCTGCCTCGGTGGCCGCCGCCGCCGGGACGGCGGTGCACGCGGTGCTGGAGCAGCTGGATCTAAGCGCCCCCCTCGCCGCGCAGCTGGAGCGTTGGTCGGCGAGGTTGCCCCTGCTGCTGGCGGCGGAGGCGGAGGCGAGGGACCAGGCGGCGGCGGCCGCCCGCGCCGCCGAGCTGCTCAGGCGCTTTGAGCGCTCCGGCATGGCGCAGCGCCTGGAGGGTTTGGCGGCGGCCGTGGTCGCCAGGGAGGTCCCGGTGCTGCTGCCCGCAGGCGAAGGGGGGTCAGGTCCCCTGGAGTACCTGACGGGGGCAGTGGATTTGCTGTACCGCGAGCCGGGCAGCGAGGAACTGGTGGTGGTGGACTTTAAGACCGACGCGCTGGTGGGCGACGACGAGATTGCTCAGGCCGCGACCCGCTACCGCCGGCAGGGAGAGCTGTACTGCCAAGCCTTACGGGACGCGTTGGCGTTGCCTTCGCCACCCCACTTCGAGCTGTGGTTCGTGCATCCGGGGCGGGTGGTGCGACTGTGGTGACCCTCACCCCTTGACCACGCCCAGGGGGCGCAGCCTGGCCACCACCCGGGCGATGCCGGCGAGCTCCAGAGCTTCCACCACCTGGGCGGCGTCCTTGTACGCTTCGGGCATTTCCTCCGCCAGGGTCTTGCCCGAACGGGCGGCCACCACCACCCCTTGCGCCGCCAGCTCCCGGGCGATGTTGCGCCCCGCCCCGGCCCGGCGCGCCGCGGTGCGCGACAAGGTGCGGCCGGCCCCGTGCGCCGCCGAGGCGAAGGTCTCCGCCATGGCCCGGGGGGTGCCCACACAGACGAACGACGCTCGCCCCATGTCGCCGGGGATGAGCACCGGTTGCCCCACGTGCCGATACCGCTGGGAGACCTCCGGATGCCCGGCGGGGAGGGCGCGGGTGGCGCCTTTGCGGTGCACCAACACCTTGACCAGGCGCCCCTCCACCTCGTGCTCCTCCACCTTGGCAATATTGTGGGCCACGTCGTACACCAGGCGAAACCCCAGGGTGCGGCGTGTGCCGCCGAGGACGCGGATGAAGGCCCGCTCGATGAGCGCCATCATGACCTGCCGGTTGGCCCAGGCAAAGTTGGCGGCGGCGCGCATTGCCGCCAAATAGCGAGCCCCCTCGCGCGAAGTGATGGGCACCGAGACCAGTTGCCGGTCGGGCAGCTGGATGCCGTGCTGAGCCGCCGCCTTGGCCATGGTGGCCAGGGCGTCATCGCACACCTGATACCCCAGCCCGCGGGAGCCGGAGTGCAGCAGCACTGTGACGAGCCCTTCGGCCAAGCCAAAGGCTTCCGCCGCTTCGCTGTCGCGGATCTCCTCCACTACCTGAAGCTCGGCAAAGTGGTTGCCCGACCCCAGGGTGCCCAGCTGGGGGGCGCCCCGCTCCCGCGCCCGGGCGGACACCGCAGTGGGATCGGCTCCGGGGAGGCAGCCTTCCGCCTCGGTGGTGAGCAGATCCTCCGCTTCCCCCCAACCCTCCTCCACCGCCCACCCCGCGCCGCGCCGCAAAACCTCGCTTAACTCTTTTTCATTGAGTTTCTTGATGGCGCCCTCGCTGCCTACCCCGGCGGGGATGTCGCGCTGCAGCTGGTGCACCAGTTGGGCCAGGCGCTCGCCCAACTCGGCGGCGCGCACGTCGGTGCGCATCAGGCGCACGCCGCAGTTGATGTCGTAACCCACGCCCCCGGGGGAGACGATCCCTTCCTCGAGGGTAAAGGCGGCCACCCCGCCAATGGGGAACCCATACCCCTCGTGCATGTCGGGCATGGCCAGGGAGGCGCCCACGATCCCCGGCAGGTGGGCGACGTTGCACGCCTGTTGCAGCGACTCGTCGCCGCGGATCTGCTCCATCAGGGCGTCGGAGGCGTAGACGCGGGCGGGGACCCGCATCCCACCCTGCGGTTCCACCTCCCATACCCCCGGCCGGAGGCGTCGCGCTCGCACCATACCAAGAGTATACGCAAGCCCCCGGCGATCTTGGACCACCGCGGGTGAGGTGCGAGCCGGGCGGTGTCGCCGGCGAACCGACGCCCCAGGGTGGCAACCGGGTTTGGGACGAGCCGGGCTTTGGTGGGCCTTACTCCTCCGGGCGAGAGTCGCGGGCTCCAGCGCCAAAGCGCTCCGGTATGGCGCCGGAACTCCAGCGTGCCACCAGGGCCTCCCAGCGTCCCTGGGCGCGCAGAATCGCCTCGATCGCCTCGCGCACCGCCCCGCGCCCACCCGGGGCGTGGGTCACCAGATGGCAACGGGCACGCACCTCCGGCGCCGCGTCCGCCGGGCACACCGCCAGGCCCACCGCCGCCAGCGCGGGCAAGTCCGGGATGTCATCGCCCACAAAGGCCACGTTCTCCAGGTTTACTTGGAGGAGAACCGCCAGCTTGGCGATATCCCGGCCCTTGTCCAGGCTCCCCTGGATCACCAGCTGCGCCGGGATGCCCAGGTCGGCCAGGCGGGCCTTCAGGGGCGGCGCCACGCGACCGGACAGCACTGCGATGGCCAACCCCTCCAGCTGCGCCGCCTTGATGGCGAAGCCGTCCCGGGCGGAAAACGTCTTGATCGCTTCACCTTGCCGCCCGTAGTGCAGGCTGGCGTCGGTCAGCACTCCGTCCACGTCCAGGACCACCGCCCGAATCTGCGCGGCGCGCTGCGCCACCTCGTCGCTCACCGTCGTCCCCTCCCAGGGGCATGGTACTCGCGCCGGGCAGCGAGGGAACTCGCCTCCTTCGGTCATACTTCCTGGCAGGAGGAGAGGCGTGGACGAGCGCAGCAAGTGGGAACGGCGCTACCAGCAGACCGGCGAGGAGCCCTTCTACGGCTGGGAACCCTCGCCGTTTTTGGTGCGCTCGCTGCCGCTGCTCCCCGCCGCCGGAGACTGTCTGGATGTGGCCGGCGGCGAGGGGCGCAACGCTCTGTTTCTGGCCAAGCGGGGCTGGCGGGTAACGGTACTCGATGTCGCCGTGGCGGGGGTGGCGCGCGCGCGACGGCGCGCGCTGGACACCGGGCATGGGGTGCGGGTACTGGCGGCCGATTCCAACCACTGGCCGCTGCGCAGCACGCCTGCCGTTTGGGATCTCATCCTGGTGGTCAATTACCACTCCCGGGAACTCATCGCCGCTGCGGGCTCCCTGGTGCGGCCGGGGGGTGCCCTGCTGGTGGAGGGTTTCGCCCAGGAGCAGCTGGGGCGCTCCTCGGGAGGTCCTCAGGACCCGGATCTGCTCTGGCGCCCCAACGAACTCTTGAAGTTGGCGACTGGCGCGGGTGAGGGGCGAGAGGCGCTGCGCGTGGTGTGGTACGAGGACCGCCTGGTCCCCGGCGACGACAACCCCCGCCAGCGCGGCCCGAAATGGGTTGTTCGACTGGTGGCGCGGCGCCCGCCCTGGAATTGACGCCACGCCGATCCGAAGGGCGGCTCATAGCCCCGGCGCCCGCGCGGAGCACGGGCGGTGACCCACGCGCGACCCCGGACCCGGTCCCGGACCCAAGCATGGGGGCGGGCACGGTCATGGGCACAGAGGGTTGCGGCTGTCTGGGCCCGGCGACAGGCGCTACCGGTTGTGCTTTGCCCGTCCCCCCGGCGCATACCCTGGACAGGGGATGCCCGCCGTTCGCAGCACCGCCAGCGGCGCTGGGGGAACGGGCAGCTGGCTTTCTCCGACCCGGCGCACCGGGCGCAATCCAGCGAGGGACGAGGACACCCACGCCCCCTGGCTCGCCAGCAGATCCTCTAGCGAGAAATCACGCTCTTCCACGGGTATGCCGGCGTCGGCGAGAGTTCGCAGGCACCACTGCCGGAGCACCCCCGGCAAGCACCGGCGGGGTGCCGGCGGCGTGACCACCACACCACCGAGCACGGCGAACAGATTGGCGTGGTCGGCCTCGCGTACCGCGCCGTCGCTATCGATCAGCAGTGCCGCATCGTAGCCTTGCGCGGTGGCCTCCGCCCGGGCACGGGTAAAGGCAAGGTAAGACGAGGTTTTCAGACCAGTGAGTGGGCCCGAAGGGGCTGGCAAGGGCAGCACGGCGATACCCTCGCGGCGAGCGCGGTGGGGGGGGCGGTAGGGGTAGGCCCAGGTGAAGAGGCGGCAGCGAGCACCGTGGGCGAAAGCGGCGCAATGCATGGCGCCGCTGCCCAGGACTCCCTCGCGGGCCAGAAGGCGCCGCAGGTGCGCCGGCGCCGGAAAGGGTGGAGGCTCGACTCCCAGGGCGACCAGCGCCGCGCCCATGCGCTCAGTGTGCTCCTGCCACAGGAGCGCTTCACCCCCCTCGCAGCCGATGGTCTCAAAGGTGCCCTCGCCGCGAAACACCGCCGGCCACCACACGGGCACGGTGGCGGCCAGCGACCGTCGCAGTCGCGTGCCGGCCAGTACCCACCTCGGACCCTTTTTCACCGTCCACCCCCGTGCAGGACCTCAAACCAGCGCGCTGACTTGGCGCGACTTTCTGCCTCTTCGGCGGCGGCGTCCGAGTCCCACACGATCCCGCAACCAGCGTGAATGTGCAGCATTCCCCCGGTCACGTAGCCGGTGCGGATGGGCAGCGCCAGAACGCCGCGATCGTGCTGAATGACGCCGATGGCGCCGCAGTACACGGCGCGGGGCACGGGCTCCAGGCGGGCAATAAAAGAGCAGGCGGCCAACTTGGGGGCGCCAGTGACGCTGCCGCCGGGGAGCAGGGCGGCCAGCAGCGAGCGCCACCCCGGGGGTTCCCGCAGTTGGCCTGTGATGGCGGCGTACTGATGCATGACGCCGATGGTACTGAGGATCCGCCGGGAGGTCTCGACCCGCACGGAGGATGGCGTGCATACGCGGTTGAGGTCGTTGCGCTCCACGTCCACGATCATGGCCAGCTCGGCGAGGTCTTTGGCGCTGTTGGCGAGACGCCATCGGGCGGCGGCGCGTTGGCGGGGGTTGGGGGGCAGCGCCACCGTGCCCTTGATCGGCCGGGTTTCTACCCGACTCCCGGAGCGCCGCAGCAGCAGCTCGGGAGACAGGCACAGCACCGCCCACCCTTGGTCGCGGTCGGCCAGGTAACACGCGTAGGGTGGTGGCGCGGGTGGCAGGAGCGCAGCGAAGAAGGCAGCGGCATCGCCGCGGAAAGGGAGGGAGAAACGTCGCGTCAGGTTCACCTGGTAGACCTCCCCGGCAGCGATGCCGGCGCGGATGGTCTCAACCCCTTGGCGAAAGGCGGCATCGTCGAGGCTCGGCTGGCTCGCCCCAGGGTCGGCGAACCAACCGCCCGGGCGCACCGGCGCAGCGGCGGCCAGAACGGACGGGGTGAGGATGGCCCACCAGGCTTCGGGGAGCGGTGGGCGCCCGGGAGGCAGGGCGATCATCGGGTCGAGGGAGGAGGCGAACTCGTAGCCGAAGAAGCCGAGCGCACGGGCGCCACGCCCGGCGCGCTGGAGCTCCTCCTCCAGGGCGGCGATTAGGTCGGTCGATTCGCGAACCCCCGTGGGGCCTTCGGCGCTCACCCGCCCCTCGCGCTGCCAGACGATGGCGGCGGGCTTTACGGCCCGTAGGATCCGGTCACCGCCCAGGGCTGGCGGCAGGAACAGGACGAGGCGCTGCGCTGGCGGCCCCATGTCAAGGCAGGTAGGGTTTGATGGCGCGGTGAACTCGGCGGGCGAGGAGTTCGTACCCGCGGCCGTTGGGGTGGACGGGGTCGCTCATGAGTTCAGGGCGACCCATCAGCCCGTCGTACACGTTGGGGATCAGCACCGACCCGGTTCGCTTCGCCAGGTCACGGTAGCCCTCGCTCCATCCGCGGCCAAACAGCGGCAGCTCGATACCCATCAGCACCACCATCGCACCGCTGGAGTGAATGGTGCCAACGATGGTCTCGAGGTGAGCGAACGCTTCTTCGCGGTCCACACCGTTCTTCACGTCATTGCCACCGAGTGTGATACAGACAATGCGAGGGCAGTGTTCGAGGACGTCTTGCGGCACGCGGGCGAGCGCCGAGGCGGTGGTGTCGCCCGGCACGCCCGCGTTGATGACGGCACGGCCCAACCGGCGCGCCAGGTGCGCGGGGTAGCTCTGGTCGGGGGCGGCGCCCGTGCCCGCGGTCAGGCTGTCGCCGAAGCAAACGATGGCCCAACCGGGCCCATGACGGTTCGTAACCTTTTGGCCGGAAAAGATGAGGTGGTGTGCGAACCACCCGAGGGCCACGGCGGCAGCGACGGCGAGGAGGCGGCGAGCCGGCGACACTATTCGCTCGCACCAGCTGACCCGGCGCCGAGGGGGTCGGCGAGGGCGTGCACGGTTTGGCGGACCTGGTACAGCCGGCGGAAGCTCTCGGCGGCGGCGAGCCCCGCGGGCTCCCCGGCCTCGCGGGCTAGGCGGGTGAAGGCGGCGCGCGCCGGCTCGCGGGGAAACTGCGAGGCGTGCTCGCAAATCAGCTCCAGCTTTTCTTCCAGCTGAGCGCTGATGTCCACCCAGTGGTTGGGGTGGTCGGTGGGACCGAGCCAGATTTCCCGCACCACGTGGGGCTTGAGCCCTTCCTTCTCAAAAAGTTCGGGGAAGGTACGGGGCTTCTTCACCGCCGGGTAGATGGCCTCCAACGCGGCCTGTCCCACGGCGCGGTGGTCGGGGTGGTTGATGTAGGCGTTGTGGCGGAACCACACCGTGGGGTCGTGGGTGATGATGAGCTGCGGCCGCACCTGGCGGATCACCCGCACCAGCGCACGGCGCAGCTCGAGGGTCGGCTGCACCAGACCGTCCTCGAAACCCAGGTAGATCAGCTCGGCGCCCAGGCGAGCCGCGGCGCGTCGCTGCTCCTCGCGTCGGCGGGCGATGACCGCGGCGGCCGAGTCACGGTCATCGGCGGTGCCCTTGTCGCCGTCGGTGACGACGCACAGGGTGATGCGCGCGCCCGCCGCCGCCAGCCGCAGGAGCGATCCCCCGGCCGCCGTTTCGGCATCGTCGGGGTGGGCGAAGATCGTCAAAACGTGCTCGGACATGACGCTATACTACCCGTGCTGCCGGTTTTTTCACTCGCTGCTAAGCAGATCCGGCAGGTCGCGCGTTGGCGGGGAAGGGGATGACATGGCCAGGCCCACAGTTCTCGTGGTCGATAGCGTGGAGGCGCGGCGCAAAGAGATCAGCCGGGGGCTTGCCGAACTGGGCTACGAGGTGGTTTCCGCCGAGAACTCCGCCACCGGCATGCGTTTCGCCACCGGCCTCTTCCCGCGGGTCATATTTGCCGCCAGTGACGTGGAGGGGTTTGGCGACGCCACTATCCTGCGCTTTCTCACCCCTGATCCCGAGACGGGTGCGGTGAGCCAGCTCGTCTTGCTGCGCGAGGGCGAGGGGAGCGACGACGAGTCACTGCCCGACGAGGTACTGACCGTCGACGTCAGTGGCCTTACCAACGCCGGCGTGGTGCGCAAGCTGCGCACTCACCTGGTCGCCCTGGAGCTGGGTCTAGCCACCGACGCCCGCCTGGAGGCTGTGCTGGGCGACCTCAACACCCTGCCGCTGTTCGAGCTCCTGCCCCGGTTGCAAAGGCTGGTGGTGACCGGCCGGGTGGTGGTGCAGGAGGGGGAGTTGGCCCTGCACGAGGGTAGCGTCATCGCCACCCGCTGTGGCGCGATCGCCGGTTCCAAGGCGTTCGCGCGGCTCGCCCGCACCGCCACGGGCACCTTTCGCATCCTCCTGGGCCCCCATGGCGCCACCTCCGAGCTGAAGGAGGATCTGCTCACCCTCATGGCCCAGGCCATGGAAGACCAGCACCGCCACGCCGACTGCCTCGCCCGTATCCCGGATCTTGAAAGCCGACTCAAGATCGAGATGGCACCGGGCTTTTTCGAGACCCCGTTCACGCCCGGCCAGCAGCAGATCCTGCAGTTTGCCCAGGCCGGCAAGACGATTCGGGCGGCGCTGGAGGCTTCCTCGGCGCTGGACGGCGAGGTGCTCGAGGACGTTTTGGTTCTCCTGGACAAAGGCTTCGTCCAGCTTCTCGAACCCGAAATTCGGGTGCGCATTGTGACGGACTCCACCGCCGACCTGCCACCGGAGGTGGCGCGGGAGGCGCGCATTCACCCTGTGCCCCTGTCGGTGATCTTCGGCGAGGAGATCTTCAAGGACGGTGTGGACCTGACGCCGGGCGGCTTTTACAAGCTCTTGCGGGAACGCAAGGATGTCCACCCCCGCACCAGCCCGCCGTCCAAGGGTGACTTTCTCACCGAGTACCGCAGGCTGCTCGGTGCGGGCAGCGACGTGGTGTCCATTCACATCTCGGGGAAGATGTCGCAGACCGTTGCCCATGCCCGGGAAGCCGCCCAGGAGCTGGCCGCCGAGCTGGCCCAGGAGCGGGAGGACGGGTCGCGGCCGTGCCTGGAGGTGATCGACAGTCTCCAGACATCGGCCCCGTTGGGGATGCTGTGCCTGTTCGCCTCGCGTATGGCCCGGCGTGGGCTGTCGGCGCAGGAGATCCGGGCGAGGGTTGAATCGTTCATCCCGCGCTTTCACTTCCTCTTCGTGGTCGACACTCTCGAGTATCTGGCGCGGGGTGGTCGCATCGGCAAGGCGCGGGCGTTGCTGGGCGGCATTTTGGGGATCAAACCGATTCTGGGCGTGGTTCAGGGCGAGGTCACGCCCATCGATCGGGCGCGGGGCGGCAAGGCGGCACACCGCAAGGTGGTGGAGTTGCTCAAACAGCGCGTGGAGGTGGACAAACCCACGTTCCTCACCATCGGCCACGCGGTGGCGCCGGTGTGGGCGGAGCGCCTGCGCGCGCTGTTGGAGGAGACCTTCCAGGTCAAGGAATTCTTCCCCGGCGAGATTGGCCCGGTGGTGGGCACCCACGTGGGACCGGGTTGCGTCGGCTGTGTGCTGTTTCAGCCCAGCGACGAGGAACTGCCGCTCATCTCAGCCCCCTAGACGTTGGCCCCGCGCCGGTCTCAGCCCGCCGCGGTCACGAACCCCGCCTGCCCCGTCAAAGCGCGGGCCTCCAGGCCCGCCCCTCGAGTGCAGACGGTCACCGACACAGACATGGTCACGGCCAAGGTCACGGCCACGGTCACGGCCACGGTCACTGACACGGACACTGACACTGACACTGACACTGACACTGACACGGGCACGGACACCGTCACCGGCACGGACACGGACACGGTCCCGAACACCGGCACGGTCCCGGTCACGGGCGCGGGTGCAGGAGCCGCCACGTCATGGCCCGAACTCGGTCGAGCAGGTGCAGTGCCTCGACCACCAGAGCGTCAGCGGTGGTGCCGGCCAAAAGCCGCAGGTGGGTGTCGGCCTCCAGCGCCGAAGCGTAGGCGATGCGCCAGTGGTGGCGGCGGTCGCGCCCGGTGCGGCCGGCGCCTTCGGCGAGGTTGGCGGGCACCGAGGCGGCGGCGCGGATGAGTTGCTCGGCGACGCTGCGCAGGGCCGGTGGGGCCGTGCGGGCCACCGCAATGGCGATCTGGGTGGCCTCAAGCGCCAGGCGGTGGGCGGTGAGGGTGCCGTTCGGCGGCGGTGGAAGCGGCGTGGTCCTCGTGGTGTTCATGAGCTTCCCTCAAGCTCCCGGGGCGGGCGCCGTCACAGGGTCGCGAAAGCGACCGCCCGCAGGG
>Ga0209101_1003143_pt1 | contig 10242 bp, 11 predicted proteins | sample ConPoolayeCmetaG_FD_185481 | JGI IMG/M metagenome (GOLD analysis project Ga0209101, IMG submission 185481) | Hot spring microbial mat communities from California, USA to study Microbial Dark Matter (Phase II) - Cone Pool mat layer C metaG... ... | reverse complement strand
GTGTTGATGTCCCTCAGGCAACGGTCATGGTTATCGAAGGTGCAAACCGCTTTGGATTAGCCCAACTCCACCAATTTCGAGGCCGGGTCGGACGCGGCAATGATCCAGCTTATTGCGTCTTGATCCCTGAAACGGCTGACAAAGCCGAAAATGAACGACTAATGGTCATGGCTCAAATCCAGGATGGTTTTGTGTTAGCTGAACATGACCTGCGCCAACGCGGCCCCGGCGATTTCCTAGGTACGCGACAGTCCGGCTTCGCCCAACTTCGTTTTACCAACTTTACCAATTTACACCTGATCGAAAAGGTACGAGAGCATTCTCAAGCCCTTTTCAATGAAGACCCGTTACTGTCAAAACCCGAGCATCGCCTGCTGGCTGAACGAATCGATCGCTTTTGGCAGGAAACCACCAGTGACATCAGTTAATCCTTTTCAATTTTCAGTCCTATACCACGCTGATTAGTGAGGAAGTATGATCCGCGCAGTTTTTCCTGGCACCTTTGACCCCATTCATTTCGGACACATTGACATTGCTCGAAGAGCAGCTAATCTATTTGACGAATTGGTGATCGCGGTTTACGACCGCCCATTGAAAACGCTCTTGTTCTCACCTCAAGAACGCATCCGCATGGCCCAGGAAACATTTGATGGAAACCCCAAAATTACCGTTATGGGATATAGCGGGTTGACCGTTGAATTTTGCCGTAAAATCAATGCCCAGGTGATTGTGCGCGGTTTACGGGTGTTTTCAGACTTTGAGTATGAATTCCGCATGGCTTTAGCCAACCATCACCTTGCGCCTGAAATTGAGGTTGTTGCCTTCATCACCGCCGAGGAACATACTTTTCTATCGTCCTCTACCGTCAGAGAAGTTGCCTCCTTGGGCGGTGATGTGAGCACCATGGTGCCGCCGCTGGTGGCTGAAGCGCTCAAACGCCGTTTCCGCGAGTTGGGCGAAAGCCAACAAATTGTCCCAACGACCTCCTTGCGCGATTGATTTTTTGCAAAAATGGTCTATTTCTTGCAATCTATGTTGACGAAAAAGCAGTTTGCGTGTAATCTATTGATAGTAGATTTATCTTCGCAAAAAATGGGAAGACTCATATGGATATCATGCATTTAATTGATCGCCTGGAGGAAGTGCTTAACGAAAGTCGCCAGTTACCTTTTACCCACAATATCATTGTGGATGAAGAACGAGTCTTCGAAATCATTGACCAAATGCGCGCCTTGATCCCCGAAGAAGTCAAAAAGGCGCAACAACTTCTTGCCCAAAAAGATCGTATCATAGCCCAGGCTCAGGAAGAAGCCAATCGTACACTGGCGATTGCCAAAGAGAAACGAGACCAAATGGTCGAGCGGGAGGCCATTGTGCAGGCTGCCCATGCCCGCGCTGAACAAATACTGGCTGAAGCAAAAATTGAACAAGAAAACACCCGCCGCGAAGCAGATGCCTACGTCTTAGAAACATTGCGCCGCCTCGAGATGGAACTAGAGCGTTCCTTGACCCAGGTGCGCAACGGCATCAGCTACCTGCAAAGTGAGCGACTTCAAAGCACCAAAGAAATCGAATAAACAGTTAACTTTTTTAACCCCATTTTTCCCGCTCCTGATTTCTCGACAAGATCACAAAAAAGGATTAGACTTTATTTCCAGATAGCGCTCGATTGCTGGCAATAAACGTTGCTGACTGCATCTAAGCTCATCAATTCAGGTGATAACGTGGATCGTTCTTCATTGACGAAATATGCCTGGTTGTCCATTGGGGCTGCCCTTGGTACCATTACGCTCAAGAGCCTTGCCTATCTGATTACCGGCTCGGTTGGTTTACTCTCGGATGCTGCTGAGTCTCTTGTCAATCTTGTTGCGGCTGTGATCACATTGGTGATGTTGATCATTGCGGCGCGGCCGGCCGATGAGCTACACAATTACGGTCACAGCAAAGCGGAGTACTTTGCCAGCTTTGCGGAGGGTTTTTTGATTTTAATCGCTTCGCTGGGAATTATCTATTCAGCGGTCCAGCGCATCCTCAACCCTCAGCCGCTCGAACAAGTGCCATTAGGTTTGATAGTCTCAGTGAGTGCTTCTCTGATCAATTTTTTTGTCGCCCAAGTATTACTCAAAGCCGGCAAGAAATTTAACTCGATCAGCCTCGAAGCAGATGCCCAGCATCTGATGACCGATGTGTACACTTCGGCTGGAGTACTCCTGGGTGTTGGGGTTGTTGCCGTCAGCGGTTGGTCTATTCTGGATCCAATCATCGCCTTACTGGTTGCTCTTAACATCCTCCGCACGGCTTACGCTCTGCTGCAACGCTCCGTCTATGGGCTTATGGATACTGCCCTAAGCACCGAAGACCAACAAACTGTGCAGGCTATCTTCAATAAATATCGCTCACAGGGTGTTCAATTTCATGCCCTACGTACCCGCCAGGCGGCCGGACGACGCTTTATCTCTTTTCACATTCTTGTTCCGGGTCGTTGGTCAACCCATCGCAGCCATCATCTTGCTGAAGAAGTCGAAGCTGACATTCGCAAATCGCTCAATGGCGCAACGGTTTTTACTCATCTTGAACCGGTTGATGATCCCCTCTCCTATCAAGACATCGAAATCGACCGCTAGCACCAATTCTTTTTTTAAGATGCTAAACGTTCCCGTTCGACAAACCATTTTTGGATGAGCCAGTCGACCAAAGCCGGCGCGCAACGGTTAAGCCAGATAACCAGATTCATATAACCAGGCAAGACCACACTTCGGCGTGGATGCTGGATTAGCTCAAGCGTTGCTTCTGCGACCTGTTTAGCAGTAAGGCGCAGCCAGGGCGGCGTTGTAATGCGAGTCCTGCGCTCAATCCCTGCCTTTTGGGCAAATTCGGTCTCCACTCCCCCCGGATAGACCCCCGAGACATGGATGCCATAATGGGCAACCTCCCTTCGAAGCGCCTCGGTAAAACCATGTAAACCAAATTTGCTGGCGGCATAAACGCTATAGGTTGGCGTGGCTACCCAAGCTGCAAGCGAAGCGATGTTAATTATGTGCCCGGCTCGATTGGCAATCATGCTGGGTAGCAACTGGCGGGTGAGTTGAATCGGGGCGATAAGATTGACTTGAATTTGAGCTGCAATATCCATTTCACCATCCAGCCTCTCCAACCAGTTCAATCGTCCGAAGCCGGCATTGTTGATCAAAACGTCAACTCGCCCAAAAAACTGCACCGCGGTCTGGGCGACCATCTGAACTTGTTGCCATTGTGCCAAATCGGCCTGAATGGGTAAAACCCTGACGCCATAAGGCTCACACTCCCTGCGTAAAGTTTCTAATCGCTCTAGCCTGCGAGCGGTTATTGCCAGATCATAGCCCTGTTTGGCAGCCAGGCGAGCAATCTCTGCCCCAATTCCTGACGAAGCTCCTGTAACTAAAAGTACCGTCATGATGGATCAGTCTCCAAATAAAATCCGATGTTTTATCCATTATAAACGTCATCTCAAGCAACCTTAGAAGATCGATGAGACTCCCCTGAAGGTTGATCAACCCATATACTTTTTTGAGGTTAAAATAATATCAATGAACGCCATAGAGGAAACGGGATCGTTTGGCGAGATCGTTTCTCCGTTTGCTGAGCAAATCCTTCAACACCTTCTCTACCAGGGCAACCGTAACGACTGCGCGCCCTTCACCGTAGCTACCCTCGTTAATGCCTTCACCAACCAAAGGGTCGATCCTCTGGAACTTGCCCAAGAGATGAACAAACCGGTCTGGCGGGGTATCAGGCCGGTAATTCGGCGCATTCCCAATTGGGCAACCTTCCCATGGGGGATTGTGGATATCCTGAGGCAGTTTGGTTTCTCAGCTCGCTGGCGATTCATTATTCAGGTAGAGGAAGTGATTAAACATCTCCCACATTCAATCCTTTATTTGCCGATCCTCCTCTCATGGCATCCATTATGGGCGCATGTCATGACTCTCATCGCTTATCATCCTAAACGGGGATTCGGGTTTGCCAATACCCAATTGGAAGGGACAAAGGTGGATTGGTTGGAAGAAGCTCGGTTTCTAAAACTTTGGAATGCCACTTTCCGTTGCACAGTCATCGTCACTCTCTGAAGGAATGGTTTAGCAACCTGTGCGGAAAATTGGACTTTAATCTGCGGAGGGAAAAATGAATTTTGAACTAAACCCCGAACAACGGATGTGGAAAGAAGCCGTTCACGACTTCGTTGCCCAAGAGGTCAAGCCAAAGGCGAAGGAAGTCGATGAAAACAGCGAAGTGAACTGGACAGCCATTCACAAAATGAGCTCCCTAGGACTGTTGGGCTTAAATGTTCCAGAAGCGTATGGCGGAGCTGGAGTCGATGCCATTAGTGCAGCTATCGCTATTGAAGAGTTGGGGTGGGGCTGTGGCAGCACTGCCCTCTCGATTGCTGCGCATAATGGATTGGGTTGCGCGCCGCTAGCCCTATTCGGCGCAGAAGAACTCAAACAGACCTATCTCCCCATTGTGGCAAGCGGGCGCCGCCCGGATGGCAGCTCAAGCGGATTAGCCGCTCTGGCATTGACCGAGCCGGCGGCCGGATCCGACCTGCGCGGCATCAGTTGTCATGCTCACCTTGAAGGCGATCACTGGGTGATTAACGGGACAAAAATGTGGTGCACCAATGCCGGGATAGCAGAATATATTATTACCCTGGTGCGTCATGATCCCAATCAAGCTACAGATCAATTCAGTCTGATTCTGGTACCCAGAAATCAGACAGGCTTGCTCATTGATCCCCCCGAAAAAAAGATGGGGTTGAAAGGGTCGCCCACCCATGCCATCACGTATCATCAGGTGCGCGTACCCCAAAACCATTTGTTGGGAAAGCCGGGGGATGGTTTACGTCAGACCCTGCAGGTATTGGATGGTGGTCGCATCGGGATCGCTGCCCTATCCGTCGGGTTAGCCCAGGCAGCCTTTGAGGCAGCGCTTCAATACGCCAAGGAGAGAAAAGCGTTTGGGCAACCGATTGCCGAACAGGAAGCCATCCAATGGATGTTAGCCGATGCCGCCACCGAAATCCATGCCGCCCGGATGATGGTGTATTACGCTGCCTGGTTGAAGGATCGAGGAAAGCGTTTCACAAAAGAGGCTGCTATGGCAAAGCTCTTTGCCAGCGAAATGGCGGAAAGGGTTTGCCGCAACGCCATTCAAATCCATGGCGGGTATGGCTATAGCCGGGAATACCCGGTAGAGCGGATTTACCGGGATGCAAGGTTAATGACAATTGGAGAAGGAACCAGCGAAATCCAACGCCTCGTTATCGCCCGCCAACTGCTCAAGGCTTGACTTCAGAACTCAGAGAGCAGTTAATTCCAGGAGAATAGCTTCTGGATTTAACTCAAGTTGAAAATTTATGAACTGAAGAATATTTTGGGTACGCAAATTTTCCTTGCATACCCAATTTTGATCCCCCTTCAATCACCTGCTGCGACTGCGGTATGGTAATCCAATACTTTCCAGGCTTGCGGCGGCCAATAGACAATCCAGGCTTTGCCAATAACGTTTTCAAAAGGCACCATTCCCCAACTATGGGAGTCTGAAGAGCGATTACGGTTATCTCCCAGGACAAACAAAAAACCCTGCGGCACCGTCCAGGTGCCCTCGTAATCCGGTGGAGCGCTGATATATGGCTCAACTAAGGGTTGGTCGTTGACATAAACTACCCCTCCGTTAACTCGCACCACATCACCCGGCAACCCAATTACCCGTTTGATATAGGGCTCTCGTTGCGGGTCGGGGGGATAGCGGAAGATAATGATGTCTCCTCGCGAAGGCTTGCCGAACTTGTAGGCAAGTTTGTTGACAATCACATAATTCCCCGCCTCTAGGGTGGGAAGCATACTGATCGACTCAACCCGAATGCGCGCTGAAACTGCATTGATCCCAAAGTAGAGCAATAAGGACAAAAGAATCGTCTCAAGAATATCTAGCAAGGTGCGTTTAAGCTTCCCAGCCTGGTCTTGATCGCCCTCTGGAGAAATATCTGGCACAATCTCAGAACGAAACTCTTCCATACCGTTAGTTCAATTTCCTTCGCTATGATTTTATCGCAAGTTTTGTGAATTATGACTCTGCTCGGCCGCTGAATCTTCCCGCAATAATTGGACGGCATGCGGAAGCACCGGTAAAGCAATCTCGAAGCTTTGCACAGCTCCCTTTGGGCTTCCGGGTAGATTGATCACCAGAACCCGTTTGCGGATTCCCGCTATGCCGCGCGAGAGCATCGCGTGAGGGGTAATTTGCAAGCTGGCTGAACGGATGGCTTCGGCAATGCCTGGCACCGGACGCTCGATCACCGCAGCGGTGGCTTCGGGCGTCACATCACGAGGTGCGCAGCCGGTTCCACCCGTGGTCAGAATCACATCCATTGCGTCTGTGTCGCACCAATCCTTCAAAATCTTTTCGATTGCTATTTGTTCATCAGCCACGATCTCGTAATGAACAATTTTTCCACCGTATTCTTCAACCACTTTCTTTAAAGCCGGTCCACTGGCATCTTCCCTTTCGCCTCTAGCCGAACGATCCGAGACAGTCAGAATAGCAAAACGGATCTCATTCAAGATTTTTTCCATAGGTCAAAATCTCCATGCGTTGCCAGCCGCGTTTTTCATAGAATTGTTGAGCCACTTGATTCTCAGGGGTCACCAGGAGGTATGCCCGTCGACAGCCAATCGCTTTGAAACGCTCTTCTAATTCCTCCATTAATGCGGTTGCAATGCCACGCTTCCGCTCTGCTTGATCAACGGCTAAATGATATACCAGGCCTCGCCGACCATCGAAACCTCCCATCACTGCTCCGATCAAGCGACCCTCTTTTTCGGCAACCAAAAACAATTGCGGGTCGCGTTCGATTTTCCTGGCAATCTCTGCGAATGTATCAGAGACCCCAAGATGAACCCCATCCCCGGCATTGCTCCATAGTTCTATCACTGCCTGGTAATCAGATGGAAATTCAAAGGTGCGAATGGTGAATCCGGCCTCACTCATCGTCCTGTCCAACCAACCTCCGCCATTTGCCATGAAGCCCATCGTCGGTTACCCCGAAAAACCAGCGAAAGCCCTCTGCGGAGCGGGATACCAGATCGTAGCGAAATTGACCACGCTTTCCTCGTTTTGCAAGCAAGCCCAAATTGCCCATCCAATGTATCTCATTTGGCTCTTTCGGCAATTTCGAATACATTTCAATGGCATACTGCCACAGCCGCCGGGCAGATTTTGAGGTGACATTGCGAACCACATTCCCGTTTCTTAAGTCCCGCAAGGTGTAGACGCGTTGTCCGCCGCGCTCGCTCATCGAAACAACTTCCACTCCGGTCCGAGGGGGCGCTTCCTCCTCGCCAGAGGGCTCAGATGGTGGCAATCCCTCTATACTTTGGTCAGGTGGTTCGGTCAATTTAGGAGGTAAAGAAGGGGCTAACTGCAAACTCCGCTTGACCAGGTTTACGATTTCATCGCGCACTGCCAGCCCTGTCTCTCCTTCAAACCGGACATAGATTTTATTTTCGTCGAGGGCGTACGGTGGCTCATCGCCGCGCGGCACAAACACCCGCACAATTTTCTTGTTGCCGCTCTCAATCGTGTCCAGCGTAAATTGCAGCGGAGGATTGATGCGCTTGCTGATTTCGCGCTCTAATATCTGCATTACCGCTTCGCTATCCGCCACGCCGCCGATCGGTTTACGGATGTCACGCCCCACGCCAATATAAAGCGTGCCGCCATTGGTGTTGGCAAAGGCACATACATCTGCAAGGATGCTGTTGAGTTTGCCTCCTCGGGTTTCAAAGGTTTCGTAAAAGTCTTGAATGATATTCGGGCCTTCCTCCTGCAAACTGCGGATCAGGTCATAGGGTGGCTCTTCAGTCACCCGGCGAGGGCGGGTGCGTGTGAAATCCTTGCTTTCAAAGAGATCTTTAAGAGCCTCAAAGCTGATTTCCGGGATAAGGACCTCGGTTGGTCGGTCACCCACGCCCAGATGCTTTTTTTTCTGAGGGTCGATTGTCAAACGATGGGCATCGGATCCCTGGATGCAATGCATCCGTCGGGGATATTCGGGCTTGCTGCCGTTGAAGAAGGCTGCTGTGGAATTGCGGCTCTTATTTTCCAAATCGGTCACTTCTAAAGCGTGTAGATTTTCATCCTGGGTATAAGCGATTTTTGTTTGCCCACCCAGGGGAAAGCCGCGCATTGCCACGCCATTGCTCGAGTTAGCATGGGCAGCAATCACAATTCCACCTGCCTGGCGAATCAAACGATAAGCGGTTAATACATCCACGGTCGCCCCTACAGTCGCCGAGCCAGCGTCAAGTTGATCCGATGGAATGCGCAGATCCAGCAGTAAATGTTCGATCTCCCGACTGGATTTTTGCGGCGAGAAAATCGCCAAAATATGAAAACCAAACGTAGCGGTGAACTCAAAGCCAGGCAGAATTAGTATCCTGTCCTTCAAACGCCGATACTCATCCAGGCGATCTTTTTCTTCGGGAAGCAATCGATTTAACCGTTCCAGCAGCTCTAACTGCTCAATCTCTTCTTCCAAACGGCGATAACCGGCAACCGTGTTATGATCTGTGAATGCAATGATATCCAATCCACGCGCTTCCGCCCGTTGAAGGATATCTAAAAAAGTGACTTCCATTTGTTGATAATCACTGGAAGCCGGGGTATGAATATGCAAATCAATTGTGCGCCACTGCATGGTGGCGGGAGAACGTTTCTTTACCACAGAATTTATTCACTTCCTACTAAATGTTGGACTTTCCTCAATAATTCATCGGGCATAAAGGGCTTCATCAAGAAACCATCCGCTCCCACATTGATACTTTCGGATTCCAAGGGCATACCCGATGACATCAGCACCCGAATTGCTTCTCTTTTCGAACGCAATTTCCGCACGAAGGTAAACGTATCCCGACCATGAATATTGACGTCTAGAAGGACTAAGTCAGGCTCCTGTTCAATCAATTGACTCAAAACGGTGTCTTCGGGTTCAATCGAACCCAAAGACACCACTTGGTAACCTTCCATGCGCAACAGTTCCCCAAGCAAAGTGCGCATTGTTTCGTCATCTTCGATCAATACCACTTTGGGCGACGACATGTTCTTTGGTTTCCTTTCCCTTGCGCGAGGTTCGTCCTGTCTTTGGCCGGCTTTCTTTTCCGTTGCTGCTTGGCTCCTGCTTTTGTTCACCAATTGGTAAGTCCAAAGCCGCTTTCAGGACATCGTCAACGGTATCTACAAAGATAAACTGGATCGTTTCGCGCACTTCTTCGGGTAAATCTTCTAAATCCGGTTTGTTTTTCGAGGGTAAAATCACCGTCTTTAAACACGAACGATGAGCAGCCAATACTTTTTCTTTTATACCTCCAACGGGCAGGACTTGACCACGTAGGGTGATTTCGCCGGTCATGGCAAGGTCGGGACGCACAGGTCTATGCGTCAGCAGGGAAACCAAAGCGGTTGCGATGGTAACTCCCGCCGATGGGCCGTCTTTCGGTTGGGCTCCTGAAGGAATATGCAGGTGAAGATCGATCTTTTCAAAGATTTTTGGATCAATGCCATAATCCTGAGCCCGTGAGCGAACGAAAGATAGAGCAGCCCTAGCCGATTCTTGCATCACATTACCCAAGGAGCCTGTCAACTGAAAGCCTTTAGCGCCAGGCATGGAGGTAGCTTCGATAAACAAGATGTCGCCTCCTACCGGAGTCCACGCTAAGCCGGTGGCGACGCCTGGAATCGAAGTCCGTTCGGCGATCTCCTCCGTGTCAAAATACTTCTCTCTTCCCAAAAACTCCTTAACTCGCTCGGCAGTCACTTCGACCGAAGTTTCTTTTCCTTCAGAAATGCGGGTAACCACCTTGCGGCAAACTGCCCCAATCTCGCGCTCCAAATTTCGCACCCCGGCTTCGCGTGTGTAGGAGCGAATGATCTTCTCCAGAGCATCATCGGTAAAGGAAATCTCTTCCGGTCGCAAGCCGTTTTCTTTGATCTGGCGCGGGATTAAGTAATGGCGGGCAATGGCAATCTTTTCTTTATCGGTGTATCCAGAAAGCTGAATGACCTCCATCCGATCGCGCAAGGGGCCTGGGATGGTTTCCAGAGTGTTGGCAGTAGTGATAAAGAGAACCTGAGAGAGGTCAAACGGCACTTCCAGATAGTGATCGCGAAACTCATAATTCTGTTCTGGGTCTAACACCTCCAGCAGAG
>Ga0209101_1003142_pt1 | contig 10244 bp, 9 predicted proteins | sample ConPoolayeCmetaG_FD_185481 | JGI IMG/M metagenome (GOLD analysis project Ga0209101, IMG submission 185481) | Hot spring microbial mat communities from California, USA to study Microbial Dark Matter (Phase II) - Cone Pool mat layer C metaG... ... | reverse complement strand
GGCAGGGGAGAAGTCAGGTGCCATCTCCCCTGCCCACAACTCTGCGTCCACTCCTGGAACTAACTTCCGATCAACTTGAAGGAAATGAGGGAGCCATTGCCTTCCGTCCACTTGACAACATTTTGCTGCGCTTTGATCCCCAACCGCCGCATGGCCACAAGCCCGGAGTTCATAATGGGGCAGATGAAGGGCTTTCCAACGCCGGCCGCTACCAGTCGGTCGGTCAGGGTGCGGTTCAGGCAATTGCGGACCTTCATGGTGATGGTGTCGCCCTCAGTTACGACTTCGATGTCGCCGGCAAAGCCGAACTCGTCCACAAAGAGCCGCGCGATCTCGGCCAGCACCGCTTGGGGCGTCTCGCCGGCGATTTCCAGGCCCATTTCCTTTTCCATCACCTTCAGAATTTCCTCACCAATCTGCGGACCGACAGCCAGGGCCGTGTCACCCAAAAGCTCCCAAAACCCCGCCGTCACGCCAAAGAGGGTCAGGTTTGCCAGGCGCAATTGATTCGCCTTTTTCTGCTCTTCCGTTGCCATGTTCGTTGTCTCCTTTCTCGAATTGAATAGTTGTGTCCTACTTACCTGGGAATAGCTTTCCAGATTTGGTCTGCGTATTCGTTCATCAGCATACGGACCATACCCAGAGTGGCATTCCGGGTAACGGCCAAACCCCAAAAGTATGAGCCGTCGCCCAGGAAGCGGGTGATGATATACGCTTGATCGGTGGTCACCAGACTGTCATCCACGGCCCCCATGCCGATCTTGCTGGCCACATTGGCCGCCAGTTTCATCACCATGGCGAAGCGGGCCGAGGCCGCCGTGGAGTCAAAGTCGGCAACCACCGAGCCACCGGCGATGGACAAACCGTCCATCCCCACCACGTCCGTGGCAACAAAATCAGCCCCCAGTTCGGTCCGCACCTGCTGCAAGAGCTGTTCCAGCTTGGTCATGAGTCACCTCCTCTGCCTATTTGGGCATGGCCTTGCTCAGCCGCTCGGCGTAGAGGCGGCTGTTCAGGCGCATGTTGCCCACGTTTCCGCTCTGCCGGTCCGCGGTGATGCTCAGGTAATAGTTCCTGTCGCTCAGGGAGCGGAGCAGGAGATATGTTTTCTCGGTGGTCAGCAAATAGTCCTCGATCACGCCGGCCTTGAGTTTGGTAACCGCACCGTCCACCAGCTTGTACAAAAGGGTCATCTGGGCATTGATGCTTTCCACGTTCACCGGCCCGGCGGCGTATTCGGCGATGCCCAGACCATCCATCCCCACTACTGCAGTGGCAATAAAGCCGGGCACCTGCCCCCCCATTTCCTTGAGTATGTCATTCATGTTCTCTGGCATATCGTATTCCTCCTCAATTTGATCAATGTCTATTGTCTCCTTGATCTGCTTGGCCTCCAGCGTCTCCCACCGCTTCTCGTCTTGCCGCTGGAGTCCCTCGATGAGCAAGGCCGACCAGGGCATCTCAATCGTGTGCGCTGGCGGGGGAATGCCCATCTCCAGGCTAAATTCACCTTCTTCCCAGCTCAATACCTGATACACTACCTCCTTTCCTTCCAGGTTTGCCGAGGTGGCATGGACGATGGTTCCCTGGTCAAAGTACAACACGGCTTCCTGATCATCCCGGTGCAGAATCAGCCGGGCCCGAGTTCCTCCCTGACAGGTCAACTGCATCAGAGTCGGAAGACCCATTTCACTCAGATACCCTTGAACAGCCATTCTATTTCTCCACCCCTGGGCTAAGAGCCTATCCGGAAACCGTAACCGACGCATCTCTATACGCCGGCATCGGCGACATAGGAATGCCGCTTGTACAGCTTTTCGGATAGGTTCTAAGCCTTCCGATCCTGAAACGAAGCGTCCAACTCATTTTCCAGAAGCTGAGCAAAATCACCGTCTAGCGTTTCATTCATTATTGTTTCGGCGGTGGCTGACGGCGACTGCATCAAGATTGGCATCAGTTCCTCAACTGCCTGTTTGAGCACCAGGCGCACCAGGCCGATGGGTGTTTTGTTGTCAAAGACGATAATCACAATCAGTTGTTCTCCTACGTCCGAGAGATAGACATTCTGACTTTCCCCTTCGTTCAGAAGCAGCTTGAATCGGGCTTGTTCGCCCACCAGTCGGGCCAGTTCGTGGGTAGCGACCAGTTCGCCGGCAGCCAGGGCAGAAAGCACCTGGGTATTCATACTGCTGGTCTGGCCGCGCTCGGCAACGAGTTGTCCGGTCACATCGGCCAGGATGATGCAGCGGGCTCCGCTGTTCTCGGCGATTTTGTCCAGGCAGCGGTCTATGGCTTCCGCCTGTTCGACCGACAGGACCAGACTGGGAGCCAGCTCGCCGGAACTGCTCAGGCCCGGCGAGGCCTCCGTCTCTATGGTTGCCACCGAAGTCTCTACAACCAAAGATGGTTCATACTCACTGCCGGACTTGTGTTCCACGTCAGGGGAGTGCTGACTCTGGAACCAGCGGAGCCCTTCTTGGGCCTGCCGGTTGTCGGGGTTCAGGGCCAGGACCGTCTGAAGATAAGCCAGCGCTTCTTCCGGGCTTTCGGCTACCCACGACAGCCACAGCCAGGCCTCCTCCCGCAGCGGATCCAGTTCGGTGACCTTGAGCAGCAACTGACGTGCGAACCTTTTCTGTTTTGCCCGGGCGGCCCGTATCCCTGCCTCCAATGCCCGATCGACCAGATGAGTTGGGTGTTGCCCTGTTTGCAAACTATCTGTCATCCTTCTTTTGCCCCAAACCTTTACAATTGTTGCTGTGCCTGGCTCATAACCAGATTGATGGTCGACTTGAGGGTCTCGAACACACCTGTCCCCTCAGCGGCTACCGATTCGAACCAGGGCGTACCGTTGGAAACAAACAATCGTTGAAGCACCGACAAAGGAGCCAGATTGGGCAAATCGCGCTTGTTAAACTGGATCACGCACGGCATCCGCTGTGGACAAAGCCCCAGGTCCTCAAGATGACGGTGCATTGTCTTGAATGCCTGGATGTTGTCGGCCAGACGGTTCATCTGAGAGTCGACAACAAACACAATCCCATCTGCTCCTTGCAGGACCAATCTGCGGGTGGCTTCGTACATCACCTGCCCCGGCACGGTATACAGGTTGAATTTTGGCTTTAAGCCTTTGATCTGCCCTAATTCGAGCTGCAAAAAATCAAAAAAGATGGTCCGGTCCTCACGGGTCTTGAGGGATACCAGTTCGCTGCGTAGTTTCGGGTTTGTCCGGGCATGAATGTATTGCAGATTGGTGGTCTTGCCACTCAGGGCCGGTCCATAGTAGACGATTTTGAGATTTAATTCTCGCAGCTTCCAGTTGATAAACATCTCGTTTACTCTCCGTCGTTCAGACTGTGTTCCCGAGATGGATCGAACAGCCCCATTTTGAGAGCCTGTTCGAGAGTAAAAGTCGGTGTCGATACTGTTGAATCCACTTCAAACGAGCTGGAAGAAGATGCATCGGACGTTTCACCTTGAAGAGCACGGGTGGTCTTTTGGGCCAGCTCCGGTGAGGCTGCTACGCTCTTTTCGCCGGGTTCATTCCCCGGTGAGGGATCGGCAAAAAGCTGGTCCAAACGGGTGTTCAAAAGAGTGCCAAAGTCATCACCTAACACCTGGTCGGCCGACATCTGGTCGGTACTGCCGATCAGCGCACGAAGCTTCTGAAGCGTTCGTCGGGTGTAGAGCCATACCATGCCGATTCGGCTGTTTTGCCGTTGTTTATCAAACAGGAGGACGAGAAACAGCTCTTCATTGACATTGGCCGAGTAGATGTCCAGACGCCGGCCTTCGTGGTAATTCAAGGTCAAGGCTTGCTCTTCTTCAAGATGGCGGGCCAATTCGAGGGCGGTGGCAAAGCTGCCACCAATGAGAGAGAGCAAGACGCGCAGATCGATCCCTTCGATGACGCCCACATGGGCCAGCATCTGTCCGGTGATGTCGGCCAGCAAAATGCATTGGGCACCGAGTTCAAAGCGCAGGTCGGCCAGGCAACGGGCGATTTCGTCGAACCGTTCGTCTGATAGGACCAGGATATTTCGACCGGGCGTTTGCACTTCGGCCAGCGCTTCTTGCACAGCAGTAAGCAGAGTCTTGACGTGAAAAGGCTTGGTCAGGTAACGACAGGCACCCAGCCGATATGAAGTGGCCTCAACACTCGGATTGCCATAGCCGGTCATCAGGATAAGACGGGTGCGGGGAGAATGCATCCTTGCTTGTTCAATCAATTCCAGACCGTTGATACCCGACATTCGCAGATCGGTGATGACCAGGTCAAAGGGCTGTGCGCTTATTTTGGCCAAAGCCTCTTCACCGGAAGCGGCCGTTTCTACCTGGTAGTCAGCCACCTGTTCGATCAGGTTCTCGGCCAGGAAAAAGGTCACGCTCTCTTCATCGTCTACAATCAGAATCCGTTTTCTCATAGGCTTCTTGTTTCTTGTTGCTATCACCACCAAACTTTCTTCTATAATGCCACAAAATGCCGCCAATGGCGTTTCAGGAAATGTCAAGAAAGCTTTCCGGTTTCTTGAACATTAAGGAGTAGTCGAAGGCAAAGCTCTCGACCACGCTGCTTTTCCTCGGTTATGTGGCTATTGCCCTATGGGTATCAAGAAAAGAGATTCGGCAGACAGCAAGAGATCACCTGGGAGGCCGCTGAAAAAGTCTATTTTTACCACAAAGGACACCAAGAACACAAAGGTTTACGATGCTTTGAAGATACTAGAAATGCTTTGTGTCCTTTGCGTCTTGGCGGTGAGAGGGTTTTTCAGTACGTTCCTGGAGTGAAGCCTTCAGGCAGAACTCTGGCTAAAGCCTCGACGCCATAACTCACTTGAGGTCTCCTGAGACGAGTTGCACCTCAGGAAACTACGATAAGGGGTTAGAGGCCAAGTCAGGGGGATGTTAGACCTGGAAGGTCTTTCGGACGTTTCCGCCTGATCTGTGCCTGACGGTCCTTTTGGATCGGCTTGGCCGGTCTGCCAGAATCCATCCGGCAAGAGGCTTGGCGGGGGAGTGTATGGACGAAGCTATAGTCAGGCTATTCGTAATTGTATAGCCTGGTTCTGTTGGCGGGACAAACCGTTCACGAATGCTTGATGAATGCACGAATAACGTCATCATCCGAGTATGGGTGGTCGATTCGTAGATGGCTTCCGCACCTGAGGATCAACACAATATGGGATGGCAGATAGTTACGGCTACTCTTCAACGAAGCGGTATCCCTGTCCGCGCACATTCATCAGGTAAGGCCTGCCGTCAGAAGCGTTGCCGATCTTTCGGCGCAGATTCCACAAATGGGTGTTGAGGGCCTGGCGGGCCTCCCATTTGTCTCCCTCTGTGCCATGCAAGACACGCATCAGCTCATCTGGGGACACGATCTGCCCCGCCTGTTCCATCAAGCAGCAGAGCAACTTGAATTCGCTGGGGGTCAGGTGCACCGGCCGGCCTTGGCGGGTGACGATATGCTGTTCCCGGTCCAGGAGCAGGCCACGCGCTTCCAAAAAGCGCGGTTTGACGGAAGCGGGGAGAGACTCTGGAGGGGAGCCGAGGCGCAATTGCCGGATACTGCTCTCGATCTGGTGCAGGAGTGCCTGTTGCTGCAAAATTTTCTGTCGGTGAGCCAGGCCTTTCTCCACACTGGCCAGCAGTTCTTCGGTGCGACAGGGTTTGAGCAGGTAGTCATGTCCACCCCGACGCATCGCTCGGATGGCCGAATCCAGGCTGGCATGGGCGGTCAGAATGATGATCACCGGAGGCAGGGGCAGCCGCTCTACTTCGGCCATAACCTCCAGGCCATCCATCCCCTCCATCTTGAGGTCCAACAGGATCAGGTCAATGGGGTATTGTTGCAACAGGGCCAGCGCCTGCTCTCCACTGGCAGCCGCGGTCACCTGATACCCCGCCTGGCTGAGTGTCTCGCTCATAAAGAAGCGGACGGCCAGCTCATCGTCCACGATCAGGATGTGCTCTTTCATACTCACTCTCCGGGAACGTGGAATGGGGAATGCGGAATTACGCTTTCTGGGCGCGCCTCTTGAGCGGTGTTGATGGAGCGACGGTGATCGCCACCAATTCATCGGCTTCCTACATCAGCGCGGCCAACAACTCCGATTTCACAATCCCAGCCTCGACCAGTAGTTCCATCCAGTACAGCAATTCATCCGCTTCCTCTTCAACCGTCCCCATTTTGGAGATAAAATCGGCGGTGAATTTGGCACGAAATGCGGCGCGGTAATTCGCCCCTGCGGATGTGCCGGAGCGCAGCAATTGATGTCCGATCATTTCTGCAGTTCGCCCTTTCGGCAGCGACTCGACCAAGCGGATTACCCGCAGCGCAAACTGCTTTGTCCGCTGCCGCAGATCTTCTTTGCCCATCGCTACCTCCCGGTGTGGAATGTGGAATGCGGAATCTCTGCATTCCGAAATCATATCGGCAGGAACACGGTAAATTTGCTTCCCTGCCCGACCCGGCTTTCTACCTCAATGTGCCCGTTATGCCGCTCAATGATGCTGTAACTGACGGCCAGACCCAGGCCGGTGCCCTTGGATTTGCGCGTGAAAAAGGGCTCAAAGATATGGGGCATGTCTTCCATCGGGATGCCTATGCCATTGTCGGTGAACGCGATCCACACAGTTTGCCGATCGCCATCCCAGCCCGTGGTCACGATCAATTCTCCGCCGTCCGGCATAGCGTCCAGAGCATTGAGGATGATGTTGAGAAAGACCTGTTTGATCTGGCTGGTCACAGCCCTTACCGGGGGCAGTTTCGAGGCCAGTTGACGCCGCACGGTCACGCGACTGTGCTGGAGTTTTTTGCTGACCAGGATCAGCGTTTCCTCCAACAGGGCATTGATATCGCTGCGCTCCCGCTGTTCGGCGGAGGGGCGACTAAAGTCCAACATCTGTTCCAAGGTGGTGATCAGTCGTTCTACCTCTCGATTGGCGACCTCCAAGTAACGCTGGCGTTTCTCCTCACCCAGCCGTTGGTCTCTCAGCAAGGACAGGCCGCTACGCAGGGCCTGTAAGGGGTTATTGATCTCATGGGCCAGGGAGGCCGCGAGCCGCCCCAGGGCGGCCATCTTTTCGGTCTGAATCAGTTGGGCCTGCATCTGCTTGTACTCGGTGATGTCCTTGAGCACATGGATGGAAGCCTTGACCCTTCCGCGTTCATCCAGCATCGGGTAAGCAGAGACCAGGAAAACGCCTTTCAGATCGGGCAGCGCCATCTCTTCAGTATGAGGCCGGCCGCTCTGAAACGTCTGAAAATGGGGACAGATCTCCGTCGGGGCAGTGCTGCGGTGGAACAGTTCGTAGCAATGACGGCCGATCAGCGCTTGCGGCGTGACGCCCAGCTTCTCAGCCAGAGCGCGGTTGGCGCGCATGATGCGAAAATCGGCGTTGTGGATAGAGATGCCATCGGTGATGGCATCAAATGTTTCGGCCCATTCCTGCTCGGCCTGGACAACGGTCTGGTAAAGGTAAGCGTTTTCCAGCGCCAAGGCGGTCTGGTCGGCCAGGGTGATCAGGAGCAGACGGTCGGCTGGTTTAAAAGCGTCCGACCTGGCGCTTACAGCATAGAGCACCCCTAGAACCCGGTCTTTGATCATAAGGGGCACACAAAGTTCGGAAACGATTGTGTCTATCTCGCCCGGGTAACGTGGGTCCTGGCGGACGTCGGGCAGGTAAATGAGCTGCCCGGTACGGGCTACAGGTACGATGATACCCCCTTGGCCATTCAGAGGCAGGGTCGAGCAAGTTATTGTCTGGGATGGAGCCGTAGTGGCCAGAATCTGCAAAATTCCCTTTTTCTCATCTATCTTCCACAGGTCACACCGATCGGAATCAATGATGCTTTTGGCCGCGTTTACTACCAAATGGGCGATTTCCGCCTCGTCCAGTGAAAAAAGCAGTTCCTGCCCCACGTTGCGTATGGCCTCCAGGCTGCTTTCCAACTGCCGTTCGGCTGTCACATTGCGCATTACCTTGACAATGCCGACAATCTCTCCCTGTCTATTGCGGAGGAGGGAAACCGTAACATTCACATAATATGCCTGCCCCGACTTGTCATAATGGATATGCAGGCATTGGACCGGTTGACCGGTGCGTTCCACTTCGGCCACCGGGCAGGGATAGACCGGATCGTCACAAGGCGCAGTATGCCAGCAATATACCTGCTGACAGAAGCGGCCAATGACCTCCTCTCGCTTCAGACCGGTGTTGCGCAGAAAGGTCGCGTTGGCGTCAACAATGATGCGCTCGCGGTTGAGCACGATGATTTCATCTGATAAGCTGTCCAGCACGGCGCGGAAATAATCGCATGACTCCCCAAGTTCCCGGCAGCGTCGTGCGTTCTCGATCGCTATGGCGATCTGGCCAGTCATCATACAAAGCAGATGGATGTCGGTAGAGGCAAAAGGCACGCGACCGGCCACCCGACCAAGGCAGAGAAGCCCGATGGTCCTTTGGGCACGCAGAGGCAGACATACGCCGATGGGCATCTCCGGCCCAATCAGCAACGCCTGGACAGAGGGATCCGGCATTCCATGCGAGTTTCCGTCCAGCATCAGAGGCTCTTCCTGATGCGCTGCCCAGGCCACAATGTGGGATGACACCGGAATCGGAGACTCGGTGACCACATTAGTTGGCCGATCGGTGACTTGAACATACAGCTTGCCCGTTCTGTTCTCCAAAAGTAGGAGAGATGCCCGGTCGACACCGATCTGTAATGTAATGCTTTCCAGGAGATAGCCTGCCAAAGAGTCTATGCTGCCATCTATAAACAGGGACGGGCCGATTTGCAGGATAGGCAACAGGATCTGTTGCCATAGTCGTTCCTGCTTTTTGTATCTATGTAGCAGGGTCTCCTCAACGGCCTGAATCAGCTCGTGGCTATCGAAAGGCTTGAGAAGAAACCGTTGTGTGCCGGCGTGCAAAGCCTCGATGACACTGTCGAGTGTGCCATAGTTGGTAATAACAATGGCTGCCAGGTTGGGGTCCAGTTCTTGGCCCCGGCGCAGCACGGCCAGACCATCCATATCTGGCATCGCGATGCCCACCACCAGCAGGTGAAAGCCGACGCCCAAGGGACAGGCCTCGGCCTCCAGACGGGCAATAGCCTCATCCCCATTGGTTACTCCTTCAGCGGCGTAGCCATATTGGGTGAGTAGTTTGGTGCACAGGTAAGTATGAGCTTTGTCATCTACAACCAGGATCCGCTCACCGACCATTTCTACCTTCTTGTGCATCCCCCCAAAAAAGGCAAATACGATAAACGAGGCAAAATGATCAGATCATAAAATACCTCAGAGCTTTGCAGATTTTCTTAATAAGCATCCAAACCCAACTGACCTGGCAGATGTCGGACGGCTGGCACAGGTTGTGAACAGTCTGAGGTCATGTCATATTATTATTTTAACCTCATACACAATATTCGTCAATCCATATGGGGGTCTGATCGTTCAACTATTGGTTAGAATTGAGGTAAAATCAGAGGTATCTATTCAGGCCATGTGGGTGTGGATACAAATGGGAGATGGATTGGCACGAACGCAACGGATTGACACGGATTTTTTTGTATCTGCTCAGCCTGTGCTTATGACTGGACTCTGGCGAATCTACGTCTGGTAGTGGAGTCGAGGCTTTAGCCGGATTTTAACCACCAGGTATAGACCGGCTGAAGCCTCAACTTCCGAAATCGCCAGAGTCCAGCTTATGACCATACAAATGGGACACAGATTTTCACGGATTTGACGGATGAACACGGACAGTTTTTATAAAATCGGTGAAAATCCGTAGCATCTGTGGCAACCCGTGTCCTAAAAAAGCCAGGCTGAGCAGTTACGATTTTTTTATGTCATTGATCCGCGTTCATCCGTGTCGTGGGGCCAGGCCAAGCCGTTACGATCGAACAATCACAAATAATCGATCAAGCGCATTTCAGCCCCAAGCCGGTCAAAAAACCGTACAAGCGGCATTCCTATGCCGCTTATATCGACGCATAGGGATGCGTCGGCTACGTTTTCCGTTGGCTACGTTTTCTCTGGGGGTTCTTGGAACCTATCCAAAAAACCGCACAAGCGGCATTCCTATGCCGCTTATATCGACGCATAGGGATGCGTCGGCTACGTTTTCCAGCGTCGGCTACGTTTTCCAGCGTCGGCTACGTTTTCCGTCGGCTACGTTTTCCGGATAGGCCCTATAGCAGCCAGGTCTGTAACGGCCGCCGGGTGAGGTCGGGGAGA
>Ga0209101_1003141_pt1 | contig 10245 bp, 6 predicted proteins | sample ConPoolayeCmetaG_FD_185481 | JGI IMG/M metagenome (GOLD analysis project Ga0209101, IMG submission 185481) | Hot spring microbial mat communities from California, USA to study Microbial Dark Matter (Phase II) - Cone Pool mat layer C metaG... ... | reverse complement strand
GGTTGGAGGGGCGGTTGGGGCGAAGGAGGCGTCGGCGGAACCACCGGCGGAAACGGCGGCTTCGGGGGAACGGGAATCGATTCCACCAAAAGCTCGCTGAAATTGTAGTTCTGCCCCACATCCCCCGACTGCAACACGATCCTCACGATCGCCTGTTCCGAGGCATCGAGCGCCAGCCCCACCAAGACGCCAGGATCTTCCAGGATCGACAAGGCGTTGATGGCCAGGCCGCCTTTCGTGCCCACGGTGTTCAGGCCGTCGAGGTATCCGTCGGGATGGGTCTCGATGACCGTGTACACGCCGGGGAGCAGGTCGGTGAATTCGTAGTACCCGTCAAAGCGCGTGACCGTCGTGATCGGCTCGCCGGCCGCGTTGAGCACCGGCACGCCGTTCGCGTCGCCGAGGCGAATCACCACCCCGCCGAGCGGCCGGTCCTCCGGCCCGAAAACGCCGTCGCGAGTCCTGAGCAGCTCGATCGGATCAGGCGGCGTGGCGCCCTCCTCGTAGGTCACGACGGGGAGATCGACGAAGACATAGCCGGAAATCTTGGCGGGCAGCAGTTCGCCGAAATCGTATCGTTCGCCGCTTGCGCCGGGGGCCAGGGAGATGTTCATCATCCGGTCGTTGCCCACCAGCGCGCCGCCCGCCGTGCCCAGCGATTCCTTCCCGTCGAGATATCCCGCCGGCTGGACCTCCTCGACCCCAAAGACTCCGGGCCGGAGGTGCTCGAACACGTAGTTCCCTTGCTGGTCGGTCATCGCTTGGGCGACGCGGTTGCCCGAGCCGTCGAGCAGATACACCGTCACCCCGGCCAGCGGTTTTTCGTTCGCCGCGTACACGCCGTCGTTGTCCAGATCCAGATAGACCCGACCGCTGAGCCTGGCGGGCCGAATCTCGCCGAAATCGTAGTCCAGGGCCTTCATGCCCGATCGAAGCACAGCCCCGGTGATCTGGTCGCCATCGGTCAGGGCCGTTCCGCCGGCGGTGCCCGGCCGGTCGATGCCGTCGAAATAGCCCGCCGGCTGCGTCTCGGCGACGCCATAGACGCCCGGCAGCAGGTCGGTGAACAGATAAAAACCGTTGGCGTCCGTGGTCGTCGTCTTGCCCGTCGGATTGCCCCGGGCATCCAAGAGCGTCAAGGTCACGTTGGCGATCGGGCTTTCGGCCGGGTCCTTGAAGCCGTTGCGGTTGTCGTCGGCATAGACGTGGCCGGAAAGGCTGGCGGGCCGGGCCTCGGCGAAGTCGTTGCGCAGGCTGTTGTCGCCGCCTTGGAGCATGATGTCGCTCAGCGTGTCCGCGTCGGCGACCACGCCGCGGGTCTGGCCTCCGACGGTCCCTGCGCGGGCGCCGACGCTGAGGTAGCCGTCGGGCTGCGTCTCGACCACGCGGTACGTGCCCGGCAACAGCCCGTCGAACCGGTAGAAACCGTTCGCGTCGGTCACCTTGGTCAGCCCGGTGGCGACGTATTGCGTGCCTTGCAGCGAATACAGCGCGAGCGTGACGCCAGCGATGCCTGGGTCGCCGCTCTCTTGCAGGTTGTTTCCGTTGAAATCCTCAAACACCGTTCCGGACAAGGTGATCGGCAACGGAATCTGTTGGAGCGAGAAGATCGCCCCGGCGGTGAAGACGGGCGAGGGACTCAGGTTCGGCGGCACGTAGTCGTCCGGCGGCAGGGCCAGGCCCGACGCTTTCAGCTTGGCGTCGTAAAAGTCGAGGTACACGTCGGTCCCGGTGGCCGTCTCGTAGTGCGGGGCGGCGAAGGTCGCGGTGAGCTTCGTCCCTTCCCACTCGTTTCCTTCGGCCACGGCGTTGGGGCCGAGGAACCCCATCTCATCGACGTCGATGGAGAACACCAGCCGCTCGCCCGCGTCGAAACCAGTGAAGCGGAACGCCAGTCGGGTCCCGCCATCGACGACGGAAAACTCGACGCGGTCGATGCCTTCCTGGCTGATGATCCGCAGGGGCTGGGAACCGAAGGCCCCCAAGCCGCCCGCGGCGGTGTCGAAAAAGCAGTCGCCGATCGTCAGCCCGTCGCCGACTTTGTCGGTGTCGATCACGAGGTCGGTCAACTGCGTGCCCGCGGCGCCGCCGGACCAGGTGATCTGAATCGTGTCGCCGTTGCGGTCGTCCTGGGTCGAGTCTTCGTAGTACACGGAGCCGATCTGGATGGGCGAGGCCGACAAGTACTGGCGAGGCTCCATTTCCTCGAAACGGCAACCGCGGGGACTGCGTGCGGGGATTCGCGCCGGGGCAGCCTTCGGACGGGAACGCCGCCACGCGCGGCGGAACGCTTTCAATCGACTGAACCAGCCCACTGTAACCTCCGTGTCAACTGATGAATCCTTGTCGGGGCCGTCTGCCCGTCGCGGCAAGCAAACTGCCCGCGAGTCCGCCGAGGCATCCAGCCCCCGAGTCCGTCAACTGGGTTCGACGCTCCTACCGCCGCGAGATGGTGGATGCTCCCAAGGGTTTCACCCGCCAGATCCTGACGGTGGTGTCGAAACTTCCCGAAATCAGCACACCCGCGGTCGCGTCCCAGACCAGACTGCTGACGGATCCGGTGTGGCCAACCAGTCGGGCCACGTCTTTGCCCGATGCGATGTCCCAGACGCGAACCACGTTGTCGCTGGCGCCGGCGGCCACTCGATCGGGGCCGCAAAACGTGAGACTGAGGATCTTGCCTGGCCGGGGGCCGAACGTGGCCGCCAGGCTGCCGCTGGCCATGTCCCAAAGGCGAATCAGGCGTTCATCGCCAGCCGAAGCCAACCGAGCGCCGTCCGGGGAAAAGGCGAGGGCGTTCACCCGCAATCGGTGGCCCGAAAGATCGTACACCAGGCGACCGTCCCGGGCGCCCCACACGCGGACACAATCGCTTCGGCCCGCGGCGGCGAGGAACCGGCCATCGGGCGAGAAGGCCAGCGAGCGAACGTCGCTGCCGGGCATGGGCATGGCATAAAGGAGCGTTCCGGTCGAAGCTTCGTATACGCGGACGCGGCTGTCGAATCCCCCCGCAACCAGCAGGCTGTTGTCCGGGCTGAAGGCCAACGCGCAAATCCCTTCGACCTGCTCGGCCAAGGCCCTTGGCGGATACGCGCCGGACAGGTCCCAAAGGAAGATCGTGCGATCGTTGCCCGCCGTGGCCACCATCGTGCCGCTGGCATTGAAGGCCACGGCGCGGACCCAATCCCGATGGCCCACCAATCGCCGCGCCAATTGCCCCGCCCTGGCGTCCCAGACCCGCGCCAGGTGGTCGTCGCCCCCGGTTACCAGCAGTCTCCCCTGAGGATCCAAAGCCAGGCTCGAAAGCACCGGCGCTTTCTCACCACCCGTCCATGGCCCAAACTCGATCACCTGACTCGGAGCAACCTCCAGGATCGACTCGGCCAACGCCGCCGTGATATTGGTCAACACGAGCAGCGCACCGATCACCGCCCATGCTTGTTTCCAGACTAATCGCATACCTGCACCATGAAGGCAATCTGAACGCGTGCCCGACCTGACAGACCACCTTGGTGGCCTCTCGAATATCAAAAGGGTGGTTTCCGACCCGTTCGCCCTGCGGCGCAAGGATCTTCAAGGTGAAACGACACTCGACCCCACTTCTGGGTAAATCTTGCCACAAAACCTTTGGGGGCAGTCTAATACCGCCTAACTCCATCATCGGTAAAAACGGCCCTCAGACGCGATTGGAATTGCACGGTTCAAGCCGACCGGGCAGACATTAACGACAAGGCCGGGTTTAGCGGCCCCCCGTGCTCCCTCCGCCCGCGGTGAACCGTGCCAAGGCGGCTTTGGCCGTGGGAATTTGGCGAAGGGTTGATCTCCGATCGGGGGCCCAGACGCATTCATCGGCCGGTTGACCCGCGTCTTTCCCGAGCTTAGAGTAGAAGTTTATCCGGTCGCCCCGAGGTCGCGTTTTGCGCGGTTCGTGACGCTTGCCTCGACCGAGACGATTGATCGTTCTCATGCTTGCCAAACGTGTCATTCCCTGCCTGGATGTGGACCGCGGTCGGGTGGTCAAAGGCACGAATTTCGTCCATCTCCGCGACGCGGGAGATCCGGTGGAGATCGCGTCGCGCTACGAACGCGAGGGCGCCGACGAACTGGTTTTCCTGGACATCACTGCCAGCCACGAAGAACGAGACATCCTCTTGGACGTGGTGCGGCGCACGGCCGAGGTGGTGTTCATGCCGCTCACGGTTGGAGGGGGGGTGCGGACGCTGGAGGATATTCGCGCCCTGTTGAATGCGGGCGCGGACAAGGTGTCGATCAATTCGGCGGCCTGCCGCAATCCGGACCTCGTGTACCAGGCCGCTCGAAGATTCGGCAGTCAGTGCATCGTCGTGAACATTGACCCCAAGCGTGTTCGTAAGAACGGTCGGGAGGTTTGGGAGGTCCACATCAATGGGGGGCGCGTCCCGACCGGCCTCGAAGCGGTGGCCTGGGCAAGAGAGGTCGAGCGTTTGGGGGCAGGAGAAATCGTCCTGACCTCCATGGATGCCGATGGCACGCAAGACGGCTACGATCTGGAGATCACGGCCGCCGTGGCCAGGGAAGTTTCCATTCCCCTGGTGGCCAGCGGGGGGGCGGGTTGTCCCCAACACCTCGTGGACGCGATCCTGCTCGGCGGGGCCGACGCGGCCCTGGCCGCCAGCATTTTCCATTACGGGCGATATACGATTCAGGAAACCAAACAATTGATGCGCCAACGGGGCATTCCCGTGCGGCTTTAGCGACTAGCAACGGGGGTTGCCTCGGTCGGACCGGCAACCTTCGCGGCTTCGGGGGTGGATCTCGGAGAGAGCAGATCATGGCGACGGTTGTGGAAAACGGGGTCTCGGGCGGCCCGGCGAAACCGCCGAAGGAACTCGAAATCGACAAACTCTTTCGCGCGTTGGTCAAGGTCCAGGGGAGCGACTTGCACCTGAAGGTGGGGCTGCCGCCGCACGTGCGCGTGGCCGGCTCCCTCCGCCCGCTCAACCGAGGTCCGATCGACGACGAAGAGATGACCCGAATGCTCTTCGCCCTCATCGATAGCGATCCCCGACTGAAGGATCGCCGCCGCGAGATTTTCGACCGGGACGGCGGGGTGGACTTCGCTCACAAGGTGGAAGTCGACGGGACTGTCTGGCGGTTCCGCGTCAACATTTTGCAGCAGATGGGTTCGATGGGCCTGGTCGCCCGCCGGGTCAACAACAAAATCCCCGACTTCGCCGGCCTCCACCTCCCCCCGGTGCTCGAGGAGCTTTGCAAGTTCGACCAAGGCATGATCTTGCTGGCGGGGGTGACCGGCTCGGGCAAGAGCACCACGATCGCCGCGATGCTCGACTGGATCAACCGCAACGAAGCGGCGCATATCCTCACCCTGGAAGACCCGGTCGAATACGTCTTTACCGACAAGAAGAGCCTGGTCAACCAGCGGGAAATTGGCCAAGATGTGCGCGACTTCATGGTCGGCATGAAGCACGCCGTGCGGCAAGACCCAGATGTGATGCTGGTCGGCGAAATGCGCGACCGGGAAACGTTCGAGACGGCGATCCAGGCGGCGGAGACGGGCCACCTGGTCTTCGGCACGATCCACGCCTCGACCGCCCCCAGCACCATCGGCCGTATTCTCGACCTGTTTCCCGAGGGAATGCACTCCGCCATCCGCAGCGCGTTGGTGTTCAACATGAAGGCGATCATCGCCCAGAAGCTCCTGCCCTCGATCAAGGAGGGCGTGCAGCGGGTGCCGACGGTCGAGATCATGACCTTCAATCCCACGGTGCGGAAGCTGATTCAGGAGGGGAAGGACGACAAGCTGTCCGACGCGATCCGCATCGGCGCCAACGAGGGGATGCAGGATTTCACGATGAGTTTGAAGCATCTTGTGGAAACGAAGATGATCGACCGGGCCACGGCGTTCGAGGTCGCCCCGAACCCCGAAGCCCTCAAAATGGCCCTCAAGGGCATCCAAGTGAAGGAAGCCGGCATTCTATGATCCGCCCTCTTGACCCAACTTGCCCGAGTCGTCCGTCTTCGTTGTTTGCCAGACTGCACTGGCCAATAGATTTGCGCCCGATCGCCTTGGCCGCGCTGGCGCTGGTCGTGGTGCTCGGCCCCGCGGCGGGCGAACTGTTGGCCCAAGACGGCGGCTGGTCGGTCTCGCCGCTCTCCGACGGTTGGAGCGGGCCGGGGTTCTACCTCGACTGGCTCAAGATTCTCTTGGCCTGGCTGGTTTTTCTTTTCTGGGTGGGCACGACCGATTGGGTCAGCCGCGACGCGCAGGCGCACGAAATGGATTATCCGCGGTGGAACCCGATCGTGGTCGGCGTCTTTCTGGTCGCCCAGGTGCTCCTCTGGTTCTTGCCGCTGTTCTGGGTGTCATTCGCGATCCTGGTCCTCGCCTGGATCGTGCCGCTGGGGACCTACATCATCGTCCGCAACCAGAAGGTCGACGAGAGCGAGCGGGTGCTCACGCCATCGCACCTGCGGTATTGCGCGGCCACGCTGTTGAACAAGTTCGGGGCGAACATCGAGGTGGAAAAAAGGGATCCATTGCTGGCGACCGTGCCGGTCGTTTTGACCCCCGCCGCCGGCAACGAACGCGACAACGCCGCCCGAACCCTCGCGGCCCGGCAAACCCCGGGCCTGCCCCATGCCCAGAAACTGATCTACAACGCCTTGTGCCGTCGCGCCGACGCGGTGATGCTCGACTACAGCCAGCAAGGCGTGGCGATGCGCCTGCTGATCGACGGCATCTGGCAGAACGGCGAGCCGCTGGACCGCGAAATCGGCGATCCGGCGCTCGAATCGCTCAAGGTGCTCGCCGGGCTGAACCCGAAAGACAGGCAGAACCGCCAGGAGGGCAAGCTGGCGGCCGAATACACGGTCTTCCGGCGATCCGTGTTCGACCAGGTGGAGAAGGCCAAGGAGGCGTACCGCAAGAAGCTGGCCCCGCAGTTGACCAAGGAGTTCGCCGCGCCAGGCGTCAGTCCGGCCGAGCTTCAGATGAAGATCAAAATCGCCAGCGACGAGCGGACGCGAAGCCGGTTCTCCTCGCCCATCGGCCCGTGGACCCCGGTCGAATTGAAGGACCTCTCCCAACTCCGCGGGGCGGAGAAAGTCGACCCCAATCGCGCCCTCGACAAAATGGCCTGCGGCATCACGCTGATGTCGCAAGGGACGCCGACGGGCGAGCGGGCCGTCCTCCAACTGGAAATCAAGAAGACCCGCTTCGCCAACCTCGACGAGATCGGCATGCGGACCAAGATGCAGGAAGAACTCCGCGAGGTGATGGGGAAACCGGGCGGAATGATTCTGTTCTCGGCGATTCCGGCAGGCGGGCTGCGGAGCACGGTGAACGTGGTGCTCCGCGCCGCCGACCGCTTCACCCGCGAGTTCGTCTCCGTCGAGGACGAAAACAACCGCTACGAGCCTGTGGAAAACCTGCCCGTCTTCACCTATAAGTCCTCCGAGGGACAAACCCCCGCCACCGTCCTGCCCAACGTGTTCCACACGGAACCGCAGGTGGTGGTGGTCCGCGATCTGGTCAACGCCGAGACGGTGGAAATGCTCCTGGCCGAGGCTTCGCATCCACGGCTGATTTTGAGCACGGTTCGGGCGAAGGATTGCATCGACGCGATCTACCGGGTGCTGGCTTTGGGCGTTCCCGCCGCCGATCTGGCCCCAGCCCTCAACGCGGTGCTCTGCCAGCGGCTGATCCGCAAGCTGTGCGAGAACTGCAAGGAGGCCTACGCGCCGACGGCGCAGGTCCTGGCGCAGCTCGGCATCCCGGCGGGTCGCGTGCAGGCCCTCTATCGGCCCCCGCAGCAACGCAGCGAAGTCTGCCCCGAGTGCAACGGCGTGGGCTACCTCGGCCGCACGGGCATCTTCGAATTGCTGGTCATGAACGATACCTTGCGGCAAACGCTCGCCGCCAATCCCAAGCCCGATGTCTTCCGCCAGGCCGCGCAAAAGGCCGGCTTGCGGAGCATCCAGGACGAAGGCATCGTCTTGGTCGCCAAGGGCGTCACGTCGCTCCAAGAACTGATGCGCGTCCTCAAACAGTAAGTCCCTGGAGGCCTGATTCCAACTCCAAATCCATCCGAGCAAGTTCCAGGTCGAGTCCCAGGTCCGAAATCGCGAAACAAGACGTCCGAGGTCGCTTGTCCGCCGGCGTGGGCGACGAGCCTCGACGCGTTGAATTGCAAACCCTCAGGTCGGAACGCAAAAGCCATGAGCGCCATTCTTCCCTTGCTGATGTTGATCATTTTCGCCGCCTGCCTGGGCGTGCTCTATCCCGAGGGGTTGTGGAGCAACGCCATCCGGCTGGTCAACGTGGTCACGGCCGGGCTGATCGCGATGAATTACTTCGAGCCGCTGGCCCGATGGATCGAGACCTGGGGCGAGTGGTTCGCCTCGGCCACCTATTTTTGGGATTTTCTTTCCCTCTGGGCGCTGTTCGGCGTCTCGATGATCGTCATGCGCCTGGCCACCGACTCGATCTCGCGCGTCAAGGTGCGGTTCCTCAAGGTGGTCGACCGGGCGGGCAGCGCCGTGTTTGCCGCGCTGGTTGGCTGGGTGATGGTGTGTTTCGTGATGGCCACGCTGCACACCGCCCCCTTGGCCGCCCGTTTCCTCTTCGGAGGATTCGATCCTTCCCGGCGGATGCTCCTCGTCGGCCCCGACCGACAATGGCTGGGCTTTGTGCAACACGCGTCCAAAGGGCCTTTCGCCCGCGGTGAAAAACTCGTGTTTGACGAAAACAACCAGTTCATGGTGAAATACAACAACCGGCGAGGAAGCCTGGAAAAACACCTGGAGGAGAAGAAATCGTTCCGGGTAGGCGCGGGCGAGGCCCCCAAGCGATGATCCGTCGTCGCTTTCCAGGGCGCGTCGCGGCCGTCGAGGGGGTGTTTCCTTGCCAAGGCACCAGGTTCGCTTATGGAGAACAGCAAGACGTTTCAAGTCCATCGCGAGGTCTATCAGTCGCGATTGAATCTTCGCGACGATCCCGACGCGGCGCAGTATCGAGCCATCAGCGGGCTGGCGGTCGCGGGACTGCTGGCCGGCGCGCTGTCGCTTTTGGCGTTGGCGGCGCCCTTGTTGTGGATCGTGGCCGTCGTGGCGGTGGTGGTGAACCTCAAGGCCCTGCGCTGGGTGGCCGCCAATGCCCCGGCCTTGCTCGGCCGCAAGGCCGCCCTGGCGGGACTTGCGCTCTCGACTTTTGCCGTCTTCGCCGTTCCTGTCGACTGGCTCGCCTACCGCTACTCCGTCCGCCGAGAGGCCCGGCAGTTCGCCGAAACGTGGTTCGACTACCTCCGCGCGGATCGACCGATGTGGGCGCATCAACTGACCATCAGCCCCACCTCGCGCGAGATGTTGGACGAAAAGAAGCTCTGGGAGGCATACCGCGACGAACAGGCGCGACAAATGCTCCGGGAATTCGTCACCAAACCCGAAGTCCGCCTCCTGTTGGCCTTGGGCGACCGGGCCATCGTCCGCTTCCATGACACCGAGTCCCACTGGGCCGAGGAATCGCGCGACCGGGTCTACCTGACCTTCGCCGTCACCTTTACCGACACCGACGGACTGAAGACGTTCTTCGTCGGTTTGTTGCTGGAACGCGCGGTCGACTTGCCCACGCGCCACGCCTACTGGCAGGTCGCCAGGAGCGTGGGCGGGGTCAAGCCCAAGCGGTTGGGCGGCGACGGAAACCCGCCGACTTTCTAACCCAGACCTCCCCTCGCCCGGCTAGCGGTCGGCGGCGGATGAACCGGATGAGCGCAAAAAAAGGCCCCCGGAAAGGCCGCGTCCCAGGGGGGCAGAGGACACTTCACTTTTCCGGGAGCGATTGGTTTGGTGCGTCTCGGTCGGTTGGGCCGTTGGCCTGGGCCGTTCGAGCCGCCGATGGTTGGTTTGGGAAGCGCTGCGCGGGCCTCCATGCCTGCGCAGCATCGCTTCTTGGTCCGCAGGAATGCCGTTGCGGGCACGCCCAGATGCAGACCGGTGAACCACGGTGGATTTCTCGTTTCCGCCGGCACTGGCTCGGCGGCTTCATGAGCACTCAAGAGGTCGGGAGAGTAGGAAATTTCCCCGAACGTGTCAACGGCAAAAAAATGGCTTGATGGTCGGAGGGGTGCATACCAGCTTTTGCGCGCGTTGGCAGGGGGCCAAAAACGTCAATAGGAGAATCTGGGAATTCTTTGGTAAGATGGCTGCCCTAAGACGCGGTGGGAGCCTGTCCGAGAATCCCCCAATGCT
>Ga0209101_1003140_pt1 | contig 10247 bp, 5 predicted proteins | sample ConPoolayeCmetaG_FD_185481 | JGI IMG/M metagenome (GOLD analysis project Ga0209101, IMG submission 185481) | Hot spring microbial mat communities from California, USA to study Microbial Dark Matter (Phase II) - Cone Pool mat layer C metaG... ... | reverse complement strand
TGCATGTGTGACTGCACGGCAGACTCCTCCCTGGGGTTACACCATCGTCCACCATGCTACCATTTCGAGTACTTTTATTATGGCGCAACGAATATGTTTTCGAGTACTTTATTTTTGGCGCAAATCGGCTTTTTGCATTTTCAAGATGATTTTGGTATCATTTTGGGCGGTTTGATAGTGATAGTGATTTCACACATAACGATAAGGAGCAAGACATGGCGATTCGTGTAGGTATCAATGGATTCGGGCGTATTGGCCGCCTGGTGTTTCAGGCGCTGTGCGATCAGGGCTTGCTGGGCAAGCAAATAGACGTCGTGGCCGTGGTGGATATCACGACTGATGCAAAGTATTTTGCTTACCAGCTGAAGTATGATTCCGTGCACGGGCGGTTCAAGCACAATGTGGATGTGGCGGCGGAAGACGAGCTGCTGGTGAATGGCCAGAAGATCAAGTGCGTGATGGCAACGAAAACGCCGTCTGAGCTGCCGTGGAAGGCGCTGGGCGTTGACTATGTGCTGGAGTGCACCGGCTTGTTCACGGATTCAGAAAAGGCCAAGGGGCACCTGGAAGCGGGCGCGAAGAAGGTGATCATATCGGCTCCGGGCAAGGGCGATGTGAAGACGCTGGTGATGGGCGTGAATCATGAAGAATACGATCCTGCAAAACATAACATTGTCTCGAATGCATCGTGCACGACGAACTGCCTTGCGCCGCTGGTGCATGTGTTGTTGAAAGAAGGCATTGGCATTGAAACGGGCTTGATGACGACGATCCACTCGTACACGGCGACGCAGAAGACGGTGGACGGGCCGTCGAAGAAAGATTGGCGCGGCGGGCGCGCGGCGGCGATCAACATCATTCCTTCCACGACGGGCGCGGCCAAGGCGGTCGGCGAGTGTTTGCCGGCCGTGAAGGGCAAACTGACCGGCATGGCGTTCCGCATTCCGACGCCGAATGTTTCGGTAGTGGATTTGACGTTCCGCTCCGTGAAGGAGACGTCGATCGAAGAGATTGACGCGCTGTTGAAAAAGGCTTCCGAAACCTATCTCAAGGGGTATCTCGGCTATACCGATGAAGAGCTGGTTTCGACCGATTTCATTCACGATGACCGCTCGTCTATTTACGATTCACTGGCGACGCTCCAAAACAACTTGAAGGGCGAGAAGCGCTTCTTCAAGCTGGTCTCGTGGTATGACAACGAGTGGGGCTATTCCAACCGCGTGATAGATTTGCTGCGCTACATGGCGGGCAAGGATGGAGTGAAGTAAGCAACGTTGTGAAGACTGCATGGCCGCCGGGCGCGGGCGTGGCGGCCATGTTCACCGCAGGAGCTGTGCATGAACAAGAAAACACTGCGCGATGTGGAGTTGAAAGGGAAGCGCGTGCTGATGCGTGTGGATTTCAACGTGCCGATCAAAGACGGCAAAGTTACTGATGATACACGCATCAAAGCCGCGTTGCCATCAATCAAGTATTGCCTGGAACAGGGCGCGTCGGTGGTGCTGATGAGCCATTTGGGGCGGCCGAAGGGGGGCAAGGTGGAGCCGGAGTTCAGCCTGAAGCCGGCGGCGGAACGGCTGCAGGAACTGCTGGGCGTGCCAGTGGCCTTTGCGCCGGATTGCATTGGCGAGGACGCGCGAGCGATGGCGGCCGCGCTGAATCCCGGCCAGGTGCTCGTGCTGGAAAACACGCGCTTCTACAAGGAAGAAGAAGGCAAAGCCAAAGTGGCCGATGATGCGAGTGAAGAAGAGAAGAAGGCCGCCAAAGCTGAGATGAAGGCCAAGCAAAAAGCCATGGCGGAGAAGCTGGCGCAGTTGGGCGACATCTACTGCAACGATGCGTTTGGCTCGGCGCACCGCGCGCACGCTTCGACGGCGGTAGTGTGCCAGTTTTTCAAAGACAACGTGGCCGGCTTTTTGATGGAGAAAGAAATTGACTATCTGTGTTCGGCGATTGAGAATCCGACGCGGCCATTTTTGGCGATTTTGGGCGGGGCGAAAGTCTCGGACAAGATTCCGGTGATTGAAAATTTGCTCAAGAAGGCGGATGGCATTTTAATTGGCGGGGCGATGGCGTACACGTTTTTGAAGGCCAAGGGCGTTCCGGTGGGGAACTCGCTGGTGGAAGATGAATTCATCGAGGTGGCGCGCGGGTTTATGCAGAGCGCAGCGCAGAGCAACAAGCTGCTGCTGTTGCCGGAAGACCACGTCATCGCGCCGAAATTTGGCGCGGAAGACCAGGCCAGCACGACGCCGGGTGAAGCGATCCCGGACGGCCAGATGGGCTTGGACATTGGGCCGAAAACGTGTGCGCGCTACGCGGCGGAAATTGCCAAAGCGAAGACGATCGTGTGGAACGGGCCGATGGGCGTGTTCGAGCAGAAGGCCTTCGCGGCCGGCACCCTCGCGGTGGCCAAGGCGGTGGCGGCAACATCAGCGACGTCCATCATCGGCGGCGGTGATTCGGTGGCGGCGATCAACAAGTCTGGCTTGGCGGACAAGATCACGCATATCAGCACCGGCGGCGGGGCGAGCTTGGAACTTTTGGAGGGCAAGGTGCTGCCCGGCGTGGCGGCATTGTCTGACAAGTAGTGGCAAGGATTACGAGATCATGCGGGAAGTACGTTGTACGTGCGCCACGGCGCGCAGCGTTCTTCCCGTGTTATCTGACGAGACACAGAGCATGTATCGCGCGCTGACCATAGCAGGTTCTGATTCGGGCGGGGGAGCAGGGATTCAGGCTGACCTTAAGACGTTCTGCTCGCTGCGCGTGTATGGCGCGACGGTGCTGACGGCCATCACAGCGCAGAACACATTGGGCGTGACAGCGGTGCAGGGCCTGCCGCCAGAGCTGGTCGCGGCGCAACTCGATGCGGTGCTGAACGATATAGGCGCCGATGCCTGCAAGACGGGCATGCTGTACAGTTCCGAAATTGCGGCCGTGGTGGCTGAACGTGTGCGTGCGCACCACATGACGCGGCTGGTGGTTGATCCAGTGATGGTGTCAAAATCCGGCGCGCGGCTGCTGGATGAGAGCGCGATACAAACCGTGCTGGAGCAGGTATTCCCGCTGGCAACGGTAATCACGCCCAATGTGCCCGAAGCCGAAGCATTGACGGGTCTGCGCATCACGTGCGAAGATCACATGATTCAAGCGGCTGCGAAGTTGCTCAAGACAGGCGCGCGCTGGGTGGTGATCAAAGGCGGTCATCTAGAAGGCGACGCAACGGACTTGGTGTACACTGATGATGCGCATCATTTTCTGCGCAGCCCGCGCGTGATGACGCGCTGCACACATGGGACGGGCTGCACATTCTCTGCGGCCATCACGGCGTATCTGGCGCGCGGGCTTGAGCCGCTGGACGCGATCAAATGCGCCAAGACGTACATCGCGCAAGCGATCGTAACGGCCAGCGAGATTGGACAAGGCACTGGGCCGGTGAATCATTTTTGGAATTCGCCGCTCGACGCGCAGGCGCAGCGCGGGCAGGATGATGAGTAGTGTCTGAGATGGTCGGGGCGAGTGGATTTGAACCACCGACCTCTTGGTCCCGAACCAAGCGCTCTAGCCAGGCTGAGCCACGCCCCGTTATTTGATGGCGACATTATAGCGAAAACAGTGTAAAGATGCAAGGGGTAGAATCACAGGGCATCTGATTTTTTTGAAGTGGCAATGCTTGCCCCGCAACAGCAGGGTGAGGAGTGGTTTCATGCCCCGATCCGCCCTCGTGCCATCCCGCTGCTGCGGGGCAACCAGTTTAGGCAGCAACGCGGCCACAGACTGCAGCTACTATCCCCGCCGCTAGCCTGACTTCCGCACAATTGTAACGTAAGTATCTGCTGATCTGGAGCTTGCTTATTTTTTTACTGACTACAAGGCTTTTTTGTACAAAACAAATGTAACTTATCGGACTTTTCATGAAATATCAAAAGAGGTTTGCTTATACTACAAAATTTATCTAACTATCTGGTAATCAATAACTTGAGAAAAAATGTGCGTAAGTCAGGCTAAATTGTAATTCGTACATTGTAATTTGTAGATTTGCAACGCTCCGGCTCGTTTTCTTCTGCCCACCGTCGCGTTGCGGAGGATGTTGTCACGTTCTTTTCCCGCAGAAATTCAGCAGTATCAACATCCTATAGAAAACACCAAATGTCCTGCTGGAAGCGCCAAGCACAAGGTGTCAGGCTAGGAAAGTATACTTTGCATTTTGGCAAATTGCAAATATATTCTCACGCGGGGTGTAAATGACCGTGAAGTCTTAATTCAATATTAAAAGCCTGACCCTGTCACGGTTTCGTTCACTCGTGCCGCATCTGAAACAATGCACTGCGGAGGTGGATGGTGAGCAATGGGTTTGTGCGCTGTCTCGCAGCCCCACGCTTGTTAAATCTGTGCCACTTTTTCACTTTAATGTGTGTTGCACTTTTAACGTATAAGTCGTGTCAGACGACCTGAAAAAGGAACTGTTTGCATTTTTGCAAAGTATTCTTTCCTAGCCTGACACCAGTTGTGATAACATCAAATTTATGCGTTTTTTTGGGCTAAAATAGCGAAAAAAGGCTTTATTCGCATTTTTGCAAAGTATTCTTTCCTAGCCTGACACCACCAATTGTGGGGGGGATGTGAGGCCGGCGGGGATGAGTTGATAGGCGTCGCTCCATGAGTCACCTGACGAACGGAAGGAGTGCGGGCCGATGGCTGGCTGATCAATCGGAACGAGATGTAATGGGCCGAAGGTGTTGCGGCGCGTGAGTGCTAGATCAGCGATGACCACGCCGTCGCGCGAGGCGAGCTTGTCGAGCTGGCATTCGAACGGCGCCCACGGCGCAGCGTGCACGGCGCAGCCGTCTGGTGAACGGAACGTCACGCTGGCGGCGGCGACGCGGGGCAACACGAGGCGGCCGTGCCGTCCGGCGTTGATGTGATAGCGGATGTGGCCGGAATAAAATGGCAAGCCTTGAAGCGTGACCGAGCCGGTCTGCAAGGTGGCCGGAAGGCGTGCAAGTGAGACCCCGGCGGGTGCCAGCGTGACGCCGAAATTGCCGAGCAGATAGATGGCTTCCAAATCACTGCCATGGCCATACTGGCGTTCAAGCACGATTTCGTTGACGCCCAGATGCAGCAGCGAAGCGGGCAATGGGATGGTGCGGAAACACGGGTCAATGAACCAGCCGGTTTGCTGTGGGACTGTCAGGCGGATGCTATTGACAATGATGCGCTGCTGGTCCGGCTGCTCCAGCATCAAAGAGAGGTCAGTGTCTGGAAGCACGTCAATTGAGAAGGTGAAACGCAAGGCAAGCGGGATACGCGGAGCGTCACCGGATGGCGCGGCCCACGGCTGCAGCATGTCGCCGCCGCGCACAGGAATGCCATAGCGTGCGGCGAGCAGCTCTTCGATTTTGAGCACTTCGGCACGAGGATGCCACGCCGAGGCAGCGGCGGTGCGCCATTCAGCGAAATCGAGCACGCAGATATTGGGCTCGTCGAGCTCGTAGACAAAAGGGCCGTCTGGCTGCTTCGGCGTTGTGCTGACAGATGCAGTATGGCGGGCGGTTGCAGCGGGCAGATGCTCACCGAAGAGAAACGCGCGTTCCTGCAGAGGAGCGAAGGACGAGTTCCAGATGAGCCATCCATCTTCTTCACGTGATGGCACAAGATGAACCGTGCCGCGCAGGCAATCAAGTTCACGCACGGCGCCCCGTGCTCTGGCACGGATTGTGACGTGCTGGGCCGCGGTGTGTGGATGTGGATTGATCAGCACGGCAATACCGTGGGGGCCGTCATGCCGCACGTGTGAGAAGAGCGGCACGGCGGGAGATTCTACCAGCCAGTCAGCCGCTGCGCCGCCGGTGCCACGAACAGCGTTGACGAGGGCGTCGCGCCCGCGCGGCACGGACACGCATGTTGCGGCGAGCTGGTGTGGCAGCGCTGATGGCACGGCATCGAGATGTGTGGGCGGCTCGCCGGCAAAAATGACGGCGCCACCCGCCGCATGCAGCTGCTGCAAAAGGTTCAACGTTGACGAGCGCATGGTTTCCATGCCGGAGACAATCACCGTGCCGTAACGCATGTGGCCGAGCTGCAGCCAGCCGCCCGGTTCGACCACGGCGCGCGCCGCGAGATGAGCTTCATCGCCGTAGTCGAAGTCAATGTGCGCTTCAGCAAGCCAGTGGAATAGTTCGCGCTGGATGGCGTCGAGCGCGGCAACGGCGGGCGAGATGCCTGCCAGCCAGGTGGCCCAGCCGGCGTGAATTTGGGCCCAGACGCTCTCGACAGGATTGATTACGAGAACGTCGCATGCCGGCCGGCCTGCCTGCAGCAGCACGTGCAGGCGGCTGAAATATGTTTCAACGTCAGCGTATTCCCGATACCATGCTGATTGAAAGAAAATGCTGGCGGGATAATCGCGCTTGGCTTCGCCGGCCATCGAGAACCAGCTCAGATGATGGCAGCGCACGTTGATGCCGAACAAAGCCTGCCAATCGCCGATGCGTTTGTGGTCGGTGAAAGTGGTGTGCCAGCCGGAGCAGCCGTACAATTCTGACAAGAGCCAGGGCTTGCCAAGCTGGCGGGCAGCGGAGGCGAGTTGTTTCACGACCCAGTAATTGCGGTTATCGAGGCCGAGCACATCCACGCCGGGGATGTCCATGAATTCGTAATAACGCATGACGGAGCCGCATGGGACGGCCTGGGCGCCGAGGGAATCTTCATGCAGGACGTGGCCGGTGAGGAGAAGACCGAGGGCCTTGCAGCGCTCATGCAGCGGGCGAGCCCAGTTTTCCAAGAACATGCGCTGGATCATCTCCATATAGTGCCACTTGACGGGGCTGAGGCGCGCGCCGCGATAGCGCAAAAACAATTCAGGCAGATGATCGCGCAGATCATAGCCGAAAGCGGCAATGAACTCAGTCCAGAGCGCAGGAGTCCAAGGAGTAATCCAAGAGGTATTGTCAGGGCCGGGCTGGCCATGCGTGTCGCACATGACAAAGCCGCGGTGCGGCTCGTCGGTGAAAATGCCTTTAATGCTGCGGCCGAGGCGTGCGCCGCACCGGGCGGCGTACTGATCGTGAGTGATGGCGAGGAACTGTTCTGTCGCGGCGCGGTCGAGGGTATCGAGGTAGGCGGCACCGTTGTAAAACGAGTGTGGCGCCATCAGCTCCCATGAAAAGAGCAACACGGACTGGTGATGAGGAGGCGCCGCGCCGTAGTGAAGCGGCACATAGGCATCGAAATCGAGGCCAGTGACATGCGCGCTGAAGGCGGCGACGAAGTGATTGTGATCAGGCCAGTTGGCCGGCTGGCCGGGGGGAACGATAGAGAGGCGCAGATACTTCATGCGGAAGCGTTCATCGCGGGTGGCTTTGCCGCCGGCCGAGCCGCTGGGCCAGCGGTCTTCGTCATAGAGCCAAGCCTCGAGGCCGAGCTGTTCAGCGCGGCCGGCGCAGGTATTGATCAGATCAAACCATTCCGTGCCGAGGTATTCGGTGGCCAAGCCGGTGCGCGAGTGCATGAAGACGCCGCCCATGCCCATTTCTTTGAAGAGCGGCAGCTGGCGGAGCAATTCATCACGTTCGAGTTTGCTGTTCCAGCACCAAAAGGGCTTGCCGCGGAAAGCAGGATCGGGGTTGAGCCAGGAAGAGAGATTCATGGGTTGAAGAGTGTTGGATGGTTCAAACGACAAAACATGTCGATTGCAAACGACAAAAAATGTTGATTGAAAAATGAGAAATCATTGCATGGCATCCAGGGCGAATGCGGCGGCAGCGGGCACGTATTGATCGTAGAAATCGTTTGTGCCGGGCGAGTGAGCGAGCACGCGGAGCAGGGGAGCGAGCGGCGCAGCGGCGTGTCGCATGCGGCGCGCGGTTTCGATGGCTGTCAGGCGTTCGCAGGAGGCACTGTGCAGAAGGTTGCTGAGAACAGCGAGCGATGCGGAAGAAGTTGCGCCCATGCGGTGCAGCGTCCATACGGCGGCGCAGGCCACACTTGGCTCCGGGTCGTCAAGGCAGGCGGTGATGCGCGCAAGGTGCGATGTAGCCTGCCGGAGACCGAGGCCGAGCACGGCCCAGTAGCGCTCGGCGGCGTTGGAAGAGAGCAGCGCCGGAAGGAGAGTGTGTGGCGTATGCTGCCATGCGCAGGCGAGCTGAGGCAGGTTGTGCAGCAAGGCCGAAGGGATGAGTGCAGGAGCGCCATAGATACCGGACCAGGTGTGTTGCAACGATTCTGGAACAAGGCCGAGATCGTTGACGGACGTGTGCCAGTCGTGCAGGGCAGTGCGGAAGGCGGCGAGACGGGTGTGTTGTGATGGAAGCAGCGCGAGATTGGTGATGCAATGAGGATCGGCGCGCGTATCATAGAGCTCCTCGGGCACGCCTGTGGGAGCGAGCCACGCGGCGGCAGGGCCGCAGAACGAGCCGTTGTGATAGAGGGCGCGCATTTCGCGCAGCGCCGGATCTTCTTCGTGATAGAACATGGGCGCGTGCGGTTCGATGTCGGGGCGGAAGTTGCGAATATAGCGCCAGCGGCCGTCGTAGAGGGAGCGCGAGCAATAGGCGACAGATTCGATACGGTCGCGGTGTGCGGCGATATACGGCGGCGGAGGCGAAGCATACGGGCCGAGAACGGCGCGGCCATGGAGGCCGGGCGGCGGGCGTATGCCGGCCAGACTTAGAATGGTGGGCCCGATGTCCATCAAGGTGACAAGGTTTGAGACGACGCTGCCGGGCGGGGGCGAGGCGCGGCCGCGGAACTTGGGCGGGATGCGGATGATGAGCGGCACGTGCAAGCCGGCTTGGTAGAGATGCAATTTGGCGCGTGGCAGGCCGTCACCGTGATCGCTGTAGAAAATGATGATCGTGTCGTCGTAGAGACCGTCAGAGCGCAGTTGCTGGAGCAGTTCGGCGGTACGTCTATCTGCCAAGGCGATATTGTTGTAGTGATTGGCGAGGTGCTGGCGGATGGTAGGTGTGTCGGGATAATAGGGCGGGAGAGAGACATCGTCAGGGGTAACTAGGATAGCGGGAGGGAGCTGCGCACGCTGTTGTGCCGCGATGTTGGAGGACATAGCGGCGCCTTGATGCGTTTCGGTGAGATTATGGACAGCGAAGAAGGGGCGGCGGGCGGGGCGCGCGCGCCAGTGGGCGCTGGGACTGCACAAGTCCCAGGTGCCGGGGGGCGGTACGAAATTGTAATCTGTCTTAGCGTTGTTATAGAAGAAATAGCCGGCGTCGCGGAGATAGGCGGAGAAGCAGCGCAGGCCGGATGGCAGGGGGACGAGCGAGCGATGATGGTGGCTGCCGAGCGAGACAGGCCAGCGGGCGGTGATGATGGCGGAGCGGCTGGGCGAGCAGACGGGCGCGGTGGCGAAGGCCTGTGAAAAGCGGATGCCGTCCGCAGCCAGCGCATCAATTGCAGGCGTGTGGGCGAGTGCATCGCCGTAGCAACCGAAACGAAGAGACGTATCTTCCCATGAAATACAAAGAATGTTAGGCTGAGGCGGCGGGGTGGCACGTGTGCAACTAGGCACCAAACTGCCAGCTAGCAGCGGGACGACCGGTGGCACGAGCATATGCCAAACAGATGAGCGCATTTGGAGCTGCATGGATATAGTATACACAAAACGGCGCGGCGGCACAAGAAGTCTCTACAAGAACAATGCAGATGGTTGTTTGTCAGAGAAAACACTAATAAGGAATAAAAGTAATAGGCCAAAAGTATCACAAAATGGCCAGATAAATCATAATGAAATGGCCAAAACCCTTGTAAAAACGCACAACTCGGGCGTCGTGCGTGCAAAACTAGTGAGCGTTATGATAAACGTAATTGCATGTTTTAGTGAGATACGAAAAAAACAGTTGACTTTATAAAATGAGAATGGTATGATATGGTCAGAGGAGAGCACAAGGATGAAATCAAAGGTGTACGAAGCACAATGGATCGGGATGGCGGCTGAGAGGCGCGGCGATAATGCGCCGTTGCTGCGGCGTCGTTTTGCGTTGTGCGGAGAGGTGGTGTCAGCAGAGCTGAACATTTGTGGGTTAGGCTACTATGAAGCGTGGATCAACGGCGTGCGCGTGGCGGATCATGTGCTTGATCCGGCGCAGACAGACTATACGGAACGGGTAATGGTGGTGCGGCACGATGTAACGGGGATGATGGCAGCAGGAGAGAATGTACTTGGGGTGATGCTGGGCGACGGATGGTATAATCAGAACAAGGTGTGGGTGGAGGCGTGTTTGTGGTAT
>Ga0209101_1003139_pt1 | contig 10247 bp, 11 predicted proteins | sample ConPoolayeCmetaG_FD_185481 | JGI IMG/M metagenome (GOLD analysis project Ga0209101, IMG submission 185481) | Hot spring microbial mat communities from California, USA to study Microbial Dark Matter (Phase II) - Cone Pool mat layer C metaG... ... | reverse complement strand
GCAAGAGCCGGGCGCGGATGTTCAGCGGCGAAAAGCCGACCGTGACCTTTGACGATGTGGCCGGCGTGGATGAGGCCAAGCAGGAACTGGCCGAGGTGGTGGAATTCCTCAAGGAACCACAAAAATTTGTCTCGCTGGGGGCGCGGATCCCCAAGGGGGTGGTGCTGATGGGACCGCCGGGCACGGGCAAAACGCTGCTGGCCAAAGCGGTCTCCGGCGAGGCCGGCGTCCCCTTTTTCTCCATCTCCGGCTCCGAGTTTGTGGAGATGTTCGTGGGGGTGGGGGCAGCGCGGGTGCGCGATCTGTTCGACCAGGCCAGGCGCAACTCGCCCTGCATCGTCTTTGTGGATGAGATTGATGCCGTGGGCCGCCATCGGGGAGCGGGGTTGGGCGGCTCACACGACGAGCGGGAGCAGACCCTGAACCAGATCCTGGTCGAGATGGACGGCTTTGGCACCGACACCAACATCATCGTCATCGCCGCCACCAACCGGCCTGACATCCTCGACCCGGCGTTGTTGCGGCCGGGGCGCTTTGACCGGCGCGTGGTGCTCGACCGGCCCGACATCAAGGGACGCAAGGCCATCCTGGAGGTGCATGTGCGGGGCAAGCCGCTGGCCAGGGATGTGAACCTGGAGGTCCTGGCCCGGAGCACACCCGGCTTTGTCGGCGCCGACATCGAAAGCCTGGTGAACGAAGCGGCCATCCTGGCTGCGCGTCGCAACAAGAAGGCCATCGGCATGGACGAGTTTGAGGAGGCGATTGAACGGGTCATCGCCGGGCCGGAGCGCAAAAGCCGGCTGATCAGCGACGAGGAAAAGAAGGTGCTGGCCTACCACGAGGCCGGGCACGCCCTGGTGCAGTCCAAACTGCCCAACTGCGACCCGGTTCACAAGGTGTCCATCGTCGCCCGGGGCATGAGCCTGGGCTATACCCTGTCGCTGCCGGAGCAGGACCGCTATCTGTATACCCAGGACAAGTTCGAAGATGAGCTGGCCGGGATGCTGGCCGGCCGGGCGGCGGAGGAGCTGATCTTTGGTGAAAAGTGGACCGGCGCTCAGGATGACCTGGAGAACGCTACCAGGCTGGCCCGCCGCATGGTCACCACCTATGGCATGAGCAAGCGGTTGGGGCCGTTGACCTTTGGCGACCGGGAGGAGCTGATCTTCCTGGGACGGGAGATTGCCGAACAGCGCAACTATAGCGAAGAGGTGGCCGAAGAGATTGACCAGGAGGTGCGGCGCATTATCGAGGAGGCCTATGCCCGCGCCAGGGAGATCCTGACCACCTGCCGCGCCAACCTGGAGGCCATCGCCCACCGCCTGATGGAGGTGGAGACGATCGAACAGCCGGAGCTTGAAGCCCTGGTCAAGAACGGCAGATATGTCGCATGAATGGATGAATGGTGGAGGTACAGGATGAAGGTGATCAAGCCGGGCACAACAGCCCTCTATCCGCTGCCGGCCGTTCTGGTGAGTTGCGGCCTGGAACGGCCCAACATCATCACCCTGGCCTGGGTGGGCACCCTCTGCTCCGATCCGCCGGCGGTGGGGATCGGCGTGCGGCCCGAGCGGTTCTCGCACCACCTGATCGCCGAAACCGGCGAGTTTGTCGTCAACCTGCCCCGCGCCGATCAGGTGGGCATCGTAGACTACTGCGGGCATGTCTCGGGGCGGGAGGTGGACAAGTGGGCTGCCTGCCGCCTGACGCCGTCCCCGGCCAGCCAGGTGCGGGTGCCCCTCATCGCCGAATGCCCCATCGCCCTGGAGTGTCGGGTGATCCACCGCCTGATGTTGGGCAGCCACGATCTGTTCGTGGGCCAGGTGCTGGCCGTGCAGGCCGATGAGGAGGTGCTGGCCGACCAGGGCCGACTGGATTATGAACGGGCCCGGCTCCTGGCCTACGCCGGAGGTCACTACTGGCGACTGGGCGAGCGGCTGGGCCGCTACGGTGACTGGCAGCAAACAGGCGGCCGGGGCTGATGGGCCGAAAGTCGGCCGCTTTGGGCCTTCGGCCTGTGGTCGGCCTTCGCCGACCGCTGTTTCCATGTCGGCGGAGGCTGACATCTGTTTCCATGTCGGCGGAGGCCGACATTTGGCGCCGCAGGCGCCCAGGAAGGCCGATTTCCAATCGGCACGGGCGGCCAGGGCTGATACCTGATGAAAAAATCGTCAATCTGGAGGACACCATGGATCTCTACGGTCGAGACCTGATCTGCACTCAGGAATGGCGCCGCGAGGAACTGGAGGCGGTCCTGGACCTGGCGGCCAGGATGAAGCGGGATCGCTTCGGCGAACAGTTCAGCCACCTGCTGAGAAACAAGACCTTCTTTATGTTCTTCTACAACCCCTCAGTCCGCACCCGCCAGTCGTTCGAGTGCGCTGCCACCGAGTTGGGCGGCCATGCCCAGTTCCTGGAGCCGAAGGCGATGCGCCTGAAAACGGCCACCACCGCCGGTGAGACGGTTGAGGACGCCGCCCAGGTGATGAGCCGCTATGCCGCCGGGTTGGGCATCCGCATCCTGGAGGATAAGGTGCCCTACTACGGCGCCGGGGACGAGCTGATCCGGGAATATGCCCACTGGTGCACCATCCCGGTCATCAGCATGGCCCACGACAGGTTCCACCCCTGCCAGGGCCTGGCCGACCTGATGGGCTGGGCCGAATGGTATGGCAAGGGGCCGGGCTTCCCCGCCGATCCCACGGTGTTGGCCGGCAAAAAACTGCTGGTGACCTGGGCGCATGGTGCACTGGCCCGCTCCTGGTGCAGCGTGCAGGAAGCGTTGCTCATCGGCAGCCGCTTTGGCATGGATGTGACACTGGCCCATCCTGAAGGCTTCAACCTGGACCCTCAGGTGATTGAGTGGACAAGGAAGAATTGTGAAGAAAACGGTCGGACCTTTGAGGAGATCACCGACGTGCGCGCCGGGTATGAGGGCGCACATGTGGTCTATTCCCGCCACTGGATGAGTCCCCAGGCTTACCAGAATGGCGAGTTCCTGAAGCAGCAGGAGATTGACCGGGCGCTCCGCTACCCGGAGTGGATCTGCGATGCCGAAAAGATGGCCCTGACCGACAATGCCATCTTTACCCATCCCATGCCCATTGACCGGGGGCACGAAGTGACCGACGAGGTGGCCAGCGGGCCGCGCTCCTGCATCTACGACGTGGCCGAGAACCGGCTGCACGTCCAAAAGGCGATCATGGCCCTGACGATGGCCTGAGCGTTTGGGCTTGAGCCGGAGGGACTATGCCGCAACCGAACCATCTGGACCCTTCGGCCTGGGCAGCCGACGGCACGGCCCTGCCCGACCTGGGCGGCAGAAGGGTTGGGGTGTTGCTCATCCACGGCTACACCGGCTCGGTGGCCGAGACACGGCCCATGGGCGAATACCTGGCCGCGCGAGGGCTATCGGTGCGTTGCCCGCTGTTGCCCGGCCACGGCACCACCCCCGCCGACCTGACTCGCATCCGCTGGCAGGCGTGGGCCGCCGAGGTGGAGGCGGCCCTGCATGACCTGCAAGGCCGGTGCGATGCCCTCTTTGTCGGGGGGCTGTCGCTGGGGGCGTTGTTGACCCTGTGGCTGGGGGCCAATCACCCCGACATCGCCGGGTTGATCGCCATGGCTCCGGCCATCAAGGTCAACAACCGGCTGATGCCGTTGGCGCTGCTGCTGCGCTACCTGTTCAAGTACAACCCCCAGGGGGCGGTCGGCGACGAGGACCTGGGCGACCCGGAGGCCATCCACCGCATCTGGTGCTACGACGAGCTGCCACTGTGGGGCGCGGGCGAGGTCTACAGGCTCCAACGGCGGGTGCGCCGCGCCCTGCCCCACATTCGCCAGCCGATCCTCATCTTCCAGGGCCGACGCGATGCTCAACTCCCCCCTGAAGCCGCGCAGAGGGTGTATGAGAGGGTGGCCTCAACCGACAAGAGGCTGGTCTGGCTGGAAAAGTCGGGGCACAACCTGCTGGCCGACGGCGAACGGGAGCTGGTCTGGGCGCAAAGCTACGAGTGGGTGAAGCGGCTGGCTACCCGAATCAGTGGCTCCTGTCCATCGCCGACCGGATCAGGCTCTGCTTGAGGTCCCACAACCGCTGCGTCAGCGAGACATGGTAGATGTGGGGGTTCACCAGCCGCCGCACGCCAGGGTCCAGGCGGTCCATGTCGGCCCGGCGTTGCTGGCGGATCTGCTCCAGGGAGGGCAGGTCGTAGACCAGCTTCCCTTCGACCAACACCTCCACCAGTAACGGCTCAATGTCGGCCACCTCCTCCCGGTTCAGGGTCCGATAGACGGCCTGTTCCACCGGGTGGCGCAGGGTGATCTGCGCCATATCGCGGGGGTCCTCGTCATCCAGGCTGAGCAGATCGGCGGTGGCGTTGCCGCGCCGGTCGTAAATCCGCCACGCCCGCTTGTGGCCGGGATTGGGCGTTTTGGCCGCCGAGTCGGAGACTTTAATGGCCGGAATCCACCTGCCCTGGTGGTGGACGGCCACCAGCTTGTAGACCCCCCCCAAGGCCGGTTCCCCCCAGGAGGTGATCAGCCGGGTACCCACGCCATAGACCAGCCGGTTGATGAGCTGATCGGGATCCACCCCGTAGCGGGGCGCTTCCTGGCCGATCTGGGTGATGATCTGCAAGATGGTCAGTTCGTCCAGGTCGTTGGACAGGACGATGGAGGTATCGGGGAAGCCGGCCTGGTTCAGCATCCGGGCAGCCTGGATGCTGAGGTAGGCCAGGTCACCTGAGTCCAGGCGGATGCCCACCGGCTTGTGGCCCTTGCTGCGCAACTCCTCAAAGACCCTGATGGCGTTGGGCACGCCACTGTGCAGGGTGTCTATGGTATCCACCAGCAACAGGCAGTCGTCCGGGTAGACGTCGGCGTAGGCGCGGAAAGCATCCAGCTCACTCAACCCCAGGCTCATAAACAGTTGGACCATGCTGTGGGCGTGAGTGCCCTTGGGCGGGTAGCCCAACAGGTGGGACAGGCCCACGTTGGAGGTGAAATCGGCCCCGCCGATGAGGGCGGCCCTGGCCCCGGCATTGGCCCCCCGTTCATGTCCCCGGCGCAGGCCAAATTCCAGCATCATCCGGCCACGGCCGCTGTCGTGGATGCGCGCTGCCTTGGTGGCGATGAGGGTCTGGTAGTTGAGGTGGTTGAGCAGGGAGGTTTCCAGAATCTGGGCCATGGCCAGCGGTCCCTGCACCACGGTCAACGGGACGTTGGGGTGGACCACACGGCCTTCGGGAATGGCGTGCAGGGTCAGGCGGTCGAAGGTGCCGTTGTGCTGCAACCAGGCCAGGAAATCGTCACTGAATACCGGCGTACCGGCACGGCCACGCTGCCCGCGCAGGTAGGCGATCTCCTCCTGGCCAAAGTGGGCCTCCTGCATCCAATCCAGCAGCCATTCCAATCCGGCGTTGATGCAGTAACCGGCCTGGTGGGCGCCATAGTGAGGATAGTGGCGGAAAAAGTGGTCGAACTGGACCTGCTTCTCATGCAGGCCCATCCGATAGTAAAGCTGGGCCATCGTCAATTGATACTGGTCGGTGAACAGGATCCCCTCCGCGATCTTGCGATCTGCCTCTCTCACCGCACTGCCTCCTTTGTCTCCTGTTCTTTGTCCCTTCTCTCCTGGCGCAGCAGATCGATCGTCTCGAAGGCGTGGCGCAGATGGGGAATGACGATGCTGCCGCCCACCACCAGGGCTACGTTGAGGGCTTCGTACAGCTCCTGGTCGGTGAACCCCAGTTCGACGCATTGGATGAGGTGGTAATCAATGCAGTCGTTGCAGCGCAGCACCGTCGAGGCAACCAGGCCCAGCAGTTCCTTGGTCCGGCCCGGCAGCGCCCCATCCTCGTAGGCTTTGCTGTCCAGATTGAAGAAACGCTTGATGCCCAGGTGCCCGGCGCCCAGGATGCGCTCGTTCATCCGCCAGCGATAGGCTCGAAATTGGTCCAGTCGTGTGGTCATGGCTCCTCTCTCCTACACCGGGCAGGCCGGCGGCATGGCCCGCTTGTGAGCGGACAGGGCGATCAGGCGCTGCACTTTGGCCAGCAGGGCCGGGTCCAGGCCCTCCGTCTTCCCTGCTTCGATGGCGGCCAGGATGGTGTCCAGGGCGTTGTAGGTGATGCCCATCTCGCCCTCATCGGTCTGGCCGGCCCACAGGCCGGCGCTGGGTGGCCGCTCGATGACCGGTTGGGGTACCCCCAGTTCACGGGCCAGTTCGCGTACCTGCCACTTGTACAGGTTGCCCAGCGGCTCCACATCCACGCCGCCATCGCCGTACTTGGTCATATACCCGACCAGCCACTCGCTCTTGTTGCCGGTGCCGGCCACCAGGTAGCCGTGTGTCTGGGCCAGAGCGTAGAGGGTTGCCATGCGCAACCGGGGCTTGAGGTTGGCCCGTGCCATGTCGGACATCCCGGCCGGCAACACAGCCAGCAGGGTGTCATAGACCGATGTCAGGTCCACCACGACCATCTGGAGGCCAAAGGTCTCGGCCACCAGTTGCGCCATCTGCGCATCTTCCGCGACGCTGTGGCAGGGCATCCAGACGGCCAACACCTGTTCGCCGACCGCCCGCCTGCACAACGCCGCCGTGCAGGCCGAATCAATCCCACCGCTCAGGCCGACGACATACCCCCTGGCCCCGGCCTGGGCAGCATACTCTCTCAACCAGGTGGCGATCCGGTCGGCCAGGTTCATGTCACACCACCCCGGCTACGATTTCGACGCCGTTCTGGGCCATACTGAACAGGAAGATCAGGTGCATCAGGTCGCCGGGATGGGGCATGATGCCCAGCTTTTCGGCCACCTCCAGCGGAGTGTCAAAGGTGTCCACCCCCTCCATCGGCAGGATGACCCGCACCTCCCGCAGCCCAAAGGCGTTGGCCCGCAGCCGCAGGTGCATCGCCAGCTGGTAGGTACAAAAGTCGGTGCAGTCGCCGACGACGAGGAAGGTGGTCACCTCCGGGTGGGCCGTCAGCCATGCTTCCAATCCGGTGCCGATGGCAGCGTGGATCGAGTTCTTTTCGATGAGGGTGAACAGGTGGGAGAAGGGCAGGTTCTGCAGTTCCGGCACCGTGGCCGCTTCAGCGGTACCCCCGACACAGTGGGGTGGAAAGCTGCCGAACTCGACCGCATCGGCGGCGTGGGTGTCCTGGGGCAGGACAAAATGGCGCACGCCCAGGTCGTAGGCCCGCTCAAACAGCCGGGCCACCGGCCCGACGATGCGGCCCACGCGCGGGCTGGCCAGCGCACCTTCGTGGCAAAAGCCGTTGATCACATCCACGGCCATGACAGCAACCCGGTGTGGGCCGCCAACCTCTGCGATCAGGCCGGCCAGGTCCAGGGTGGGACGGCTGTCGTGCCAGTTGACCAGCCAGCCCAGGAAGGGCCGGCTGTCGTGGAGAAGCTGCTCCAGATTCATGGTCACACCTCCAATTCGTGTATTTTATACACTAATAGCCGGCGCAAAAAGAAATGGCCTTTAGTGTATGTTTCACACTAATTGTACACAGCCCGGCCGATTTGTCAAGAATGGGGTCTGCCCTGGATCGGGTCATGGGAACAGGCGTCGGGCTTTGACCTCGGCCACAGCATCTTCCCGGTAACGGTACAGGCGGGCGGGTCGGCCCTCGCCGCTGCGGCGACCGCCGCTCGGCTCGATGACGCCGGCGCTGAGGATTTTGCGCCGAAAGTTACGTTTGTCCAGCTTTTCACCCAGGACGATCTCGTAGGCGGTCTGGAGTTCGCTCAAGGTGAAGGTCTCCGGCAGCAGTTCAAAGCCGACGGCGGTGTATTCCAGCTTGTAGCGCAGCCGGGTGAGGGCATAGTGCAGGATGTCGGCATGGTCGAAGGCCAGGGGGGGCAGATGATAGATGGACCACCAGCGCACATGCTCCCCGTCCTCGGCGGCGCGGGGGACGATGCGGCCCGCCGGCACGACGGCAAAGTAGGCCACGGTGATCACCCGGTCACGGGGGTCACGGTCTGGTCGGCCAAAGGTGTACAGCTGCTCCAGATAGACGTCGGTCAGGCCGGTCTCTTCCGCCAGTTTGCGGACGGCAGCAGCTTCCAGCGGCTCGTCCGGGCCGACAAAGCCGCCAGGGATGGCCCACATCCCGGCATAGGGCCATTGCCTGCGCCGGACCAGCAGCACCTGGAGGTCCCCCTGGCGCAGGGCAAAGATGACCACATCTACTGTGACCAGTGGGCGCGGACCTGAGCCGGTCTCAGACATCGACCTGCCTCAACGGACGTTATTGTAGCACAGAGGAGCCGAATGGGCAAGATGGGTTCGAGTCCTGGCCTGCGCCCCCCTGTCCATCAGCCGTCGTCCACCAGAATGCCGACGACCGGCAGCCGTTCGAGTAGATCTGCGCCGTGAGGTGCATCCCCCAGGCCGCCGGTGTAATCAACGCCGGCCGGATGGCGAACCTGATGGCGGCCCCGTTGCCACAGGAAGCTGTGGGATGCGTCATAGACCTTGCCTTCGAAGGCAAAACAGGTCGGCGCCCCGTTCTGGCCGTCGCAGCCGGCCAGTTCTGCCCGGCTAAATCTCCGCATGGTCAACCTCCAGGTGTTATTCTGACCCAAGGAGTTGGAGCCCCTGAGCGACTCAGGGGCTCCCTCGCTTCTGCCTCTCAAACACAGCCAGAGGTGCCGGTCAGGCTCTTACCCTGGCATAAAGGGACGCACGAACGGAGAAGTTTCCCCTCGCCGCATAAAGTGACCCGATGGCCCTTCTCCCAGGAACTCGGAGAACCACGATTCGTGCTCGATCTCCTCATTCAGGATGGCCAGGGCCAGGGCATAAGTCCGATGATCCTTCCCGGCCGTGAGGTTGCAGATGTGAGTGTATCCCCGCACGGCGCATCGCTCGGCATTGACCAGCACCCGGAGGATGGCCTGCACGTCTGTCGGGTCCTGGGGCAGGCTGGCCGGGGGACAGGCTGACATATCATGAAAGACCTTCATGTCGTCAGGCAGCCTGCCGCCGAGTTCGTAGATGCGGGGCACCAGGGCCTCGAAGTGATTGCGGTCCTCGATACGCGCGGCCTCGGCAATCTCCTTGATCCCTTCTCCTTCCAACCCGATCAGGTTGGCGCGCAGGATGGTGTAATAGTAGAATGTTGTGAGTTCCGCGGCAGCGTTCGTGATGAGCAGCTCCAGAAGCTCATCAACGTTGATTCCAGACTTTTCAACCATTTCTCGCGCTACTTTTGCCATTTTCGTTATCTCCTTTTCATTTTCAGATTTGAGTTCCATCTGTTCGACCCACCAACGCAGAGTATTGTCTATAGATTCCCTCCTTTCCAGACTATAGAATCTGATAGGTTCCGGACTCTATAGAGACTCAATCTCCACAAGATGCAAAAAAGAAGAGGGTGCATAGGCAGAGCTATTCACCAGCCTGACAGGTGGGGCAGAGTCCATAAAAATCGAGCCGGTGGCCGACGATCCGAAAGCCCGATTGCTGTGCCACCTCCTGGATCAGGTCTTGGGTCAGGCTGACCTCCGGGTCTATGACCTTTCGGCAGCGGATACAAATCAGGTGTGGGTGCGGGTAGGGTTTATTCCCGTCGTACCGGTTGTCGTCGTCGCTGAAACCAAGCTCCAGCACCTCGCCCATCTCTTTGAGCAGGCTCAACGTTTTGTAAATGGTGCCCGGGCTGGTGGTTGGGAACTGGTCCCTGAGCCGGTCATACAACATGGCTGCGCTGGGGTGTTCATCGCTGGCAGCCAGGAGGCGCAGCAGGGCCACGCGCTGCGGCGTCAGCCGGTACTCACGCTCTCGCAGCCTGCCCATCAGTTCCTCGAACCTGGCTTGTGGATCCATCCCATCATCCCTTGTAAATCTGTACTCTATAGAGACCCATTCTTCATAAGAAGTATAGCACATGTAGAATGACCTGTCAAATCGAGGGCATACCATGGCGTGGTCATCAAGCTGGCGGGCCGATGCCTCTGGGAAGCAAATTGCACATGGCGTCATGAACCGTTTGTATCCAGGGAGCGCCTCAAGCGCCTGGCACCTGGACGATGACAGGGTTCAGACAGGACCCATGGACGGGTTGACAAGCGGGGCCATTCCGGGCATAATAGACCTATGCGACCCGATCTCAGGTTGGTGTTGTGGCTCCTTCTGGTGTTGGGGATGGGCGGGCTGTTGGCCGGCTGCGCCGACGCCCCGCCGACCCCCCTGCCCAACCGGGCGGACGGTGGAATCGCCTGGGCTTTGA
>Ga0209101_1003138_pt1 | contig 10249 bp, 5 predicted proteins | sample ConPoolayeCmetaG_FD_185481 | JGI IMG/M metagenome (GOLD analysis project Ga0209101, IMG submission 185481) | Hot spring microbial mat communities from California, USA to study Microbial Dark Matter (Phase II) - Cone Pool mat layer C metaG... ... | reverse complement strand
GGGCAAGTACTGCGAGACCCTGGGAGTGGAAGCCGTTGCATAGTCGCCCAAAATCTTTTTCTTAAAAACTATAGTTGGATAGTTGGATGGTTGGATAGTTGGATAGTTGGATGGTTGGATGGTTGGATAGTTGGATAGTTGGATGGTTGGAATTGCATCGTGTCAAATTGGCGGCTATAATAAGCGCGAGGAGAAGAATGCCGATGAACAAATCGAATCGAAAACGCAAGCCGATTAGTTTGCGCCGTTCGATGACGATACTCAGAAAACAAATGCCTGAATTGGCGAAACGCTATCGCGTCAAATCGCTCGGTGTGTTCGGGTCGTATGTGCGCAACGAACAATCACGCCGTAGCGACCTGGACATTCTGGTAGAGTTTGAACAAGCCCCTGATTTGTTCAAGTTTATGGATCTCGAAGAATATCTCGCCAGGCAACTCGGCGTCAAAGTGGATTTGGTGCCGCGCCGCGCGCTGAAAGGCGAAATCGGTGAGCGTATCTTGCGCGAGGTGGTGACGGTATGACCGCGCGTGGACACCTGGATTATTTGCGCGACATTATTTCGATGATGGACAAGATCGAGACATTCACCGCAGGTCTCGATTTTGATCAGTTTGTTCAGGATGACAAGACGTATATGGCTGTCGTGCGCGCGATCGAAGTGATTGGCGAAGCCGCGAAGCATGTTCCTGCCAGCGTCCGAAAGCAATATCCCACTGTACCGTGGAAGAAAATGGCAGGAATGCGCGACAAGTTGATTCACGCGTATTTTGGAACGGACGCGACGATCGTTTGGGAGACGGCAACCTCGCTTATCCCCACTCTGAGACCCCTCGTGGCTCAAGTACTCGAAACCGAATCGCGCCGATAACTCATCGTCAGCAAAGGAGTCCCTATGCCAGACCTAAAACCCTGGTACGCCATTGCCACTCCCCACGAAGACATTCGCAAAGGACAACTTGCGGAAGCGGTCTTTGCTGCAAACCTGTGGGCTGTTGCGCAAGGCACCGCGCCCGAAGTGTACCTTGACCCCGAAGCGTTCTTTCAGAAAACGTATCTCACCACCGGACTGAAAAACGTCCTCTCCAAAGTGAGCAAAGCACTCGCAGGGCAAAGTGAGAGCGGCGACCGCATCATCAGTTTGCAAACCTCGTTTGGCGGCGGCAAGACACACATTCTCATCGCGCTCTGGCACCTCGCCAGACACGCTGATGTGATTCGCCAATCGGCGGCATGCAAAGAATTGCGCGATGCCATCGGTGGACAACTCCCCAGGCGCGCGTGCAACGTCGCCGTGTTCACGCATCAAACGTGCGATGCCACTCAGGGGCGCAAAACCAAAGAAGGTGTGCAAACCCACACCTTGTGGGGCGAACTGGCGCTGCAACTCGGCGGCAAAGAGTTGTACGCCAGAATTGCCGAAAACGATCAGAATCGCACCGTGCCGCAAGGATTATTCGTCGAGATTCTGCGCGCCGCTTCCCCCTGCCTCATCCTGCTCGACGAAATCGCCGACTATTGCGTCGGCGCGGCGGCGGTGAATGTTGGCAAGACCACCCTGTGCGACCAGACGATTTCGTTCATCCAGCAATTGAGCGAAGCAATCCATCAGGTCAAAGGCGCGGCAGTCGTCGCGACCTTGCCCGCCAGTCATATGGAAGTGGCGAGTTCGGAAAAAGGGCAAGAGATTTTGCAGGGACTCGAAAAACGGTTTGGGCGAATGGGCGCGGATGTCAAACCCGTCGCCGACGAAGAAATCTACGAGGTGGTGCGCCGCCGCTTGTTCGAAGACTTGGGCGATCCAGCGGAACACGCGCGGGTGGCTTCGGCATACCTCAACTTGTATCGTCAACACGAAAAAGAATTGCCCAGCGATGCGACCAAAGCGACCTACAAAGAGCGCATCCTCAATGCTTATCCCTTTCATCCCGAATTGATTGACGCGCTGTACTTGCGCTGGGGCGCGCATCCCGATTTTCAACGCACGCGCGGCGTCTTGCGTCTCCTCGCCAGCATCGTCGGCGATCTGTGGCAACGGCGCGAGACCAACACGCAATCGCAACCCCTCATCCAACCCTGTCACGTTCGCTGGACGATTGACGCGCTGCAAGCGAACCTCACGCGACTATGGGGTGTGGGCTATCAATCGGTCGTTGCGGCGGACGTAATCGGCGAAAAAGCCAATGCGACGTTGCTCGATCAAGAACGCGGCGAAGAGTACGCGCGTGAAAAGATCGCGCAGGGTCTCGCCGCGGCGATTCTGCTCGGTTCGTTCGGTGGACAAGCCGAGCGCGCGGGCTATAGCAGCAAAGACCTCAAACTCGTTTGCTCGCGCCCATCGCTCAATTGGAATTACACCGATGGCGCGTTGCTCGCGCTCGAAGAACGCGGCTTTTTCTTACACACTGCCAGCGCGGGGATGCTCGGCAAGCGTTACTGGTTTGGCGTCAAACCTACCTTGACCAAACTCATCGTCCAGTATCGCCAGCCACTCCAAGCCGAAGATTTCGATCTGGAGATTGTGCAACTTTTGGAGCAACAGGTCAAAGCCACCAAGCCCAGCACGGCGACGTGGCGCGTCCTTGTTGATCCGCAAACCGATTTGCCAGAGCAAAAGTCCTTGACCTTGCTGATTATGCCACCCTCCTTTGCGTTACCCGACAACGGCGATAGAGCGGCAATCGAAAATCGTCTCCTCGCGCTCAGCCAGAAATGCGGCACACGCGAACGGCAATTCCGCAACACCTTGCTTTTTCTCCTCCCCTCGCCGCGCGGCTTGAATCGTTTGCGCCAAGCCCTGCGCGAGCAAGCCGCGCTCGAAGCCGTCCAGCGCGATTACAAAAGCCAACTCGACGCGGAACAACTCGAAGATTTAGCCGGGCGACTCAAAGCCGCGCGCGCGAGTGTTAACGATACGCTCGGCAGCGCGTACACCAATGTCGCGCGCGTGGAAGGGCAAGCGCTCAACATCATCGCGCTGACGGACGCCAAAAAAGATTTCGCCGAACATCTCAATCTGGTCTGGAAACAACTGGTGGAAGAAGAAGAATGGATTTTGCGTAAAGTGGGCACGGTTACTTTGCAACAAGTTGGCTTGATTCCAAAAGAAGGCGGCATCCGTCTCGCCGATGCGATAGATGCGTTTCTGCGTTACACCGATAAACCGATGATTGCCTCGCGCGAAGCGGTGACTCAAGGATTGTCGCAAGCGTGCGAGGATCGCTTGATTGGCATTGGACGCGGATTAAAAGTGGACAATCTCCAAAAACGCTGGTGCGGTGAAGCAATCACGCTTGATCCTGCTGAAGAAGGTATCTGGATCATTCCACCCTTCACCGAAGAGCCAACCGTCACGGCACCGCCTTCAGGCGATAAACCAGTTGCACCGGTCGCGCCAGGTGGTCAGGGCGCCAGTCCCACCGCGCCAGTCTTTGGACAAACACCACCCTCACCATCCAAAGGCAAAGCAATCAAAAAGATTATCATTCGCGGCGCGGTGCCACCAGAAAGTTGGGCAGACCTGTTTCGCAGTTTCGTCTCGCCTGCTGCGCGTATGCCTTTGAAACATTTGCGGCTGGGCATCCAGTTCGAGATGGAATCCTCCGCTGAGCAACCCTTGAGCGAGGACGATCCCACCATCAAAGCAATGAAAGAATCCGCGCAACAGTTATCGCTGGATTTGGATATCGAATAGCCGTTCGCCTTTCGTCCTTTGGCTCATTGGCTCATTGGGCAATTGGCTCATTGTTCCTTCGTCCTTTGGCTCATTGGCTCATTGGGCAATTGGCTCATTGTTCCTTCGTCCTTCATCATCTATGCCGCTCCGTCTCCTCACCGCACCTGCGGGTGCGGGCAAGCGGCTGGAACGCCGGTGACCCTGCTCTCTCACCCCGCGCGCTACCGTCTCCTGCGCGCCATCGTGCGCCAACTGGCGGCGACGAATCAACTGGCGTACTTTGCTCCCATCGCCGAGAAACCTGGCTTCATCCACGCGGTCGCTGACCTCATTGCGGAACTCAAGGAAAATCTGGTCTCGCCCAGACGATTCGCGAATTTAGATTTGGGGCAAATTGGGACAAATGAATTTGCCGCAACGCCAAGTGGACCATCTCCGTTGCCGACGCAGGTCGGTGTCGCTCTGGCTTGCCGCGACTTGCAGTCGCCCCAACCTGCAGAGCAAATTGGGACAAATGAATTTGCCGCCACGCCAAGTGGACCATCTCCGTTGCCGACGCAGGTCGGCGTCGCTCTGGCTTGCCGCGACTTGCAGTCGCCCCAACCTGCAGAGCAAATTGGGACAAATGAATTTGCCGCCACGCCAAGTGGACCATCTCCGTTGCCGACGCAGGTCGGCATGGCGGTGGCTTGCCGCGACTTGCAGTCGCCTCAACGCGATCTGGCGACCATTTACACAGCGTATCAGAACTTGATGCGTGAACACCACCTTGCCGACCGTGAAGGGATGGGCTGGCTCGCGCTCGATGCTTTGCGCGCCGATTCCCGTCTCTATGCCCACCTTGCCTACATTGCCGTTGATGGATTCGACGAATTCACTCCCACCCAGCGCGCGCTCCTCGACGAACTTGCTGCGCGCGTGCCGCAACTCGATGTGACACTCACACACCAAGCCGACCGACGGGCGCACACTCGTCTGGCGCGAACGCTGGCGACCTTCGGTGATGTGCCGTGCGAGAGACCCGGGTGCATTTCACATTTGGGGCAAATCTGGGCAAATGAATTTGCCGCAACGCAGAGCGATGTCCGCCTGCGCGGACAACATCTATTGCCGACGCAGGTCGGCATGGCGGTGGCTTGCCGCGACTTGCAGTCGCTTCAACTTGCGCGCGCGGTCAAACGTTTGCTCCTCGATGGCACACCTCCCCACGCCATCGGCGTTCTCTTTAGTCGCCTCGAGCCGTATCAAACCCTGGTGCGCGAAATCTTTGCCGAGTTCGCCATCCCGTTCCACATCGAGCAAGGAATGACACTTTTGTCTAATCCGCTCATCGCCGCGCTCGTCAATCTCCTCACACTCAGCGCGAATGATTTTCCCTGGCGCGATACGCGCGACGCGCTCCATTCACCGTACTTTTTCTGGCGTGATCTGAATGATGATGCGGTGGTGCGCATCGAGCAGATCGCGCGCGAGGCGATCGTCGTCAAAGGACGCGCCCAATGGCTGGCGGCATTTGTCCAGCCCACCACACCATGGCGCGCCGATGAACCCGATACGCGCCTTGTGACCCAACTCGACGCGGCAACACTTGCCACACTGCGCGAGCAACTAGCGCGCTGGTTCGACCGCATCACGCCCCCCGAACGTGCGACCGCGCGCGAGTATGTTGCGTGGATCGAACAACTCGTCGGACCCGACCCGCGCGCGGAAGAATGGCAACAGCAACACTTTCCCGAACAATTCAACACCGATACCACCAGTTTGCGCGTGATCGAACGCGCGCGCCAGGGCGACACGCCCGACATCGTCGCGCGCGATCTGGGCGCGTTAACCGAGTGGACGAACCTTTTGCGCGGCATCCTTGATGCGGCAGAGATTCTGAACGAAGGTGAACTGACGTGGCGCGATTTTCTCGCCGATCTGCAAGACGCGCTGGAGGCGGCAACGTATGCGGCAGCACCAACCAGTGACGGACGCGTCGTCATCTCTAGCGTCCTGCAGGCGCGCGGCGTGCCAAAGGAATATATTTTTCTTGGTGGTCTCATCGAAAGCGAGTTTCCGCTCCGCCCACCCGAAGACCCGCTCCTCACCGCCGCAGAACGCGACGCGCTGCGCGCGGCAGGCGTGTCGCTGGCGCGCGAATGGCACGACGAAACGACCCTCTTTTACGAGGCGGTAACCCTCGCGCGCAAGAGATTGACTCTCACCTACGCCACCTACGACGACGATGCCAATCCGCTCTATCCATCGCCGTATCTCGATGCGGTGCAAGCGATTCTCGCGGACATTCCCCAAACGACGCTCTCGCTCAATGAGGTGCCAACGATTGTTCACGCCGCTTCGCGCCTCGAACTGGGAGTCGCCCTCACGCGCGCGCTCGCGCAAGGCGATGCGTCTGTGTGCGCGCTCGAAGCGCAGTTACAACACACATCGCCCACGTGGCAGCACAGTCGTTTGGCTCGCGAAATCCAAGCGCGACGCGAGGCATCCGTACGCGACGAATTCAATGGCGTCATCCGTGACGAACAATTGCGCGCCGAGTTCGCGCACAAATTCGGTGACGATTATCTGTGGAGCGCGTCGCAGTTCAACGAGTGGGGCGCGTGTGGCTTTCGCTTTTTCGCCAGACGCCTTTTGCAACTGGAAGAAATCACCGACCCCCAGGAAGGACTCGATGCGCTCACCCTGGGCGCGCTGTACCACGAGATTCTCGCCGAGACCTATCGCGAATTTCAAGCGCGCCACCTCGTCGTTACTCCTTCGACGCTAGACGAGGCGCAACGCATCTTGCAAGCCACTGCCGAACGATTACTCGCCGATGCGCCGAGTCGTCTGGCGTTTCGTCCAACCGCGTGGTGGCAGAGCGAGCGCGCTGAGATGATGCGTCGCTTGTTGCGACTTTTGGCGGCGGAAGCGGAACGCTCTGGCGATGATGCGCCCGTGCCTTTTGCATTCGAAGTGCCGTTTGGGTTTGCGGGCAAACCCGCCCTGCGACTCGAGTTGCCGAGCGGTACCATCCGCCTCATCGGAAAAATAGATCGGATGGATCGCACCCGCGCAGGAGTGGTGTTGATTGACTACAAAACCGGCAGCACGCCCATCAGCGCGCGTGAGGTAATCGAAGGACGCAACTTGCAACTGCCGATTTACGTTCTCGCGGCACAAGCGCTCAGGCATCGCGTTGCCGATGCGTTCTTTCTACACATTCACAGCGCAAAAACCAGCGGCGAATTGAGCAAGGTGGATCGGCACGAGTGGTTGAATGCGGCGAAGGAACACATCAATCGCTATGTGATGCCCGCGCGCGCAGGCGAGTTTGCGGTTGCACCAACCCAATTTGAGAATGGTAGATGTCAAGCCCACTGCGAATTCGCCTCACTCTGTCGCGTGGGGTGACGCCGTCCTTCTTCGTCTTTCGTCATAGAACATGATGCTCACTGCCAATCAACAACGCGCGATCGAAGCGCGCGGTAAGAATTTCGTGGTGCTTGCTGGCGCAGGCGCAGGCAAAACGCGCGTCCTCGTCGAACGATACCTCGCGCTCCTCGCCGAAAGTTACGCGCTCCCCTCACTGGTTGCCATTACCTTCACCGAAAAAGCCGCCAGCGAAATGCGCGACCGCGTGCGTCGCGCCATCGAAGCGCGCGCGGCAGATGCCACGGCGCCAGATGTAGCGCGCTGGGTGGCACATCGCGCCCAGATAGACCACGCGCAGATCGGCACCGTTCATTCACTCTGTGCGCGCCTCTTGCGCGCCAATCCTGTCGAAGCGCGTGTGGATCCGCGCTTTGATGTGCTGGACGAAGCGGATGCGAAAATTCTGCAAGAAGAAGCCATAGACGCCGTGCTGACTGATCTGGCGGAAAGGGGCGGGGACGCGCTCGAACTCTTGAACGAGTACGACATCGAGACGCTTCGCACCACACTGCGGCATCTGTTCCAGATGGGCGCCGCGGCGGAGGAGGCATTCGCGCAACTCTCCGACGATGCGGACACGCTCGTGGCGTGGTGGGCAGCGCGCTGGCAGAGCGCACGTCGCCAGGCATTGACGCAACTGGTAAACGATGCCGCGTGGCGCGCGGCGGCAGAGTGGCTTCGACAGCACGCGGCAACTCGAGCGGACGACAAGTTGGAACTGGTCCGTGCGACATTCGCACAATATCTGGACGCACTCGAGGAACACGCGCTCGACGCGTTGCGTCGTCTCGCGGAGAGCAAGGTCGGCAACGTTGCAGCAAATCGGCGTGGGAGGATGTGGCAACGGCGCGGCGGATGATGATGACCTTCCGCAATCTTGCCAGAGCGTTCGTTGACACGTACGCGCTCGAAATCGGTGAGGATGATCGCCGCGCGGCAATGCGCGTGTTCCAGTGGCGCGCGCTCTGGCGCGCCGCGCGTGCCAGATATGCGCAAGCCAAAGCCGCGTTGCGCGCGCTCGATTTCAACGATTTGGAAGAACAGACGCGCGCGCTCCTCACGCGGCATCCCCACGTGCGCGCACGGTATCGCGCGGAATTTGCGTGTGTGCTGGTGGACGAGTTTCAGGATACAAACGCCGCGCAACGTGATATTGTGTACGCGCTCGCGCCTCCCGATGAACCCAATCGTTTGTTCATCGTCGCCGATGGCAAACAATCCATCTATGGCTTTCGCGGCGCCGAGGTCGCGGTCCTGACCGAAACGCAAACAGACCTTTGCCGACACTGGGGTGAGGACGCACTCATTCCACTCAGCGAATCGTTCCGCGCGCATACGCGACTGGTGCAAGCGTTCAATCACCTGTTCGAGCGCATCTTTGCGGTGGAAGGGGAACGCGCGCCGTACGAAATTCCCTACACATCGTTACATTCCACGCGTGCATCGCCCGATCGCGAACCGCTCATCGAGATCATTCAAATTCCAGATGACGCGCTCGCGCGCGGCGAAACGCGCGAGCGCGAGGCGGAGGAACTTGCGCGTCGCTTGTGCGCGCTGATCGCGCAAGGTCTGGCGATCTGGGACAAGGACGCGCGCGCGTACCGCGCGCTGCGTTGGAGCGACGTTGCGCTCTTGTTCCGCGCCACAACGCACCTGACGATTTACGAAGACGCCTTCAAGCGTGCCGGGATTCCGTACCTCACGCTGGCAGGCAGGGGCTATTACGATCGTAGCGAGGTGCGCGATCTGATTCATCTCTTGCGCGCACTCGATAATCCACATGACGACCTCTCGCTGGCAATTGTCTTGCGCTCGCCACTCTACGCGCTCAGCGATGAAACACTCTATCGCTTGCGCCGCAATGGTGTAGCGTTGCGCCAAGCCCTGCGCACCATTCCCGACGATATGCCAGACGACGAACGCGCGCGCGTCGAATTTGCGCGCGCCTCGCTCGAACGCTTGTGGGCGCGCGTCGGGCGCGTGCCGATTCTCGACGTGTTAAAGCAAGCCCTTGCCGATACGGATTATCTCGCGACACTCACCGCGCTCACCGATGGTGAACGTCGTCGCGCGAATGTGGAAAAACTCCTCGCGCTCGCGCGACGGACGGGGCTGGTTCGCTTGAGCGAATTCAACGCGTATCTGCGCGACCTGACCGCGTACGAAGTGCGCGAAGGCGAAGCAGTCATCGAAGCGAAGGATGCTGTGCGTTTAATGTCCATCCATCGCGCCAAGGGCTTGGAATTCCCCCTCGTCATTCTGCCCGATGCGTCACGCGCGCCGCGCCCCCAGACCAACGTGCTCCTCGTGGATCGTCTGGAAGGCGTGGCGGTGTGCGGGTACGATGCGCGCGGGGAACGCATCGAACCTGCCGCGTATCGGTTGCTCAAGCAGCAGACCGCGCGACGCGCGGCGGCGGAAGAAAAGCGATTGTTGTATGTCGCGCTGACGCGCGCGCAGGACTATGTGATCATCAGCGGCGGCAAAAAAGCGTCCGCCGAGTCGTATCTCGCGCACATTCTGGACGCGCTCGCTGGACAAACCCGCTTTGATTGGGGCACCGTCGAAATGCGCGAGCCCAGCGTCGAGTTCGCCGAAAGCGCACCCGCGCGCGCGCTCGAATCGTCCACTGAAGCAACGTGCGACAACGTAGCCGTGAGCGAACTGCCCGCGCTCGCCTTTCCGCTTGCTGCGCCGACGGTACGCGCGTTGCGTTCGCTCACGCCGACGGGCGTGCAAACGCTGGTGCGCGATCGCGCCGAGTTTATGCGGCGTATGATGGAAGGCGCGCCCGAGCGCGTGATGCCAGCGACGCATTCGCGCGAGTCGCACGTGCCTGCCTACATCGTGGGTGAGATGGCGCACCGAGCAATTCAGCAATGGCGTCTCCCCACCCCTGCGAACATCTCCACCGCGAACCTCGAACGGATTCTGCAGGGGTACGCCCAGGCGCGCGGCATAACCGACCCCGACGATCTTCGCGCGGCAGTACGGCAGGCGCTCGGACTGTTGCATAAATTCGTTACGAGCGATTTGTATCGGGCGATGGCGGAAGCAGTCGTACGCTACACCGAAGTTCCGTTTGTCGCGCAATGGGAAGGACGCACGTTGCACGGCTCGCTCGATGCGCTCTGTCGGGCAGCGGATGGGCATTGG
>Ga0209101_1003136_pt1 | contig 10254 bp, 8 predicted proteins | sample ConPoolayeCmetaG_FD_185481 | JGI IMG/M metagenome (GOLD analysis project Ga0209101, IMG submission 185481) | Hot spring microbial mat communities from California, USA to study Microbial Dark Matter (Phase II) - Cone Pool mat layer C metaG... ... | reverse complement strand
TGCCTTCGTGATCTGCGGGCGAGACGCCCGCGCTCCCAGATTCGCGGGCGGCGTTGAGACCGATTCCTCTATGGAGCGCGGGCATCTTGCCCGCATTTGTCGTTGCGGGCGGGACGCCCGCGCTCCGTGTTTTGCCCCCAGCGAGAAGGCCCGTCAACGGGCCTCGCGCCGTGGCGTTGCCCTGCGAATACCCGGCATGAATGCCGGGCCGAAGACCGCCTACGGCGGCCAACGCCCGTGAACGGGCGTCTTCGGACAAGCTCTTGCCCGTGATTTTCGCGCAGTCCTGGTTCCCGTTTAAGACCGCCTGCGGCGACAAACGCCCGTAGGCGGGCGTCTTCGCACAACCTCTTGCCGGCGATCCTCGCGCTATTTTGCGCGCGGCCAAGATTGAGTCATTTTTGCCCGAAAAACATGTCATCTCAACGCGTGCGGAGTATAGCCGTCGAAGGCTGCCCCTTTCTGGCTCGAAAAGCTGCTTCTGCCAGCCATGGAAGACTTTGGGGTTCAGGCCCAGTTCGTCACACGGATCGAAAACTGGCGCCATCGCCACCAAATGCCGTTCGAAGATGGCTACCTTCTCCTGTGGGGTGTAGGGTTTGCGGGTTCGGCTCGTGGAAAATCCTCTTTCGGGGTTCCATGCTTGCCCACGGGCCACGACGTTGCAGCTCGACCGGGAAACAACGGCGCGAACGCCCGTAGGAGGGCCTTCCGAGGAGCTGGTTCAGTCTTTGTAGCGCACGGTAAGTGCCGGACCAGGCCAGAGCACTTCCAACATGTGATGTTTGGTCTCTGAAAAAATTGTAAAGATGTTGTTTCCCGGCTTGATTTTCTCGGGCGGGATCAAATGGACGTCATAGTCGTAGTGGTGATTGTTTCCTCGGTGGGGGGATTCGTAGTCATTGAGACGGTAGGGGGCGTGGTGCTTGTCCCAGCCGTGCCATGTGCGGTAGTGCAAGCCGACTTCAACAACCGACGCGGGGTTGTAATCGGCAGGCAACGTGAAGACGCAGGATTTGCGTTCCCCGGCGCGCACGCCGAACTCCTCGGGCAAGTGCGAGACTCGGTGGAGGACAACCCTTTCCCCAGTCCGTCGCAGAGACAGATTGGGCACCTCATCCGTGACAAACCACGTTCCCGACTTGTCCGCGATCCTCGCGACAAGACGAACTTGTCCAGGGGACTGATCGGGCACCCAACGCGTATCCCAGGCAACGCGAAGAGGCGGTGTAGTCAGGGTTCCGACGTGTCCCAACCATGTCGCGGGCTGTCCACGGTCGGGTTGGAACCAGCCACCGTGCCAATCGGTGAAGCATCCGTCGCCGTTTTCGTCATATCCTTCGTACCAAGCAAAGACTTCCACGCGGCTTACTCGGCTCTCGTCTGCCTCCAGCACGATCGAGGGATTTTCTCCCAGGGTGTCGCCAGGCGAGGGAGACACGATACGTCCTTTGCAGTGGGGGGCCTTCGCGGGATCCAAGTAGAGTCGCACAAGCAGCGAGTACAGGCCCCACTGGCCCCAACCGTCTTCTCGGGCGTGGCCGCATGTACCCTCGATACGATTGATGCCTGCCTTCAGGTGCTGAAGGGGAACGGGAATGATAGGGTTGTCCTGAAAATAGTAATTGTCGGGAAGGTCTTGGCCCTCACTCATTTTCGGCGGAGGGAGATCCAGCCAATCGTTTTCGTTGAACCGCAGTCGCGGTCTTTTGGTGTGGAGGTGGCCACCCCAGCGATCCAGCATCACCTCGGCGCGCACGGCGCCCTCAAGGTCGGGAACGTTCAGCTCCAGGATCGGGTTCGGCAGGAATTCTTTCGCCCCAGCGTCGCTCGCCAAAGGATTGGTCACGCGCCAGGCCCGATTGCCAAAATTATTGACCACGTATTCCTTGTAGACATCGCCCGGCCGCGGACCGAGACATTCCCTCGGTGCGCCAACGACGACGGCCGCCCCAAGGCAAGCAATCGTCAGAGCGGCGCTTATGGCAGTGATTCTCAGGACCATCGGAACGTTCCTTCTTGTTGGTTTACAGAAATCCGCCCAATAAACCGTCAGATGCCACAAGGCTTCGAGGATCATCGCCTTGCCGGAACTGAGGAGTTTATTTTTCGATAGCCTTGTTGACGTAGAGCCAAACGGTCGGGTTGGACCAACCGAGGGAGACGATATCCAGGTCGCCGTCGCGATCCATGTCGTACGCCAACGTGCCGTCGTGATGGTCGATCTCATTTCGCGGACCCTCGTCAATCACAACGGGCTTCCAGTTTTCCGCCAAGCCCGTGTTTTCAAAGATGATCACGCGATTTGTCGGTTTTCCGCGGTGTTCGCCCACCACCACGTCGGGCCGACCGTCCAGGTTGAAATCCGCGACGTCCATGCTGAAGCCTTGCCCCTCGACGACGCCTATCCGGTGTTGTGTCCAAAGCTGGGTAGGATCTTCGGGCTGCTCGAACCAAAGCACCGAGGTCCCTTTCTCGAGAGAAACCACCGCGTCAAGGCGGCCATCACCGTTCACGTCGGCCAGGCGACAGCGGTCTGGTTCCCCTTCCGCGATCTCAGCCAGCGTAAAAGCGGTCCAATGATCCCCGTCATTGCGCAACCATTTATTGCCGAGGAGCAGGTCCAGGTCGTTGTCTCCGTCGATGTCGCCCAGAGCCAGGTCTTCGCCTTGAGGAGGCGAACTTACCGTGGGACTAACGAGTCGCGACGTCCAGCGCAGCCGGACGGGATCGTCCGGCACGCTGAGAGAGAAAATTCCGCCTCCATCCCGATGCCATGACAAAAAAACCTGTAAACTCCCGCCAATCTCTCCGACGACGCACCCTTGCAGGAAGTCGCCGCCGCCCCGATAGTCGATGTTTTCCACGATCTGGAATCCGCCCTTGCCGTCGTTGCGGGCCCAAACGAAATCTCGATTGGGCTCACTTCCTTTTCCTTTGGTTCCCAACATATCGGGGAAAGTGTCGTGGTCGAAATCATAAACAGCCGCCATATTGAAAAGAGGCGCGCCCAGGGAAGACATTTTCCAATCCCCCGCCGCCGTCTTGGGGTTCTTCCACCACCAGCCCCCGGCCACAAGGTCCAGGTAGCCGTCCGAATCGAGGTCGGCGGCCTTGATGAAGACGGCGCGATCGGGCAATTTTCCCACGCGGATGCGTTGCCATCGGTCCAAGGGCAATTTCCGCGTGCCCGCGTTCAACAACACGTCAATCCGGGGCGTGCGATGGCTGTATGGCTTGACGACGATGTCCGTGCGGCCGTCGCCGTTCAAATCTCCCAGCTTTCCCTCGTGGATTGCCAAGCCTCGGCGCGCGATGCTTTTCACAAACTTGCCCTGGCCGTTGCCATACCAGATGTAAATGGTGGCATCGTCGCCGGCGCCAGGCTTTCCCATCTCTCCGATTAAGACGTCAAGATTGCCGTCTCCATCAAAATCGGCGATCTGACAGGTATGGCCGTTCCGCACGGTTCCCAGGTCGTGGGCGACCCACTGGTCCGCTCGACGCTGATACCATCGAGCCATCCCGGTCTCTTCGGCGGGAGAAAAGACTACCTCGGGCCAATCGCCCGCCACCAACTGCCCCACCGCGCATTGGGTGCAAGCCATGCGGGCGTCGATGACATGTTCTACGAAGCGGTCGCCGCCCGAGTGTTGGAACCATCGCCCCCCGCCTACGATGTCAACCTTGCCGTCGCCATCGATATCTACGGCGGAGACGGGAAACCCTTCACGCTGAGGACCGTCGGTCCAGCCATGGATGGTTTGCGCGGTCCATCGGGGGACCTCTCTGGGGTTGGGTGGGATGGGAAAAAGCAACAGCGATTTAGCCTTCTGATTCCAAGTCGCCAGTTGTGGCTTGCCCAAACCCAAAAAGTCCCCAAAGGTCTGATTGTGGTGTTGACGTCCGCCGAAATCCTTAATGACGTGCCTTGACCATGGGCGAGCAAAGTTGGGACAAGGGTTCTCCCACCACCACACCATGTTCGCCCGGTAATCCGCTCCAAAGACCAAGTCGATGTCGCCGTCCCCGTCAATGTCCGCGGCGGCGCCGCCCGCTTCCAAGTTTAGCGGTTGTCGCTCGATTACATACTTGTTCCAACCTGCTCCATTCCACTTGTACCACACCAGCGAGGGCGCCTGGGTGCGTTCCCCAACCACGAAGTCGTCGATTCCATCTCTGTCAATATCGGCCACGACGCAGCAAGTCTGCTCAGTTCCGGAGTTCGGAACAGGCAGATCCGCCAGTCGGGAGGTTTTGAGAACCCATTTCGCCTGAGAGAAACAAGGCGTCGCCGAGGCAGACCAGATCACGACCCCTAGGAGCACTACGAACGTCTTCCCAAAGCGCACGGCGCGTTGTTCCAGACCTGAAGAGTCTTTATCGGATCTTCCCATGATGCCTCCCGGTGGGCAAGCAAGATTTCCTCGTTTTTTTCCAAGCGGCGAGATTCTCTCGGACGAAGCCGCAAAACTTGGCTCCTTTGGCGAGAGCCTGCAAGCGTATGGCCAAGAACTCATGGCCACGCTGATGACTTTGTTGATATCTGGCGCGTGGTTCGTGAACCGGATGATTTGTCGCGGCGGCTCAAACCGCTGCCGGCGAGGAAAGTCGCCCCTTGAACCTTCCTGACGGCCACGAGGATTACGAATCGACGCATCTCATGGAGGGCTGGCACGGGTTCCCCGGCTCGGCCTGCGGTCAAGGCTTCGACGTCAACACGAGGTCAATCACGTTGCGCCCGCTTTTCACCTCCCGTTTCAGCTCGGAATTCGTGTTATAGCGGGCCGGAATCGGATCGACAAAGGCGGGCGCGCGAAGACTGGCGTACATTTCATGGCCATAATTCGGATCATCCTCGCTGGACGATTTTTCGGCGGCGGCTGGTGGAGGCTGGGAGCGAACGTAGACGCGGTGCTCGCCCACGATGGCTCCTTGTCCTAGCTGGCAAGCGAGCTGATACGTCCCGTCTTCTCCCGTCAGTCCCGAAGACGCGACTCCACCCGCGGTTGGCGCAAATGTCACGACGGCGTTCGCCACGGGATGATCGTCCAAGGTGACCTTGCCTGTCACCAGACCGAGTTCTGGGCCTCGCCTACCACATCCCGCCACGAATGCGGATGAAAGCCCCACAATGAGCGAAGCAGTGACTAATCGTGTGATTCGTGAGTTCAAACACGTCGAGTTTGCCATGGAAAAAACTCCCGGATTCGCATGGTCCCAAATGACTCTCATCTCCTGGATGCTTCCCTACTGCGACGACAGGCGACAACAAGGGGTTGCCTGCGGTTGGGCAAGCACCGCGAAAACCTGGACCGTATGTCGGATTGTGAGGAAAGGAGAAATCAACATTCAAGGCTGGGCGTTTAAAACGAAGACACGCTCTCGCCGCCCTGGCGACTCCCCAACGCTCCCCAGACGCCCCAGGGCGAGGGCCGCGCTCCCGGCGAGGACACGTCGTCGGCGGCGGAATTGCCAGTGTCGATCGTCTCGCTGATAAACCGCACGGAACCATCCGCCATCGAGACGTTCACTCCGCCTGGATGACGGCTGGAAGCCGTCCCCATGTGATCGCTACTGCCGCCGTCATTGCCGCCGGTGTAATTGCAAGTGGGACCATTGGGCGCGACCATCGTGGAGAAACCGGTGAAGCACGGGCGTCCGTCCCAGGCACGCCCGCCAACCGGCCTACTGTCGCTTTGCACGGGACCAGTAATCATGCGAGGATTCGTTGGATCGAGTCGGGCAAGACAGGCCGCCGGGTTAGGAGATCGCATGTTGGTGGCCACGCCCCCCAGTCGGGCATAAGGTTCCCCGCCTGCCACCATTTCCCCCAACAGGATCGTGTTCGAACTCCCATCCCGCAGGGACGCCATCGGCAGCCAGCGATCACACTGAAAAATGCCGCGATTGTCTACGGTCACGCCATTCGGGTTCTGCGGGGGAAGTTGATTTTGCAGATAATCGTCCCCGACGCAGGCTTTGTAATTGAGAAGGGACGCAGCCCTGCTCCGATTCGGCGGCGGCTGATCCGACGGACAGATGTAGGAAGCGATATCCTTTATCCAAGCGGCCACAAGAAACGCGCCATAGGTCGGGTTTGTGACGTCCTGAGGACCCAGCCACGGCGCTGGCAGACCCGCTGGAGTTCTCGCTTGCGACATCATGTTGTCGTACAACGGCTTTTGCTCCACAAAAGGAAGAATCATCATCGCCCAGGAATAATACTGGTAAGGACGGCTCATCGTTGACGCCCCGAGGGCCGGAAACGCTGTGTACACATCGTGGTAGTTGTGGAGGGCCAACGCGAGCTGTTTCATGTTGTTCGTGCACTGTGCCCGCCGCGCCGCCTCCCGAGCGGCTTGCACCGCCGGCAGCAGCAGCCCAACTAAGATGCCGATAATGGCGATCACCACCAACAACTCGACCAGAGTGAAACCATGGCTTTGCCTGAAACGAAACATAGCGCACCACCCTTTCAATAACAAGATCGATCCCAAGACTTTCTTCGCATGATCCACACACTCGCGTTCATGGAAGCAGTCCTGCGTCTACACAGATCGCTTCCGTCGCTTGCAAACCTTAGCCTGCCGATCCGCCCAAACACCGCGCGACCTTGCGCCGGAGCCAAGGAAGCCAACGGGTGTGCCCCGGCGCTTCTGGCTCCAATCCGCTTGAAACCGCTGATTCCCGCGCGGGAATAATTGATTGATGCCCGCGTTGAATCTTTTCTAAAAATAGTTATCATGTATTTCATTCGGCGGCCAAGACAAATTCGGGCTTTAAGCGGCTCATTCGATAGTTCACGATAGTCTTCCTCGGCCCGAGTTGTCTATGCGAAAAAGGTGAATTTTTATGCCAAATGCGACACGTCAGCCTTTGCGAAGCATGATCAGGCCCTTCAAGAGCCTCACGCCAAGGCAGAAACAGCGTCAGCTCGAAGAACGCGAGGAGTGGCTGCGCGACGTTGACCTACTTCAGGCCTTCGACGAAATCTTCGATTTCATGCCCGAGTATCGCATTTTCCTGAAGCGCCGGGCGGGGGAGATCATGTTTCTCAGTCGCGCCATGGTCCGCACGCTGCGGGTAGACGATGAAGCCGCGTTGATCGGCGCGCAGGACCATGATGTCACTCCAGGGCCATTGGCCGATCTTTATTGCGCCCGGGATGAAGAGGTGCTCCGCACTGGCAAATCCATCAACGGCGTGATGGAGGTGTGGTTCACCCGCGAGGGCATCCCCCAGTGGTTCCTTTGCCACAAGGCCCCCCTTCGCAATCGACAAGGGCAAATCATCGGCATCATCGGGTTCCTCAAAGAGTACCAAGACCTAACGCACCTGCCGGTGGACGAGCCTCTGGACCAACTTTTGACATTCATCCGCGAGAACCTCTCTTCCGAGTTGCGGATTCGCGACCTGGCGGAAATGAGCAACCTTTCCGTGCGCCAGTTAGAAAGGATTTTTCAGACTGTCTTCGGCATGAGTCCGCGAAAGTACATCACAAAGCTGCGAATCCGCGTCGCGGTGCGACTGTTGCTCGAGACGAACCTGCCCGTCGATCACATCGCCTTGGAAACAGGCTTCTGCGATCAAAGCGCCCTGACGTATTACTTTCGTCGCGAACTAGGCGTCACTCCCTACAAGTTCCGCAAGGCCGCCGCGCTTTGGAGCAGTTATAACTTGAAGGTTTCCGCGAATTCATAGCGTTTCGCGGACACCTTGGTTCACTGAACCCACTCGGAGTGAGAAACGAGGATTCAGGCGAGTTCCAGCGACATGACCGCCGGTTCGAATCGCCGGGCCGCGTAGGCATGCGTCCGCTGGCAATAGCGCACCCGCACCACACCAGGGATGCTGGTGGGGATGGGCGGGGCATGGTGCTGTCCGCCCAGCATGATCCCCTGCCAGTCGCTCGGGGCGCTTTCCAAGCAGGCTTTTAAGCGTTTGAGCACGGACGCAGTTGGGACGGTCGAACCATGGCTCGTAATTCCAGGCAATCGGTAAGGTTCTCCCGCTACTTCCTCGAACCCGTCAATATCACCCATCGGCGATACGAAGCCCTGCGGGCCTACTTCGTGGAGGGGCTCCCCTCGGCCGAGGCGGCAAAACGGTTCGGCTACACCCCGGGAAGTTTCCGCGTCCTGACGCACCAGTTCCGCCGGAACCCCACGCGCGAGTTTTTCCTCCCGTCGGCACGCCAGTCCAGGCCGCACTGCAAGCAGAACCGGCTGCGGGACCAGGTGGTGGCGTTGCGTAAACAGAACTTCTCCGTCGGCGACGTCAGTCGCGTCCTGTCGCGGGAAACCGAGGCGATCAGCCCGGCGGCGGTGGCGGAGATTCTCCGCGCCGAGGGCTTTGCCAAGCTGCCCCGGCGGCTGGACGAGGAACGGCCGGAGAACCCGCGGCCGACGATCGCGGAGGTGGCCGATGTCCGCCAACTCGATCTGACGCCGCGGCAGTTTCGCACACGCTTCGGCGGGCTGTTCTTGTTTCTCCCCTGGCTGGCTTCTTGCGGCTTGGATGCCATGCTTCGCCGGGCCGGACTGCCCGGTTCGGAGATGGTGCCCGCCGGCTGCGCGATGCGCTCCCTGTTGGCGCTGAAACTTTGCGGCAACGCGCGGCACAGTCACGTGATGAGCCACGTGCTCGACGAGGGACTGGCCTTGTTCGCGGGGCTGAACGTGGTGCCCAAGCGGTCCTTCCTCACCGAATACAGTTGCCGCATCGAGCCGAGTTGCTATCCGGCACTGATGCGGGCGTGGTTTGACGCAGTCGGCCGGCTGGGGCTGCAGTGGGGAACTTCCTTCGATCTCGACTTCCACACGATCCCCTTCCACGGCGAGGATGCGTTGGTGGAGAAGCACTATACTACAAAGCCCAAGCATTGTGAAAATGTTCACAAGAATATCACCCGGCAAGGGCGTTAAGTTGTTGCAACGTTACGTGTTGTGAGCGGCACAAGGCCGTAATGATTTCTCGGCCTTGGGTGGTCACATGGTATCGCCCGATGCGAAGGCCCGTTGACGGGCCTTCCCCGCCGTAGGCGGTCTTCGGCCCGGCGTTTTACGCCGGGTAACGCTTTCGATCACGCGCTGAACCATGAGCCCCGTTCACGGGGCTTCTCGCCAGAGCCGCGCTGGGGAATCGACCAAAGCGCAGGCCCGTTGACGGGCCTTGTCCGCCGTAGGCGGTCTTCGGCCCGGCGTTTCACGCCGGGTCGCGGTTTCGATCCCATGTCGAACCTTAAGCCCCGTTCACGGGGCTTCTCGCAGTGGCGCTGTTTACGCCGACTCCTCTGTGGAGCGCGGGCATCTTGCCCGCATTGGTCATGGCGGGCGGGACGCCCGCGCTCCGTGTTTTGCCCCAGCGAGAAGGCCCGTCAACGGGCCTCGCGCCGTGGCGTTGGTCCGCGGATACCCGGCATGAATGCCGGGCCGAAGACCGCCTGCGGCGGCAAACGCCCGTGAACGAGCGTCTTCGGACAAGCTCTTGCCCGCGATCTTTTCCCCTCGATCCTCGGCCCCTTGTGGTTCCCGTGGTCGATGTGCAAAATCTCCTACGGCGTTTTCGTCCCGGGGGACGTTTGTTGGACGCCGTTTCCCGCGCCTATCGCACGCCCCGCATCCTCGACCAGCGGATCACGCTTGCGGATGACGAGGGGCCGATCCGGCAACTGGTGGTGACGGAGTTGGGCCACGAAGACCCCACGCTGTTGTTGACCAATCCATGGCCCGTTCCCCCGCGAAACTGATCGGACGGTACGCGCAACGGATGTTGATCGAGAACGGCATTCAAGACGGGATCGACTTCTTCCACATCGACGCCCTGTCCTCGGCCGTGGCGCTGAAGGTGAATTGCGACCTGGGGCTGACCTTGATGGCCAGCAGCCTGTATCGCCTGCTGGGCAGCCGGATCGGGCACGGGTACGAAACCGCCAAGTCGCGGCGCCTGTTCCGCGATTTCGTGGACGCGACGGCCAAGGTGATCGTTACCGAGCGGGAAGTGGTCGTTCGTTTTCAGAGGCGCGCCCACAACCCCCTGCTGTTGGCCGCGGGCCTCGACCGGACCGACACGCCGTTGCCCTGGTTCGGACGCAAGCGACTGCAACTGAGGTTCGGATAAGCTGTGCATGGAATCCAAGCAAAACCTAACGTGTCCTACCAGGAACCGCCTCTTTGTTAATCGAAAAGGGGCCTATGGGAATCCAGGCTAGCATTGGCGGCAGGTGCCAGGCGGGGGGCGGAGGGGCGGAGG
>Ga0209101_1003135_pt1 | contig 10255 bp, 8 predicted proteins | sample ConPoolayeCmetaG_FD_185481 | JGI IMG/M metagenome (GOLD analysis project Ga0209101, IMG submission 185481) | Hot spring microbial mat communities from California, USA to study Microbial Dark Matter (Phase II) - Cone Pool mat layer C metaG... ... | reverse complement strand
CCGAGATCGGCGGATAATTCTGGCCTTCTTGATTCTTAGCGTATTCCAGACGGCATTGCCGTTCACCTTGATCTCGTGGGGCGAGACGCGCATTGACTCGGCAGTGGCGTCCATTCTGAACGCCACAATGCCGCTGTTCACCATTGTCATTGCCCACTTCTGGCTGCTCGATGAGAAACTGACCCTGAGCCGGATGGCAGGGCTGGTTGTGGGCTTCGCTGGTGTGGTGATCTTGATGAGTCGTGACCTGGGGCCGGCGGGCTTGAGGGGCAACTTGCTGGGCCAACTTGCAGTACTGGGGGCGGCGATCAGTTACTCCGTTGGCGTGACATTCACCCGCCGCCATCTACAGGGCCAGTCTCCGGTGGTGCAATCCACGCTGACGTTATTATTTGCTGATGTGATTCTGTGGTTGGTAACTCCCTTTGCCGAGCACCCAATCCGGCTGCCTGCCCTGCCAATCACGTGGCTGGCGCTGCTGTGGCTTGGATTGCTCGGATCGTGCACCGCCTATCTGCTGTACTTCTACTTGATCAATACCTGGGGCGCGACGCGGGCCTCGGTTGTGACCTATGTTTTTCCAGTGATCGGCCTGATCCTGGGGATCGTCTTTCTCAACGAAGCCGTTGACCTACGGTTAGTCATCGGCTCGTTGCTGGTGGTGGCCGGGATCGTAGTGGTTAACCTCAAGCTCCGCCGTGCTACCGAGTCACCAACCCCTACACCTGCGCGGTGAGGTACAATACCTATGTTAACTGGGCCGTAGGGGCGGATTACTTAGTTGCATAACTTCCTACCTCCTCCGCCCTCACACTGATCGGGAGAGGCACGTCATGATCGTCCCTGATGGTGTGGAACAAGTGCTGCTCAACGAAGACGTGATACGGCGCCGAGTAGACGAACTTGCTGTGCAGATCAGCGCCGACTATCACGACGACGATGAGCTTGTGTTGGTAGGGGTGTTGAAGGGAGCCTTTATCTTCCTCGCCGATCTCTCCCGTCGCCTGACTATCCGGCATCATGTGGATTTCATCGCACTTGCCAGCTACGATGGCGGACATGTCCGTAGTGGTAGTGTTCGCATGATCATGGATACACGCACCGCTCTGGCCGGACGACATGTGTTGATCGTTGAGGATATTCTCGATACAGGCTATACGCTCAATTATCTGATCCGTAACTTCCAAGCACGCAACCCTGCCTCGCTGCGGACGTGCGTTCTGCTACGGAAATTGGAGCGCGAGGAGGTTGCCGTCCGGGTAGATTATCTCGGTTTTGACATCCCCAACGTGTGGGTGGTTGGCTATGGGCTAGATTATGCTGACCGGTACCGCACTCTACCCTATATCGCCGCGCTCAAGCCAGAAACGTACCAGACAAGCTGACTGTGGATGGTATGGATCGCTGCCCTGCACTCCCGATGGTGTTGGGGATGTCTATGGGCTGCGTCACAGTGCTTGACAGTCCTGGCTAGTCCCCCGTCTCGATTATTGCATCGGCAGGCATACCAGGCTTCAGCCTGCCATCCGGGTTTTCGATCCGGACATGTACGGCGAAGACCAGGCTGACTCGATCCTCCTCAGTTTGCACGTTGCGTGGCGTGAACTCAGCCTCACGAGAGAGGAACGTCACTGTGCCTTCAAAAGTTTCGCCGGGGTAGGCATCCACTGTGATGTGCACCGGCGCCCCCAGCCTCAACAGCCCGATCTGCGTTTCGGGGATATACAGCACCAATTTAAGGGTGCTGAGGTCAGAGAGTGTGAGGAGTGGCACGCCAGGTGAGGTGATTTCCCCGGCGTGGACGGAGCGTGTGGTTACAATCCCTTCAACGGGCGCGATCAGCGTCAGTTGCGCGATCTGCGCATCGATCAGGGCTACCTGTGCTTCAGCCATGGCCACCTGGGCCTCGGCGATGTCAACCTCTTCTGGCAACGGTCCGTTGGCGACCAAGTCATACTGTGCCTGGGCTAGTGCAACGCGGGCCTCGGCGATAGGAATCTGAGACTGCACCGCCCGCGCCTGAGCAATGGCGGATAGAGGGTGCTCCCGCTGTCCCTCCAGCAATGCCAACTTCTGCTGCGCCCCTAGCGCCTGGGCCTCGGCTGCTCTAAGCTGGGCCTCTAGAATCTGCACCTGGTACTCTTGGAACTCAATCGCCTGTTCATCGCGTGGCTCATCGATCCGTAGCCACCCCAGTTTGATCCGTGCTTCTTCTAATTGCTGTTGGGCCAGTTCGACCTGCCGGGCGGTGAGATTGACCTGGGTCTGGGCAGCAGCGATCTGCACTTCCACTGACTGGGGATTGCCAGCAGCAGCCCATGCGCCACTCGACGCACGACGCGCACCACGCAGAGCCGCCTGTGCTTCGTCGAGTGCTGCCCGAGCTGCTGCCAGCTCTTCCTCATTAGCTCCCGCACGCAGCCGATTGAGGGTGGCCTGGGCAACCGCGACAGCGGCCTCTGCTTGGGCACGATTGGCCCGCAGGAGGGTATCGTCCAGCACGATCAACACCTGCCCCGCTGTTACTGGTTGCCCCTCTTCAACTCGCACTTCGGCCACACGCCCAGCCGTCTCAGCGACGACGCTCAAGCTTTCCGCTTCCAGGAAGCCCGACGCTTCTATCGGCTCAGCGGTTTCACTTTCGGTGACGCTATCAGTTGCACACGCAGCTAGGATAAGGGCGGTCGCCAGCGCGATGATCCCGCTCCACGTACGCCAGACTGCTGTTCCCAAAATCCACACCTCCTACTCGAACACCGCATCGGCAGGCATACCGGGCTTCAAGGAGTGATCCTCGTTCTGAATCTGAATCTTCACGGCGAATACGAGGTTCACGCGCTCTTCGCGGGTTTGCACGCCCCGCGGGGTGAATTCTGCCTCGTCGGCTATACGCACGACCGTTCCTCTGAATACCCGACCAGGGAATGAGTCGACCGTAACCGTCACCGCTTGATTGAGGTGCACCTCGCCAAGCTGAGCTTCAGGCACATAGACCGTTAATTCAACCACATCCAAGTTACCAAGTGTCACCAAGGGCACACCGGGCGCAGCCAGCTCTCCCACATGCACAGTCTGCTCCAGCACGATCCCGTCAATAGGTGCGGTGATGGTCATCCGGGCAATCTGCGTACCGATGGCTTCGACGGCTGCCCGTGCCTCCTCGACCTGTGCATCAGCTACAGCGAGGTCTTCCGGGCGAGGGCCAGCCCGTAAGGCTTCAAGTTCGGCCTGGGCACGGGCCAGCGATGCCTGAGAGGTTTCGAGTTGTGCCTGTGCGCTGCTGACCTGCGCCAGCAGCCCTGTTGGGCTATCTGCATAGTCTTGAAGTGTGTTCACCAGGTCCTGTGCGCCCTGTACTGCTTCCTGCGCCATGTTGAGGTTGATCTGAGCCTCGTAATAGCGCTGTGGTGAGAGCGTCATATCAAGCGGCAGGCTGCCCACCGTGCCACCCATTCCGAATCGGTTGGCCTGATGGCGGGCCGCCTCAAGCTGGTCGAGACCATAATAATAGAGTTCAAGCGACCGGTCGGCAGCAGTGAACCCTATTTGAGCAGCGACAAGCTGTTCGCTGGCGACGGCGAGCTGCGTGCGGGCGTCCGCTAATTGAAGCTCGATCTCCTGTGGGTTGTTAGCGATGGCCGCTGCATCAGCCACCGCGATGGCTGCCGCATCCACCGCTGCCTGGGCAATTGCCACTTGGGCCTGTGCTTGGCGGATAATTTCCTCGCGTGGGGTAGCTGCCAGCAAATTCCGCTGGGCGATCATCATATCAAGCTGGGCCTGCGCTGCATCCCTCTGTGCTTCAAGCATGGCCGTGTCAAGCCGCAGCAACACATCGCCTGCTACGACTTCATCACCTTCCTCGAAGGCTCGTTCTAACACACGCCCGCCCATTTCAGCCGCCACCTCGATCTGTTCGGCTTCAATGAATCCGGAGACTTCCAGTTGCCCGGGGATGGTCTGCCGGGCAGCTTCAAATTGTTCAACGAGATGCTGGCGTGGGCCATTCTGAGCACTGCTGAAGAGCACTGCCGCTGCGCCGCCGATCAGCAGGAGAGCCACTACTATCGTGACAATGATTCGTCGTCTGGTCATCGTACGTCCCACCTAAGAAGCCTCAACACAGAGATGAGGAGACCACAGACACAGGTTGTTTTTCATCCCTGCGTTCTTGGGTTTCGGATACTTACTCCGCACGCCGGATGCAGGAAATGAACACGTCCTCCAGCGAGGGTGCGATCACCTCCATTGAACCCGGCTCAACATTCTGAGAGCGCAGCAGGTCGCGGATTGACTCGATGTGTTGCCCGATCTCCGCGCCAATGACATGAATCTGCGCCCCGTATAGGGCTACTTCCTCCACCGGCAGCTTGCCCCGTCGGTGCGCTTCACCGAGCACCGTCATGGCAAGGGTAGGGTCATTGGGTGCGATCTCCAGCACTTGACCCTGCATCATTGTGTCTTTAATATGCTGCGGCGATCCGCGCGCGATGATGTGCCCATCGTGGATGAAGGCCAACTCTTCGCAATGCTCGGCTTCGTCCATGTAGTGCGTCGTGACGAAAATAGTTGTGCCTCGCATAGCGATCTCGTATAATAGATCCCAGAACGCACGCCGCGAGACTGGATCGACTCCCGCCGTCGGCTCGTCGAGGAATACAAGATCAGGCTCGTGCAAAATGGCCGCGCCGAGCGCCAGTCGTTGGCGCCATCCGCCGGAGAGGTTCTTCGTCCGCTCGCGCTCGCGGCCCTTCAGATCGGCCATCTCCAACGCAAACTGGATGCGCTCTTTAAGCCGATCGCCCCTCAGGCCGTAAGTGCGCCCATAGAAGCGCAAGTTCTCGATCACGGTCAGGTCATCGTATAAGCTGAAACGTTGAGACATGTAGCCCAATCGGGGGCGGACACTTTCTGCCTGGTGGGTAATATCGTGGCCCAGCACGAAGGCCGTTCCAGCAGTGGGGTGCAGCAGGCCCAGCAACATCCGAATCGTGGTTGTCTTGCCAGAGCCATTCGGCCCCAAGAAACCAAAGATCTGCCCGCGCTGCACGTGGAAGGTGATGTGATCGACCGCTATGAACTCGCCGAACTTCTTAGTCAGGCCCTCAACCCAGATCGCGCGTTCCCGCCCGTTCTGGGTCGGCTCGTTCTCTCCCAGCGGGGGAAGGGGAGTGAGGGTTCTCATGGCTGCCCCTCCTTATCCGCCTGAGCACGCCTGCGGATCAGGGATACAAACGCCTCCTCCATACGTGGCTCGATCCGTCGCATGCCCCTGGCTGCCAACCCGGCCTCGCCCAGCGTTTGCTCGATGATGCGCTGTCCCTCGGCTACATCGTCCACGAACACGTGCAATAGCTCGCCGAACGACTGCACCTCGCGGATTCCCGGCAGTCTCCGTAGCAGCTCACGCGCCCGGCGGCGGTCGCTAGGTTGGAATTCCAGCATCTGCCCAATTAGACGGTTGCGGATCGCGGTGGGAGCATCGCATTCGATCAGCCGCCCCTGGTACATCAGCCCCACCCGCGAGCAACGCTCGGCCTCATCCATGTAGGGGGTACTGACCACAATGGTCACGCCTTGAACGTGCAGGTTGGTCAGAATATCCCAGAACTCGCGGCGCGACACCGGATCGACCCCGGTAGTTGGCTCGTCCAGGTACAGGATCTCCGGTTCATGGATCAGAGTGCAAGCCAGACCAAGTTTCTTCTGCATCCCGCCGGAAAGCCTCCCTGCTCGGCGGGTGCGGAAGTCCGTGAGACGAGCGAAGTGGAGCAGCCGCTCGATGCGCTCCTTACGAACCGCCCCCCCGACTCCGTATACGTCGGCGAAGAAGTTCAGGTTCTCAGTCACTGAGAGGTCACGGTACAGGCTGAAGGTCTGTGCCATGTACCCGATCCGCGTTTTGATCGCCTCCGGCTCTCTGACTGTATCGAACCCGGCGACGGTTGCCGAACCGCTGGTCGGGTCCATGATCGCTGCCAGTAAGCGGAGAACTGTGGTTTTGCCCGCGCCGTCCGGTCCCACCAGCCCAAAGATCTCTCCCTTGTAGATCGTCAGGTCAAGGTCGCTGACCGCGACCGTCTTGCCCCTGCTAAACTCGCGGCGTAGCGCATTGGTCTGGATGATGATTTCGTCGCTGTTGTGTGTCATACCGCCTAATCCAAGCTCTTACGGAAACGTCGCGCTGCCTGAATCAAGATCACGCTGCAGAACGCGGTGAGGATCAGCACTTCGTTCTGCAGCGGGGCTAAGCCGACTCCCTTCAAGACAATGCTGCGGACAATGATCAGCATGTACCGCAATGGGATAGCATAGCTCAGCATTTTAAGCCCCCAGGGCAGGGCCTCCAGCGGAAAGAAGAAGCCTGACAGGAAGATCGCCGGCATGATGATCAAGAAGCTGAGCAATATGGCTTCCTGCTGGGTGCTTGTCACTGTCGAGATGAGGATCCCAATCCCCAGTGATCCGAGCAGAAATAGAGCAGACAGCCCCAACAGGAGCCAGATGCTACCTCGAATGGGCACGCCGAACCAGAAAACGCCAACTGCAAGCACCTCCAGCAAGTCGAAAAATGATAGCACTACATAGGGCGCGGTCTTGCCGATCACCAGCTCGATGGGCCGGATGGGTGTGACGATGAGCTGTTCCATCGTGCCCAGCTCGCGCTCGCGGACGATAGCCAGTGAGGAGAGCATGGTCGCCAGGAATTGCAGCAACATGCCCATCAGGGCGGGGATCATGAAGTTGGCGCTCTCCATGCCGGGGTTATACCAGACCGTCGGGCGCACCTCTAGGCCAGTGGACTGCACGCCGAAGTGTCCCATCCGTTCCGCCTGGCCAGTTTGAAGTGCGGCTGCCAGGACAGTATTGGCGACAGTCGGATCGGAGCCATCCACGATGAAACCGACCTCGACGGTCTGCCCTCCGAGCAAATGCTCGCTGTAGGCGCGGGGCACGATCATGGCTGCCCGCACATCTCCCTGGTCTAGCAGCGCGGCAAGCTGTTCTTCTGTTTCCACATAGTGGGTTACTTGGAAGTACGATGTAGCTTCATAGGCCCGCACCAACGCCCGGCTAGCCGGCGTATGGTCGGCATCGAGCACAGCCAGCGCAATATTATCGATGTCCGTGGTGGCTGCATAGCCCAGAAGCACCATCTGGATGACCGGGATTAGGAAGATCAGGGTCAGCGTGCGCGGGTCGCGGAAGATGTGCAGAACTTCTTTTCGCGTAATCGCCAGCGTGCGCGCGATCATGCTCGATCCTCCCGTTCGGCCACACCGTACAGGAATACATCCAGGATAGCTGGTATCCAGAAGTCAGGGCCTGCGTCCGGCAGTGGTAGCTCGATCATTTCAGCGAGCACGTTACGCCCATGCGAGAAGGCCACTAGTTGGGTCAGCACATAGCCAATCATCATCATGGCAAAGCACCGGGTAAGCACGAATACGCTCACGTCTTTGCGCATTCCCCCGGCAGCTTGGGCCTCCTGTCCAAGCCGTACCATGTGAGGAACAACCTGGCTTGCCAGCGCTCGGATTGTACTCCCCTCGAATTCTTGAATGTCGATCATGACCAGCCTAAAGAAGTCGGAATTCTCAGTGACCAAGCTTTCCAACCGGGTGAATGCCTGGCGGATCAGCGCCGGGCCGCTCTCGGCGTCGAGGCTATCGATGATGTCGATAGCGCTGGAGTAGGGGTTGCGTGCTTCCAGCAGGGCACGGAATATCTCTTCCTTGCTGCTAAAGTGGTTGTAAATGCCACCGACGGCAATTCCCCCTGCCTCATGGGCGATCTGTCTCACGCTGGTTCCGTTGAATCCGTTCGAGAGGAACAGCCGCTCAGCAGCATCCAGGATTGCCTGGCGCGTCTGCTCTCCTCGCGTCCCACCTACATTGGCTTCCAGGGGCATGGTTCGCCTCAGCAAATGAGCAGCCCATATGAATGAACGTTCGTTCATATTGTAGTATGGATAAGAAGAACTGTCAATGGAGAGCGGCTAGGCAGCCTACAAATAGGGGTGGGCAGTTGATTTGGTTGGGTCGATGTCCAGTGCCGCGCTCAGATGGCTGACGAGCCTGTTCCGATCTGCTGGGGGCAGAAAGGCAGCGCGGGCGGCGGTTAAGATCTGCTGCTTGAGGTCACCCAATGTGAAGCCCTGGTATTCAATCGCACGCAGCATTTCCTGACTGAGGGTGACACCGCTGACGCTGGAATTGTCGGTGTTGAGGGTTGTGAGCAGCCCCGTCCGGTACATAATTCGCAACGGGTGTTGCTCATAGCTGCGGGATACCCCCGATTGAACATTGCTCGTCGGGCATACTTCATAGACAATGCCACGTTCACGGGTCATCTGGAGCACACCGGCGTCTTCGATGACCCGCACGCCATGGCCCAATCGCAGAGCACCGAGCCGTTCCACTGCTAGGACGATGCTCTCCGGTCCCGCCCACTCGCCTGCATGAATGGTAACTCCCAGCCCCGCCTCACGCGCCATCGAGAAGATCGGGGCGAACTCCTCACCCAGATATTTGTTCTCGGCCCCTGCCAGGTCGAGACCAACAATCCCGCGATCCATACGCTCAATGGCAATACGGGCTACCTCATGGCCCAGTTCGACGCTCTCATGCCGGTTCATGCTCACGATCAGCCTGACTTCGATACCGAAATCTCGGCTACCGCGCTCAGCGGCAGCAATGGCCCAGTCCGTCACATCCGCTAAGGGAAAACTCTTTGCCCGCGCCAGCGCCATTGGCGTAAAACGCAGCTCAAAGTATACGATGCCATCAGCAGCCGCATCAGCGACGGCTTCGTACACTAGCCGGTCGATGATCTCTGGCGATTGGAAGAACCCGCGCAACGCCCCGAACTTGCTGAGATACGCCCCCGGATTGGCCTCATCCTCTACTGTCATCTGAACCAGCGAGCGTATATCTTCGACCTCATAGCCGGGAAGGTCCATCCTGCACTGGCGCGCGATCTCGGCCAGAGTGGTGAGGCGTAATGACCCTTCCAGATGGCGGTGCAGCTCGACCTTCGGTATCCCCTTTAACGTCTCGTAAAGCATCGGGTCGCTTATGCTGCTTCTGCGATCCATTCGTCGCTTCCCTTAGCCATAACGTCACTCGAGAGAGCGGTCTATCTTACTTCCGCACTGACTCAACGCCGCCTGCCGCGCTTGCGCCTGCCCCCGGTATGAACTATCTCGCTCTGTTTGACAGTTTGCTGACTTTGTTGGACGGTGCGGTAGTGGCAATCCTTGAACTTCTTGCCGCTGCCACACGGGCAGGGGTCGTTGCGGCCAACGTTGCTCCACAGGTCACGCCGTACCTCAAGCCCCCCGCCGCTCGTCGCTCGTCTCTTGGTGGCCGATATTTTCTGCCGCTCCAGGCGGTAGCCTGCTCTGGTCATCTCGTCGAGTTTCTGCGCCTGGAGCCGCTTTTGCTCGATGATCATGCTATGGCGTGGCAGCTCATTGAAGAAGCGACGGGCAATCTCTTCCTGCACGCCCTCGCGTAACTGGTCAAACATTTCGAAAGCCCGGCGCTTGAACTCCACCTTCGGATCGCGCTGCCCATAGGCTTCCAGGCCAATGCCTTGACGCAGGTCGTCGATTGCCAGCAGGTATTGTCGCCACTCGTTGTCAATCACACTGAGCATCACTGCTTGCTCATATTCGGTAAGCGCATCCGGCCCGATGGAATAAACATACGCCTCAGGCTCGAACCGCTCAGCCGCTTCGCCAGAGCCATCCGCCCCATTGCCGGAACCTTCAACCGGAGGGTGGCGGGCGATCTCGATCAGATCATCCACCCGCTCCAATAGAGCTTCGATCATGTCGTCGGGCTCCAGTTTAGCCAACAGTGCCCGCATCGCCTTGCTGAGGGCCATATCCAGGGCACGATAGAATCGGCCCTGCGTTTCAGCGAAGCGGGCGCCTCGGGCTGTATCGGCCAGGTATTCCCGGAATGCCCGATCCATCTCGGCACGCAAAGTCTCTTCGACACTCTGTACCCAATCCCCATGCGCGCGGTGGGCGTACCGCTCGAACAGCGTATACACCCGCGAGGTGAAGCGTTCCCACCCCACAATGCCATGTGCACCAATCGCTGGGAGGGGGGGCCAGGGCGGCACGATGCGCGCGATCTCCACATACAGCATATGCAGGGGATAGCCTTGATCGATCCCATCCAACACCCGCTGATGCAACTCTTCCTGAAGCGTGGCTGCATCGGACAGCGTCAATAACTCAGCC
>Ga0209101_1003134_pt1 | contig 10258 bp, 10 predicted proteins | sample ConPoolayeCmetaG_FD_185481 | JGI IMG/M metagenome (GOLD analysis project Ga0209101, IMG submission 185481) | Hot spring microbial mat communities from California, USA to study Microbial Dark Matter (Phase II) - Cone Pool mat layer C metaG... ... | reverse complement strand
TCCAGTTCTACCTGGAGAACACCCGTGCCCTGTCAGCCGAGGTCGGCTATGTCTCGCTCCCAGAGGAGATCATCCCCCTGGCCCAGGCTCGCTTCAACGAGCGCGTGACGGGCACGCTCTTCCCAGAAGGGTCAACGGTGGGTGTGTCCATCCAGGACCTGCTGGAAGCCGAACGTTAAAGGCCCCCAACCGGCTGGCTGGGAAGAGGTGAACTACATCGTCGGCACGGCTTACTGGATTGATAAGCCGTGCCGACTAGCTTGAGAGGCAGCGATATCGTTTGCCCTGCACCGCCCAACCGCAGATAATAGAGTGGATTCCAAAACTATGGCCTCTCAACAAAGCGAGCTGCTCTTGACCGTCACATCTCCCAGGCCCCTGACCACACGCATCTCGTTCGGGCGCAAGGCATTCGAGCAGGTCATCCGCATGATCCTGCTGCTGTGTGGCCTGGTCAGCGTGGTGACCACCATAGGTATCATCGCCGTCCTCATCGTTGAAACGGTTGAGTTCTTCCAGCAGGTGACGCTGGCGCAGTTCCTCCTCGATACCCAGTGGACGCCCGTTTTCGTTGACAAGCACTTCGGCATCTGGCCGCTCATCACCGGGACGCTGATGACCTCGGCGATTGCGCTGGCCGTATCCCTGCCGCTGGGCCTGATGACGGCAACCTATCTCAGCGAGTATGCTTCTCAGCGCGCACGCGCGGTCATCAAACCCATCCTGGAGATCCTGGCCGGCGTGCCGACGGTGGTGTATGGCTATTTTGCCCTGCTATTCATCACGCCGCTGCTGCAACGGGTGATCCCCGATCTGGCTGGCTTTAACGCGATCAGCCCCGGCGTTGTCATGGGGATCATGATCCTGCCGCTGGTCGCTTCGCTCAGCGAAGACGCCCTTCACGCCGTGCCGGTGGCCCTGCGCGAAGCGGCCTACGGCCTGGGCGCAACCCGCTACGAGGTGACCACCCAAGTGGTCGTCCCGGCGGCGCTATCGGGGATCACTGCTTCGATCATCCTGGCTGTCTCGCGCGCCGTCGGGGAGACGATGATCGTGGCGGTGGCAGCCGGGCAACGCCCTACCCTGACCCTCGACCCGCGCCGCCCGATCCAGACTATGACCGCCTATATCGTCCAGATGAGCCTGGGCGACACACCGGTCTACTCCCTGGATTACCAAACCCTGTTTGCAGTGGGGTTTACCCTGTTCGTGATCACCTTTATCCTGAACCTGATCAGCGACGCTGTGGTGCGCCGCTATCGTGAGACGTACTGAAGCCGAGGTCGACCCATGACGACACCCACTTTATCCCAGGCGCCGTCAGGCGAGCTTCGCTGGCGATACCTCCAGGGGCGGGTCTTTGAGGCACTGGGGTTGCTGTCGATCCTGGTGGGCCTGATCATGCTGGCTCTGCTGTTCTACAGCGTAGCCCGCGACGGGTTGCCACGTCTGATTCCCTGCCAGACCAGCCAAGCCTTCCCGTTCCTGGAATGCGACTTCGCCGCCACTTGGCGCTTCCTGACGAGCTTCCCCTCCCGCAGGCCCGAAGACGCTGGCATTGCCTCGGCACTGGTGGGTTCGGCGTACATGGTGGGGCTGATGGTCATCTTCGCCTTCCCGCTGGGCATCGGGGCAGGCATCTACCTTGAAGAGTACGCCCCGAAGAACTGGCTGACCTCCCTGATCCAGATCAACTTGGCTAACCTGGCAGGCGTTCCCTCGATCATCTATGGGTTGCTGGGGTTGCAGCTCTTTGTGCGCTATCTGTTCGCTATCACGGGCGGGCGATCGGTGCTGAGCGGCGCCCTCACCATGGCGCTACTGGTGATGCCAATTATCGTCATCGCCACGCGGGAGGCCATCCGCGCCGTACCAGATGAGCTACGCCAGGCGTCGCTGGCCCTGGGAGCCACGCGCTGGCAGACGATCCGCTATCACATCTTGCCGTATGCCATGCCTGGCATCCTCACCGGAACGATCCTGGCCGTGGCACGGGCCATCGGCGAGACGGCTCCGCTGATCACCATCGGCGCTCTGACCTATATCGCATTCCTGCCGGATAGCCTGCGCAGCTCGTTCACTGTTCTTCCCATCCAGATTTTCAACTGGGTCTCCCGCCCCCAGCAGGGGTTCTATCAAGCCGCTGCTGCTGCCATCCTGGTGTTGCTGGTCTTCCTGCTCTCCATGAATGGCCTGGCGATCTACCTCCGTAATAGGTTCGAGAGAAAATGGTAAGCCCACTGCGATTCAACCTCCGCACGAGCGACGGCCTACAGGCCGAAACCGCCGAGGTCGCGGTCACCTTCCGTAACGTCAGCGTGTGGTACGGCCATGACCTGGCGATCCGCGACATCTCGCTAGATATCCCCCGCCGCCAGATCACGGCCATCATCGGGCCATCGGGCTGCGGCAAAAGCACGCTGCTGCGCTGCATCAACCGCATGAACGACCTGATCCCCGGTGCGCGCGTGGAGGGCGAGCTGCTGTACGATGGCATCAACGTCTACGCCCCCGGCATTGATCCAGTGGATGTGCGCCGCCGCGTGGGGATGGTCTTTCAGAAGCCCAACCCCTTCCCCAAAAGCATCTACGACAACGTCGCCTTCGGGCCGCGCGTCAACGGGATCAAGGGCAACATGGACGAGATCGTGGAGCGCGCACTCCGGCAGGCGGCGCTGTGGGACGAGGTGAAAGACAAGCTGCGCGAGAGCGGGTTGGCGCTCTCCGGCGGGCAGCAGCAGCGGTTGTGCATCGCCCGCGCGCTGGCCGTCGAGCCAGATGTCATTCTGATGGACGAGCCTGCTTCGGCCCTCGACCCGATTGCTACCCTCAAGATCGAAGACCTGATGCAGGAGCTTAAGAAGGACTACACCATCATCATCGTCACCCACAACATGCAGCAGGCTGCCCGCGTCTCGGATATGACTGCTTTCCTATCCATCGACCGTACCGTTGAGGATCAGCGGGTCGGGGTGCTGGTGGAGTACAGCCCGACGGAGGAGTTGTTCACCACCCCGCGCGAGCGCGAGACGGAGGATTACATCTCCGGGCGCTTCGGGTGATGGCGGACTGCCGGTCGCAACGCAGTAAACTTGTGCTATAATGCGATGAGATAGGTCTATAACATCCCAAGCTCGATGCGGTACGGTCCCTGGAGCAATGTATGGCTACCCCTTCTCATGCCCGCACGACCCTTGATCACGATCTTCAAGTGATCCGGGATGATGTCCTTCGGCTCGGCTCGCTGGTGGAGCAGTCGTTGGAGCGTGCCTTTGCGGCCTTCAAGACCCATGATGCCAGCCTGGCCCAGGATGTGATCAACGATGATCAAGTGATCAACGACCTGCGCTACAAGGCCGAGCACGAGATCACCTCTACGGTGGCCCTTCAGCAACCCATGGCTCACGATCTGCGCCTGCTGGTTGCCAGCCTGATCATCGCCAACGAGCTGGAGCGGATGGGCGATCACATGGAGGGCATCGCCCGCACGGTGCTCCGTCAGCCAGCGGAGCCAGGAGCGGAGATCCCCGCCCAGCTCCTCGACATGCGTCAGGTGGCGCTGAGGATGCTGCGGGAGGCGATGGACGCCTATCTGGCCGAGGATGTGGAGAGGGCCAGCCTGATCGCTGAGACGGATAACCAAGTTGATGCGTTATACCAGGACCTGTTCACCATGCTGGTGAACCAGATGGGTCAGGGTGCGCTATCCGTTGAGCGCGGCACGTACCTGTTGTGGGCGGGCCACAACCTGGAACGCTACGCCGACCGGGTGACCAACATCTGCGAGCGGGTGATCTATCTCGGCACTGGCCGCACAGGCGGGGGCCTGAATCCCAAGCCAGGCGAGTCGTCGGAAGGCTGATCTCCCCCCCAGCCCCCATTCGACGCGGCCACCGATCGGGTAGTGCGCTGAGCGTTGGTCGGAGTGGGCCAACAGCGCCCGCGCTTTCGGCGGCACGACCGCTGCCTGGTAGCCCTCACCAGCGAAATCGCGCCCGTAGCAGCGCCTCATAGGCGTCGGCGTTGTGCGGGGCCGCCCATCGATTGCCTCCGGGGTGTCAGATAGCCCCTCGTCGTATGCCCCTGACCCGATCAGGTCAAATGTCGCGCCGCAAAAATGACAAACGGACTGGATTACCCGGCCCGTTGTAGCTATAATGAGGGCAATCGCATCGCGCATCATTTCGGGGCGGGGTGAAAGTCCCCACCGGCGGTGATGGGCAACCGTCTCTTCGAGCCTGTTGCTCGCAGCCCGCGACCCGCGAGCCGCCAGACGGCCCGCGGTGGACTCCGGTGAGAAGCCGGGGCCGACGGTGACAGTCCGGATGGGAGAAGTGATGCTGTGCCGCACAGGCATCCCAAGACGCGCCTGAGGCTGCATTTGCCACGCACGCCCCGAAGGTGGAGGTTGCTCCTTCTTCGGGGTTTTGCTTGCGGGCAGGGCCGCCTTGCCACGTGGGCTGCTTCTCCCACCCCCGTCTCAACGACATCCGTTCATCTATAACAGGGGCGTTCCAATGGATGCCAACCTCCTCCGATCTGCCGACCCGATCCACGTTGCCCGGCCCCCCACTCGCAGGGGCGCGTCCCCGGCGGTGCGCTGGCGGCATAGCCTGCCGATCCTGGCCCTGGTTCTGTTCGTTACGGGCTGGGAGGCGCTGGTGCGGGTGGGAAATTACCCCGCCTTCCTGCTGCCGACGCCGGAGCGCGTCGCCCGCAAGCTGTTGAGCGTCATCGCCGACGGTACGTTGATTCGCCACACGGGCGTCACACTGGTCGAGGTGCTGGGCGGGCTGGCGCTGGGCCTGATCGTCGCCACCGTCCTGGGCTACGCGCTCGCCAAGTCGGTCGCGTTGGAGCGGGCCATCGCGCCCTATCTGGTGGCCTCGCAGGCTGTGCCGATCATCGCCATCGCTCCCCTGCTGGTGATCTGGTTCGGCCCCGGCCTGTGGAGCAAAATCCTGATCAGCGCCCTGATCGTGTTCTTCCCCATCCTGATCAACACCATCGCCGGGGTGCGGAGCGTTCCCACCGACCTGCGCGACCTGATGCGCTCGCTGCACGCCACCCGCTGGCAGACGTTTGCCAAGCTGGAAGTGCCCGCCGCGCTGCCGGTGCTGCTGGCCGGCCTGAAGGTCGGCGCGACGCTATCGGTGATCGGCGCCGTGGTGGGGGAGTTCGCCGGGTCGGACGCCGGGCTGGGCTTCATGATCAGCGTGGCCGACGGCCAGTATGATACGGCCCGGATGTTCGTCGGCGTGTTAGCGCTGGTGGCCCTGGCGCTGTCGTTGTACGGATCAGTGGCGCTGATCGAGCGCCGGGCGCTGGCGTGGCGCAGTAGTTGATTATGCCATTCGTTCCACTGAGGGAGATACCCATGCCATCTCGAATTGTTCTAGCGAGGCTGGCCGCTCTGCTGGCCGTGCTGCTGCTCTCCGCCTGTGCTGGGCCGACCGCCTCACCCCCCACCGAGGCAGGCCCGATCCCCGTCGATCTGTATCTGGCGTTCCGGCCCGACGTGCAGTTCGCGCCGTTCTACGTGGGGCTGGGGCAGGGTTTCTTTGCGGATCGAGGCTTGGAGGTGACCCTCACCCACCAATCCGAAAGCGACGCGCTGCGGCTGGTGGGCACAGAGACGGCAGGGCCAGGGATTAAGGCCGCCGTGGTCAGCGGGGAGCAGGTGCTGCTGGCCCGCGCCCAGGAACTCCCGGTGGTGTACGTCTTTGCCTGGTACCAGCGCTTCCCGGTGGCGATTGCCTCGAAAGCGGAGCGGGGCATTAGCGTGCCGGCTGACCTGGCCGGACGCAGCGTCGGTGTGCCGATGCTGGAAGGGGCCAGCTACATCGGGCTGGAAGCCCTGCTGGCCTCGGCAGGGCTGACCGATGCGGATATTGACCTCCAGGCGACGGGCTTCACACAGGTCGAGACGCTGCTGGCGGATCGCGTTGATGCGGTGGTGGTCTATGCCGCCAACGAGCCGATCCAGCTTGAGGCGGCGGGCGAGCAGGTGAACCTGATCTACGTCGCTGATTACGCCAACCTGGTGAGCAATGGCCTGGCGGTCAACGAGCAGGTGGCTACCGACCAGCCGGACGTGGTGCGCGCGCTGGTCGCCGCGCTCTCCGAGGCGCTGCAATATACCATCGACCACCCCGACGAGGCGTACCAGCTCAGCCAGGTGTACGTCGAGGGGCTAGACGATCCCGACAACGAGCCGACTCAACGCGAGGTGCTGGCCCGCTCCATCGAGCTGTGGCGTGCCGACCGCCTCGGCCAGAGCGACCTGGCCTCCTGGGTTGCCATGCAGGAGGTGCTGCTGAGCAGCGGTCTGCTCGATGCGCCGCTGGAGGTCGAGGGGGCGTTCAACAACGGGTTCCTGCCATGACCCTCGACACCCCCGTAGCGGCAGATGCGGCTGAGAAGCATCCGGTGGCCCCCTCTCCCCTCCTCTCAGCGCAGCACGTCAGCCACGTCTACCAGAACGGTGGCCTGCTGGTGGCCCTGCACGATGTGAACCTAGCGCTGCACGCCGGCGAGTTCGCGTGCCTGGTGGGGCCGTCGGGGTGCGGCAAGAGCACCCTGCTGCACGCCCTGGCGGGCTTGCTGCTTCCTAGCCAGGGCACAGTGATGCTCGGCGACGAGGTGGTGACGCGCCCCCGCCGCCGCATCGGCTACGTGTTCCAGAATGCCAACCTGATGCCCTGGCGCACGGTGTTGGATAACGTGGCGCTGCCGCTGGAGCTGCGCAGGGTTCCCCGCGCCGAGCGCGAGGCAGCGGCGCGGGAGCAGATCGCGCTGGTGGGGCTGGCGGGCTTTGAGGGGGCGTACCCGGCGGAGCTATCGGGCGGGATGGCACAGCGCGTCGCCATCGCCCGCGCGCTGATCACCCGCCCGGACGTGCTGTTGCTCGATGAGCCATTTGGGGCGCTCGACGCCCTGACACGGGAGCAACTCGGCGAGGAACTTCTGCGCATCTGGGCGGCGGGCGAAACCAGCGCTGTGCTGATGGTTACCCATTCGATCAGCGAAGCGATTCTGCTGGCCGACCGCGTGCTGGTGATGAGTCCGCGCCCTGGCCACATCGACGCCAGCTTCCCGGTGGATATACCCCGCCCGCGCAGCCTGGATATGCTGCACCGCCCGGAGGCTGGAGCACTGGCCAGGGCGATCCGCGCCGCCATCCGAGTCGGAGGGTAATACCCCCTCCTTGCCGGGGCGGCCCGGCCAGCAACTCTCTCCGTCTGGCCGCGTATAAGGATGGTAGGAACTGGGCTGCTGGCGGCAGGGACAAGATGCCTCTGGCGCTGCCTCGTGAACGGTCGGCCCCGCCAGAGCTAACTAACACCATCCTGGACTGCACAAGGAGGTATGGATCATGGAAACCCGTCCCCGGAATCAGGGCAACCGCACCGCCGCCGCCATTGGCGGGCTGCTGATCGTGTTTGGCGTGCTGTCCTTGCTGGGCAATTTCATTCTGGACCTCACCGGCCTGATGTGGGCAGCAGCGCTGGCGGCTGGCGCGGTGGTGGTCTACGGCATTTACCTCAGCGACCGCTCACAGTGGTGGCTCCAGATCCCGGCCTACGTGCTGCTGGCCCTCGCCGGGCTGATCGGGCTGACCGTCTTGAACATCCTTCAGGATGAGTGGATCGCCTCCTACGTGCTGTTTGCCATTGGCTTGCCCTTCCTGTATGTCTACGCGCGCCATCCGCGCGACTGGTGGCCGTTGATCCCGGCCTACACGATGGCCGCCATCGGCACAATGGTGGCGCTAATCAGCCTGGGCATCCTGAACGATCTGCTGATCCCGGCCTACGTGAATCTCGCCATCGCGCTGCCTTTCTTGTTCGTATACCTGCGGAACCGCCGGAACTGGTGGGCGCTGATCCCCGGCGGCATCATGGCAGCCATTGGACTCAGTTTTCTGGCCGGGGCGGGGGCGTTCAACCTGCTGGTTCCGGCGATCCTGATCGCGGGCGGGGTGTTCCTGCTGGCGCGGCAGTTCCTCGGCGGGGCGGCCCCATCTGCGCCTGCCACCGAGCCAATGACCGGCCCGGCAGCCGATAAAGCACCGGAAACAGACAAGGAACGGGAAAAGTAACCGCCGCCCAGGACGGGATCGCTGACCCCCACTCAAGCGGGAGACTACCCAGGGCTGAGGTCCTCACAAAAAGACAGCCCCTCACACGGAGGGGCTGCTGCTATTCAATTGGTGGCAGGGACACCGCATAGCGTCCCTGCCTGCTGTTTCAGGCGCTACAGGCTTACGACCTCCACTGCCTGGGGGCCTTTGGGCGAGTCTTCGACGGTGAACTCCACCCGTTGCCCCTCATCGAGGTTGCGAAAACCCTCACCGACGATGGCGGAGAAGTGGACGAACACGTCATCCATCCCCTCCACATCCGGGCCAATGAAGCCGTAGCCCTTCTGGCGGCTGAACCACTTGACGGTTCCAGTCATACGCTCTGACATGATTGAACTCCTGCTTGCTCCTCACATACCTGGCGGCCCGGCAGCCGGGGGGAAACGAAAGCCGGGGGCATCACACTGTCCCCACGGCCTGGTGAACCGGCTCGACCTGCCAGTCTCGCTACGATCTGCCAGCGTTGCTGGCTGGACTGAAAGATACCATACGCCCGGCGGCGTGTCAACTGCTACGAAACGGCTGTTCGGATTCTGTAACGTTGCCTAAACGTTGTCTATGGCCCCCACTGGTACAGCGGCACAACGATCCCCTGCTGGGCCAGCACCGGGTCGAGCAGGGGCAGCACCTCGCCCGTGAAGTGATCGTACACCACCAGCTCGGCGTGGGCGGCGGCGGTCGAGGCATCGGGGGGGATGGCGAGACGGTGGCGGTCTTCGACGCGCCAGCCCCACAACCACTTGAGCGTTGGCAACGCGCCCGTCGCCGGGATGTGATCGGATTGGCTCCGCCATGCATAGCCCTCACCGATCAGATCGACCTTCGCCACGTTGTCGGTTAGCAGAGGCCGCGCACCGAGCAAGGTCAGGTCAACTGTCACCGGCTGGCCGGACGTAAGCGGCCCGCTCGGCGTCACCACGACGCGGCTCACGATCATCTGGCCGCCCAGCGGGACGTAGCGCTCGCCGGGGCGGGGCAGCGCCAGCCGCAGCGACCCCGGCAGTGGAATCCCCCATGGGCCAAGCCGGGGAGTCCCGCCGCCGATCTGGGCCACGATGGCAGCCTGCGCCCCTTCTGCCGCCGCGCTGACGGTGCGGAACGAGCCATCCGGCAGCGCGGCGTGCAGGTACAGCGTTGATCCCTCCCAGTCAAAGCCGGTGATCCGCGCCCCGTTGGCAAATCGCACATTCAGGGGATGCGCCGTTGGCGAGGGCCACTCCGCTGGATCGACCGCCACCACCCCCGCTGACACTTCGTACGTGGGGAAGCGCACGTCGTGATCGGCAGCATAGAGAACGCGCATCCCGGGCGCAGGGCCGGTCGCGGTGCTGTACACCCCAGCCCATACCTGGTACGTATCCAGCGGCGAGGGCAGGCCGTAGGGTGGCATCCCGACCGTGTAGCGCTCCACCAGCACATCCCCGACTCGCGCGCGGCCCGTCGGCAGCAGGCGCTCGCTCACCGAGATGACCACGCCGCTGGCGTTATTGAGGTGGACGTAGCTGTGCACGTCCTCGCCGGGCAGGGCATCGACGCGCCAGGCCAGCCGCACCTCGAAGGTCTCCCCGACGTGAGCCTCGTCCGGCAGATCGACGCCGATCAGCGTGAGCGATGCAACGCTGCCATCCAGGGCCGCACCCGTGAGCGGAGGCAGTTCGACCGGGGCCATGTTGGACGGCAAATCCCGGCGCGGCGCTGTCCGAACGAGCCAGCCAACGGGCAGGGACTCGAAGAAGTACGGCGTGGCGGCGAACTCGGCGGGGTAGAAGCTGGTGATCACCACTGGGCGCTGGCCGATCTTGGCCTCGATCCGCCGCACCCAGGTCTGGGCCAGCGGCTCCGACCCCTCCGGATAAACGTAGATCACCTCCACGTCAGGCCGCTGGCCCTCGATCCGTTGGAGGGCCAGCAGCGGGGTGGCCCAGTGCCACGAGGCCAGCACCACGGCGTCGGGCGGCGCGGCATCGAGGATCGCCTCGGCGGTGGCGCGGGTCGAATCGTCGCGGGCCAGCCAGGCGAAGCTCGGCCACTGGGCGGCAAGGTGAGCAAGGCTGGCGACGATCCCTATGGCAGGCAGGAGAGTCCACAGCTTGGTCTGTGGACTCTCCTGCCTGC